>Ga0137403_10004775_pt1 | contig 15881 bp, 11 predicted proteins | sample CZOMad2_1_16fung_FD_122057 | JGI IMG/M metagenome (GOLD analysis project Ga0137403, IMG submission 122057) | Vadose zone soil fungal communities from Angelo Coast Range Reserve, California, USA - CZOMad2_1_16fungal (Hybrid Assembly) | ecosystem: Environmental > Terrestrial > Soil > Vadose zone... | reverse complement strand
CCTGAGCCGATGTGCCGAGCCTCTGAATCGCTGGCGGCCGCAACCAGAGCGCCCCGGGTGAGAACCCGGGGCGCTCGATTCAGCGGACCAGCCGTCGCGCGAGGCTCCAGCCGGAGAGGGCACCTGCCAGACCGGCGGCCCACTGGAGCGGCGTGCCCGGCTCGTGAAACAGCGCCGGGAGCCCAGTGAGCCCGAGGAGGAGCAGAAGGATGGTCAGGATCAGCGCCGGTCCGGTGCCGAGGCCGGCGGCGCGCAGCCAGAAGCCGATCGGCAGCAGCCAGCAGCCGACCCACAGCGCCGAGAGCCACTCGACCTCGGGCCCGAACGCGTACTCGAACGGAAGCAGCAGGCTCCAGCCCCATTGAGCGCTCAACGGCAGCACCCGGGAGACCCGTCCCGACCGTCCCGCCGCCTCGACCACGAAGCGTTCGGCCCGGATGGCTCCGGCGACCGTGAGGGTCTCACCGCCCCCGCTCGGAAAGACCGATCGCAGGCGAATCGCGGGCGGCCGGAGTCTCCAGTCAACGGCCCGTGCGCGCAGGCGAAAGACCAGGTCCTGGTTCCACTGGCCGAGCACTGCGATCTCGTGCTGGTCCCCGTCGAAGATGCTGGCAAGCGGTGCAATGCCGTCGGTGGGCCCAGCCGGCTCGGCGACCGCCGTGAGCGGCTCGCCGGCGACCAGCTGCCGCCGGATCTCGGCGGAGTTGGGTAATTGATGACTGGGAAGCGAGTGGGCACCGACGCGGGCATCGAGCAGTCGCCCGGGAAAGGTGTCGAACTGCGCGAGATCGGCGGCCCGCTGCCCCCAGTACACGGTAGGCGGAAGCGCGGGGCGGACGGCGGCGCCGGTCACGGCAACCTGGCTCAGCCAGATGAGAGCGGCTGCCAGACTCAGGAGCCGGGCTGAGCGCGGGGTCGGCACCAGCCAAACCCGCCATGAGGCGGCGAGCAGGGCGCCCAGAGCGGCACCCGCGGTGTTGGTGAGGAGGTCTCCCAGTGACGCGTCGCGTCCGGAGATCGCGAAGTACTGAGCAGTCTCGATCGCGAAGCTCAATGCGGCGCCCAGCAGCGTCACCTGCCGCCACGAGCGGCCTAGCAGCCGGAGTCCGGCCCCCAGCGGAATGAAGAGCAGAATGTTGAGGAGCACGTCCAGCAGGCCCAGGTCGCCGCAGACGACGCACCAGATGGGAGTTCGGGCGACGAGCTGGGCGTTTTCCGGGTGGGGAACGAGGGTCTCGGCGGCGACGAATACGAGCGCTCCGGCGGTCAGTGCCAGAGCCCCCCGCCGCTGTCGAAAGATCATTCGTATGAGAGAAGACAAGTCGTTTTTCCCCATCGCCCCGGCCTATATTGGTCGCATATGACGTCACCGACGGCGCTGCACGTATTCTCCGTGGACGTCGAAGAGTACTTCCAGGTGCTCGCGTTCGAGCAGACCGTCCCGCGCCCGTCCTGGGGCGACATGCCGAGCCGGGTGGAGGCGAGCGTGGACCAGCTGCTCGAGCTGCTGGCTCGCCACTCCGCCAGCGCCACTTTTTTTACGGTTGGCTGGCTGGCGGAGCGGAAGCCCGATCTGATCAAGCGGATCGCGGGGCTCGGGCACGAGATCGCCTCCCATAGCTGGTGGCACCGGCGGGTCACCAGCCTGACCGCCGATCAGTTCCGGGAAGACGTCCGCCGCTGCCGTGCGGTGCTGGAGGACCTGACCGGCCGGCGAGTGGCCGGGTTCCGGGCGCCCAGCTTTTCCATCGTGCCCGGTGTGGAATGGGCCTTCGACGTGCTGATCGAGGAAGGCTATCTCTACGATTCGAGCGTATTCCCGATCCGGCGCTCGGGCTACGGTTACCCCGGCGCACCCGCCGAGCCGTACCAGATCCGGCGCCCTGCCGGTGTCCTCCTCGAGCTTCCGATGGCGACTACAGTCGCGGCTGGCATGCGGCTGCCCGCGGCCGGCGGGGGCTGGTTCCGGCACCTTCCGTACAGCTTGACGGATCGCGCCTTCCGTGAGCACCAAGCCCGGGGACAAGCGGCCATGTTCTACATCCATCCGTGGGAGATCGACCAGGGCCAGCCACGCCTCGGGGTCTCTCTGCTGACGCGTATGCGCCACTACGGAGGCATCTCGAGGACCATGCCGCGGCTCGAGCGCTTGCTGGCAACCTTCCGGTTCGTCTCCGCCGAACGCCGTTACGATCTCGCCGCATGACGCTCGCGGTGTCTTCGTTCGATGGCCCCGCCGATGTGTGGGACGGCTTTGTCCGGGGCCAGGCCGGCTGGACTCATTTCCACTTGTATGGCTGGAAGCGAATCATGGAGACGGTGCTCGGACACGAGTGCCTCTACCTGGTGGCGCGCGATGAGTCGAGAACCCTTCGGGGGGTGCTCCCGCTGGTCCGGGTCCGCAGTGCCGTGTTCGGCCACTTTCTGGTCTCGATGCCGTTCCTCAATTACGGCGGACCGCTCGGCGCGCCGGACGCAATTCGCGAGTTGACCGATCGCGCTGCAGCGCTGGCTGATGAAGGCCACGTCAAGCTGCTCGAGCTGCGAAGCCGGGTCCCGCTGCCGCTCGACCTTCCTGTGTCGCACCGCAAGATCACGGTTGTGCTCGACCTGCCCGGCCAGGCCGAGCAGCTGTGGGCCGACTTCGGCTCGAAGCTGCGGAGCCAGGTGAAGCGGCCGCAGAAGGAAGGGGTCGAGATGCGGTTCGGTCCCGAGCAGGTCGAGCCGTTTTTTGCCGTTTTCGCGCGGCACATGCGGGACCTCGGCACGCCGACCCAGCCCAGCGCGCTCTTCGCCGCCATTGCGGAGGTGTTCGGCGATTCGGTCTGGTTTGGTTGCGCCTACCATAAGGGCCGGGCCGTGGCGGCAGGCGCCGGATTCCGGTGGGACACCGAGCTCGAGATGACCTGGGCCTCCTCGCTTTCGGCCTACAACCCGATCGCTCCCAACATGCTGCTCTATTGGGCTTTCATGCAGCGTGCGATCGGCGACGGAGTGACGCTCTTCAACTTCGGCCGCTGCACGCCCGGTGTCGGGACCCACCGGTTCAAGCGCCAATGGGGGTCCCGGGACGAGCCGCTGTGGTGGTATCAGCGGGGCGCCGGGGTGTCCGCAACGCCTTCGCCGGACGATCCGGCGTTTGCGTGGGGTCCGCGGGTCTGGCGTCGCCTCCCGCTCGCGCTCGCCACCGCGCTTGGCCCCCGCATCGTCCGCTTGATCCCGTGAGGCTGCGGGCGCAACCGCCGGTCCACTCTCCAATCGGCCCGGCTGCCCTGCTGTCGGGCATGCGCGCCGCATTCACCGGCGGCGGAGCCGCCCGGGAACGCGTGGAGCGGCTGCTCCGGGAGATCTACCAGCCCAGTGGGCTGCTTCTGACCGACAGCGGCACCACGGCACTCCAGCTTGCGCTGCGCCTTGCCGTGTCAGAGCGACCCGGACCGGTCGCCCTCCCTGCCTACTGTTGCTACGACATAGCCACCGCGGCGGACGCCGCCGGCGTGGGCTTCGTCTTCTACGACCTCGATCCGACCACACTGGGTCCCGACTGGCCGTCGCTTCGCCGGGCGTTCGATCGAGGCTCGCAGGTGGTGGTTGCGGTGCATCTCTATGGCATCCCGGTGGACTTCTCCGCGATGGATGCCATGGCTGCGGCGGCTGGCGGCATCGTCATCGAGGACGCTGCACAGGGCGCGGGCGCGCGGTTCGGCGGCCGGCCCGCGGGGAGCTTGAGCCGCTATGCCATTCTGAGCTTCGGCCGCGGCAAGGGCATGACCGGGGGTCGCGGCGGCGCCCTCCTGGCCAATGCACCCGAGGCGGCGGAGCGCCTCGCCGGCGCCGCGAGCTTGCTCACGGGACAGGGCGGGGGCGGACGCGATGCGGCCATGCTGTGCGCCCAGTGGGTGCTCGCCCGGCCATCGGTCTATGGCGTTCCGCTCAGCATCCCGTCCCTGCGTCTGGGCGAAACGATCTACCGGGCCCCGACCGCGCCGGCTGCCCCGTCAGACTTTGCCCTGGGGACGTTGACCCGCACGCTACAACTTGCCCCCGCCGAGGCGGAACGGCGTCGCAAGAACGCAGGTTGGCTGCTCGAGCGGATCCCGGCCGGTGCGCCGGTGTCGGCGCCGCGCCCGCCCGCGGCGTGCGAGCCCGGGTTTCTTCGCCTGCCGGTGGTCGTGGACCGGTCGGCTCTGGCCCGATTCCGGACCAGCTCTGCGCGCGCGCTCGGTGTCTGGCCGGGATATCCGACGCCGCTGACCGATCTCGGCGGGTTCGGGGCCCGTCGTCTCGATCCGGCCGAGCCCACTCCAGGGGCGCGGACTCTCGCGGAGCAACTGTTTACGCTCCCCACCCATGGTCTGCTGGACCGAGCGAGCCTGGCCGGGGTGGCCGCGCTGCTCGCTCCGGCATCGGGTCGGACCCAGTTATGATTGGATCGCGCCGTTGGCGCATCAAGCGGTTACGCTTGCCGCCAGTTCTCGATTGCAGACCTCTGCCATGCCCATCGTGATTCCAACTCAACGCCCTGCTGCCCCCCTCATCAGTCTGGGGCTCTACCCCATCGCCGCGCGGCTCGGCGACCGATTCGGGAGTCTCAAGTACACAGCGTTCGGCCGGAAGCCGGTTCCCGTCCCGGCCGCTGACTGACCGGCTCCAGCTGCGGCGCCCACGCTGCCGACCTCCGCAAGTCCGACCCAAATCGCCGACCGAGCCGCACGCCACCGCAAGCTCGGCCAGATCGATGGCCTGACCGGGGTCCGCGGTTTGGCGGCCCTCTGGGTCGCTTTTCTCCATGGGCGGACGGCGGCGCCGCTGGACGGCTTGCCCTTCGGCCCGTTGGGCCGGTTGATCGGTCACGGATGGCTGGGAGTAGACCTCTTCTTCGTCTTGAGCGGGTTCATCATTTCCTACGTCCACGCTTCGGACTTCAGCCGCGTCACGTGGCACGCAGTGAAACGTTTCCTCGCCCTGCGGCTGGCCCGCATCTACCCGGCCCACGCCGTGGCGACCCTGGTTCTCGTCCCGATGCTGCTGGTGGGCGTCACGCTGCTGGGATATGTGCCCAGGAACGACACGTTCTCGCTCGTGCGTCTCGGCTACAGTCTGACCCTGCTCAACGGGTGGGGGATTCCCGACAGCATCGGCTGGAATCTGCCGTCGTGGTCGGTGAGCTCGGAATGGTTCGCGTACCTGCTGTTTCCGCTCTTCGCGATCGCTCTACTGCGGGTGGGGTCCCGAGTCGCTAACGCCGGGATCGCGGTCGCCACCTGCTTGATCACGGTGAGCCTGGCCGTCTGGCTGACCGGGGGCAGCCAGTACATGCTCGGTGAGGGCCTCACGCTCGTCCGGGTAAGCTCGGAGTTTTTCATCGGCTGCTGTCTGCTGGGCATCTATCGAAAGAGCACCCCGAGCCGGGCCTACGACTGGCCGGCCCTCGGTGGCGCGGCGGCCGTCATCGTCCTGGGCCTTCTGTCCCCGCCTCCCTTCTGGGACTTTCTGTTCATCGTCCTGTTCGCCATCACCATTCTGGGGTTGAGCCTCGCGACCGGTCCGGCCGCCGTGGTGTTCGGGCATCCCGTCCTGATCTACCTCGGTCGGGTTTCCTATTCGCTCTACCTCATGCACGCGATCGTGCTGATCGTGGTTCATCAGCTGGCCCGCCACTTGTTCCCGGCTGGGGGCCTTGTCGCCGCCGGCGTCGCCTGGCTCGTGTATCTCGCGGCCGCAATCGGTGCGGCACACCTGCTGTTCACGATCGTGGAGGAGCCGGCTCGCATCTGGGCCCGGCGGCGGCTCGATCGGAACCTGGTGGCGAGGCCGCTCGGCACCTGAGCGCGCCTCCCGGTTAAGATTGGAGAGCGCCGAGGTGGGCGGCGCGGTCACCCTTTCGAGCTCGGGCCTATGTGCGGCTTCGTTGGAATCCTGGACGGGCGCGGCGTAGCTACCGCCGACGTGGAAGCCATGTCGGCGGCAATCGCCCATCGGGGCCCCGACGATGTGACGGTCCACGTCGAGGCGGGCCTGGGCCTCGGCTTCCGCCGCCTGTCCATCATCGACCTGGCCGGCGGCCGCCAACCCATTCCCAATGAAGACGAGTCGCTCTGGGTCGTCCTGAACGGCGAGATCTACAATTATCAGCCGCTGCGCGAACGGCTGCTGGCCCGAGGCCACCGGTTCCGGACCCAGAGCGACACCGAAGTCCTGGTCCATCTCTACGAGGAGCACGGGGCCGAGCTGGTTCGCGAGCTGCGCGGCATGTTCGCCTTCGCGATCTGGGACCGCCGCCGCCGTCGGCTCCTGGTCGCCCGCGACCATCTGGGCCAGAAGCCCCTTTTCTGGGCCCGCGTGGGCGAGCGCTTCTATTGCGGGTCCGAGATCAAGGCCATTCTGGCGGTGGCCCCCGGGCTCCGCGCCGTCAACCCGATCGCGCTCGACGAGTATCTGACGCTCCGGGTCATCGCTGAGGACCGGACCATGTTCCCCGGCATTCACAAGCTGCCGGCAGCGCATGTCCTCGAGGCGACCGAGTCCGGTGTGACTGTGCGGCGGTACTGGGATCTCCGCTACGAGCCTAAGCAGCCCATCTCCGAGGCCGAGGCGCTGGAAGCCCTGGATGCCAAGCTCCGCGAGTCGGTCAAGCTGCACCTGATCGCCGACGTGCCGGTCGGTGCGTTCCTGAGCGGCGGCGTGGATTCCGGCCTGGTGGTCGCGGCCGCGCGTGCCGTGTCCGGCGCGCCGCTCGAGACGTTCTCGGTCAGCCTGCCCTACGGTCGGTTCGACGAGGGTCCGGCCGCCCGCGCGGTGGCTGAGCGGTATGCCACCATTCACCACGCCGACACCATCGGGGGCGATCTCCTGGGTCTGCTCCCGTCGCTGGTGTATCACCTCGACGAGCCATCCGATCCGCTGAGCGCGTGCCTTTACCATCTCGCGGCCCTCGCGCGTCGTCATGTGAAGGTCGCCCTGGGTGGCGATGGCGGCGACGAGCTGTTCGGCGGCTACGACCGATACTACGGCACGCTATACGTCCGGCATTACGCCGCGCTCCCGGCCGTGCTGCGGCGGCAGGTCGTGCGGCGGATTCTCGATCTCGCACCGGATGGATTCTGGTACAAGAGCCTGACCCAGCAGATCCGGTGGATGGACGAGCTCGCGCAGGTATCGGGGGGGCGCCGGTACGCCAGAAGCCTGAGCTACGCCTACTTCATGCCCGCGCGCCGGGCGGAGCTGTACACCGAAGGGTTCCGCGCTCAGGTGGCCGGTTTCGACGCCGAGGCCTCGCTGATCGCCTGGCACGATGACGCGCGGGTGAAGGAAGCGGTGGACCGCATGCTGCTCGCGGACACCATGGTCCGCCTGCCGAACCATTCGGTCATGATTCTCGACCGGATGAGCATGGCGCACGGGCTGGAGGCCCGGTCGCCTTTCCTGGACCACGAGCTCGCCCACTTCGCCGCGACGCTGCCGGTCGGCCTCAAGATTCGGGGGCGGCGCCGACGCTACCTCCAGATGCGGCTGGCCGAGCGCTACATGCCGGCCGACGTGCTGCGGCGACCGAAGCAGGGTTTCTCGTCAGCCCTCCCATATCTGATGCGGGATCAATTCCGCGCGGCCTTCGGCCATTACCTGCGCGGCGCCCGGCTGGTGGAGGCAGGCTACCTGCGTGCCCCTGTGATCGAGACGATGCTGGACCAGCATCTGCGGGGCCGTACCGATCACGGCAACCGCCTCTGGCTTCTGCTCAATGCGGAAATGTGGTATCGGGTGCACATCGAACAGCAGCCAGTCGGCGATCTGACCGCGGAGCTCCAGGACTGCCTTCGTATTCCGGCGCCGCCGGAGCGCACCGCGCCTGCCCCCGCCATTGCCGCGGCCTCCTGAGCAGGTTGGCGGGGGTGACGGCTCCGCCGGGGCCGTGACCAGCGCCGACGCGTTGACCGCGACTTCCCGGAACAAAGCCGCATACCTCGTCCGCATCGCGACGCGAAACCCCGCGGAGCTTTGGCGACTGTTTCGGGTCGGGCTCACGACGGCGAAGTTCCGCTACCTGGCACGCTGCGTCGGGTCCGGCAGCGTGGTCGGGGTGGGAACGTCGATCGTCAACTCGGCGAACGTCCGGATCGGGCGCGACGTCCTGTTGCAGGACTGGGTCTACATTCGGGCCGGCAGCGAAGGCACCGTGATCATCGGCGACCGCGCGGCGATCAACAGCTTCTGCCGCATCTTCGGTCATGGCTCCGTCACGATCGGTGAGGACACCCAGATCGGACCCGGCACGCTCATCACTACCACCGATCACGACTATCAGGGCGGCCTCGCAACCCATTTTCGTCGCGTCACGATCGGCAAAGGCGTCTGGGTCGGCGCCAACGTGACGATTCTTCCGGGAGTCGAGATCGGGGACGGCGCGGTGGTCGGCGCGGGTGCGGTGGTTAATAGAGACATTCCGCCGCGTGTGCTCGCCGTCGGAGTGCCCTTGCGGGTGGTTCGCCAACTGGAGTCCCCGTAGCCGCCGCAGGAAGGGCTGTCGAGCCGGGCGGCAAGGTGCAGTGCAGGCGGACGCGGGGATGCGCCATCCCTGGCAGGTTGGGCCCAATTTGCCGGGCCTGGATGGCATTTGCGGTGTTGCTGTCCAAGGTGACCACGCCGATCTTCATGGGAAGGACTGACCGAGAGCGCCTGGGACGGTAGAGAAGCGAACCAGGAGCGGAGTGATTTGCTGCGCCCTTTCCGAGGAGTGCGTATGGCCAAGTCGGGCCCCTTCATCTACACGATCGTCCAGCGCGAGCTCTGATCCTCCCTCGATCGGCGGACAACCCCGCGCGGGCAAGGCTGGCGGCACCGGTATGAAGGCCGCCGCAAACGCAGCATGGCTCACGGTCACGCGCCTCGGGGCCGACCTCCTTGGCTTCCTGTTCTTTATCGCCATTGCCCGCCATTTCGGCCCGGCGGGCACAGGCGCCTACTCGTACAGTTTTGCGGTGGCTGCGGTGGTCTCAGTGTGCGGGGGCCTCGGGTTGGATGTCTACGGGATCCGCGAGTTCGCGCGACTCGACGAAACCGCCCATCGGCCGCTGCTCGCAAGTCTCCTGGGCACCCAAGCGCTCGCGGTTGTGGTTGCACTATCTGGTCTGGGCGTTTACCTGCTTGCTACGCACCCAGACTTTTCGACCGGCCTTGCCACGGTATTTCTTAGCGTTCACCTGCTTGGTTTTGCCGTGGCCAGGACGCTCTTCGCGCCCACCTTTGCGCGCCAGGAGATGGCGCTCCCGGCGCTTGCTGAGCTGGTCTGCCGTGGGGTTGCCATCATAGCCGGTCTCCTGATCGTCGCACTTGGGCCCGGTTCGCTGATCAGCGCGCTGATAGGATTCCCGATTGCAGGACTTGTGCTTGCGGTGATCGCGGCGGGTTCAGCCCGGCGGCACGTCGGGTCTGTGCCCCTGCGGGCGGGGTGGGGAACGATAGGGCGCACCGTTCGGGTGGCTTGGCCATTCGCGGCATCCGACATCGTCTTTCAGGTTTACGCCCGGGCCGACCTGGTGCTGCTCACACTGGTCGCGGGCCAGGCGGTAGCGGGCATTTATGCCTCGGGGTTCAAATTTGTCGAAGTAGGGACGATGCCGCTCACCTTTCTGAGTGTAGCGGCGTTCCCCCACCTGAGCCGACTTTTTGAGTCGGACAATCGCGGCTTCGCGGCAGTTGCCAACGGGCTTCTCCGGAGGACGTTGTTCCTAGGCGGCTTGATCGCATGGGGCTTCTACTTCGTCATGCCGACGGTGATCGTTCCGGTATTTGGCTATCGCTTTGCCGCGGCAGCATCGCTGATGCGGCCCCTTGCGGGGCTGGCGCTGCTCTTCGCTGCGGAAATTGTGCTGGTGCGGATACTACTCGCCGCTCATCTCCAAGTCGCTCGCGTGCGGCTGTTCACCATTGCCACGGTTTTGAACGTCTTCCTAAATCTGATTTTGATCCCGCTGTTCCGGATTCAGGGTGCTCTAGCGGCCTGGATCATCACACTGCTCGTGATCAACGTTACGTACGCGCGGGCCATACGGGACTGCGTGTCTCGCCGCGATCTGGTCGGCGCCTTCAGCGGCTATGTCGCGGCGGCGGCGGCCGGCCTAGGCGCCGGCGTGCTCGCCAGTGGTCTGGGAGGGGGAAATTGGGTCGCCGCAGGCGTGGCGTTGACCGCGTACCTCTTCGCAACCGCCCTCTTTGGCGTGCTCCGTCCGGCCAGGCTGGAGTGGCGGTCCTGAGCGGGATTCTGCGTATCGGGGCCACTCCCGGTGCTGAGTAGGCGCATCGCGCAATATTTTGCTTATCGGACGCTGTGGGACTTGCGGTCCGCGAGTGATTCCCCCATGGTGGACGTCTTCGAGCGCCAGGGGCTTCGGGTGCCCTGACGCGGTCTTTCCACGCTGAGGCCGGCAAGGGGATGCCTTGGCCTCGGCAGTCCCGGTGTAAGTTGCGCCATTACAGCGGGTCCCGCGGATAGATCCGTCGGATTTCACGGCCGCTCACACGGGCTAGATCACAGCGATACGGTGCGCGCTTCCGTAGGTCGGCTAGGGCGAGCTCGTATGCTCCTGAGGCCAGGCACCGGCCGACTTTCCCTTTCGCCAGCGACGTCGCGGACCACCCGAGGCGGTACGGTTGCGCCGCCACATTGAGATCACACCGACCCCCTGACGGGAGCCAGTCGCAATGAAGATCGCCATCATGATGCGCGCGATGGAGCAAGACAGTGGCCACCGAGCCATCATCGAGCGGTTAGTGGAAGACATGCTCCGCATCGAGGAGGCCGCGACCTTCCTTCTCTTCTACCGCACCGACAAGTGGTTGGGTCGTTTCGCCTCCTATCCAAATGCCAGGGAAATGATTTTGCAGGCCCCTCACAAGCTCCTGTGGGATCAGGTGGCGGTGCCCTTTCGCGCTTGGAAGGAAGGCGCCGATGTGATCTATAACCCTAAGTTCAGCGTGCCGTTGATCAGCTCATGCCCGGTCGTGATGGGCCTCCATGAGCCGGCCTGGTGGGCCTGGCCCGAGCACTATGAGCTGCTCGATCGAACCTACATGAAGCTGATGCTGCCTCTCTATGTGCGGCGGGCGGCCCACTTGTTTCCTATTTCCCAATTTGTGGTCGCTGAGAATCGCAAGTACATCCGGTTTCCGCTCGAGAAGGCGACGGTGGCATATCCGGCCCCGATGGAGTATTTCCGACCGATCACGGACCGCTCGGTGCTCGACGAGCTCCGGGTGCGGCTGGCCCTTCCGGAGCGCTTCATCCTGTCGGTGACCCGCGTGGACCATCCGGGCCTGACTGCATCCAGATCATTCTTTCCTGGCAAGAACGTAGAAATGGCCGTGCGGGCGTACCAGCGGTGTCGGGAACAGGTACCCCACCGCCTCGTGATCGCAGGGCGTCGGGTGAAGGAGTACTTGCTGAGCACCGGGTTCAGCGAACAGGATCTCGAGGGTATCGTCTTCATCGGCTTCCTCGCGCACGAGGAGATACCCAAACTGCTCAGTCTCGCCGATGTGTTCGTGCTCCCATCGTTCTACGAGAGCTACGCTATGGCGTTGGTGGAAGCCATGGCCTGTGGGTGCCCGGTGGTGGCCTCCGAGAGCGGAGCCTGCCCGGAGATCACCGCCGACGCCGGCCTCCTGGCGAACCCGAGCAACCCAGACGATTTCGCCGCACAAATCCTCCGGGTGCTGCGCGACCAGCGTCTGGCGGCGGACCTGCGGGCTCGCAGCCTCGAGCGCGCGGGATTCTTTAACAGGGGGCGGGCAGCGTGGACAGTGCTGCAGAAAATGCGCGAGGTCTCGTTAGCCGGGACCCGCCGTCACAAGGCGAAGCCCAGCTCAGGCGATTCGCTCGTCAATCACCGGTACTGAGCCCTCTCCGGCGAGCCGATAGATAGCCGCCCCACCCCCCGCGGAACCAGGTTTCGATCGGGACGGAACCCCCCGGCGCCGAGGAGGGCGCGTCACGGGACGAACGGCAGCTGCGCCCCAAGCCGCGGCGCAAGGGCCCGAGCGTAGGTGGCGGTCATATGGTGGGTATCCCGGAAGACGAGAATCCGTCCAGCGACGGCCGGGCACATCTTGGTCCGACATAACCACGGCGTCGGGTCGATGAACGTCGCGCCGTCGGCCTCGGCGATCATCCGCTCGCCAGCGGTTCGGGTGGGATTGGCAGCCTTGTCGAGCGGGTTGGCGCAGGCAAAGGCATCATAGCGGTGGCTCGACAGGCAGACCGGTGCGTCACCGGCCAAACGCGGGGTATCGCCGATGATCACGACCGCTTGTGCGGCGGTGGAGACGCGCTTGATCGTGCGGTCGAGAGCCTGCTGCCAGAGGTCCTCGCGCTGCTCCGAGGCCACCGGCTGATCGTCCAACGCGAAGACATGGCCTCGGGAATGCGAGATGACGACCAGTCGGGGGTGAGCGGCGGCGATCCTAGCCAGAGCGCCCGTTCGCCAGGTGTCGCACTCCGTGTACGTGCGGTTGAGCTCGGGGTTCCAGATCGTAGCCTCGGCAGCGGAGCAGGCGGACTTCGTGAGCGACAGTAGGCGCCAATGGCGCTCCAGGGCGAGCCGCTCGAGCGTGGGAAACCACTGCGCGGCGTGCGAGTCGCCAAACAGCACCACCGTCGTGGTGGACGTGAGATCGCCATAGGTGCACGGTCCCGAGCGCGTGTCCCTGTACGGTAGGTGGCACCCGTCCTTGTAGATCCGAGGCAGGTCATCCCGGGCCGCCGCAAGGGAGGGGACCAGATCCAGCGGGACCGGACCCCGCAGCCGGGTGGACCCGATAACCCCGGCGCCGACCGACAGGGTGGCCACGATGAGCGAGATCGCTCCTGCCATCGCAAGCGTCCTGCTGGGCCGAAGCACCGCCAACCGACCGTGCCGGATTGGCTCCTCGATCCACCGCTGGCTGGCTGCCGCGACCGGAATAACGAGGAGCGCGAGCGGGAAGCGGACCCGAAGCGGCAGGGCCCTTCCAAGCGCCGCAGCCGGGAGAAGGAGCGCCGGCCAGTGCCACAGATAAAGCGAATACGAAATGTTGCCTAAGAACCGTAGTGGCGGCACGGAGAGGAGACGGGCGACCCCAGATCGTGGCTTGCGGAGGCCGGCCACCAGAATGAGGGCCGTCCCGATCGTCGGCATCAACGCGGCGGTGCCCGGGAACGGCGTGCTCGTGTCGAACACCACCGCGGACAGGCAGACGAGAGCAAGGCCAAGGCAGCCGGCGACGACCGACAGGCGCGTGCCGGGCAGAGACGCCCGCGATCCCACGACCACGATCGCACCCAGGGCGAGTTCCCACGCCCGGCTGGGAAGCGAATAGAAGGCCCACGGTGCGGCGGCGCTGGTCAGTACGATCGCTAGGACCAGCGATGCGATTCCGATGACGACGACGGTGATCGCGATGCTGACGGTCGGTTTGGACCGGCCCCGTGCGACCAAGAGAAGCAGCGCCGGCCAAAAGAGATAAAACTGCTCTTCGACTGCCAGCGACCAGTAGTGCAGCAGCGGTGACGGGGCAAGGTCGGCCTGCAGATAATCGGTCGACTGCAGCGCGAACCGGATGTTGGCCGAGTAGAGTGCGGCCGCAATCCCGTCGCGCGCGACATCCGGCACGCGCAGTGGCGGTAGAACGAGCGCGGACACCAGCACCGTCGTCACGACCGCGCACGCGGCAGCGGGCAGGAGTCTCCGCGCACGCCGTGCATAGAAGGCAGGCAGCGAGATCGCGCCCGTACGCTCGAGCTCCCGAAGGATCAAGCCGGTGATCAGGAAGCCAGAGATGACGAAGAAGACGTCGACGCCCACGTAGCCGCCCCGTAGACCGGGAACGCCCGCGTGATACGCAAGGACGGCGAGGACGGCGACTGCCCGCAGCCCCTCGATATCGGGGCGGAACTCATCGGAAGCCCGCGCTGGACGGGGAAGCGAGGGTCGGGGAGGAGTCTCCACGAGACAGTCGACTCTCTTGAGAACAGCGCTATGAGTTCAAGTGTTCAGCCGTACTGCGAGGACTACGACCGAACGGAGTCGAGGAGCGCCGCCGCTTCCACGACTGCCTGCAGCGATCGCCCGCTGACGTCTCGTCGCTTGGAGGATGCGGGCGGGAGGTCACGGACCGCACGCGCTCACCCTCGTGGCGCTGGGTGCGAGGAGCCCGTGCTCCTGGATATAGTTCGCGATGGCTCTAGCCGCGAGCAGCTGAGCCGCTCCCCCGGGATGGCTGTCAAACGCGGTCCCCCACCAGTCCTTCAAATCCTTACCCGCCGACAGGAAGGCTGGCAGGAGGTCGAGAACTTCGAGCCCTGCCTTCCGGGCTGCCGCGGCCACCATATCGTGAATTTCCTTCTGGGGGTAGGTTGCCATCGTCCAGCGGCCCGGGAAAAGATAGGGGTAGAGGACGAGGAGGATTGGCTTGCCATTCCGCGCGGCCGAATCGCCCATCTCGCGGAACATTCGCTGTTCCCACAGCCACCCCGGCGCGTTCGGCGCGAACTCGCTGCGACCGATGTCCAGGACGTTCAAAAACCGACTGGTAAGAACGCGCTCCAACAACACGAGAATGCCACTGTTCCGGATCCAACCGATTCGGTACGGTGGGGGAACCAGGCTCACGGCATCGGGGCCGTGAGCCTGGTTGCGAAAGTTTGGAAGGCTCACATGGGCGTCATTGTTGAGCCATTGGACAATGACGAGGTCCGGGTCGAACTGCCACCCAATCCGGCGAAGCATCTCGGCCTCGTTTCCGGTCGAGAATCCGCTGTGCCCCATATTGACGACTTCCGTCGGCGCGCCTGCCGGCGGCTGGGTCAAGCGATGCTCCAGCAGCGCCGGCCACGTGCTGTCGGAGGAGGCGATCTTCGAGCCCCAGGTAAAGGAGTCACCCAGCGCGATCACTCGGCGCACGCCGGGTCGTCGTCGGGTATCCTCGTAGGGTGAGCGGAAACCGAAGAAGTTGCCCTTCCGGCGGCTATAGTCAATCTGTGGTCCAACGTCGTAGCGGCTTTGGCCCCACCCCGCGAGCTCTGCGGGCGTTCCCAGCCGCCGGGCTACCGGCCCCCAGTTGAGAACCGCATCGACAGCCGCCAAGGTGACGAAGCCCGAAAGGCCGGCTGCGGTCCATTCCATGAGGCGCCTTTCCCAGACGGTCGATCCGAACAGGACGTCCAGCGACCAGACGACGCTGCAACACAAGCCGGTCAGCATGAACGCTACGAACGGGTTGAACGTGAAGCCCATAAGAATGACGAGGGTGACCGCGCCGATGAGCGCCAGCCAACCGCTCGTCTGGCTCATGAGGTTTCCCAGCCCTTCCGTGACCCGAGCGCTTCCCTTGGCGGTCGACAGAACCAGTGTCCCGGGTAGCAACACCAATGCGATTCCCGCCAGACCAATCGGCCCCGGGTAGTTGCCGGGATGCGCGATAATGGCGACAATCATGAGCGCGACCCAGGCAAGTCGCACTCTCCCAATGGTGATCTTCATCTGCTAGTCATGACGCGAAGCGAGAGTGATTACGAGCACCGGCCGCGTTCCCCGCCTCAGACCAAGACTGCCAGGGCGCAGAGGCGTGCTTCGGTCTCCGCCAGCAACCATCCGTCGACTGCGACGACCCGCTCCCCGGCGAAGTCCGCCCGAATACACCGCCGCAATAGCTTTCGCGTCGCGGCGGCTGACCGCGAGCCCGACAAGGCCGGCTGGTCCCCCAGCAGGCGCGCAAGCAGTGTCTGGACATCTGCCTCGTCTGGCATGGTGCGCAGGTAAGCTGCGCCGACGGCGCGGGCGCTACTCGAATCGCGCAGGCTCTGGACCAGCCGGCGTGCGAGACCATGAATCGCATCAACGCGGCCA
>Ga0137403_10004774_pt1 | contig 15882 bp, 11 predicted proteins | sample CZOMad2_1_16fung_FD_122057 | JGI IMG/M metagenome (GOLD analysis project Ga0137403, IMG submission 122057) | Vadose zone soil fungal communities from Angelo Coast Range Reserve, California, USA - CZOMad2_1_16fungal (Hybrid Assembly) | ecosystem: Environmental > Terrestrial > Soil > Vadose zone... | reverse complement strand
AATCCAGGAGGGGAGTTCCTGCTCCAAGCCCCCGCACAAATGGCCAATCTCCAGACGCGGGCTAAAGCCCGCGACTACAATGTGCCGAACGTTGATCCCATACAATGGGGCCGAACGTTGATCCCAAATGTAGTCGCGGGCTTTAGCCCGCGTTCGTCAAAAGGCGTTTCCGGTGTAGAATCAAAGGTCACCAGCCGCGAGGAATTGGCTGGAATCGCCTTCAGCACCGGAGAACGCAGATGAACAGAACCAAAACGCTTTTGTTTGTTGTTACGTTTGCTCTTGCTGTATCGGCGTGTTCAAGCAATGCCCCTACGGCCGAAAAAAAGAGTGAACCCGCGCCCTTGCCGGATCAGCGCGTGACACTGCCGACACCTGTAGCATTGCCGCCGATGGATGTTCCCGCAGACAACCCGATGACTCCGGAGAAGGCCGGCCTGGGTAAGCAGCTCTTCTTCGATAAGCGGCTTTCGAAAACCGGAAACATGTCCTGCGAAACCTGTCATCTGCCTGAAAAGGGATGGACGGACGGGACCCCATTGTCCGCGAGGTTCGACGGCTCCATGAATACCAGACATGCACCGACGCTCTACAACGTCGGCTACTACAAGCAATGGTACTGGGACGGCCGGGCGGCGACGCTGGAAGCGCAGGTCCTTGCAGCGTGGAGAGGTCAAATGGGAGGCGACCCGGAGGCCATGGCCAAGACGTTGAATGACATACCCGCGTACAAACAGCAGTTTGAGAAGTACACGGGCGGCCCCGCGACGCAGGATTCCATCGTGAAATCCCTGGCCACGTTTGTTCGAACGATTGTGAGCGACGATGCGCCGTGGGATCGCTACGAGAAGGGCAACAAGGACGCGGCCTCGGCAGATGCCATCGCCGGTTTTGATGTGTTCAGCAAGACCGCAAGCTGCACCAATTGCCACCTTCCGCCGCTGTATACCGACACGCTCTTCCATAACATCGGTGTCGGCTATGACAAGCCCATGCCGGACCCCGGACGCGGCAAAATTCTCGCGGACAAAGACGCCAAGGATCCCGAGGCCAAGACGCTGATGGGGGCTTTCAAAACTCCGACGATGCGCAGCGTTACCGAGCACCCTGCTTATTTCCACAATGGAAGCGCGGCCAGTCTGGAAGATGTGGTGGATTTCGTACTCAAGGGTGGCATCAAGAATCCCAATCTGGATGGAAAGCTTCAGGCCAAGAAACTCACCAGTCAGCAACGCGATCAGTTAATGGCATTCCTGAAGGCGCTGACTCCTGAGCAGAAATCCTTTGAGCGGCCCAAGCTTCCGTAAGACGAAATGCAATCGTAGCCGCGGATTTCACGGATTACGCGGATGGCGCGCATCAACGGTTTTTAATTTGCGCGCCATCCGCGTAATCCGTGAAATCCGCGGCTACGATTGCATTTTTCAGTCCCGATCCATGAACCCGGTACGCACGTGGTAATTCTCTTCGGTTGGAAGAACAAATATCCTTCCGTCGCCGATCTGTCCGGTTCTGGCCTTTTCGATCACGAGCCTCACAACATCGTCGACCTTGTTGTCGTCGGTAACGATCTCGATCATCGCTTTGGGCAGCAGTGATACGTCGTATTCCCGGCCACGATAAAGCAGCAGCTGTCCTTTCTGGTGGCCGAAACCTCGAACCTCCGAAACGGTCATACCGGTGACGATGTTTTGAAGCCCCTGGAGGACTTCGTCTATCTTATGCGGTTGAATAATGCATTTGATCAGCTTCATAAATTAATCCGGAATGAGATGTTGCCATCAATGAGCCATTGCCACAACGACCAAGAATGAAGCCACAGCGAGCGCAGCGCCTGCAAGCACATCCAGCGCATAGTGATAACGGCCGATAAACGCCCCTGCTGCAATACTTGCGGCGACGCAAAGAAAGACAAGGCCGGCCCGGGGTGCCAGCCGAATCAGCTCCAGCGAGATGGCCAGGCTGGCTGCCACATGGCCGCTCGGAAACGTGTTCGCTTGAATACTGACGTGGCGGAGAACGAAAAGATTCAGCGTCCGAAGTCTTGTTTGCCGTGGCCGCCAGGCGGTGGAATCTTCTATTGCGCGTGGTGGAAGAGTTTGGACAAACGGGAATGTGGCGTAGCACACGTATGCAGGAGGGACGACGATGTTCCAAAACTCTTCCGCGAAGCGGACCATTCCGGTCCAGTAAAGAACCGCCAGACCGAACGGCACGAGTGGATAACAGAAGAGGTAAGAAAATTCCAAAATCGTGTTCAGGAACCGGCACGCCGGACTGCGGACCGAAAAGCAGATGCGGGCCAGAAGCGGTTTCTGATCGAATCGCTGCAGCCACGTTTGCCACACCTTGTTCAACGGCAGGACAAACTGACCGGTCTGCCAGTACGCCATCGGAATCAGAAGCACCGGCAGCCAATTCCGCGCCACAATACCAACTACTGGATGAACCCGCGACAGGGCGGCTGCCACGGCGACACAGGCAAAACCGCCGAGTGCAATTCCGGTGGCTTTCGCTCGGCGCCCGATTGAAAGCGGCCTGTACCATGCCAGGACGGCAAACACCAGATAAAAACCAAGCGTCAACCATTCATAAAAACGCATCGACCTAAAATACAATCAAGAAAGGAGCCTTTTATGGAAAAAAGAAAACTGGGGCGGCAGGGTCTGGAAGTGTCGGCTTTGGGTCTGGGATGCATGGGTATGTCGTGGGCGTATGGCCACACCGACGACACCGAATCGATTCGAGTCCTTCACCGGGCGCTCGAGCTGGGCATCACCTTCTGGGACACCGCGGAAGTGTACGGACCTTTCAAGAATGAAGAATTGCTGGGCCGCGCCATCAAGGGAAGACCGCGCACCAGCGTGGTGATCGCCACGAAGTTCGCCTTCAAGTTTGGGCCGAACAATGAGCCGGCGGGTCTCGACAGCAGTCCTGCCAACGTCAGGAGGGCGATCGAAGGATCCCTCAAGAGACTGGGCACGGACTACGTCGATCTCTATTATCAGCACCGGCTGGATCCGAACACGCCGATCGAAGACACTGTAGGGACGCTGGCCGATCTGGTGAAAGCAGGGAAGGTGCGATACATCGGACTGTCCGAAGTCGGGCCCGGAACCATCCGGCGCGCGCACGCGGTGCACCCGCTGAGTGCCATTCAGACGGAGTATTCCCTTTGGGAAAGAGGCGCCGAGGAAAAGATTCTGCCCACTGTCCGCGAATTGGGCATCGGATTCGTGGCGTACAGTCCGGTGGGTCGCGGCATTCTGACAGGACGGATCAAGAGCGCATCGGACTTCGATGATTCCGACTTCAGGCGCAATCATCCACGATTCGAGGGTGAAAATCTTCAGCACAATCTCAAGCTTGTGGAAGCTGTTAAAGAGGTCGCCACGGCCAATCGGGTAACGCCGGCGCAGGTCGCGCTCGCATGGGTGCTGAGGCAGGGCAGCAACATCGTTCCGATTCCCGGCACCAAGCACGTTCAGTATCTTGAAGAGAACGCCCGGGCAGCGGACCTGAAGCTGCCCGAATCCGCATGGTCCGCGCTGGACAAAGCGCTTTCATCTTTCCGGACCGCCGGCGCCCGATACTCGGAACTCATGATGAAGACGATCGATACGACAGACTAGACAGGAGAGACTCATGAAGGAACAAAACAAAGCCAAGGCAGTCGAGACGCTCAACCGGATTCTCGAAATGGAGCTTGCCGGCACCATCCACTACACGCATTACTCATTCATGGTCTACGGTTACAACCGCATTCCGATCGTGAGTTGGCTGGAAACGCAGGCGACGGAGTCCATGGCTCATGCGCGGGCTGCGGGTGAACTGGTCACCCAGCTTGGAGCTCATCCGTCGCTCGCGATCGGACCGCTTCTTGAAACGCACAAACACGATATCGGCGACATTCTCCGGGAATCGCTTGGACACGAGAGAGCGACGCTCGTCGAATACGAAAAATTGCTGGAGCTGGTCCAGGGCGACGACGTCATGCTCGAAGAGTACGCCCGCGAGCACATCTACCTCGAACGGCTTCATATCGGCGCAGTCGACAAGATGCTGCGCAAGCCGGGCGACATCGAATCGTTCGAGAAGACAAAAAAGTAGGGATGTCCAAATATCGCGCGCAGCGCATCCGAATTACAGCCGCGGAGCGGCGACAGAGTGTAGCCCCGGGCGCAAGCCCGGGGTAGGTGTCGTTTTGGCACACCAGCCCCGTAGGGGCGAAAGAGTCTTTCGCCCCTACGGGGCTGAGATCCTCTCGAAAGAAAACCCCGGGCTTGCGCCCGGGGCTACACTCTCACGCCGCTCCGCGGCTGGATACCGCAGTCCAAAACAAATAGGACCAATCCCTTGCCCGTAAAGACGGATTTAGACAAGGACCAGCTCAAGTATGTGCCGGTGGAGGGCCACTGGGATGAGGCGCTTCTGCCCTCCGGCCTGCCACGCCGGCACTGGCGAAAGCTTGTCGTCGAAATCCGCCGCATGGGCTTTCGTCATCTCAGCCGCCGCTGGCAAAGCGGCCAGCAGTTGATCCAGTCTGAAGGCGTCACCTATAACGTCGGCAACCTGACCGAGGGCAGCGAATATTCCTGGCCGATGGATCCGATTCCCCTCGTCATCGACGCAAAAGAATGGGACTCCATCGAACGAGCGGTCATCCAGAGAGCCACGCTGTTCAATGCCATTCTGTCTGATCTTTACGGAGAGCAGCGGCTGCTCCAGCAGCGTTTGCTTCCCTCGGCGCTTGTCTTTGCGAATTCCCATTTTCTGCGTCCCTGCGTCGGAATCACGCCCCGGGGCGGTGTGCACCTGCACACGTACGCGATGGACATCGCGCGCTCTCCGGCGGGAAACTGGTGGGTCATTGCCGACCGGACTCAGGCGCCTTCCGGCATCGGGTACACACTCCAAAACCGATTGGTGAGCGCACGGACGTTGCCCGGTGTGTTCGACCAATATCAGATCCGGCAGCTCGCGCGCTTTTACGACATGAAGCGGGCTTCCCTGCTCGCACTGGCCGGGGATCAACGAGCGAACCCTTCGGTCGTTCTCCTGTCTCCGGGTCCGCACAACGAGACGTACTTCGAACATTCATTTCTGGCGGGACAATGGGGCTTCGCGCTCGTTGAGGGCGCCGACCTGACGGTGCTCGATCGGTGCGTGTACCTCAGGACGCTGAATGGTCTGAAACGTGTCGATGTCATTCTGCGCCGTCTGGACGACAGTTTCTGTGACCCGCTCGAACTTCGCGGAGATTCGCTGCTGGGAATACCGGGGCTGGTGCAGGCGGTGCGGAGCGGCTCCGTCGCAATCGACAACGCGCTCGGCAGCGGGCTGGTCGAAACCAGCGCACATATGGCATTTCTGCCGGGACTCTGCCGGCAACTGCTCGGTGAAGAGTTGCACATGCCTTCGGTTGCAACATGGTGGTGCGGTCAGGAAGAACCCCGCCACTACGTTCAGGAACATCTCAAGGAGCTGGTGATCAAGCCGGCTTTCCCACGGTTCGGACAGCACCCGGAGTTTCCCGAATTGATGAGTGTGGCAGCCTGTGAAGGCCTGGTGCGCAGAATCGAGGCTCAGCCGGACGAGTTCGTGGCCCAGGAACGCGTTGCCCTTTCCACAGTACCCGCGCGTACGGAGACCGGCATTGTTCCGCGCCATGCCGTGCTCCGGGTTTACGCGGCCTGGGATGGGCACTCCTTTGTCGTCCTGCCTGGCGGATTAACACGTGTCTCCACGCTGGACTCATCTCTCGTTGTTTCCATGCACCTTGGCGGCGGCAGCAAGGATACGTGGGTACTCAGCGGCTCGGCGGCAGAGGCGGCGGCCGCGCGGCGCAGGCCGACCGCCCAGATTCCGCTACAGCCGGATGCGGGAGATTTGCCGAGCAGGGTGGGCGACAATCTTTTCTGGCTCGGCCGTTACGCCGAACGCGTGGAAGCTCGCGTCCGTTTCGTCCGCGCCCTGTGGCCGGCGCTTTCGAGTGAAGAGGATTTTGGCCGCACGGTTTCGCTGGAAACCGCGATCCGGCTGCTCGCTGGATTCGCATATCTATCCGAGGAAACGTCCGCGGCGTCGCTCGGCGAACAGCGGTGGTCCGTACAGCGCACACTGACCGAAATGGTCTATGACCCATCCCAGACCTCGAGCCTTCGTTGGAACCTTAAAGAATTGAGGCGGGTCGCGGTGCCCTTGAAGGAGCGGCTGTCGTCGGACACGTGGCGGGTGCTCCAGCAGCTCGAATCCCAGTTCTCTGCATTCGCGCCGGCGAATGCCGATCAGCGTTACCTGGGAGGATTGGACTTGCTCGATAACGTCGTGCTTACGCTTTCTGCGTTCTCCGGGCTCCTGATGGAGAATACGACGCGAGGTTTCGGGTGGCGCTTTCTGGAAATCGGCCGCCGCATGGAGCGGGCACTCCAGACTTCCGAACTGTTGCGCTCCAGTCTGAGTTCAGCGGCCGCCGAAGTGGAACCTTGCCTCCAGATCCTGCTTCAAATTGGCGACAGCTCGATCACATATCGAACGCGATATCCGACGATGTTGCAGACCGACCTCGTCCTGCAGGTTTTGCTGGTCGACGAAACCAACCCTCGTTCGGTTGGTTTCCAGCTTGCCACGCTGCTTCATCAGATCAACCGGCTTCAGGAAAACGACGAGGGGAGCCGGAATTCAACCGAGCGCGAGATTGCGCTGAAGGCCGTGAACCTGGTGCGATCGTGCCGGACGGCGGATCTTTCCCGGCGCGAGGCCGAAGGACACTTTCCGGCACTGGAGGAACTCGTGACAGAGCTCAAGACGACATTGTTGGAACTTTCCGATGCGCTGACGGCGCGATACTTCGTCAACATCATCGCCTGCCGCTTCACGACATAATGATCTTTCACGTAACGCATACGACCCGCTACATCTACGAGACCGCCGTTTCGCACGGTCTCAACGAAGCCCGCCTGACGCCGCGGCGCTTTCCCGGCCAGGAGGTTCGCGAAACCGCTCTCAGCGTCCATCCGAAACCCGCTTTCATGCATCAGAGGAAGGATTACTACGGGAACGACGTCACTGCGTTCGAAGTTCTCGAGAAACACGATCGTCTCGAGGCAACCGCAGAGAGTACAGTCGAGGTGACATCGGAATTGAGTGGTCCCCTCCCCTCGATTTCCTGGGAGGAAGCCCGACAACTCATCGCCGCAGAATCCGATCCGGCTTTCATTGAGGCCTCGGAGTTCATCCACAATTCACCGTACGTTCCCGCCGCGCCCCAACTGAACGACTACGCACGCAAGACATTCGCCCCCGAGCGGCCTCTGCTCGAATGCGTACAGGATCTCTCTCACCGTATTCACGAGGAATTCAAATACCGCCCGAAGTCCACTTCCATCGATGTTCCTCTGACGGATGTGCTGCGCAAACGCCAGGGGGTGTGCCAGGATTTTGCGCACGTCATGATAGGCGCTTTGCGCTCCGTGCGGCTGGCGGCTCGATATGTCAGTGGTTATGTGCGTCCCGGTCCTAAAGTCCAGGGTGCTCAGGCATCCCACGCATGGGTCGCGGTCTTCGTTCCCGGAAACGGCTGGTGGAGTTTCGATCCAACCAACGACGTGATGGTCTCCGACAGCCACGTCACGCTGGCCTGGGGGCGAGACTATGGCGACGTGGCTCCGGTCAAAGGGATCACTCTTGGGGGTGGAGGCCAGACGGTGGAAGTCGAGGTCTACGTGCGGCCGCTGTAGGTTTTCCTCAATTTAAAATGACTGATGGCCACTGCCCAATGACTAATGAAATTGAGGATTGAGGATTGAAGGGATTTTTGAATGTTCAATTTCATTTCTGAATCCTCAATCCTCAATTTCATTAGTCATTGGGCAGTGGCCATCAGTCATTTTAGAACTACAGAATCCCCTCATTGTGGACGACCTTACCGCCGACGACCGTCAACAACGAGCGCATGCGCTTGAGGTCTTCATCGGGCACGGTGAAGCAGTCCTTATCGAGCACGACCAGATCGGCGTGGTTGCCAACTTCGATCGAGCCGATATCGTCCTCCTGAATGAACCACTTGTTAGCCGCAGTGGCGAGCCAGAGCGTCTCCTGCCGCGTGAGCGTCTGATCCCCGAGGATCGGCTGCCCGGCGAGGTTCCGGCCCGTGATGATCGTGTAAAAGTTCAGCCACGGGTTGATCACTGTGATGTCGCCGCCATCGGAGTGGTAACCCTTCTTGATTGGATGGTTCATCAACATCCGGTAGGGCGGCCCGACATTGGTGCCGTTGCGCAGAGGTCCCCAGCCGAGGAGCACGCCGATGCCAAGGGCGTGCGCCCTGTTCGCCAGATCCAATGGGAAGTCCGGAATGTGCGAGATGATCCAGTGCAGATTCGTGATTGGGATCTCCGCATTCACCGTCTCGCGATTCTTGATGAGGTTCGTTACTCCCGCAAGGTTCAGCGCGTGGTCTTCGCCGCGCCACCCGGCCCTCGCGATGGCTCGCAGGCCTTCCACACCGCCGCCCGTGAATTCGCCTATGCCGCCGGTCCTTATCCAGTCGTCTCCGAAGAACGGGAACGAGTTCCTCAGCCGCTGCGAGAGCGTCGGCAGCGGCGGATTAGCGGTAGGTGAATCCTGGTGCAAAAAGTCGATCCGCAGGCGGGCCGGCAACTTTCCCTCGCGGTGGAGCGCGAGGAATGGGTTGTGCATCGTGTAGGTATTCTCGCTCGCGACGCCGCCGGAGGGCTCGTCCGAGTGGAACGCGCCGCAGTCGCGATGCGTGGTGACACCCAGCTTCGCGTAGTACTGCAGGGCGCCGAGCGCGGTCCGTTTTCTCGTCTCGGCAGTGAGAAGCTCCTTGCGGAGAGTCTGGAGCGCGAGTTGCAGCGCAGGCCCGGTGATTGCGCCGTCAGCCGCGACCATGACGCCTCTGGCTTCCAGCCACGCTTTGCCCTGGCTGTTCGTCCTGGTGCCGCCCTGCGCTGCCTGCATGTAGACCGGCCGGTCCACGGCGTCGAGTTCAGTCAGGTTCGGCAGGCGCCGCTCCGCAAACTGCATCGCGGAGACTGGGCCGACCGTCGTGATGAATTCGCCCTGCCGGACTTCGGCGGTGCGAGCTTTCAACGCGGCGATCGCGTCCGGAATCGTGAAGACGTGCTCGAGCGGAGTGTGCCATCCGGGCCGGTTGCCGACGAGAACGATGTGGTTGTGGGCATCGATGATCCCAGGGATAACCGTCTTCCCCATCAGGTTCACGGTCCTGACATTGCCTCCCCGGGCGATGTTGTTGCCGACTGCAGCGAAGCGGCCGTTGCGGATCAGCGCCTGCGAGACGACGCGGTTGTTCGCGTCCATCGTGTGGATCCTGCCGTTGATGAGAGCAAGGTCCCTGCTATCACCGGCTGCCTGCCCCTGTTGCGCAGACAGCGCGCCCAGCCGGCTGCCGAAACCCAACGTGGCACCGCTGATGAGGAATTGCCTGCGCGAGAGACCCGTACCCATGTGAGTACGTTCGTCAGCCACTAGCTCCCATCCTTTTATGAAACGTTCGAGGGGTGGATTTTACCACCCCCTCGAACGTTCCGGAGTGCTTAGAACGTAAGCTTCAACCCGAGTTGCATCACGCGGCTGCTTCCCGAACCGACGAGCGGATTGCCTGCCGCGACGTCGGGCGTGGCGCCCCCGCTACCGAACCCGCCTGGGCTCGAAGGATCCCAGCCGAGCTGCGAGCCATTCGCTGAGCCGTACGGATTGGCGATAATGGGGTGATTGAACACGTTGAAGAACTCGGCCCGGAACTGGGCGGTGTACCGCTCCGAGAACTTGAAGGTTTTGAATACAGAGAGATCTACATTCTTGAAACCCGAGTCGCGGAAGATGTTCCGGCCCATGGTGCCGAAGGTTCCGGCCTTGGGCGGAACCATCACCGACTTGCCAGACACGTAGCAGCCGCCGGTTGCTAGCGTGCTGAGGTCGGGAGCGACTGCCAGACACTGCTGAGCCACTGACGCGGGCAGGTTCGTATAGGTGCCGGAAACCTGGGATTGCCTATAGCAATTGACGGCGTTGACACCATTACTGAAGTCGCAGTAACCAATGCCACTTCCGCCATACCCACTGAAGTCCTTGGGGTTTCCATAGAAATTCCAGCGATCAGCGAGTTCTCCGCTCCCGCTGAAATCATTACCGGTGTCGTCCACATTCCAGGGTTGGGTAGTCTGAAGGCTCACGATCGTGTTGAGCTTCCAGCCTTGCAGTAGCTGGCCAAATCCTTTGATTCCCGGGATGTCGTAACTCCCTGTGATCGTTAGCCGGTGCCGAACGTCGGAATCGCTGCTGGCATACTCCAACTCCGGATGCCTGCCGTCCTGCGGAGTGAGCGCAAAACGATTCAGGGAACCGTTGTCCAGGCCATGGCCGTAGGTGTAGCCGGCCTTGAAAGCAACTCCGCGGGAAAACCGCTGGGTCAAGGTCGCCTGCAAGCTGTGGTAGTTGGAACGCGCAAAGTTCTGCGTCTGGTCGATGAACGCCAAATACGGGAACTGAGTCGCGTAGGGGCGGACGCCGGTCGCAGGATCGATCTGATTGATGTCGCGGCGACCGGTCAGTCTGTCGCCGTGATTGCCAACATAGCTCACGTCCAGCGAAAGGTCGTTGGTGAAGGCGTGCTGGATACCGATGTTCCAGTTCACGGCGTAGGGGTACTTGAGATTCGGGTCCACGGTGACGATGCTGCAGGGTACGTCCTTTGTGCAACTGAATACGGCCCCTTTCGGAAAAACAACGTTATTCCAGTCGAGGAAAGAGCCTGGGATAACAGCGCTGGCGGTCGTGTTGGTGCCGCCAAAAGTTGAGGGACAAGGTGTTCCGGGAGGTACCGCAACCGTGCACGCCCCTGTGGGAACGAGGTGGATGGCGCCGCCAGCGAAGCTCTGGGGGCTGGACTGGAACCACTGGGCCGGCGTGAACATGGAGTAAATGACGCTCGCTCCGCCCCGGAGTACCGTCGTTCCCTTGCCTGTGATATCCCAGTTAAAACCGGCCCGTGGCGAGAAGTTTTTGTAATCGGGCTTAAAAATACTAGCGAAGCCCGGTTGACCCTGCTGAACCAACCCGCGTGCCGGGTCGAAGCCACCCAACAGACCGTTGGCCTCTTTGATCGGCGATACGAAGGAGTAGCGCAGGCCCAGATTGAGCATGAACTTCGGAGCGATACGCCAGTCATCCTGAAAGAAAGCCGCGGTCGACGTCCAGTTCAACAGGCGAAGAGGTGTGCCGATGAGTTGAAATGCTCTTTGCGGTTTTCCGGCGAAGAAGTCTTCCAATGGCGTGGAATTAGGGATTTGAGGAGTCTGTTTGCCACGGAATTGGATTCGGCCACGCGTGTCATGGATGTTGTAATCGGTGTGGATGTGCGCGAACTCGCCGCCGAACTTGAAGCCGTGCTTGCCCCGCAAATACGAGAGATTGTCCTGAAAATTGAAAACCGGGTTGGTAAACTCAATGGGACGCCCACGCCAACTACCCAGAACTTGCCCGGGAAAACCGGTAATCTCGACATTCGGGAACCCACCCGTGCTCGTGATGCCGGTGTTGAGGGGATAGTCTTTGCCATTGGCAAAGAGGTTGGCGTCGTCGGGAGCCAGGCCAAAGTGCAGGTTATTGAAGCCAAACCGGAAGTCGTTCAGGACCCGAGAGCTGGCGGTCCAAATCCAGTTCGAGGTGACCGTATACGTGCGTATCGGATCTCCGTTTTGCCAGTAATTGGCCGTGATGGGGTGATCTTCTCCATTGCCAAAGTAGTTGCCGATGAACACCATGGCACTGAGGGAGTGCTGGCTGTTGAGCCGGTAGTCGATTTTGCCCACACCGTTGTCGCTGGTGTTGGTGTTAGGGAAACCGCTATTGTACGTCGTCGTGTTCGAGGGGGCGTTTTGGATCAAGCCGCCTGTGCACGTGTATGGCGGCGCCGCACTGCAGCCCATCAATTTCAGGCTGACGGGGCTTGGCGTCACGCCGCGCGCCTGGAGCACATTGAGAGCATCCACCATGCTGTGGGTCGCATCCCCTCCCAAGGAGCCGGTTGCGGGCACAAGAGTCCCAAGCGCGTTGCCAACGAAGGAACGCAGGCCTTCATAGCCGCCAAAGAAAAAGAGCCTATCCTTTTTGACCGGCCCGCCTACCACGCCGCCGAACTGTTCCAGTTCCGTCGGTTGCTTCGGGCCGGCAGGATTGAAGTAGTTGCGGGCGGCCCAGGCGTCGCTGCGGCCAAACGCGTAACCCGAGCCGTGATAGGAGTTGGTTCCCGACCGGACTCCGACGTTCACAATAGCGCCGGTGTTCCAGCCGTACTCGGCTTTAGGATTTTCTTCGAGGTGGAATTCCTGGATGGCGTCGATGGGCAGGATCGTGGCGCCATCGGTGAACGGACTCGGCATATTGGCTATGGGACGGGCGTCGACGAAATTGGCATTGAAGATGCCGTCCACCATCCAGACAGTTGCATCGGGACGGCTGTTGTTGGTGCTCTGAGTCCATGGCGAGCCCCCCGGCTGTATCATCACGCCCGGGATCAGATTCAACAAATTTTGGTAGTTCCGTCCATTCAGCGGCATATCGTTGATGGACGCATTGGCGAGTACGCCACCCAGGGTGCCGCTGGTGGTATCCACCAGCGGGATCGCTTCGTTGACCGTGACGGTCTCGCTTTGTTGGCCGGGTTCTATCGTCAAGTCGACTCGAATCTCAGAGCCAACCGAGACCACAACATTCTCACGGGACAGCGTCTTGAACCCCGGGAACTCGACGCGGACCGTGTAGGTGCCCGGATTCAGCGCGGGAGCGTTATACTGCCCCGCCTCATCCGTGGTCACGGTTCGCGCGAGGCCTCTCTGCGTATCTACTATGTTTATGGTGGCGCCCGGCAGGACCGCGCCAGTCGGGTCTGTAACCCTTCCGAGAATACGGCCGAAGTTGCCCTGGCCAAACAGGGCAAAAGAGAAAAGCAACAAAACCAGAGTCGTACCGAGACACATCGTTGTTCTGAATCGGGCTCTTTTTAATGTTACGGTTTTCATCAGCGCTCCTTTTCAAGTTGCCTTGGTGGTTGGAATTTGGATCTTCGAAAGCTGTGGCGGTTTGTTCTGGGACTGGGCTTGAGCCGGTACACACCAGTCCCACGACGACCGCTCTTGTTAGCGCGCGCGTAATAAACGCATACACTCTCCTTGCCTCTGAGGAAACGGGGGTGGGGGCTTCTCTTGTAGTACCTTTCGGCTGGCGCCGATTTTAGCGCAGAAGTCTCGAGCAAGCCATGTAATCACACGCCGAAAAGCTGACGCTCGAATAACAGGTCATGTCGCGATACGTTAATCCAGCCGACACACGAAAAGGGTCGCGTTTTCGTAGGGGCAGCTCAATCCCGCAACGCGCGGCCGATCCAATAGAACCCAGCTGATTCCATATTTCGTTTTCAGCCGATTGAAATCGGCGGCTTGAAAATTTGCCCAGCCGCTTTGATCTGTGGTTTGTTCGAGCCAGTGTTCGGCAAAGGGTGGCTCCGGAAACATCGTGACAGCACCGGAGTCCTTCACTGCATCAGCCAGCCTGCTACGCTCGGCGATGGCGCGAAAGCCGTGTTGATCATCGCTGAGCATGTAATTTGGATTGAGCGCGAACACGGCGTCAGTCGGTGTGTTGGAACGGATCCATTCGAATGCTCGAAGCCAATCGTTTCCTGGCGCGATGCCGGGCCACTCGATATGGCAACTCGCGGGAAAGAGCTGACGTTGTGCGAACCACATTCCACCGATGAGCGGCAAAAACAGGAGCAGCCATCGCCAGGCGTGGTTTTTCAGGACGTGGATTCCTAAAAAGCCTCCACCGATCACGATGAGAAAGGTGTAGAGCAGCTGCAGGCTTCGCATGGGCTGAAGGCGGGCCAGGGTTTCGAAACGTTGTGGAATCGTCAACCACAAAGTGACAACAAAATAAGACAAACCATACACAACCAGCGACCGGCTGATGAGATGCACGGCAGTCGGACGAATTTCTCGAGAGCTGCGGCTGAACCACCAAAGCAGCAAGAGCGGCGCAAAGATTCCGATCCATTCGTACCACTCCCATTGAAGGATGAAAAAATATGCACGTGTATGCACCGCATGCCGATACGCTTCAGACGCTACAGGCACAACCGGGAATAGAGACATGATTGCTGCCGGCGATACAGTTTCCTTCTTCGGCTCGCGCGGCATATGTTTCAGTGCGAGAAGGAACAGTCCGTACGATATTCCGAAAAGAGCCATCAGTGGATGGATGACGCCGGCGAAGACGCTCCACGCCGCAAACCGCCCGTACCGTCCGTGCCACGCATTCCGGAGCCCGAACAGCAGCGCGAACAAGACGAGCGAACGCGGAGTGAGATATTGGTCGAAGATATAGAGAGCAGTTCCGGCGACTGGTAACGTGAGCAGCGCTGCCACCAACCCAACTCCGGCCCAGCGGCCCTCCGCTTCCGAGAACAAGTCTTCACACCATTCCCAGCACGCCAGGAGGGTCAGAAATATCGAGACTAGATACCAAAGAAATACAGTCACATCGAAAGAGAGGTGTGAAATTCGTACCGATGCCGCGATGAGCTCATCGAACAGCGTTAGCCGCGCGTGATTTAAGAAAAATTCACTGCCGAATGGATAGAGAGCGGGATTCAGAATCTTCTTAATGCCGGGAAGGTAGATTTCCCCGTCCTCGACCCCGGGGTGATAGCCGTGCACGAGCAACGCGGCAAACGTTAGTGCAAGGAGACGCAGATACGGTTTACGGCTCAAGCGTTCTGCCTTCGGGATTGAAAATGGCGAATTTTCTCAAACCCTTCTTTTGCAGAACGTACCTGAAAGAAGTCGAGAGGACGCCAAATCCGTAACGAACGCTGCGCTTGAAAGAGATGCAGGAAGCATCTTTCGCATACCTCGTTGGACAGGAAACTTCGCCGATGGAAAAGCCCCAAAAAATGGCCTGCGCCAACATCTGATTGTCGAAAACGAAATCATCTGAGTTCTCGAGCAGAGGCAGCGATAGCAGGACCTCCCTGCTGAACCCCCGTAAGCCGGTATGGAACTCGGACAACTTTGTATTCAGAAGAACATTTTGAAAGGCCGTGAGGATGCGGTTTGCAACGTACTTGTACGCCGGCATACCGCCCGCTAATGCTCCGGCGCCGCCGATAATTCGCGAGCCGATCACCACGTCGTACACGTCATAAGCGATCATGCTGGCAATTGCCGTGACGAGCGAGGGATTATATTGATAGTCAGGGTGGACCATCACCACGATATCGACACCCGTTGCCAGAGCTTCCTGATAACACGTCTTCTGAGCGCCGCCATATCCGCGATTCCGATTGTGAATAACGGTCTTCAATCCCAGACGATGCGCCAGGTCAACGGTTTCGTCTGCGCTGTAATCATCGACGAGGATTGTTACATCCACCAGATCGGGCAACTGCCCGACTGTTGCTTGTAACGTTTTGGCGGCGTTGTATGCCGGCATCACGACTGCTATTCGCTTGTTGTTGAGCATAGCCAGAATACGCTTACATTATCGCTGCGTGTTTAGCGATTTGCGTGTTTCGTTTACACTCTTTTACAAATACGCATCGAGTTTACAGTGGCGGTCTATGAATGAATTGCCAGGACGGGGTGTTCCCCTCCTGGAACAGGAGGGGTGGCTGCGCCAGTAAGAAAAAGGCGCGCAGCCTCCGAAGCGGCGCAGACGGGGTGGTCATTATGCTAAATGTTGACCTTGAACGTTATCCGGAACTGACCACCCCGTCTGCGCCTTCATAAGGAGGCTTCGCAGCATTTTCTTGATGGCGCAGCCACCCCTCCTCTCCGA
>Ga0137403_10004772_pt1 | contig 15885 bp, 14 predicted proteins | sample CZOMad2_1_16fung_FD_122057 | JGI IMG/M metagenome (GOLD analysis project Ga0137403, IMG submission 122057) | Vadose zone soil fungal communities from Angelo Coast Range Reserve, California, USA - CZOMad2_1_16fungal (Hybrid Assembly) | ecosystem: Environmental > Terrestrial > Soil > Vadose zone... | reverse complement strand
GTGCTGCACAGGGCGATGTAGTGATCACCATGGATGCAGACCTGCAGGACAGCCCGGATGAAATTCCTGAACTCCGCCGGATGATACTGAAGGATGGCTATGATATTGTAAGTGGCTGGAAAAAGAAACGGCATGATAATACCCTCACTAAAAATATTCCTTCGAGATTTTTTAATGCAGTAACCAGGAGCGTATCAAAGATCAAACTGCACGATTTTAATTGTGGCCTGAAAGCCTATCGCAATAAGGTTGTAAAAAGCATAGAAATATATGGAGAAATGCACCGCTACATTCCGGTGCTGGCCAAATGGGCAGGCTTTAAAAAGATAGGAGAAAAAGTAGTGGAGCATCGTGCCCGCAAATATGGTGTTTCCAAATTCGGATGGAGAAGATTTGTCAATGGCTTTCTTGACCTTCTGTCTATTACGTTTGTTGGAAAGTTTGCCAAAAGGCCCATGCATTTTTTCGGGTTATGGGGAACACTTTTTTTTCTTATCGGATTGAGTATTGCCGCATTCCTCGTCGTCTCGAAATTGGTTGATCCTTCATATGCTCTTACTAACCGCCCGGGTTTTTATTTATCCTTAACTGCACTCATTGTTGGTATGCAATTATTCCTTGCTGGTTTTATTGGTGAACTCATCAGTCGAAATGCAGCAGGCAGGAACTCTTACCTCATCGAAAAGAAAGCAGGCTTTTAATGTCAAAAATTATCATCATAGGTCCCGGTCACCCGTTGCGTGGCGGATTGGCCACATTTAATCAGCGGCTTGCAAAAGAATTCATCCAGGCCGGATATGATTGTTCGATCTTTTCTTTTTCATTACAGTACCCGTCTTTTTTATTTCCTGGCAAAACTCAATTAACTAAGGAACCAAAGCCTGAAGGAATAACAATTTATTCAGTGATCAATTCTGTCAATCCCTTTAACTGGATTAAGACCGGCAATCGCTTAAGAAAAGAAAGGCCGGATATTATCGTAGTTCGATTCTGGATCCCATTCATGGGTCCCGCATTAGGAACTATCCTGAGAAGAGTGAAAAAGAATAACCATACAAAAATTATTTGCATAGCTGATAACATTATTCCGCATGAACATCGCATCGGTGATAAATCATTTACAAAATATTTTCTGAAAAGTTGTGATGCATTTATTACTATGATTGATAAAGTAATGAGTGATCTCCGGCTGTTCGAAAAAACAAAACCTATTCGGTTAGTACAGCATCCTTTGTATGATAATTTTGGAGACATCCTTTCTAAATCAGCAGCAAGAGACAAATTAAAAATTAATAATGAAGAATTAATAATTCTCTTTTTTGGATTCATTCGTAAGTATAAAGGACTTGACCTTTTGTTCGAAGCTATGGCAGATGAAAGAATAAAACAATCAGGTATAAAATTATTGGTAGCCGGTGAGTTTTATGAAGATGATAAACCTTACAAAGAATTGATTGAAAAGTTGGGTATAAAAGATCAGTTGATCTTAAGAACCAGTTTTATTCCTGACAGTGAAGTAAAATATTATCTCTGTGCAGCCGATGCAGTGATACAACCTTACCGTCATGCAACACAAAGCGGTGTTACTCCACTTGCTTATTATTTTGAAAAACCCATGGTAGTTACAAATGCAGGAGGATTACCTTCTTTAGTGCCGGACGAAAAAGCAGGGCTGGTAGTGGAATCTGAACCCAAAGCCATTGCTGATGGAATTCTTAAGTTTTATCAATTAGGAGAGAATTATTTTATTCCGCATCTTCGCAGCGAAAAACAAAAATATAGTTGGGCCAATATGGTGAATGCTATTACGAAACTTGCTGACTAGAATTACAGAACGTACAAGTGTGTGACACAACATACGGTGATAGTAGTAATGCAACCGGGCAAATAATTATCAAAAAAAATTGTAATCAGAAAGGTTAATGATTTACAGAAGTAAAGCTCCCTTACGAATCGGACTGGCCGGCGGCGGCACAGATGTTAGCCCTTACAGCGATCTGTATGGCGGCGCTATTCTGAATGCAACGATCTCTTTATATGCGAATGCCACTATCGAACCATTGAATGAGGATATCATCATCCTCGAAGCACTTGACCGCAATGAAGAGCAGCGATTTGATTGGAATAAAGAGTTGCCACTTGGTGGAAAGCTGGATCTGCTGAAAGGAGTTTACAATCGTATTCAGAAAGATTATAGTTTTCCCAAACAAGGTTTTCGACTTTCCACATTTGTAGATGCCCCGGCAGGTTCAGGATTGGGAACTTCATCCACCTTAGTCGTGGCAATCATTGGCGCCTTTGCCGAAATGCTGCGACTGCCACTGGGTGAATATGATATGGCGCATTATGCGTATGACATCGAACGGAATGAATTGAAATTAGCCGGTGGCCGGCAGGATCAATATGCAGCTACATTTGGCGGAGTAAATTTTATGGAATTTTATGATGAGGATAAAGTGATCGTAAACCCACTCCGCATTAAACAACAATATTTGTTTGAACTGGAAAACAACCTGATGCTTTATTATACCTCTACCAGTCGTGAGTCGGCGGAGATCATAAAGAAGCAAAGCAAAAATGTTTCTGATAATAAAGAAAGATCAATTGATGCCATGCACCAATTGAAGCAGCAGGCGCAACGGATGAAAGAAGCTTTATTGAAAGGAAGATTGAATGAGATCGGCGAGATACTTGATTTTGGTTTTCAGCAAAAAAGACAAATGGCGGAAGGCATCAGCAATGACCTGATGGAAGATATTTATGAAACAGCAAAAAAAGCCGGAGCCACGGGCGGTAAAATATCCGGAGCAGGCGGTGGTGGTTTCGGCCGACAAGATGGCTGAGAAAATTCAACCCACGGATGATGAGCTGAAAGCTTATTACGAAACGCATAAGACTGATTACAACATCCTCGTGCCCCAGAAAAAGATCAAATACGTTTTCATCGATCAGGACAAGTCGGGGCAGAAACTGCAAATCTCAGACAAGGAACTGCGCGACGAGTACGACAGTCTGAAGCCCGAATTCAAACAGGCCGGAGTTAAGGTCCAGCAGATTGTTTTGAAAGTCGCGCGCCCTGATCTCGACGCCACTGTCAAAGCCAAAGCCGACGAGCTGGTGGCTAAGGCCCGCGGCGACCAGGAGACGACCAGCGAGGAAGCGTTTGGCGATTTGGCCAAGGGTAATTCTGAGGATCCCGCAACGGCCACGAATGGTGGACACGTTAATGGGACCGTGAAAAAAAATCCCAACAAGTCAGACGACCCGTACCAGAAAGTGCTGGACATGCAGCCGGGCGAAGTCACTGAGGCAATCAAGTACAAGAATGCCTATTACATCCTCCGTCGCGGCGAACCGGTGCCCAAGACTTTCGAGGATGCCAAGCCTGAGTTGCTGGTTTCGCTGCGCAATCGTCGCGGTTACACCGTGGCGCAGAAAATCGCGCAACGTGCCCAGGATCGCTTGAAAGAAACGAAGGATCCACAGAAGGTCGCGCAGGAGTTCGCGGCCGAGGCCAGCATGACGGCCGCCGACATGGTCCGCGAGACGCCGTTCGTCAAAGCCGGCGATGATGTGCCGAACATTGGCAACTCGCAGCAATTCGAAGAAGCAATCGCGCCGCTGGAAAATCCCAACGACGTCGGCGAGCGCACCGGCATCAAGAATGGTTTTGCAATTCCGATGCTGGTCGAGAAGAAAGGCCCGCGCATTCCGGACTTCTCTGAAGTCAAAGACAAAGTGACGCAAGCCGTCAAGACAGAAAAAGCAAAATCAATGTTGGAAGATAAGGCGAAAGAATTGATCGCCAACGCCAAGTCTCCCGGCGATCTGAAAGCAGCGGCTGCCAAGCTCGGCCTCGAAGCGAAAGCCGAAGCAAACTACAAAGTTGGGACGCCACTTGGCGAAGCCGGCTCGAGCGTGACGCTCGACGATCCGCTTTACGCGGCCAAGACAGGTGAGGTGCTCAAGACACCGATCTTTCTGAATTCGAACTATCTGGTGATCGGCGTCAACACTCGCACTGAAGCCGATTTGGCAGAGTTTGCCAAACAGCGCGATTCGCTAATGCAAACCGCGTTGACCGAGCGCAAGAACCAGGTCTTTGAAGATTACCTGACGGCCGTGCAGAAACGCATGGAACAGAACGGCAAGATCAAAATCTACAAAGACGTGCTGGCCGGCATGATGGAAGCGGAAGAGCCGGAAGCCGCGCCGCAACGACGTCCGCCGATTCAGTTACCTAAGAGGCAGGGCTAAGGCTTTCATCGAGTCGGATCGCGGACATCCTGTCCGCCTGAGCGCGAAGCGCGAACATATTCCACGGTGATGCCTGGCAAGATCGGAGCGGGCTTCGCCCACTGGCGGACAGGATGTCCGCGCTCCACGATCCATCAAGATTGAAAATCCCTAACGTCCCGAAACGGCGTTTTCGCATCGTCAAAATCAGGCCGATAGTAAAAAGCGGCGCCGTCATACTCCTGCATCCAGCCTTCTTCTATTGCAAACTCATCCAGCGCCGCAACCGCGCGCAGCCATTCCGTCTCTCTGATCCTTCGTGACAATAAAGTGTAGCGCTGATTCGTTCCGGCCACGTTCGTCGGATAGTACTGGGCCATCAGCGAGACGGCGACCTGCGGGCTCAGTTCGTCGCGAATCCAACGCAGCGATTCGCGCACGCCGCCAATGTCGTTGGGCAAGACCAGCAGCCGAATCACCAGGCCGCGCTTCAGTAACCCGTCTTCGTCGTAAACCAGTTCGTCGCCCATCTGCCGGTACATCTCGGCGATTGCCGCGCGCGCAACGTCGCGATAGCCGCGAACCCTGGAATACAAAAACCCTTCGTCGTCGCCGGCGTACTTCAAATCAGGCAGGTAGACATCGACGATACCGTCGAGAAGCTTTAACACCTGGACTGAATCGTATGCGTTCGTGTTGTAAACAATCGGCAGGCGCAGTCCCTGCCCGGCCGCGATCAAAATCGCGCGCGCCATCTGCGGCGCGAAATGCGTGGGCGAAACAAAGTTGATGTTGTGACAGCCGCGCGCTTGCAGTTCCAGCATCATCTCTGCCAGCCGCTCATGCGTCACTTCGTTCTTGATCTGTTCTTTGTGTGTCTGTGAAATCTGATAGTTCTGGCAGTAGACGCAGCGCAGGTTGCAGTTCCCAAAGAAGATGTTGCCGGCCCCGCGCGTGCCGACCAGCGGCGGTTCTTCGCCAAAGTGCGCTGTATAAGAAGAAACGATCGGCAGCCGGCCTGAATAGCAAGCGGCGACCTCATCTTTCAACCTGTTGTTGAGACAGTCGCGCGGACAAACCGTGCAACGTTCGAGCAGTGCCTCCAGCGACGCGACGCGACGACCCAGCTCGCCCGTGCGCAGCAGCTGAAGATAGGAGCCCTCGATGTTTTCCGACTCAGTACTCATTGCTTATTCTTCTTGCGGAAATGGACATAGTGGGTCTTGTGTTGTTCGAGCAATTCACGCGGCACCAGTCGTTTGCTGGTGCGCCAGATAAAATCCATTTCGGCGTGCGTGGTGCTGAGCGCCAGCCGGGCTTCGAATACCGCCAACATGCTGCCATAGAAAAGAAAGAAAGCGCCGATCAATCCAAACACCACCGGAATAAAAGCAAACCGGGCACTGAAGAACGACACGACGCCGATAGCCACACTGGTGGCCACGAACACACCGACCGCCAGGTAGAAAGTTGTCAGCGCTCGCTGTAACAAACGCGATCGGCTGGTCAGTTTATCCAGTTGGTCGAAGATCATCGCCCGCTTGTCTTCCAGCAGATCATCCTTTGGATCGTCTTCGGGAAGTGATTGCAAACGATCCGATAGCGAGCGGGTGCGATCCACTACCCGGCCCAGGCGCGTGGAAGTAGAAAGGATCATCGTGCCGCTGGCTGAAATCAGCACGGCCGGCGTAATCATCGCGGTCAGGACCGCCACTGATGAAGACACGTCCATGATCCCAATCATTCTACAGCCAGTTGAGCGAACGGGCACAAACCGCCGTTCGTCTTTGCGCGTTTGTGCCTGCGCGTGTCAATGAAAAGAAACCCACAAAAGTTTCACGCAAAGGCGCAAAGACGCAAAGCTTTGTTCGCTGTGATATTCTCCGCGCATCATGCGGCTTTGGCTCTCGAGAAGCAGCGAAGTCCCTCTACGCGAGCAACTGGTCACTCAGATTCGGCTCGGAATAATCAGCGGCGATCTGAAAGTAAGACAAAAACTGCCTAGCACCCGCGAGTTGGCGCGCCGCTTTCGCATTCATTCGAATACCGTCAGCGCCGCCTATCGCGAACTGGATCGCAGTGGCTGGGTCGAAGTTCGCAAAGGCAGCGGTGTTTATGTGCGCGCTCGCTCGGCTAAACAGACCGCGCCAGGCCGCAACGAATTGGACGATGTGATCGCGCAGTTCTTCAAGACGGCCCGGGCCGCCGGGCATTCGCTGCCCGAGATTCAGTCGCGGCTACAGCAATGGCTAGTGCTGCAACCACCCGATCATTTTCTGCTAATCGAACGTGATCCGGAGTTGCGAAAGATCCTGGTCACTGAAATTGAATCGGCTACGAAGGTACCCGCCATCGGCGTGGATCTTGAGGACTGTAGCCGGACGGATTTGTTAACGGGCGCCCAGCCGGTCGCGATGTACAGCCAGATCGAAGCGGTCCGCGCCGCGCTGCCTCCGGGCGCTGACCTCCTCGCGTTGCGTTCGCGTTCAATACCCGAATCACTGCTGGGCCAGACTCGGCCAGCGACGGGGGCGCTCGTCGCGATCGTATCTCGCTGGCCGGAATTCCTGCGTTGGGCGCGCGCGATTTTGGTGGCCGCCGGGCTCGATCCTGATGCACTTAGCTTTCGCGACGCGCGCGAGCGCGGCTGGCAGAGAGGGCTCAAGTCCGCTGCGCTGGTGGTTACCGACTCACTAATGTTTCGCAAACTGCCTGACAGTTGCAAAGTGCTGCTCTTCAAAATTCTGTCCGATTCGTCGCTGGATGAGCTGCGGCGGCTCGCCGAAGATTTCAGCTCTCATTAAAAACCGCTCACCTAAAAACCGGGAAGTCACAAAGCTGCTCATCCGATGCCATTTGTGCTCTTTGTTTCCCTGTGGTTAGTTTCCGCTTGCCGCTGCAGGCGGGCTCAATCTAACATCGCGCCGGTCAAACTTCACTGAGCGCATGCCTACAAACGATTATCACTTTGTCGATCGCTGGCGCATAGAGGCCAGCGTCAAGGAAGTCGCCGACATTCTCGAAGACGCACTGTCGCTCTCGACCTGGTGGCCCAGTGTTTATTTCGAAGTCGCCGAACTCGAGCCAGGCGGAGAGGGCGGCGTCGGCAAACTAATCAGCTTGCGCGCGGGCGGTTGGCTGCCTTACACCCTGCGCATTAAGTTCCGGACCACTGAATCGCGCTACCCGAATGGTTTTTCGATGGACGCGACGGGAGATCTGGAAGGGGAAGGCATCTGGATCTTTGAGCAGGACGGGCCATTTGTGAACGTGACTTATGACTGGACGATTCGCGCGAACAAACCAATCATTGATAAGCTCTCGTTTCTACTGAAGCCGATCTTTCGGTCGAATCACAACTGGACCATGAAACGCGGTGAAGAAAGTTTGCGGTTGGAACTGCTACGGCGCCGCGCTCAAACAAAAGAAGAGGCCGGGGCGGTGCCGGCGCCGCCGCGACCTTCGCTGGTTTGTCGAATGTTTCGGCTCACACGATGAATGCGGATCCGGATCGCGCGAATGCTTGAACTCTATTTTGTCTTCTATCGCATTCCCAAGATGATGACTCGCCTGGCCCGCGAGCGGAATCGCAGCGCGTGGAGATGGAGTCTTATCGGGATCGGCGCCTGGATTGGGGGCGAGCTTGTCGCCGGGTTTGCCGTCGGTTTGATTCATGGGATTGGAATTATGCTATGGGGATGGCCGGTGCGATCTCCCGGGTTCAGCGCTCTCACGTACATCCTCGCGCTCGCCGGGGCGTTGATAAGCGTCACTATCGTCTCGCGCATCCTCGTGGGCAAATCCACTGAAGAATCTTTTCCCAGCCCGCCACCACCACCTGAATTCCACCAGACTTCGGAGCCAGCGCATGTCGATTGAGCGCGCCAACAATTCACTGATCGCCTGGCTGCCGGACTTAATCTACACCGGCGGAGGATTCGAACGCGCGTTGGCGCTCGTGTGCGATTCGTCCGGCGCCATCGTTAGACTAACGCCGGTCGATGAACTAAGAGACGAGAAGCGGATTTCGCTTCCGAACCGAGCGCTGCTGCCGGGAATGATCAACTCGCATTCGCATGCTTTTCAACGCGTGTTGAGAGGAAGAACTGAGTACCGGTCGGTCAATACACCGTTTAGAGGCGGGCTACTGCCCGCCCGGTCGGGCGGTAGCCCGACCCTAAACACCGAAATTAGCAAGGACAGTTTTTGGACGTGGCGCGAGATGATGTATGCGGCAGCTACGCGTCTGACGCCGGCAGACATTTACGACGCTTCGCGCATGGCTTTTCTGGAAATGGCGCTGCACGGCATCACTGCTGTCGGCGAGTTTCACTACCTTCACAAACAGCCGGACGGAACGCCTTATGAAGATCCCAACCTGCTGGCCAAAGAAGTCATCCGCGCCGCGGGTGATGTCGGTTTGCGCATCGCCCTGTTGAGAGTCGCTTATGCGCGCTCGGGATTTCAGACTGAGCCGAATCCAAGACAGGTGCGATTCATCGAAAAGGATCCGGAAATCTATTTGAAGAATCTGGATGAACTAATGACGGACCTTGATCGGGGCAGTAGCCCGACCCCGGGGCCCCCGGCCGGGCAGCCCGGCTGGGGTGGGAGGGTCAGGGAGGGCTCACCAACTCAAGATGAACGCGGAGCCCTCCCTGACGGTCGGGCTACTGCCCCGAGTGCTTGGGTTGGGGTTGCTCCCCACAGTGTGCGCGCGGTGCCGCTCGACTATCTGCAAAAAGTAATCACGCAGGCGAACCAGACCAATCTGAAAGTCCACATGCACGTCGCCGAACAGCCGGCGGAAGTCTCGGCCTGCGTCGAAGAATACGGCCGCACGCCGTTCGCGCTGCTGCAAACCGAAGGACTGCTGGGCGCAAACTTCACCGCCGTGCATGCGATTCACGTGACGCCAAAAGCAATTGCTGCTTTCGCGCGCACCGGCGCGTTGGTCTGCGCCTGTCCCACCACGGAACGCAACCTCGGCGACGGCGTGGTACCCGCCGACGAATATTTCAAGCACGGTGTGCCGATCTGTCTGGGCACGGACAGTCACACACAGATCGATTTGTTGGAAGATGCCCGCGAGCTTGAATATCACTTGCGCTTGCAGAAACTCGAGCGCGCCGTGCTCGAGCGGGGCAGTAGCCCGACCCCGGGGCCCCCGGCCGGGCAGCCCGGCTGGGGTGGGAGGGTCAGGGAGGGCGTGTCATCATCGCTCGCTGTTCGCTTATTCACCTGTGCCACTCGGAACGGCGCGCGCAGCATCGGCGCTCCCGGCGGCGCCCTCGAGCCGGGAAGAGCCGCGGATTTCTTCACCGTCGCTCTGGATGATCCTTCGATTGCCGGAGCCTCAAGTGACGACCTGCTTTCCAGCATTGTTTTTTCTCTTTCGCGCGCAGCCGTGCGCGAGGTTGTTGTCTCTGGCAGGCCAATCGTTTCCGAGGGCCAACATCTGGCGCAGGAAGAAATCATCGAGCGATTCAGTGACTTGCAAAAGCGACTCTGGAGTTGATCGAACTATGGAGTGCGCCGGCAGAGCGCAGCGGCGACGGCGCTTTGGATGTTTTCTACTGGGTAATTCAAAAGCGGTGTCTCCCGATGAATCCGAGATTGCCACCGCGCTCCAAAATTCGGCCCTGATCATGACAGTTCAAGAAACACTTCGCGATCTCGTCGCCATCGACTCCGTGTCCGCGCGCTCGAATGCCGAGATCATTTCTTATCTCACCACGCGTTGCGAAGCCGCCGGTTTCAAGATCACTCGGCTGCCTTACATCGACCCTGACGGCGTTGAGAAGATCAACTTGGTAGCCCAGACTTCGGTCGGTGCTGCAACAGATGCGACCGTCGAACTGGCGCTCGTCGGGCACACCGACACAGTGCCTTACCATCCGGCGTGGATCGAAGCGCTGCGCCTCTCTGAAAAGGATGGCAAGTTCTTTGGCCGCGGCGCCTGCGACACCAAAGCATTCATCGCAGCCGTGCTCACCGCAATCGGAAGCATTGATCTCTCAAGCTTAAGCAAGCCATTGGCTGTGGCTTTCACCGCCGACGAAGAGGTCGGGTGCATAGGCGCGAAGCGACTGGCGACGGCCCAGCCATTCACCGCCCGTTATGCCATCGTCGGAGAGCCGACGTCTCTGCAACCCATGCGCGCGGGCAAGGGATATTGTCTGGCCGAGATTGTGGTCCGCGGTCGCGAAGCCCACAGCGCTTACCCGCAAATCGGCGCCTCTGCGATCTTTCGCGCGGCGCGTTTGATTGGACGCATCGAAGAAATCGCCGGCGAACTGAAGCACGACCGGCGCCCCGCGTTCGATCCGCCTTACACCACGATGAACGTTGGTTTGATCGAGGGCGGAACCGCGAAGAACATCATCGCGGGAGAATGCCGCTTCACCCTCGAATGGCGAACGATTCCCGGGCAGGCATCCGACTTTGTCCTGGATCTCGTCCGGCAAGCCGCCGCAGATTTGCATCAGCAGGACGCGGATTTTCTTTGTGAAATCGATGCCGCCCGCGCCGATGAAAGCTTCGAGACGCGCGCCGATTCGCGTCTGGTGCAGTTCCTGGAAGAATCCTCCGGCAAGGAATCAGGAACGGTAGCATTCGGCACCGAAGCGCCTAGCATGATCGCGTTAGGCGCCGATGCCGTAGTCTTTGGCCCCGGCGACATCCGCGTGGCCCATCGCACCGGCGAGTTCGTCCCCGTAGATCAACTCAATCAGTGCGTCGAGATTCTTTCGCGCGCCATCGAACGCTTCTGCAAGTAACAGTCTGAGCGCGGAGCTCCTGTCCGCCCTCCGATTGGCGATTATGCGCTTGCAGCTTCGCTCGCTTATCATATCCATTCATCAATCTACTTCCGGAGATACAAATGAGACGCAGGCTTAGTTTTCTATTGCTCGCTGCTTTTGCGGTGGTGCTGATCTACTCACAATCCGTCAACACAAAACCTCGCGCTGATAATATACCCCCGGCACCCATCACGCTGTCCGTTGATGCCACCGAAGCGCAGCGGAAACTTTTTCACGCGCGCATGACGATGGCCGTTTCGCCGGGACCTTTGACGCTGGTTTATCCGAAATGGATTCCGGGCGAGCACGGACCGACGGGCCCGATCGTTAATCTCGCCGGTTTGAAACTGACCGCGGGTGGCAAGACGATTTCGTGGCGGCGCGATGATGTCGATATGTACGCGTTTCATCTGGAAGTACCCGCAGGCGCCAGGGTACTCGAGGCCGCCCTTGATTTTCTTTCGCCGTCATTTGCCGGCGGCTTCACGGCCGGCGCTTCGACGACCGCGCATCTGGCGATCGTTACCTGGAACCAGTTGCTGCTCTATCCTGAAGGTTCGAACATCAACAACGTTTCTTTCAAAGCGACTCTGAGTCTGCCCGCGGGTTGGAAGTTCGGCACCTCTCTTCCGATCACCAGGCAGTCAGCGAACAAAATTGAGTTTGCTAACGTCTCGCTCGATCGGCTCGTCGATTCTCCGGTGCTCACAGGTCAGAATTTTCTGGTCATTCCCCTGGCGGTGAATCCAGCGAACGAGATCGACATCGCGGCCGACAACCCTGCGGATCTGGAAATCAGTCCCGAGTTGACCACCACCCTGAAGCGCGTGGTCGCCGAAGCCGTCTCTCTGTTTGGAGCGACTCACTACACGCACTATCACTTCCTGCTGACGTTGAGCGATCACACCGCGCACTTCGGACTTGAGCATCACGAATCAAACGATAGTCGCGTGGCTGAGCGTTCTTTACTCGACCCGGCGTTGCGCGACGTTTCGTTAGGCGTGTTGCCGCACGAGTTTGTGCACTCGTGGAATGGAAAGTATCGGCGGCCTGCCGGTTTGGCGACGCCGAATTACCAGGAACCGATGAAGGGTGAGCTGCTCTGGGTCTATGAAGGCCTGACGCAGTACCTCGGCAATTTACTTTCGGCGCGCAGTGGGCTGTGGACGCCGGAGCAGTATCGCGAGCACCTCGCTCAGATCGCCGCCGATCTCGATCACCGGCCGGGCCGCATGTGGCGGCCTTTGATCGATACCACGATCGCGGCCCAGATTCTTTACGGCGCGCCCGGTGAATGGAGTTCAATGCGCCGGGGCGTAGATTTCTACGATGAAGGCTGGTTGATCTGGCTGGATACCGATACGAAAATTCGCGAGCTGACGGGCGGCACGCGTTCACTCGACGATTTCTGCAAGCGGTTTCACGGCGCGCCCAGCACCCCGCCGCTGGTCAAAACCTACGGGTTCGACGATGTCGTGGCGACGTTGAACGACGTCGCGCCGTTCGACTGGCGCAACTTTCTAGTGACGCGTTTGAATTCCACAGACTTCCATGCGCCGCTCGGCGGCATCGAAAGGGGCGGTTGGAAACTGGCGTATGAAACGACGCGCAGCGGCTTTTTGAAAGACCTGGAGCAGGTGCGGCGCACCACTGAAATGGGCTATTCCATTGGCCTGCGGCTTAACGAGGATGGCTCGATCGCGGATGTGATCGAGGGCATGGCGGCGGCGAAAGCCGGCATCGGCCCAGGGATGCGAGTACTCGCCGTCAACGGCAAGGCGTATGCGGCGGGCGTGCTGCGCGACTTTGTCAGAGCCACGACCGACCCGAAGCGGCGGCGAATCGATTTGCTGATCGATAACGAAGGGCAGGTCAGTACTTACCAACTGACATACGGCGAAGGCGAGAAGTATCCGGTGCTCGAACGCGACGGGTCAAAGACCGACACGCTGTCGAAAATCATCGCGCCGTTGACGTGGACGAGATAAGAAAATGCCCTCTCCCATTGGGAGAGGGTCGGGGGTGAGGGCGTTAGCGAAGAGGCACCCATTGCAACAACGTCCTCAAAGGGAAGAGAGGGCTCGGACTAAGACCCTCACCCTAACCCTCTCCCAAAGGGAGAGGGAACAATTCACTAACGAAGGATCATGTTGGTTTATCAATCTATGCGATTTCTATTTTTCTGCATCATCTCTATTCTGTGCATCGGCTCGTTTGCTTCTTCAGCCTTAGCCCAAACCAACAACACGCCGTTCCCGCAAACGACTGAACTCCAACAGGGCCCGCCACTGACGAATCAGGAATTCGTGCAGTTGCTCTATCAACTACCAAAACATCCGGAAGCGAAAGACAAACTGGTCGACGACATCAGGAAACGCGGGATCGCTTTTCCTTTAACCGACGGTTTGCGATCGCTCGTGGCTACCAAGAGTGGCAATGATGTCACCTTGCAGCGCACGCTGATCGAAGCTGATCGCCGGCGGACGAATCCGGTGGCCGCGTCTCTGCCTAAGAGTACTGAAGGACTGGACTTGCTGGAGCGAACACGCAAAGCAACGCTCGGCGCGGCCGAGACCATGCCGGATTACCTCGTCAAGCAACAGATTACGCGTTCGCATGCCTACGGGCAGAGCAAGAACTGGGCGGTCTATGATCGTCTGAGCATCGCCGTGAGTTATCGTCAAACGGCCGGCGAAGATTACAAGCTGCTTTCCGTAAACGGCATGCCCGCGGCCGAGGGACAGGGGTACGGAATAAAACTTGGCGGGACGATTTCAACCGGTGAGTACGTGACTGCGTTGAGCGAACTCTTCAAGCCCGACAGCCGGGCCGTATTCAACATGGTCGACACGGATACTCTGCGCGGACGTCCGGCAATCGTTTACGAGTACGAAGTCAAAAAACAGTTTTCTCATGAGACCCTGGGATGGGGGGAAGGTGATTCCCCGATGCAGTCAACCGTCGCCGGTTATCGCGGACGAATCTGGATCGACCGGGAAAACAATCGCGTGCTGCGTCTGGAGGATATCAGTCAGGAGATCGATCCGGGTTTTGCGATTACCGCAGCCAGCAAACTGATTGATTACGAGTGGGTAAAGATCAATGAGGTGGAACACCTGCTGCCTTCGCGCGCAGTAGTGGAACTCACCGCCCGCAGTCACGGGCAGACTGAGCAGACCCGCAATGAAATTCTTTTCCGCGGCTATCGCAAGTTCGGCGCCGAAGTACTGATCAAAGACATCGACGAAAAGGATTTCCCACCGGACAAGCCTGAGCCGAACGAGCCACCAAAGCCTGAGACAAAGCCGGAGCTCAAGCCCGCGCCACCGAAAAAACCGTAACCATGGAAACCGTGCGAGGACCGGGGGCATTAGCCCGACCGTCTTCGAAAGGAGCCAGTATGCCAAGAAACGTTATCAAGCTAATCCTGGTTTCAGCCCTTTGTCTCTCGGTTGGGATTGAATTGATTGTCGGTTACTTGGAGACGCAGTCTGCTTCTTCGCCGGCGGTCGCAGCGACGGCTTCCATTCCAGTCAAAGAGATTAGCGGCTATCGGAATTGGACCAAAGTAAATCCCGAGCCACAACGGATGGCTGATCGCACCGCAGTATTATGCGCACCCGCCGTCATCCTGAAAGAAGATGGTCCCGCGAATCCACACCGTCAAAAATACGTGACCGTTTATGTGAATGAGACTGGCCGTCAGGCGATGCTCGAGCAGATGAGACCTGCTTTTCCCGTGGGCTCAGTCATTGTCAAAGAGAAATTGCCCGAGAAATCCAGCCAGGCGCCAGAGTTATTGACCGTCATGATTAAGCGCGGCAAAGGATTCAATCCTACGAGTGGCGATTGGGAGTACATGGTGGTTGACGGAACGGGCAGCAATGTGACGGCACAAGGCAAGCTCGAAAATTGCCAGTCTTGTCATACTGCCAAGCCGGAAACAGACTACGTATTCCGCACCTATCTCCCGAGCGAAGGGCTGAGCAAGCTGAAATAAGAGACGCCTGCCAGCTTCACATCCTACAGCCAGGAGAATCAAATGTTACGTCACCTGTTCGTCTTGACCGCTCTGACTATTGGTTGGGGAACTACGCCTGGCATTACCAAAACCGCCGGACAAATCCCGTCGCCACCCTTGTTGCCGCCGGCACAGGAAATCGAACTCGCGCTGAAAGCAGGACCAGCTCATTTGCGCAACGAAGCCACCGTCTACACGTTTGGCACGAACGGTTATGAGAAAGCTCGCACAGGCACGAACGGTTTCAATTGCATGGTCAATCGGGATGGAATCCAAAATGGAGACACGGCCGTCCATCCAACCTGTTGGGATCCTGAGGGCAGCAGAACTATCCTCCCGGTGATGTTGCGCGTCGGAGAATTACTTGCACAACGGAAGTCAGCAGCCGAGATCAAACGCGACATCGACGAGGGATTTGATCAGGGACGCTTTCATAGTCCGGCCAGGGCGGGTATCGCTTATATGCTGGCGGGTGATGTGAAGTTTGATCCGAAGACCGGAAAGCTTTCGGACACTGAATTTCCATCTCACTACATGATCTATGCGCCGGGTTTGACCAACCCTGATATCGGCGTGACGGCCGATGGGATGAAACAAACTCCCGGATTGCCGTTTGTCTATTCAGGATATTCGGGTGGGGCCAGGACGGCTTACATTATCGTGATGGCCGGCGAGCCAGCCAGCCACGCGAAGCATTAATGATCAGCCGGAGCTTTGCCTCAAGAGTCGGATCTAGCTCGAGGCAGGTGTGTTTTGCTTCGTGTTGGTTAGTGTGACTTCGTGGATCGTCCTTAGTTTTCCGGACAAAAGAAACGATCCACGAAG
>Ga0137403_10004771_pt1 | contig 15888 bp, 11 predicted proteins | sample CZOMad2_1_16fung_FD_122057 | JGI IMG/M metagenome (GOLD analysis project Ga0137403, IMG submission 122057) | Vadose zone soil fungal communities from Angelo Coast Range Reserve, California, USA - CZOMad2_1_16fungal (Hybrid Assembly) | ecosystem: Environmental > Terrestrial > Soil > Vadose zone... | reverse complement strand
ACATCGCAGCGATTTATTGCCTGCAAGCTCGCGCCTTTATCACCTCCCTCGCCAAAGAACGCCCTAAGTGTTCTTTCATCCTTCCTTTCAAATCTTTTATTACAAACTGCAAGACATTCTGCTTTGAGTCTAGCCGGCGTCGGCTGGATCAAAGAGAGTGGAAAGGCATTATTTGCAGCGATTTTCTTCTGGTAATCCAGAACGATTAATGATTCGTAGTCGGCAAACATTACAACAAGTATAAGCAAACTAATCGATTTTATGGAATTCATCCGCCATTTCCGGAATCCCGTCGGAATCATCGGAATTATCGGAATCTCTTGCTGATCATGGTTTTAGCTGACTCTATCTTCGTTTCCGAAATCGATCGCAACATCATTAGCTACGATGTGCACTGTACAGGATCGGTTTCCGTGAGCAGCGAAAGCGGCAGCAGATGACCGGCGCTGGGAAGCGATTACCGGCTTCCGCGATCAATGCTCACACCACTTCCCGGGGTGTAAGAAGCGCTTCTTACCCGATTTCCCCCGCCGGCCCGGAAGCTCCGCAACCGGGCCGGTAATTAATAAACTTTTAAAAATTAAAAAAAATGTTAGAGCTATTTTTAGCCATCTTATTGGCAATGGCATGCCCCAGCCATTCGAATACCACCGGGGCACATGGCAACGGTAATCACGTAACCACCATGGACGACACCGGCGGCGAAACCGGCGTTATCCCACCGACGCCTCCTCCGCCTCCTCACCCTTAGGCATCTATAGGTAAGGCAAGATTTATCTTGCCTTACTTTTTTTATCTTTAGGGTAAACCATTCCTCTTGAAAGTATTTCAGCTTTGCTTGTCGCTATCCACTACTGCTATCTTTGGGTGCAGGGAACAGCATAAAACCATTCCCGTAACCCTCACTCCCGATTATGAAAAGGGCGTGTCATTCCTGAATCGGCAAAACGATTCCGCATATTACTATCTGAATAAGGCCGCAACGAGCTCGAAGGATAGCTTGCAAATTGCCCAGGCATATAACGTAATGGCTGTTATCCAATCCAGGGAAGGAGATTATTATGGCGGTCAGGAAAGCCTGTTGACCTCCCTTAAATATTTGAATGAACAGAGGGAAAACGATCAATATTGCCTTGTGGCAGATTATAATGAATTGGGAAGTAACAGCCTGAATTTAAAAAACTATGATGCGGCTCTTGCTTACTATGATCGGGCGTTAAAATTTGCAAAAGACGATGGAGCGAAATCCATACCCGCGAACAATAAGGCCGTGGCTTATCAGAAAAAGGGACAATATGCCCAGGCCATCAGCATCTACGAATCGATAATAACACGGAGTAAATTGGAAAAAAAGGAATACGCAAGGGTATTGTCCAACCTGGCAAGGGCGAGGTGGTTACGGGATTCCGGCTACCGGGCCGCTCCCAATCTTTTAACGGCATTAAAGATTCGCAAAGAGGAAAATGACAATTGGGGATTGAATGCAAGTTATGCTCATTTGGCGGATTATTACACGCATTCCCGGCCGGATTCTGCATTGATCTATGCACGCGACATGTATGCCGTAGCAAGACGCCTCGAGAGCCCCGATGATGAATTGGAAGCGCTGCAGAAACTGATCATACTGGGACCGTCTAAAGATCTAAAGCAATACTTTAGGCAATATCAACATCTGAAAGACAGTTTGGAGACAGTCCGCAATAGCGCAAAGAACCAGTTTGCATTGATCCGGTATGATGCAGAAAAAAGCAAGACTGATAATCTGAGGTTGCAGCAGGAAAATACCGAGAAAAAAGCAGAGATCCTACAACAGCGCGTAAGTACTTATGGTGCAATATTAGCTTTTATCATCGCCGTTTGGTGGGGTATTGTGTGGAATCGAAGACGAAAGCAGAAAGACCGGCTCAAAATGTCCAAGAAAGTGCATGACGTGGTTGCGAATGGCTTATATCGCATTATGACGGAAATCGAACACCGTGCAAGCGTTGACAAGGAGCAGCTACTGGATAAAATAGAGGTCTTGTACAAGCAGTCACGGGATATTTCCTACGAACAAACCAGTAGCTTTGGTGACGATTTTCACACAATGGTAAGCAGATTATTGATGCCTTTTGGGCAATCGGATACCAAGGTACTAATTATCGGGAACGATAAAATTCTATGGGACGATGTCCAGGCGAAGGTAAAAAAGGAATTGGAGCCAATTCTCCTGGAACTGATGATCAACATGAAAAAACACAGTTCCGCCCGGAATGTCATTGTCAGGTTTGAGCGGGAAGGGAACCAATTGAAAGTACAGTACACGGACGATGGCGTTGGATTTCCTACGGATTTTCGGTACGCAAACGGACTGACGAATACGGAAAACCGTATTGCGGCTGTTGCCGGACGAATTATTTTTGACAGGAACACGCCAACTGGAGTAAAGATCCGGATTTATCTTCCAAACGTCTAATCCGACATGATTAAAAAAGTACTAATAGCAGAAGATCACGAAAGCGCTAATATTTCCGTCCAGAAAACATTGGAAGAAATGGGGATTGTACATGCAGATTACGTCTACTATTGTGATGATGCACTGGTGAGGATCCAAAAGGGAAACCAGGACGGGCAGCCCTATGACTTACTCATTACAGACCTTTACTTCGACAAGGACCATCTTATACAGAAGATCGATGGTGGGACGGCGCTGATCGCCGCGGCGCGAGAGATTCAGCCTGATCTTTTGGTATTGGTCTTCTCGGCCGAAGGAAAGGCCGCGATTATCGAAACGCTCTTTAGCGCTCAGAATATCGACGGTTACGTACGTAAAGGAAGGAATGACGCTAAAGAACTTAAAGTTGCTATTGGCCAAATCGCCCAAAACCAGCCCTATTTTCCCCGGCATTGGGTTCAGTTACTTAAGCAGAAGAACGTCCACGATTTCACGCGATTCGACATTACGATCATATCCCTTTTGTCAGGGGGTATGCGGCAAAAAGACATTCCAGCCTATTTGCAGCAGAACAAGATTCGGCCATCTGGTTTAAGCAGTGTGGAGAAGCGGCTTAGCTATATGCGAGAAGTGTTGAACTTCTCCAATAATGAGCGACTGGTGGCTTATTGCAAAGACATGGGCATCGTTTGATTGCCGCCCCGTCAATATGGCTGGAAATCTTTGTGTGGAAGGGCATTTTGCGGGTTCCCACAAAAACCGGTCTTTTCCAATACCTACATTTGATCTATTGAATCCGTATTTGCATGTTTTGGTCCAGGAAATATCATACTCATTAACGAATTTATAACCCCTAAACCCCTTTCAGATGAAATCCCTTCTGGTCATTTTGCTGCTTTCCAACAGCGTCAGATGCACGACGACAACCGTCTATGTCTGTGATAGTCCCAATGCGATAAAGTACCACTTTAGCGCAAGTTGTCGGGGGTTGAGCAATTGCCGCTACCGGATTATGAAAACAACTTTAGAAAATGCAAGAACAAAAAATATGACACTATGCGGCTGGGAACGAAAGCACGTTCAGACCCCCTGAATACAGATCATTCAATATGAGGATCACTTTCAATATTGTCGTTGGACAAGGATGTGTTGACATATTCCCTACATTGATCGCATTCAACTCAACTACTATATCCAGTTATTTTATGAGAATCCAAAATTTTAAGTTGAACAACTATTAAACCTAGCCATGGAAGCCTGCTGCTAATCTGGTGCTTTATATAAAACCGTAATATATTGATTTCAATACAGTTCGGCTATTACTAGGTTCCGTGCAAGCTCATATTAGGATTCAGTGCAAAAAAGCACAAACGAAAAAAACGAATCTTTATCCCAGTTCTTTGTCAAATACGAATTGTAAAAAATCCGATAGGGATTTACATTATGGAGAATAGCCCTTGTAAAGATTATGTTCTTATTATTCCACCATCGCCAGCTTCGTTCTCACCGAGAAGGCAACCACGTGAACATTTACGTTCTGTCCGGTAAATGCACTCGTATTCCACATCGACAATATTAAATCCTTTTGATTATTATCTATAATACAAAAGTCCGATGCAACATTATTTCCGAATTTAAAATTATAACCTTGGCTGGGCATATTTTGCATGAATAAATTTGAATTCTGGGAATCCATAAAACGGTAATTAATAGTGGCCGTACCATTAAAAATTGGCAGCGATGGAATTAGTTTCAACCCAAACAAAACAAGCGGATCCAAAGAAATAAATTTTGCGGCACCCGACAGGGTGCCGGCGAAATCTTTCAATTTTTTGTTGGCATCCTGACCCACCCCAATCCAATATGTCCAATAGGTAGTGTTTGGAGGCAGATCTATCTTTACGGTAGTCCTATTTCCATTGCCATTGTTGGTTGAATGCACAACTACATCAGTCGTTAAAATTTCCTGATGCACCGTATCATAGTACCTTCTAACCGAAGTCTTAAAATTAGGGTTTCCGTTCGGTGATGCTATACGCGCAACAGCTAATTTCATATTTCGTCCAAATAATGCATGAGTCGTTACATCGAAAATATAGATACCTTTTCTGGGAATCCCTATCTTCTCCTGGTCAATTGCATTAAATCCTTCTTTTCTAAAAATCTCCGCACCGCTATAATATTCCCTTATTGAAATATTTGCAGATCCCTTTTTATTCGACACATCGCATGTAAGCAAAATATTGTCGCCTTCGTCCAGCGCAATGATATTTTCCTGTACCTCACGAGTCAATGCTCCACCAAGGTTTAGTTCTTTATTTAATAATAATATTGGCTTCGGGCCGTCCGTCATCGTCTGAGGTGTAACTTCGCAACCAATTTTGATAATATCCTTGGTGTTTTGATCAATCTTAGTAGTCAGGTTGAATTTATCCGAAGCTGTTTTGACTTGCAAATAGTGTTCACCGTATGACAAGCTTTGCTGTTTTGCATCGTCAGCCTCTATCTTACCTACCAGACTTCCGTCAACATACAAATCCCCTGTTTTACAGGAAACGATAGTAACCTTATTTTCAGTCAGGGAAGTTTGTGCAAAAAGGTGTGTGGCCAGCAAAAGGAGGCAAATGGCCAAGGATTGGATTTTCATAATTCAGGATGGGTTTATACAACTATAATGTCTTACACAGTAAATTATTGCGCATGCCAACATTATTACAGTACAAATTATGAAGTGCAAGCAAAATAGACCTATCAAACTCGACCACGAAAATCTATAAACTCCTTATAACTTATTTACTTTCAATAGAAAACAATTCATTTTGCCAAATGCTGACGATATTATCTAGCATTCTGCCGTTCCCCTATACAATAAAAATAGGTGTTTTCACGGGTGGCGGGGATGACCTCGCCTATGACCCCGCGACGGGCGCTTTAACGGCAGACATCACGGCTACCTGCGACCCCACCCTGAAAAAATACGCTGCCAATTTCGAATCCCATGTAAAGAACATTTACCGCGCCCTCCTGACCCGCGGCCTGAAAGGCTGTTATGTCTATTTCACGAATAAGGATACCGAGAGATATTTCCGATCCAGGATCGAAGCATAAGACAGTTGATCCACCAAACCGCTGCTTATTTCTTCATCCAGGTTTCAACAATATATTTGCCAATTGCCGCACCCATGCTGAGCGCTGTTTCATTATCTGTACGAAAATGAATGCCTGCATCAAACCGTGACTCAGCACAATCTTTAGCCAGTTGTTGAAACTGTTTGGCATAGGCAGGAAAAAAATATTCCAGTACAGCGGCTGAAGTTGCAGCTCCTCCGGCATGACCGGATGGATAACCCGGAAATGGCGGGGTGGGTATGAGAGACTTATAAGTGCTGTCGTACTGATTTGGCCTGATTCCCCAATAGGTATATTTCGAATCAAAGATGGCGATTTCAGCATCATGAAAGGCTACATTCAGTACTGTATATATACGTGCAACTGTCGGAGCATCATCTGACATACGGTATTCGAACATTTTCTGGCTTGCCAGGTCGTTCCATACCTCAGGTCCGTGGCTTGCCCAGTAATAGGCGAGGGAACGAGAACTGAAAGTTTGCTTGAAATTCTTCAATTCCTTCATATCACTTTCAAAATCCGGCGGAGGTGGTAGCCTGAACTGATCAGCTGAGCGTATCACGATTGGTGAAAATGAAGAGAGGGTTATTCCCATAGGATAAGGACCTGTCCATTTTTTTGGATCCTTGTTCATTTTACCATCCCAAACTTTAGCCGACCCATCGTTCTTTGCTTTTTCTATGATTTCTTTAGCCACTTGCTCGCCCAGTTTCCAACCGGCTTCAACATCACTTGGAAACTGCACTCCTGCATTGACCCGTGACTGTGAAGCTGCATGGGCCATCTGCATAATTGAATCTGTTTTTTCAGGAAAAAAATACGCAAGCACAGTTGCGGCGGCGGCGGCGGTTACAGAATATTCACATGGATAGGAGTAAGTGAGCGGTGAGTTGATAGCAGGTTTTACCAAAGGATCTAAATCATGTGGCCGTTTCCTTTTATATCTGATCTTTTCTTTCCAGGCCAATATGGTTGCATCATAAATAGCCATATTCATCCACGCTGCTGGCATGCGAAGTAATACTTCTTGCTTCTGGGAGATCAATCCTAATACAATTTGATTCCAGCGGTAGGCAGGGGCTCCGGCATCCCAGTATTTTATTTCCGCAGATCTTTTTTCATCAATATCAGCCATTCTCTGTTTGACAGATTGTAATTCAGCTTTTGATTGCGCAGCAGCAGGAGGAGCAACGATCATTATTTGCTGTGGGTTATCCAAAAGCCATGTTTTCCAGTTCGCTGCTTCATACTTGGCGGACTGGCGGGGTGTATCCATTTGAGCCCTTGCAACTACTGCAGTAAGAGCAATCACAACCGAAAGAATAATCTGTTTCATAAGCAGGTTTTTTTGATTTAATGTTTCCATTTTAAACTTAATTTTATAATGTTTATTATAAGCGTTCAGGTATCCTTATGCAAGAATATCTAATTAAAGAAAGCAGGGAATGCGGCAGTCAATAAACAGCAGATCATGGTAAACAAACAACGGAATCAGGTCAATCGCAGGATTAGCAGAGATCAGCCGGAAGAAAAGCGTAATCTCTACAAATCTTTTACTACTTTTACACAGCTAAGAGGTTTTGAGCCTACATATCTCATCCCTTGATGGGTGTTGCCAGTTCTGGCACGGGGGCAAAAATATTTTTTAGCTTTTTTATTATAATAATTCCTGCTCGTCATACAGATTAATCACCGTTTCGTACTTATCCCTCAGCACATCAAAATACCGCCCTTCCCCTTGTATCATACCAATAATAAGATAGGGTTGAAATCCCTCAGTACCGACTAATAATTTTTTTCGATTACCGTAAAAAATGGGGTCCTCGCTTTCATCAATGAAAAGATATGCTTTGTCTTGAGTCAAATCCATAAAATAGATTCAATACCCTTTTAATTCACACTCCAATACCTCATTTTGGTTGAACCAATCCTCATTAAAAAACCCTTCTTCTTTAATTTGGCAATATTCCAGCTCCCGGACCAGTTCCTGGTCCCCCACCCGCCAGCGGGACTTGACCTGGGCATAAACAGCCGCCTGCCGCATATAGTCGGACATATTGACGCCGGCAGCGTCCGCCTTTTGTTTAATGATAAAATACTGGTTCCAGGTCACGAAGAATCCGATGTTCTTTTCCTGCTTGATGGCCTTTGGCGGCCTTCCTTCCCGTTTCATTGTTGCATTTTTTTTTGAAGAATTTCGCAACATACGTAAAACCTTGCCCAAAGCAACGGGCAGGTCGACCTGGAAAAATAATCTGCTGGAAATCAAATTGCTGGATACATACACACCTCCTGCCCCACCATTTTATTGAACGGAAGAATAAAAGGAGCGCCTGCTCCGATGGGCACTTACCGCTAGTATTGCCGCCCTGGGAAGCGAGGGAGTGCTTTAAGTTAGCAAAAGGCAATCCCATCGAAGACTATAATAAAGCCATTACCCTGAATCCAAAATCTGCGTCAGCATACAGTGGTCGGTCAAATGCAAAAGATGTTCTCGCAGACTACCATACAGGTGCCGTTGATGACTATAATAAAGCCATTACACTTGACCCAGGATTTCAAATAGCCTATAGTAACAGGGGGGAGGCAAAAATTCATTCAGGAGACAAGAAAGGCGGATGCTCAGACCTATTTTATTCAAAAAAACTAGGCCTCTCTTCCGCTTCAGTCGATAAATTATTAAAAGCAAATTGCCATTAGGAGCCGAAAGCTGTCCATTATGAAAGATCAGTGCCAGCGTCTTTTCCAAGTTTATTCCGAACTTTATTAAGTTATTATTTTGGTCTGTTACTTTTTTATATAATTTTGTAATTACCGGTCAGCTCACTAATTATATCCCTTGCTGCAAAAGCGTCCAATCGCCTGAATAGATAAATTCCAATCAAAAGAATCCTGGTGGACCTACCCGTGATTTAACGGTATTTCTTACGTATTGAGCGCTTTAACCAAGATATTTAATAATTTAAAGCGTATATAAAAACACAGCTCGCCATGGAAGGATCCAAAGAGAAAGGGTCATTGGCCCGCATTGCGAATACATTCTATCGCTGGAAATGGTTTTCCGTATTTATACTTGCATTGATCGGGGTATTAATGATCCTCACTGCCCAGGTATTATTGTATGTGCATCACCAGGTTAAGCCAGTTACCGAATCCTTTATCTTTAGCCTCTTACTACCAACTATCAATACCCTGGGAATCTCTATTCTGTCGGGCGGGATTTTCACATTCCTGATGAAAACGGCTGAATATAACGATCTGTTCAGAAAGGAGATCAGGAATGCCATACTATCAGATGAAGTCCTGCTGCACAAACGGGACCAACTGCAAAGAATCCTATTCCTGGAAGAAGGGCTGGACATGATGTCGGAATCCTACCGAAAGGAGATCTGGAATACCTTGACCCATACCTTTTATGCTAACGGGATTTCAGGAATCAGGAAAGAGCTTGCCGCAAATTTATATAAACGGCTGATTGCCCCTGAAAGATTCAGGACTTATTATTTCAGGGATCTTACGATGCAATACACATTGAAAAAACTGGATGGGAGCCATATCGAAATCATTGAAGAGCAGTCGGTCTTGCTGCAAAAAGAGTCGTCGTCTATTGAACTTCATAAAGAATATTATGTCTGGAAACTGGACGATCCGGCTGACAAGGGTGAAGTATCTGTTCAATTTTTGACTGTTGATGGACAAGATATGATCGGGAATGTTTCCGAAATCCCAGAGCAAAAGGTAAAAGCTAATGGAACAGACTATCTTGTAAAGGGGAAAAAGATACTTGTACCCATCTCCAGCGAAAAAAAGCAGAATGAATTCAAAATGATCCTACGAGTCGTTCATTCACTCGATACGCTCCCCTACTGGCGATTTGTGCTTGGGAAATTCACAAACGGTTTCTCTATTGATATAGCATACGAGAAGCAGGATTTCATGATAAATCTCGAAATGATTGACAATAATCTAAAACTGAAGGATGTGCTGATGACTGCCCCGAGCATCAAGCAAGAACTCCAGGAATTATTGTTTCCTACTGACGGATTTATTATCTTTGTAAAAGCAAAATAAAGACCAAATGAACATAATTAAAATAGACAAATGGAGCGGTGGCGGCACTGAATCTTTATAAGACACGCATTTTCAAATTCTTAGATTAGCAAGGTCCGATGTTCTTTTCATTCTGGACGACTCCTTGTCGGTATCCCAATAATCAAGGAAATAACCTCGCTGCCTTTATTCTGTTACCCCCACCGCGAGCACATCTTCACCCGGTTATCGATTCCACGTCTTAGCACCAACCCATCACCCGTCCTACCATTCCAATAAGAAAACTGAAAATTATTTTAGATCCAGGATAGAATCATGAAGCAATTGATCCCGCATACCGCCTCTACCCTTCGTCGAATTGGAATAATTGTCTTAAACATTTTATTATCAATTAGTTACGATAAAAAATATCAAAAGGGCCAAAATTCGCATAGATTTGGCCATATCTACTCTTTCTATACCACTTGTGGCCAAGTCTACGCCGGACCATCAAGCTCCCTCAAACCTATCCAAATTCATCACTTTATCCCAGGCTGCTACAAAGTCTTTTACAAATTTGTCCTGGGCATCTGCGCTTCCGTACACCTCGGCAATAGCTCTCAGTTCTGCATTAGAGCCGAACACAAGATCTGCGCGGGTACCTGTCCATTTTGTTTTACCGGAGCCACGGTCACTGCCTTCATAGATCTCCTTGTCTGCGGATACGGCTTTCCAGGCGGTGCTCATGTCGAGCAGGTTTACAAAGAAATCGTTCGTAAGCCAGCCTGGACGTGACGTAAAAACACCATGTTGGGAACCATCGAAATTGGTATTCAAGACACGCATACCGCCCACCAATACGGTCAGCTCGGGTGCCGTAAGGGTCAGCAACTGGGCCTTATCGATCAGCAGCTCCTCGGTAGATCCACGCAATTTTGATTTGCGGTAGTTGCGGAAACCGTCCGCAATGGGTTCCAGGTAACCGACGGATTCGACGTCCGTTTGTTCCTGCGAAGCATCCATACGGCCAGGTGTAAAAGGAACGGTGATCGCATGTCCTGCATCTTTCGCTGCTTTTTCAATACCTGCGGCGCCGGCAAGGACAATCAGATCGGCCAGCGATACTTTTTTACCGTTTACCTGCGCAGCATTGAAATCTTTTCCAATGCCTTCCAAGGCGTTCAATACTTTTTGCAACTGCGCGGTATTGTTGACCTGCCAGTATTTTTGAGGGGCCAGGCGAATGCGGGCTCCATTAGCACCTCCGCGTTTATCGGAACCACGAAAGGTGGAAGCCGAAGCCCATGCCGTGGACACCAGTTCAGGAACGCTCAATCCGGATCCCAAAACTTTTGCCTTCAGGCTGGCAATATCGTTTTCGTCGATCAATACATGATCGATGGCAGGAATAACATCTTGCCAGAGCAGTTCTTCTTTCGGCACATCGGGGCCCAGGTAGCGTGCGCGAGGTCCCATATCGCGGTGAGTAAGTTTAAACCAGGCCCGGGCAAAAGCATCGGCAAATGCTTCGGGGTTTTCCAAAAAACGCCTGGATATTTTCTCGTACACCGGATCGACCCGTAAAGCGAGATCGGTAGTAAGCATAGTCGGCTTATGCTTTTTTGAAACATCATACGCATCGGGAATGATGCCCGCTGCATCTTTAGCTACCCACTGCTGCGCCCCACCCGGACTCTTAGAAAGTTCCCATTCAAAGCCAAACAGGTTTTCGAAAAAATTATTACTCCATTGGGTGGGAGTTTTCGTCCATATTACTTCAAGCCCACTGGTAATAGTGTCCGCACCCTTACCTGAACCATACGCGTTACTCCAGCCAAAACCTTGCATTTCAATATCGGCAAGCTCAGGCTCTTTGCCCACATGGGTAGCCGGAGCAGCGCCATGGGTTTTGCCAAAGCTGTGGCCGCCTGCTATCAGGGCCACCGTTTCTTCATCGTTCATTGCCATTCGCCCAAATGTATCACGTATATCCCGGGCAGCGGCAACAGGATCGGGATTTCCGTCAGGGCCCTCGGGATTTACATAGATCAGGCCCATCTGAACCGCCGCCAGTGGCTTTTCCAGGTTGCGGCTATGGTCCTCTTCAGATTTGTCATCCGACACCAGTACGCCATGGCCCTCTTCGACACCCGGGGAGCCATGCGCATAGCGCAGATCGCCGCCGAGCCAGGTGGTTTCGGAGCCCCAATACACGTCTTCCTGAGGCTCCCATACATCGGGACGTCCGCCGGCGAAGCCGAAGGTCTTAAAACCCATTGATTCCAGGGCTATATTGCCGGCAAGGATCATCAGATCCGCCCATGAAATGCTGCGGCCATATTTTTGCTTGATGGGCCAAAGCAGCCTGCGGGCCTTATCCAGGCTCACGTTATCTGGCCAGCTGTTCAGCGGAGCGAACCGTTGCTGTCCCGCGCCTGCGCCACCACGGCCATCGCTGACACGGTAGGTCCCTGCGCTATGCCATGCCATGCGGATGAATAAAGGGCCATAATGCCCGAAGTCTGCCGGCCACCAGTCCTGCGAGTCGGTCATGAGTGCATGAAGGTCTTTTTTCACCGCTTCCAGGTCGAGGTTTTTAAACGCTTCGACATAGTTGAAGCCTTCCCCCATCGGGTCTGATAAAGCCGAGTGCTGACGCAGGATGCCTAACTTCAGCTGGTTGGGCCACCAGTCACGATTCCTGGTGCCGCCACCGGCAACATTTTGCTTCATACTGCCATTATGAAACGGGCATTTGCTGATGTCTTCCGATCCTTTTTCCATTTTTACGAATTTATGGTATTGAATGACGTTTGCTTGCTCCCGGTATTTGTACGGGATGGTAAATTTAGGGCATTTGGGAACATAATTAGGATCGATTAATTCTATATTATCATAGTTAAAATCTATCAAGTCACTCAAAAAAATGGCCTGGCCTTCTACCGGATCAACAATACCGTCCCCGTCCTCATCTCGGTCCTGCCGCTGAGCCAATCCCGGTATTCAAGCACCCATACATAGACACCGGTCGCCTGCCGGCGGCCATTGAATACACCATCCCAGCCGGCATCCGGATGATCGGTCATGAACACCCGCTCTCCCAGTCGGTTGTATATGGAAAAATGTCTCAAGTCCAGGGTCGTCGAAGGGGGTACCCGGAAAACATCATTCCTTCCATCCCCATTGGGTGTAAAGGCATTGGGCATGTTTAGCGGATAATAAACGATCACCATTGTTTTTCCCGACGCCCGGCAACCATCCTCACCGATTGCAGTCAGCGTATAGGTGGTCGTTTGGACAGGGCTTGCCACTGGGTCGGCCTTGGCCGCATCGTCCAGACCGGTCGCAGGGGCCCAGGCATAGCCGGTAACACTACCGCCGACCAGGGCATTCAGTATGGCGCTTTGCCCGGGTCTGATGACCAGCGTATCGGGGTCAAAGCCGATGGTGGGTGTTGGATTCACGATCATTTTTATACTATCCAGGGAGGAAACGGGTACCGTGCAGGCGATACTGCTCGTCAGGATACAACTGACGATATCCCCGTCCCTGAGCGAGGAAATAACCATCCCGGCGCTGTCCGATCCGGCATTTTCTTCGTTTACCCGCCACTGGTAGACGGGTGAGGAACCTGGATTCACGACAATGGACCCGAATGAAGCCGGCTCTCCGGCGCAGATGGTGGTCTGACCGGCGACAATCTGGATACCTGTCTCCACGATGGGGCGGATCACGATGGCATTGGTGGTCATCGTACAACCCGTGTTATCAGTGACCTGGGCCGTGTACGTGCCCGCCGTCCGGGGTATCCGGGTCCGGTCGATCGAATCCGTCAGGGAAAATTCCAGGATCCGGTTGCTCTGCCCATCTGTAACAAATACATCGCCTTTACCATCGACGAACAATCCCACGGGCTGAGTCAGGCTCGCTGCCATCAGGCCATCGGAAGTGCCGTTGCTCCCGGAAGGGAATTCCAGCACCTGGGCATGACCATAATCAGCGACATAGATATTCCCATTCGCATCAACAAAAACCCCCTCGGGTTCGGCTACGCTTCCCGGGCTGGAAATGGTGACGCCATTGGTGGTGCTCGTCGAATTCGGGGGGAATTTCTGGATGCGGTTATTGCCCGCGTCGGAGACATATACATTTCCATATTGATCGACACATACGGAAGTGGGATGATCGAGCTCATTGGCGGCCGATCCCGGGGTATTGGTCCCTGCCACCGTAACGCCATTGGTTGCCTGGGTGGAACCTGGCGGGAACCGTTGGATGCGGGAATTATATGTATCGGCGATATACAGATACCCATTGACATCCACCCATATTCCCTTGGGAAAGTACAATTCATTGGCGGCGCCGCCAGGAAAATTACCACCTGCTACGGTTATTCCCGGGCCGCCACCGGACGAAAATTCCTGGATACGATGATTGCCCTGGTCGGCGACATATATATTGCCATGCGCATCGACGAATACAGAGGAAGGATGATCCAGTTGGTTGGCAGCCATACCCTGGCCATAACCCCCGGCCACCGCGAACCCTTTAGTCGCGCTGGTGGAGCCAGGCGGAAAACGCTGGACACGATTGTTATTGTTATCGGCCACATACATATTCCCATCCCTGTCCAGGAAAACACCGGCCGGGGTGAAAAGCTGGTTGGCGGCCGTTCCGGAACCATTGCCCCCAGCCACCGTGACACCAATGGGAGATCGGAACAACATCCCATTCACCGTAGTATCTGTTGTATTCCCATTATACCAGATGATCTTCGAGAGACCGTTTTGCGAGCTGACCACCAGGGTATCCTTTCCGAGACAGGCGCTGCCCTTCAGATCCAGCAGGGCTTCCGATGGACATTGCCCGCTGCAGTAAATGCCGGTCAGTAAAGCAATCAATACACCCAAAACTTTCATGGCATAACGTTCGTTGACTATAAAATTAGGACAAATGGGGCTCTTATTACCTGGTCGCGAACTCTTCTACGAACTTTTATGGGTCACTGGTGGCCCGTCCGCCTTCCCCTGAAGCCATTCATCCATTTTCCCGTCCCAGCTTTTTTACCTTGCGTTCCTTTAAAGATCAAAGTCTGACCACTAATACCCCCTGCTATGAATTTGCTCTACTGTTTTATCGCTCTATCGTCGATCCAGGCCCCTGGACCAAAAGCTGACACGAGCTACCACATCAGATACGATCATTCCGCCCTTCGCATCCCGGGAAGTGCTTTTGCCATCGGCCTTGTCATACCGGCTGTCGGACGAAACGCCGCGGATACGATCGGCTACCCAGGCGGAAAGGACGGCTGGGACAAATACCGGGTAATGGTCGATAGCGGCAGTTTTTCCGGGGGAATGATCAGGTTGGACCGCAGCAACCTGTATAAAAAACACGACTCGGTGACCGTTACCGTCTTCGCCCGGAAATGGCTGCTGGGGGGCAAGGGGAAATGGCTGGCTACCCGCCGCATTCCTTACAACTATGAGGACAGCATCGCCGTCCTGACGAGCGGCAATACAGGTAAGTCGCCGGGCGATCACGTGCAATTCGGGGTGCGCACCATCTATGACAATCGGCAGTTTGCCGACCAGTGGTTCCCCGCAAAAAAGAAGAACCGCGACGATTTTAGCTTCACCTTCGAGGGGGGGCACCTTTCGAGATCCAAAGGCGACCTGAAGATCGATACCGATCCTGCGCATTTCGTCAATCACCGGGTAAGACTGGTCGCCCGGCTGGCCAGGAACACCGCTATCGGCGATACCCTGCAGTTCCTGCTCGACTATACGGCGCAATACCAATGCCTCATCCGATCCGCGACCCAGGGCCACGATCTGGATGTTGCAGCCGACGCCTACTATGACTCCCTGATACATACGACCCTCTTAAAAATAGACGTACTGGATAGTACGGGAAAGAAGACCTATCACTACCTGGTGAATACCAATGGCGGTACGCTTTCGATCTCCAGCAAGGGCGCCGACGGCCCGGATGGCAGGAACGGAATCGATGGCCTGCCGGGTACGCCAGGCTCTGCCGGCGCAATTTCTGTCGACGTTCATACGACGACAGCCGCCGATGGCTCGATACAGACTACGACTACGACGACCCAGGGTCCCGGTGGGGACGGCGTCAACGGTGGCAACGGAGAGGATGGTGTAGACGGCGGCAACGGATCCGACGGTCCCGGACACCGGCTTCACCGCCCGCAACGTCGCCGAGGTCGTAACCGAGATGATCACCAATCTGGCGGAAGGCGTAATGGGCCACGAGGCACCGAAATACGTCCCGTTCTT
>Ga0137403_10004770_pt1 | contig 15893 bp, 15 predicted proteins | sample CZOMad2_1_16fung_FD_122057 | JGI IMG/M metagenome (GOLD analysis project Ga0137403, IMG submission 122057) | Vadose zone soil fungal communities from Angelo Coast Range Reserve, California, USA - CZOMad2_1_16fungal (Hybrid Assembly) | ecosystem: Environmental > Terrestrial > Soil > Vadose zone... | reverse complement strand
GTCTCCGCCCATGGCCGTTGGGCCACGGGCAGCTACGCACTCTGGTATCCCATCAAGGATGACTCGGCGCGGCGGCGCTTCCTGCGGCGCCTGGAGCAGTCGCGCGTGCGCAAGATCCTGCTCACGGAACTGCATATGCCGGCCAATCCGGATGCGCTCTCGGGCACGGGTCTGCTCATCGTGAACCCGCCCTGGCAGCTGGACGTGGAAGCCCGGGAGTGCCTGGCGGGACTGGTGCCGATCCTGGAAGCGGAGCGTTTCGAAGTACGGTGGCTGGTCCCTGAATAGCGGAAATGATGGATTTTGCGTTCTGGGTAGGCGCAGGCGGCCGAGGACCCGGAGCGTACTTCCGTAGTACGTGAGGATTCCGAGGACGGCTGCAACACCGCCAGAACGCATAAAGACGCATTTCCTTGTTGACAAATGACCTTTGGTCAGTATTAAATGACTTGCGGTCATTAATATAGAGTCTTCCATGACCAAGTCCCGTGCCGTCACCGATGCCCAGAAGGAAGCGCGCCGCGCCGACATCCTCAAGGTCGCGTCCCATCGTTTCACTCTCACGCCTTACGAATCCTTGAGCATGGCCGATACCGCCGACGAGGCGGGCGTGGCCAAGGGCACCCTCTACCTCTACTTCAAGAGCAAGGAGGAGATGTTCCTCTCGGTGTACACCGACCAGCTCGACGGCTGGTTCGAGGAGCTGGACCGGCGCCTGCGACAGGCCGGCAGCGAAGCCAGCATCGCCGGTTTCGTGCAACTGGTGGGCGAGACCCTCTCCCGGCGCCCCGACTTGTTGCGGCTCACCGCCATCCTGCACACTGTGCTTGAACGCAACGTGGATTACGCGGCCGCCAAACGCTTCAAGACCTGGCTCAAGGAGCGCACGCTGGCCACCGGCACGCTCCTGGAACAGCACCTGCGTTTCCTCAAGCCTGGTCAGGGCACGCGCCTGCTCATGGACATCGACGCCCTGGTGATCGGCCTGCAGCACATGGCTGAGCCTTCCGAGGTGATGCGACAGGTCTTTCCCGATCGCGTGCCGCGCGAACTGCCGCTGGAACATCTCGACGCGGACATCCTGATCATCGGCGCAGGCCCGATCGTCATCGGCCAGGCGTGCGAATTCGACTATTCCGGCGCCCAGGCCTGCAAGGCGCTGCGCGAGGAGGGTTATCGCGTCATCCTGGTGAATTCCAATCCGGCGACCATCATGACCGACCCGGAAATGGCGGACGTCACCTACATCGAGCCGATCACCTGGCAGATGCTGGAGAAAATAATCGCCGTCGAGCGCCCCGATGCGTTGCTGCCCACCATGGGCGGCCAGACCGCGCTCAACTGCGCGCTCGACCTCGCCAGGCAGGGCGTGCTGGAAAAGCACGGCGTGGAAATGATCGGTGCCTCCAGGGAGGCGATCGACAAGGCCGAGGACCGCGAGAAATTCAAGAAGGCGATGACGAAGATCGGCCTCGCGAGCCCGCGCTCGTCCATCGCCCACAGCATGGAGGAGGCGATGCAGGTGCAGGCGATGGTCGGCTTTCCCACCATCATCCGGCCTTCGTTCACGCTCGGCGGCACCGGCGGCGGCATTGCTTACAACAAGGAAGAGTTCGTCGCCATCTGCGAACGCGGGCTGGACGCCTCGCCCACCCACGAGTTGCTCATCGAGGAGTCGGTGATCGGCTGGAAAGAGTTCGAGATGGAGGTGGTGCGCGACCGCAAGGACAATTGCATCATCGTCTGCTCGATAGAAAACTTGGATCCGATGGGCGTGCACACCGGCGACTCGATCACCGTCGCGCCCGCCCAGACGCTCACCGACAAGGAATACCAGATCATGCGCGACGCGTCGATCGCCGTTCTGCGCGAGATCGGCGTCGACACCGGCGGATCGAACGTGCAGTTCGCGGTCGACCCCAAGGACGGCCGCATGCTGGTGATCGAGATGAATCCGCGCGTGTCGCGCTCGTCCGCGCTCGCGTCCAAGGCGACCGGCTTCCCGATCGCGAAGGTCGCGGCCAAGCTCGCCGTCGGCTACACGCTCGACGAGCTGAAAAACGAGATCACCGGCGGCGCGACGCCCGCGTCGTTCGAGCCCTCCATCGACTACATCGTCACCAAGGTGCCGCGCTTCGCGTTCGAGAAGTTCCCGCAGGCGAACGACCGCCTGACGACGCAGATGAAATCGGTGGGCGAGGTGATGGCGATCGGCCGCACTTTCCAGGAATCCTTCCAGAAGGCGCTTCGGGGCCTGGAGGTCGGCGTCGACGGCCTCAACCAGAAGACCACCGATCGCGAGAAGCTCGAGAAGGAGCTGGGCGACCCCGGGCCCGAGCGCATCTGGTACGTCGGCGACGCGTTCGAAAACGGGTTCACGCTGGAGGAGGTGCACCAGCTCACCCGCATCGACCCGTGGTTTCTCGCGCAGATCAAGGAGATCGTCGACCTGGAGATGGAGCTCGACGACAAGCGGCTCGCCGAGATCGATGCGGATACGATGCGCGGCCTGAAGCGCAAGGGATTCTCCGACAGGCGGCTCGCGTATCTGTTCAACACCGGCGAGACGGAGGTGCGCGCGGCCCGGCGCCGGTTCGGCATCCGCCCGGTCTACAAGCGCGTCGACACCTGCGCCGCGGAATTCGCCACGCGGACCGCGTACATGTACTCGACCTACGAGGAGGAGTGCGAGGCGCAGCCCACCGAGCGCAAGAAGGTGATCGTGCTGGGCGGCGGGCCGAACCGTATCGGGCAAGGCATCGAGTTCGACTACTGCTGCGTGCACGCGGCGCTCGCGCTGCGCGAGGACGGCTTCGAGACCATCATGGTCAACTGCAATCCGGAAACGGTCTCGACCGACTACGATACCTCCGACCGGCTGTATTTCGAGCCGCTGACGCTCGAGGACGTCCTCGAGATCGTCGATGTGGAAAAGCCTTTCGGTGTCATCGTGCAATTCGGCGGGCAAACGCCTTTGAAGCTCGCCCGGGATCTGGAAGCGAACGGCGTGCCGATCATCGGCACTACGCCCGACATGATCGACATGGCCGAGGACCGCGAGCGCTTCCAGAAGCTGATCGACCGGCTGGGCTTGAAGCAGCCGCCGAACCGGTCGGCGCGCACGGAAGGCGACGCATTGAAGCTCGCCGGAGAGATCGGTTATCCGCTGGTGGTGCGTCCGAGCTACGTGCTCGGGGGACGGGCGATGGAGATCGTGCACGAGCAGAAGGACCTCGAGCGCTACATGCGCGAGGCGGTGAAGGTGTCGAACGACTCGCCGGTGCTGCTCGACCGGTTCCTTTCCGACGCGACCGAGGTGGACGTCGACGCGGTGTGCGACGGCAAGCACGTGCTGATCGGCGGCATCATGGAGCACATCGAGCAGGCCGGGGTGCATTCGGGGGATTCGGCGTGCTCGTTGCCGCCGTATTCGCTCTCCGCCGACATCGAGCGCGAGCTGCGCCGGCAGACAGTCGAGCTCGCGCACGGGCTCCAGGTCGTGGGCCTGATGAACGTGCAGTTCGCGATCCAGAAGAACGTGATCTATGTGCTCGAAGTCAATCCGCGCGCGTCGCGCACCGTGCCGTTCGTCGGCAAGGCCACCGGCGTTCCGCTCGCCAAGATCGCGGCGCGCTGCATGGTGGGAAAGACTCTCGCGCAGCAGGGCGTGAAGGGCGAGGTCGTGCCCGGCTACTTCTCGGTGAAGGAGGCGGTGTTTCCGTTCGTGAAGTTTCCCGACGTCGACACGATTCTCGGCCCCGAGATGAAGTCGACCGGAGAGGTGATGGGCGTGGGCAAGACTTTCGGCGAGGCGTTCGTCAAATCGCAGCAAGCCGCGAGCGCAAAGCTTCCCAGAACCGGCACGGCGTTCATCAGCGTGCGCGACGGCGACAAGATCGCGGTCGTGCCGGTCGCTCGAGACCTGATCGAGCTCGGGTTCCGGCTGGTCGCCACGCGCGGCACGGCCGCGGTGCTCGCCGCCCACGGGATCGCGGTGACGATCGTCAACAAGGTCGCCGAAGGCCGGCCGCATATCGTCGACATGATCAAGAACGGCGAGATCAGCCTCGTCGTGAACACGGTGGAAGAAAAGCGCAGCGCCGTCTCGGATTCGCGATCCATTCGGACCAGCACCGTGCAGCGGCGCGTAACCTACTACACCACCGTGGCTGGCGCGCGGGCCGCGTGCGAGGGCATGCGGCACATGAAAGAGCTGATACCGTATCCGCTGCAAGGCCTGCACGCGGGCCTGCGCTCGCGCGGGCCTATTGCAAAATGGCTGGAAAAGTGGTCACATTGAATCGATTTCCACGGCTCCTTCTGTTCTGAATAACCGATCCCGCAGCCTGGCGCCCAGGGCGCCGGGACGATTTTTTTCGATGAGGCCATGAGCACCATACCGCTGACGACGAACGGAGCGGAGCTGTTGCGGCAGGAGCTGCACCGGCTGAAGACCGTCGAGCGTCCGAACGCGATCACCGCGATCGCGGAGGCGCGCACCCACGGCGACCTCTCGGAGAACGCCGAGTACGACGCCGCGAAGGAGCGCCAGAGCTTCATCGAGGGCCGGATCAAGGAGATCGAGGCCAAGCTCGGCAACGCGCAGATCATCGACCCGAAGCTGCTCGACGCCGAAGGGCGTTGCGTGTTCGGCGCGACCGTCGAGCTGGAAGAGAAGAACGGCGAGGCCGTGACCTACCAGATCGTCGGCGACGACGAGGCCGACATCAAGAAGGGGAAAATCTCGGTCGGCTCGCCGATCGCGCGGGCGATCATCGGCAAGTACGCGGGCGACGAGGTCGAGGTGCAGACCCCGGGAGGGGTGAGGAAGTACGAGGTGCTGGAAGTCCGGTACGAGTAGTCCGCCGGGTCTGACCTCCTGGTGGTTCAGCCTTGGTCCAGCTGGCGCACTTCGCACTCGATTTCCCACTCTTCCCCGTGGACATTCAGGAAGCGCTTGGTCAGCTCGATCGCCTCGGCTTTCGACTTCGCTTCCAGGATCGCGTAGCCGCCGATCACCTCCTTCGCCTCGGTGAAGGGGCCGTCGGTGACGCGGATCTTGCCGCCCGAAAGCCTTACCCGGACGCCTTCCGCCGTCGGACGCAGTCCGGCGGTATTCACCAGCGCGCCTGATTGGGTCATCTCCTCGATCAGCTTGCCCATGTCGGCCATGAGCTTGTCGCTGGGCTTCTGGCCGGAGCGCTCGTTGATACGGATCATCGAAAGAAATCGCATAGTCTGGTTCCTTCTCGTTGGGGCGCCCGGAACGTCCAGGCGGGACGAAGACCGGGATCCAAAAGCCCGGTCTCGTTGGTACGACGAACGGGCGGGGGCGGAATCGACACGTCCGGCGAATTATTCGGATCCCCTCTCCCGAAACACCACGAGAATCTTGCCGATGTGCTGCACCGGCTGCGCGCCAGTCTTCGCGCAGATATCCTTGAGGGTCGCTTCGCGCCCGTCGCGGCCGGCATTGACGCGCACCTTGATCAGCTCGTGGCTCTTCAAGCTGCGGTCGATTTCCGCAAGGACTTGCGCAGACAGCCCGGCTCCGCCGACGAACACGACCGGATCGAGCTTGTGCGCACGGGCCTTGAGCTCGCGGCGGCGGGCGGACGACAGCTCGGGCATGGAGTCCCTACCGTTGTGCGGCAGGGATCGGCTCGAATTCGTAGATTCCGCCGTCCGCCATCATCGACAGGTAAAGGTGCCCGTCCTTCACGGTGTAGGAGCGCACGTGGCCCAACTGCTTCACGATATGGTCGTAGAGCGACCCGGGCCCGCAACTGGCGCGCGTAATGGCGAACACGCCGGCCCTGACCTGCCCCGGCGCCGAGGAGCTCCAGCTGCCGCTGCCGCGGTTGCAGTCGATGCGCGCGCGCAAGATCCCGTTGCCGCCGAACGCGAGGGTGTACTTCGACTTGTCATCAGGCACGAGGGTCGTGCCGTCCCCGCCTTGGAACTTGACGAGCTGCCAGGACGTGCCGCCAAGCGGGGGCGCGCTTTGCGGCGCGGACGCGCAGGCGGCGAGCAGCAGCAGCGCGGCGAGGTTCAGTTCACGCGATAATCGGGACATTTGAAGCAGTGTAGGCAATGGCCCGGAGCAAATCCAGCAGCGCGTGGCTGAAGCGCCACGTCAACGACCCCTATGTCCACAAGGCGGGCGAGCTGGGTTATCGCGCTCGCTCGGCGTTCAAGCTGACGGAGCTGCTCGAGCGCGAAAGGCTCGGGTTACGGGGACAGACAGTGGTCGATCTGGGCGCCGCGCCCGGAAGCTGGTCGCAGGTGCTCGCCGAGCGCGTCGGGGGTTCGGGGCGCGTCATCGCGGTCGATCTGCTGGAGGTGGCGGCGATCCCGGGCGTCACGGTCATCCGGGGCGATTTCGGCGAAGACGCGGTGCTCGCACGGGTCGGGGAGGCGCTGGAAGGGAAGAAGGTCGACCTTGTGGTCTCCGACATGGCCCCCAACATAAGCGGGGTGCGCTCTGCCGACCAGGCCCGCAGCATCCATCTGTGTGAATTGGCGCTCGATTTTGCCGTAGTGCATTTGAATTCCGGGGGCGCGTTGATAGTCAAAGCCTTCCAAGGCTCGGGCTATCCGGAGTTTTTGGCGGCGATGCGGCGCGTTTTCGCCTCCGTCGCCTCGCGCAAGCCCGGCGCCTCGCGAGACGAGTCGAAGGAGATGTATCTGGTGGGAAAGAGGCCAAGGGCCGGCGCTGGTACCTGAGTCCGCTTGGGCTTAGAATGTGTGGTTGCTGCCGGGCGTTTGCGTACACAGAGGGAAAGGAAGTAAGTTGAATAACTTGTTCAAAAATCTGGTGATTTGGCTCGTCATCGGGCTGGTCCTGATGACCGTTTTCAACCAGTTCAACACGCGCCAGCAGACCCAGTCGGTAGTCGACTACTCGCAGTTCATGGAGGAGGTCAAGGCGGGGCGCATCGCGGAAGTGGTGATCGAAGGGCGCGACCTCAAGGCGAAGACGGTCGACGGCAAGCCGGTGAACAGCTACTCGCCCGGCGACATCTGGCTCGTCTCCGACCTGCTCAAGTACGGCGTCAAGATCAAGGCGAAGCGCGAGGAGGAGCCTTCACTCCTCATGAACATCTTCGTGTCGTGGTTCCCGATGCTGCTGCTCATCGGCGTGTGGATCTTCTTCATGCGCCAGATGCAGGGCGGCGGTCGCGGCGGCGCGTTCTCCTTCGGCAAGTCGCGCGCGCGGATGATCGACGAGTCGAACAACAGCATCACCTTCGCCGACGTCGCGGGCTGCGAGGAAGCGAAGGAGGAAGTCTCGGAGCTGGTCGATTTCCTGCGCGATCCGGCCAAGTTCCAGAAGCTCGGCGGCCGCATTCCCAAGGGCGTGCTGATGGTCGGCAACCCGGGCACCGGCAAGACCTTGCTCGCGCGCGCGATCGCTGGCGAGGCGAAGGTGCCGTTCTTCTCGATCTCGGGCTCGGACTTCGTCGAGATGTTCGTCGGCGTGGGCGCGGCGCGCGTGCGCGACATGTTCGACCAGGCCAAGAAACACGCTCCCTGCATCGTGTTCATCGATGAAATCGACGCGGTCGGCCGCCAGCGCGGCGCGGGCCTGGGCGGCGGTAACGACGAGCGCGAGCAGACCCTCAACCAGTTGCTGGTCGAGATGGACGGCTTCGAGGGAACGACCGGCGTGATCGTGATCGCGGCGACCAACCGGCCCGACGTCCTCGATCCGGCGCTGCTGCGCCCCGGGCGCTTCGACCGGCAGGTGGTGGTGCCGCTTCCGGACATCCGCGGCCGCGAGCAGATCCTGCTCGTGCACATGCGAAAAGTCCCGGTGGCACCCGACGTCAAGGCCGAGATCATCGCGCGCGGCACCCCCGGCATGTCGGGCGCCGATCTCGCCAACCTGGTGAACGAGGCGGCGCTCTTCGCCGCGCGCAAGAACAAGCGCCTGGTCGACATGGACGATTTCGAGCGCGCCAAGGACAAGATCATCATGGGCGCGGAGCGGCGTTCGATGGTCATGCCCGAGGAAGAACGCAGGAACACGGCCTACCACGAGTCGGGCCACGCTCTCGTCGCCAAGCTCATGCCCAAGACGGATCCGGTGCACAAGGTCACCATCATCCCGCGCGGGCGCGCGCTCGGTGTCACCATGCAGCTGCCCGATCAGGACCGCTACAGCATGGACCGCGACCGCCTGCTCTCGACCATCGCGGTGCTCTTCGGCGGGCGCATCGCCGAGGAAGTGTTCATGGGCCAGATGACCACCGGCGCCTCGAACGACTTCGAGCGCGCCACCGCCATCGCGCGCAGCATGGTGACGCAATGGGGCATGTCCGACGAGATGGGCACGATGGTCTACGGCGAAAACGAGGGCGAGGTGTTCCTCGGCCGCTCGATCACCACCCACAAGAACGTGTCCGAGGCGACGCTGCAGAAGGTCGACCAGGAGATCCGCAAGATCATCGACCAGCAGTTTTCGCTCGCGAAGAAGCTAATCCTCGACAACCGCGACAAGGTCGAGGCGATGACCAAGGCCTTGCTCGAGTGGGAGACCATAGACGCCGACCAGATCAACGACATCATGGCCGGCAAGCCCCCGCGTCCGCCCAAGCCGACCCAGGCGCCGCAGCAGCCGCCGCAGACAGGCGCCCCGGGCACGCCGGAGCCGGCGCCCGTCGCGTAGCCATCCTCAAGGTACCGCCCACGCTTCACTGCGGCCGCTACCGGCTCGAACTCGCGCGCCCGCTCGTCATGGGCGTGGTCAATGTCACCCCCGATTCGTTTTCCGACGGCGGCCGCTTCATCGATCCTAAATCCGCGGTCGACCGAGCCAACGCCCTGATCGCGGAAGGCGCGGACATCCTGGACATCGGAGCGGAGTCGAGCCGTCCCGGGGCCGGCGGCGTGTCCGTCGAGCAAGAGTTGTCGCGCCTGATGCCGGTGCTCGAGGGCTTGCGCGATTGCGCTGTGCCGATCTCGGTGGACACCGTCAAGCCCGAGGTGATGCGTGCGGCGATCGCCGCCGGCGCCTCGATGATCAACGACATCGGCGCGCTGCGCGCTCCGGGCGCGCTCGAGACCGTGGCGGGGTCCCACGTCGCCGTGTGCCTGATGCACATGCAGGGCGAGCCGCACACCATGCAGCAGAGTCCGAGCTACCGCGACGTGGTCGCCGAGGTCGGCGCTTTTCTCGAGGAACGCGTCACTGCGGCCATGGCGGGCGGCGTCGCGCGGGAGCGCATCGTCGTCGACCCCGGTTTCGGATTCGGCAAGACCGTGGCGCACAATTTCGAGCTGCTGCGCAACCTCGATCGACTCGCCGCGCTGGGCCGTCCGGTGCTCGCCGGCTGGTCGCGCAAGTCGACCCTGGGCGCGATCACCGGGCGAGGGGCGGAGGATCGGCTCGCCGCGAGCCTCGCCGCGGCTTTGCTCGCGGTCGAGCGCGGCGCTAGAATCGTGCGCGTCCACGACGTCGCCGCGACGCGGGACGCGCTCCAGGTGCTCGCGGCGCTCGAAGGAAGAACTTAGCCACATGGGCAGAAAATACTTCGGAACCGACGGCGTGCGCGGCAGGGTGGGCGAGTCGCCGATCACGCCCGAATTCGTGATGCGCCTGGGCTTCGCCGCGGGCGAGGTGCTGGTGCGGCGCTCGGCGCTGCCCAGGGGCGCGCATCCCGCGGTCCTGATCGGCAAGGACACGCGCATCTCGGGCTACATGCTCGAGGCCGCGCTCGAAGCGGGTTTCGCCGCGGCGGGTGTGGACGTGATGCTCACCGGCCCTCTGCCGACTCCCGCGATCGCCTACCTCACGCGCGCGCTGCGGCTGCAGGCCGGCGTGGTCATCAGCGCGTCGCACAACCCCTACGAGGACAACGGCATCAAGTTCTTCTCGGCCGACGGCAGCAAGCTGCCCGACGCGCTCGAGTCGGACATCGAGGAGCGCCTCGACGCTCCGATCCGCTGCAAGGAGTCGGCGAGCCTCGGTAAGGCGCGGCGCGTCGACGACGCGGCCGGCCGCTACATCGAATTCTGCAAGAGCACTTTCCCGACGGCGCTCGATCTTCGCGGGATGAGGATCGTGGTCGACTGCGCGCACGGTGCGACCTACCAGGTCGCGCCCCACGTGTTCCACGAGCTCGGCGCCGACGTCGAAACCATCGGCGTCCACCCGGACGGTTTCAACATCAACAGCAAGGCGGGGACGGTCCACCCGGATGGACTCAAGAAAGCCGTGCTCGAACACAAGGCCGATCTCGGGATCGCGCTCGACGGCGACGGCGACCGCGTGCTGGTGTGCGACGGGGACGGCAGGCTCTACGACGGCGACGAGCTGCTCTACGTCATCGCTCGCGAGCGCGCGAAAGACGGCGGCCTCAAGGGGGTCGCGGGCACGCTCATGACCAATCTCGCGCTCGAGCACGCGCTGGGGAAGATGAATGTCGCCTTCGCGCGCGCCAAGGTCGGCGACCGCTACGTGCTCGAGCTGATGCGCGAGAAGGGCTGGCAGCTCGGCGGCGAGAACTCGGGGCACATCATCTGCCTCGACAAGCACACGACGGGCGACGGCATCGTCTCCGCCCTGCAGGTGCTCTCCGCGATCCGCTCGAGCGCGGCGACCCTGCCGACCCTGTGCGGCGGACTGACGCTCTATCCGCAGGAGCTCCTGAACGTGCGCGTGCCGGCGGGGTTCGACTGGAACAAGAAGCCCGCCATCGCGAAGGCGAAGGAAGACGCCGAGCGCGCGCTCGGCGCCGACGGCCGCGTGCTGCTGCGCCCGTCGGGGACCGAGCCGGTGCTGCGCGTCATGGTGGAGGGAAAGGACGACGCAGCGGTGCGCAGCCTGGCCAAGAAAATCGCCGAGGCGGTGCGGCAGGCGGCATAGAAAAACATCGGCAAGATCATGAATTTCCGCTAGAATTGCCGTCTTTTAGCGGGTCTGGGTCGGGCATGCGCGCGCGGTTCGTGGCAGGCAACTGGAAGATGAACGGCAGCCTGCGCGCCAACACGGGGCTGCTCGACGCGCTCAAGGCGGGCCTGAACAAATCCGGGAATGTCGAATACGCCGTGTGCGCGCCGTTTCCCTATCTCGGACAGGTTTCGGCCGCCCTCTCGGGCAGCGCCATCGCCTGGGGTGCCCAGAATCTGAGCGAGCACGACGAGGGGGCCTACACGGGCGAAGTCTCGGGTGCGATGCTGAAGGAGTTCGGCTGCCGCTTCGCGATCGTCGGCCATTCGGAGCGGCGCGCTCTCTTCGGCGAGGACGACGCCCGGGTGGCGGCCAAGTTCATCGCGGCGCGCCGCGCGGGCTTGACGCCGATCCTGTGCGTGGGAGAGACACTGGAGCAGCGCGAGCGGGGCGAGACGGAGAGCGTGGTGGGGCGCCAGCTCGACGCGGTGGTGAGCGCGGCGGGAGCCGCTGCATTCAAGGACGCCGTGATCGCCTACGAGCCCGTTTGGGCGATCGGCACCGGCAGGAATGCAACGCCGCAGCAGGCGCAGGACGTGCACGCGTTCGCGCGCGCGCGCCTCGCGGCGCGAGACAAGGCGCTCGCCGGCCTCACGATTCTCTACGGCGGCAGCGTGAAGCCCGGCAACGCGAAAGATCTCTTCGCGATGCCCGACATCGACGGAGGACTGATCGGCGGCGCGTCGCTCTCGGCTCCGGATTTCATGGCGATCTGCGCGGCGGCGCGCCGCTAGATCGCCTGCGAATATGATCTGAAAGGAAGAAACATGGATTTCTGGTTCACCCTGATTCTCGTCATCGACGTCATCGTCGCGCTGTGCATCATCGGCCTCGTGCTTCTCCAGCACGGCAAGGGCGCCGACGTGGGCGCCGCCTTCGGCAGCGGCGCCTCGGGGAGCCTGTTCGGTGCGAGCGGCTCGGCCAATTTTCTCTCCCGCACGACTGCGATTCTGGCGGTCGTTTTCTTCCTCACGACCTTCATCCTCGCTTACATCGTGACGCACAAGCCGCGCGTGGGCGGCGGCGTAATGGACACGGTCAAGGAGCAGCCCAAGGCGGCGGATGCACCTGCTGCCGTGCCCGCGCCCGAAGCCGCCAAGGCGCCCGACGCGGAGAAATCGAAAGCAAACGAGGTGCCGAAGTAGTAAAATCTGGCGGCTTGAGGCGGGCTCGTTTTCGACGCGGCGACGCATCAAAGCCAATCATGCCGACGTGGTGGAATTGGTAGACACGCCGTCTTGAGGGGGCGGTGGCGTAAGCCGTGAGAGTTCGAGTCTCTCCGTCGGCACCAAAACAAAGGGGGACTTGGATCGGAAGGGGGGACTTCCGGCCCAAGTCCCCATTTTTGAGAAATGCTGGAAAACTATTTCCCAGTCCTGCTGTTCATCGCGATCGCCCTGGCGTTCGGCGGCATCCTGATCGCTGCCGGCACGGTCCTCGGGCCGAACCGTCCGGACAGCGAGAAGCTCTCCCCCTACGAATGCGGCTTCGAGGCGTTCGAGGACGCGCGCATGAAGTTCGACGTGCGCTACTACCTGGTCGCGATCCTGTTCATCCTCTTCGATCTGGAGATCGCGTTCCTGTTTCCCTGGGCGGTGGCGCTGGGAAAGATCGGCTTTCACGCCTACCTGAACTACTTGAAACGTCGCAGTGTGATCTCCACCAAGGCGCCATATGTTTTTCGGCACGCGGCGCATTACCAGATGCCGAACGGCAAGATCCTGCTGGCCTCTTACCATCCTTCAAATCAAAACACCAACACCGGCAAGCTTAACCGTCAGATGTTTGTAGAGATTTTTCAGGAAGCGCGGCGCTTGGCCGATCACTAGTGGCGCCCGCCCCACACGAGCCGGCGAGGGCACTTTGCGCCTTGCGACAAGCCGGTTCCAAGCAGGACATGGCGTCGTGTGACGGAGTGTCAGTTATCGTCCGCTCGCGGTTCGATACGTTTCGACCTGTAAAATGAAATTAGATAAACGGAATTTCGCTCGACACTATGCTGCGAACCCTTCGGCTTGCACTTTTGCTTCTAGTCCCTTCCGGGCTCGCAACCGCCCAAGCTCAGACCGACCCCAAGCCCATCCAGGACAATAGCTTCCTGATCGAAGAGGCCTACAACCAGGAAAAGGGAGTCGTCCAGCACATCAACACCTTTTCATATTTTGCAGACAGTCATGACTGGTTCTATACGTTCACACAGGAGTGGCCCGTGCCCGGAGATGCACGCCACCAGCTCAGTTACACGCTGGTGGTCGTACGCCCGGGAGACTCCTCGAACGGAGCGGGATTTGGGGATGCGCTCCTGAACTATCGTTACCAACTCGTGGGGAACGGCGGTACTCGGGTTGCGTTCGCGCCACGCTTGTCTCTGATTCTTCCGACCGGCGACACGCGTCAAGGCCGAGGTTTTGGCGGAACCGGAGTACAGACCAGCCTGCCGCTCAGCGTCGTCGTGAATCGCAAGCTAGTGACGCACTGGAACGCGGGAGCAACCTTCATACCCAATGCCCAGGATGCCGCCGGCAATCACGCCTCAACCGCTGGTTACAACCTGGGACAGAGCTTCATCTGGCTGGCTCGGCCACGTGTGAACTTCATGCTGGAGACGGTGTTTGCCCGTGCGCAGGCGGTTGTGGGTCGCGATAAAACATCCTGGGAGAACCTGCTCCTGCTTAGCCCCGGCGTCCGCTGGGCCTACAATTTCAAGAACGGGTTGCAGATTGTCCCCGGTGCCGCCATGCCACTGGGAGTCGGTCCCAGCGCCGGGGAGAAGGGCTTCTTCCTTTATTTGAGTTTCGAGCACCCGTTCGAGAGATTGGACAATTGAAGCATGGCTGAGTGAGCGCTGGCCCGAGAGTGACTCAGAACCCTACGAAAACAGGTTCTGGTTCCAGCACAATCCCCCACTTTTCCTCGACGCCTTGCTGAATCTTTTCTTTTAGCCGCACCATGTCCGCCGCACTTGCGTTTCCAGTGTTGATCAGCGCGAGCGCGTGCTTGCGTGAAATTCCTGCCGCGCCCAGCGTGAACCCCTTCGCGAATCCGGCATGTTCCACCAGCCATGCTGCCGAGACTTTGCGTTGCGCATCCAGAGCGGGATAGCTCGGGATTTTCAAACCCTTTAACTCAGCCCGGCTGGCCAGGTCGTGAAATTGCGCCTCGCTCAGCACGGGATTCTTGAAAAACGAACCGGCGCTGCGGCTGTCCGCCTCTCCGGGCACAATCAGCATGCCTTTGCTTTGCCGAATCTGCCGCACTGCTGCCCGCACCTGTGCCAGCGACGGCGGGCTGCCCGTGGCTGCGAAGTGTCTTTGCAGGTCCGCATATTTCAGGCTGGGAGTGCCATCCTGCGTGAGGTGGTAAGTGACGCGCAGGATGATGTATCGTCCGCGCTCCGTGGTGTTGAAGATACTGGTGCGATAGCGAAAGCCGCATGCCTCCTCCGGCAGAGTGACAACTCGATTCGCCTTCAGATCGAGTGCGCGAACCGATTCGATTGTCTCCGAGACTTCTTGTCCGTAAGCGCCAACGTTCTGCCCGGGCGTACCGCCGACGCTGCCTGGAATGCCGCTCAAACACTCCACTCCCGCGCAGTCGCTGGCAACTGCCCGCGCGACGAACTGATCCCAGTCGACTCCCGCGCCCGCATCGAACAGGACGGCGCCGTCTTCCTCTTGCTGCGTGAGTCCGCCGATTGCAATCTTCAGGACAACTCCCGGCCAACCCGAATCCGCAACTAACAAGTTGCTCCCACCCCCCAGCACGAACAGCGGCAAGGCCTTTGCCCGCGCGAAGTCTACCGCCTCGCGAACGTCGTCTTCGCTCGCAGCCTCCACCAGATAGCGTGCCGGTCCACCCACCTGCAATGTGGTTAGCGGGGCAAGGGGAACGTGTTCCTGAATCGTCATTACGCGAATTTCACTCTATATGGCTCTGAGCATCTCATGCTTGTACCGTCAGGCATATTAGAATGGAGTTACCGAATCGCAGGAAAGAGTAAAGAGAACAGGAGACTCAATGTATCCGGAAATTATGGTGGTTCCGATGCGGGAAGAACTGACGCGTCTGGGAATTGAAGAGCTTCGTACCGCAACGGAAGTGGATCAGACCCTGTCAGGCCCCGGCACCACGATGGTGGTCGTCAACTCGATTTGCGGATGCGCCGCTGGACGCATGCGGCCGGCCGTTCGCCTCGCCCTTCAAAACGCGACCAAGCCGGCAAAGGTTGTCTCAGTGTTCGCTGGCCAGGACCTGGAAGCTACCGAACGAGCCCGCTCGTTTTTCACAGGCTATCCGCCTTCGTCGCCGTCGATCGGCATTCTTCATGACGGCAAACTCGTTTACATGATGGAGCGCCGGCAGATCGAATCGCGCGACGCGCAAGCCATAGCCGCCGATCTCAAGGCCGCTTTCGATCAGCACTGCGCAACTCCTGCCTTACGCTGACAACCCGAAATCACAGGTAGAGACTCGGCGTGCCGCGTCTCCTAGAAGCGGAATAAATACGACGCCTTCACAAAGAAGTTCCGCCCGTCGTTGACCAACCGCCCGTCTCGCGCCAGGTTGCCGTCCATATCCAGATGCGGCGGATTCACAATGTTCTCCAGGTTGCTGTTGTATCCCACATAAATGGCGGTGCTGGGGTGGACGAGGTAGGTGATAAGAAAATCGGCGTTGAAATTCTTCGTGGTCGGAACAGAAGTGAAACTTGGATTCGCCAGCACCGCGCTGTACTGTCCAATGAAGCGGAACGAAAGCTCTTTGTTGAACTGGTAATTCACCCTGGTTCGAAAAATATGATTGTTCAGGGCTCCCAAAGGCGCCTCGCAGTTCGCGCAGCTGTGCAGGCGGAAGAGGATGTATGTATTGTCGATCTTCAGTGACCGGCTCGGCCGCACGGTAACCTGCGCGTAGGCGCTCGTGCGGCTCGCCAGGAACG
>Ga0137403_10004769_pt1 | contig 15897 bp, 10 predicted proteins | sample CZOMad2_1_16fung_FD_122057 | JGI IMG/M metagenome (GOLD analysis project Ga0137403, IMG submission 122057) | Vadose zone soil fungal communities from Angelo Coast Range Reserve, California, USA - CZOMad2_1_16fungal (Hybrid Assembly) | ecosystem: Environmental > Terrestrial > Soil > Vadose zone... | reverse complement strand
AGCGCGCGAACGCGGGGCAGCGCACTGCCGTGAATCTGGCGGGGATCGATCACATCGACGTGAAACGCGGTATGACGCTGGCCGTGCCGGGGAAATGGCGGGCGACGCGGCGCGTCGATGTCCGGCTGCAATTGCTGGTTTCCGCGCCCAAGTTGAAGCATCGAGCGCGAGTACATTTTCACGCGGGCACCACGGAAACGATCGCGGAAGTGTTTTTGTACGGGACGGCGGTACTCGCGCCGGGCGATCGCGCGCTGGCGCATTTGCATTTGCACGACGAAGCGCTGCTGCTGCCCGGCGACCGTTTTATCGTGCGGCAGTTTTCTCCGGTGATTACGATTGGCGGCGGCGTGGCGCTGGATCCGCTGGCGCGGCGTCCGACACTGCGCGACACGGGACGCGCGGCGTTTCTCGAGACATTGGAGAAAGGCGAGCGCGGCGCGATTCTTGCGGCGATGACGGAGCGAGCGACGCTGGGGCTGGCGTGGGACGAGCTTCTTGCGCACACTGGATGGACGGAGCGCGAAGCGCGGGAGACGATTCAGCAGGAGCTGGCCAGCAAGAGACTCGTTTCCGTTTCGGACGAGCCGGCGACGCTGATTCCCGCGAGACTCTTTGAGCGTGTGCAAACACAGATTCTCGAGAAAGTGGCGAAATTTCAGAAAGACAATCCACTGCTGCCGGGAATCGCGCGGGAAGATTTGCGCGCCAGCCTCGGACGACGCGTGCGGCCAGAAACATTTCGCGCGGCGCTGGCGGCCATCGCCGCGCAGAAGAAACTGGACGTGCAGGGCGAGCTGGTGAAACGGGCGGGCAGCGGAATCGAGTTGCTACCGGAAGAACTGCGCGCGAAAGATGAAATTGAGAAAGCGTTTTCGTCGGCCGGGCTGGCCGTTCCGGGCGTGAAAGAAGTGCTGGCGAAATTGCCGGTGGATGCCAAACGCGCGGAAAAGATTCTGCAGATTCTGCTGCGCGATAAGAGCCTGGTGCGCGTTTCTCCGGAGCTGATTTTTCATCGCGACGCGTTGTTGGAGATGCGCGGCAAGCTGGCCGGATTCAAAAAAGCCAAGGGGGAACGCATTTCGGTTCCGGTGTTCAAGGATTTGACGGGGATCACGCGGAAGTACGCCATCCCGTTACTAGAATACCTGGACCGGGAGCGGGTGACGCGGCGGGCCGGGGATGAGCGTGTTATACTCTGATTTCCACGAGGGCTGCTGGTTGTAGAATAGGCGCGTGGAGCAGCGACGGCGTTCCGGGATGCAGGAGGGCGTATGGAATTTCCAATGCATTGGCTGATCATTCTGGTGGTGGTGCTGATTTTGTTCGGCGGCCGCAAGATTCCAGAATTGATGCGCGGCATGGGCGAAGGCGTGCGCGGATTCCGGGAAGGCATGTCCGGGAACCATCCGCCAACGACGCCTCCAGCGGCGCAGAGTTCGGCGACCGAGAAGCCAACGGAGGAGAAGAAGTCGTAGGGCCGTTTTGGTGGTCAAGTTGAGGCGCTCTCTTTCGAGAGCGCCTTTTTTGTTTTTTGATGGCCTGCCGTGGCCCGGCGCTTTGCGCTGACCGGATCAAGCATGGACGGTCGTCAGAACACAAGCAGGGTGTGTGCCGCAGCGGGTTGGTTAAGCGCCGATGGCGGTGCGCAGGGCGGAGGCCAGGGATTGGCTGAAGCGGCGGACGTCGGATTCGTGTTCGGCTTCTACCATTACGCGGGCTAGTTGTTCGGTGCCGGAGTAGCGGAGAACGACGCGGCCGTTTTCGCCGAGGGTGGATTGGGCTTCGGCCAGAGCTCTGGAGACTTCGGGCAGGGATTCGAGCGGGGGCTTGGATTTTACTTTTACGTTGACGATGACCTGCGGGTAGTCCTTCAGGCCCTCGACCAGGGTTTCGATGCGGCCGCGGAGGGCCACTAGCGAGGCGATTTTTACGGCGGTCAGGAGGCCGTCGCCGGCGGGGCTGTCGTCTAGGAAGATGATGTGGCCGGATTGCTCACCGCCGATGACGTTGCCGCTCTTGAGCATTTCTTCGAGGACGTAGCGATCGCCGACCCCGGTGCGGGCTAGGGCGATGCCTTCGCGGGAGAGTACGCGTTCGAGGCCCAGGTTGGACATGGATGTGGCGACGACGCGGTTGCCCTTGAGCTGGCCGTTGGATTTCAAATAGCGAGCTACGGCCAAGAGGACGCCGTCGCCGTTGATGATTCTTCCGGAGCCGCAGACGAAGAGCGCACGGTCGGCGTCGCCATCGAAGGCTACGCCCAAGGTGGCTTTTTCCGCGAGAACGCGCTTTTGGAGGCTTTCGAGATGGAGCGAGCCGCAGCCATCGTTGATGTTGCGGCCATCGGGCGCGGCGCCCATGGTAACCACGTCCGCGCCTAGCGAGCGGAAAAGCGCAGGGCCAAGTTTGTAGGCGGCACCATTGGCGCAATCGAGAACGATACGGAGGCCGGAGAGATTAGCGCCAGGGATCAGGCGGGCGCGGAGGAATTCGAGATATTCGGCGTCGAGAGATTCGTCTGCGACGAGCGGCGCTGCTGATTCGTGAGCCAGGGCTCCGCTGCGGGAGAGTTCTTCGGCGCGGTGCCGGAAAATATCACGTTCGATTTCTTCTTCGGCGGAATCGGGGAACTTCATGCCAGCGTGGGAGAAGAGTTTAACGCCATTGTCTTGGTAGGGATTGTGGGAGGCGGAGATGACTACTCCGGCCTGGAAATCGTTTTGGCGGACGAGGCAGGCGACTCCGGGAGTGGTGATCACTCCGGCGAAGGCTATGGTGGCGCGTGCTTTGACGAGCCCATCAGCGAGAACGCTGGCGATATGCGGACCGGATTCGCGCGTGTCCATGCCGATGAGGACGTGTGCGGGACCGTGGTGACGGGTGAGGTATTCGCCAAGGGACAAGCCGGCGGCGTAGAGGGTGGCGTCGTCGAGCGGCGGAACGCCGGGGAGGCCGCGAATGCCATCGGTACCAAAAAGTTCCTTCGGCATGAAGACAGGATCCTTCGTTCGTACGAGAAAAAAAGGCGGTACCGCTGGCCAGACGTCTTGCAGAGACAGTCTAGCATACGAGATTCGGAGGGTTGGGAGGGCAGAGGGAACGTTTGTATGTCGAAAACACGAAGATCCTGGGATAGGCCAAGAAGAGACTGGCGCAGATGCTGCGCCACTACACAGGCGGCTATCGAAACAGGGGAATGGGCCGCGGCAAAAAGGATGGCGTTAGTGTGATAGGTTGGGGAGAACGGAGCGGGACGTGCCTGGAACAGAAACTTCTATCGTACGAATCAAAGGATCAACGTTCAGCCTGCGTGTGATTGCGGGCGCGATCATTTTGCTGTTTTTGTACTACGCGCAGGGCGTGGTAATCACGCTGCTGCTGGCGATCTTACTGGCATATTTTCTGGATCCGGCAGTGGAGATGCTGGAGCGGGCACGGCTGCCAAGAACGATCGGCGCGCTGGTGATGGTGATGGTGTTGATCGCGGTTTTGGTGGCGGTGGGATATGGGTTGTGGACGAGAACCGCGGACTTTGCGGAAAACTGGCCGAAGTACTCGGACGTGATGCGGAGAGCGGCGGGGGCCGTGGAAGGAAAGCTGGCGGGAATCGAAGGGCAGGTTCAACAGATCGCGCCATCGCAAGGCGGCGCACCGCCAGGGCCCGCGCCAACGCTGGAACCGGGAGTCGTGCGGAACTTGATTTTGCGGGGGCTGGGGTCGCTGTACGCGCTGGTTTTGGAGGCAACGTTCGTGCCGTTCCTAGTGTTCTTCATGCTGGCCGGGAAGCGAGAAGTGTGGCACGGAACGCTACAACTTTTTCCAGCATCGCAACGGACAGCAGTGAAAGAAACGCTGGAAGATCTACGGGATGTGCTGCGGAGTTATCTGGCAGGAATGACGCTAGTGACGTTGATCGTGATTGCAGCGAGCAGCGTATTTTTCTGGGCTCTGGGGATGGACTATCCAGTGTTGACGGGAATCGCGTCCGGGTTGCTGAACATGGTGCCGTACATCGGAGCCGTGCTCGCGTGGCTGCCGGCGTTTTTGATCGCGCTGGCGAAGTATAAAACGCTGGGCGGATTCGTGTTGATCGCCGGAGTGCTGATCTCGATTCACATTTTTGCGCTGAACTTGATTGCGCCGCACGTGGTGGGACGGCGAGTGCAGTTGAATGCCGTGGCCATCACGATTGCGCTGCTGTTCTGGGGCTGGGTATGGGGCGGCATGGGATTGCTGCTGGCGATTCCGGTGACGGCGGCGCTGCGCGTGGTGTGCGATCATACGGAGTCGTTACGGCCGATGGGGAGATGGCTGAGCGCGTAGGCTGCATTCGCAGGTTCCGCAAAACACAAAAAGAGCAGAGTTTCGCCGTGTAAAGAGTTCGCCATGGCGCAGATTTCCTCTCTACGTCTCAGAGTGACAGTGTGAGCATACTCAATCAGGCACAGGCAGGAGTGCCTGTGCCTGGGGCGGAGTGAATGGCCGGACGCCGAGCGATTTGAGGTAAGTGACGAGCTGCCAGCGTTGCGGCTCGGGAAGCTTGGACCAGACCGGCATACCGCGGCGGACTACACCATTCGTCAAAATCCAGAATACCGCGCCTGGCGTGGCGCTTTGTATTTCTTCGACACGCAAATTAGGGCCTTTTTTGCCGCCTGCGGCGGAGTCGCCGTGGCATTCCGCGCAATGTTGTTCAAACAGAATGCGGCCGGCGGCGACGGCTTGGGGATCGGTTTCCAGCGGATTGCGCTTGGCACGAGCTTTTTCGGGAGCTTTAGCGATTTCAGCGTAAACGGATTCTTTTTGCTTTTCCTTGCCGACACTGCCGGAGCTTTGTGCGAGGGCTTGAGAAACCATCAGCAGAACGCCGGATAGCGCGAGAGCCGCGATGCACGCTTTCATCGGCCGCTCCCGAACAGCTTGGCGATCATGGAACCGAAGCCGGAGATTTCCCGCGCGACGCCCCAGCGCATGATGAACCTGTGACTGTTGTCGTTCAAACCGAAACCGGGAGAGACACGGAGAGTCCAGCCCGACGGCAGATTCCAGGCGAGGACAGGGGCGAGGTAGCGCGAGGTCTCACGCAAGCCAAAGTGGTAGCGGTCGCCGAGGCCGCCGTACATTTCAACACCGGCGACGAAATTCTGGGGACACGCAGTGCAGCGGGTCGCGGAAGCTTTCAGCGCGAGCGGACGGCTGGCACCGAGAGCATAGCCGAATTCCCATGGGGAATTGGAGAGGTTCTTGGCGGAGAGAATGTTTTCGGAGAAATTCCAGCCTTTCCAGTTGCTGGAAAGGATCAGCTTGAGCTCGACCTCATGAATGTGCTCGCGACGGGCTTCGGCATTGGGAGTGAGGAAGTCGGCTTCGACATCGTGGCCTTCGCCTTCTTTCAGGATCTTGTCGGCGCCGTTTTTGTTTTCGAATTCGACGTAGAGGACGGGATTGATGAAGTGCTCGTGTTTGAGCGGGCGAAAGCGGTTCTCCCACTTGACGCCGGTGAAGATGGTGCTGTCGTGGAAGGTGGTCTGGCCGTCAAGGTAGAGTTCGGTGGTCCACCAGGCGGTGACGCCGTATTCAAATTCGGTCCAGAAGGCGTGGAAGTTGTTGCCAGCGCGCTGGGTGCCGAAGGTGGAGAAGTATTCGATTTCGAGGTTGCCGGGTTCTTCGAGATAGTGGTGGTAAGTAACGATGTAAGGACTTTCCTGAGCGTGAGAAGAGGGCAATAAAAAAGAGAGCGGCATAAGAGCCAGAAGCGCGAAACAGAAGCGGTAGCGGATAGCGGACAAGAGCAGTCTCCAATGCAAATGACTTGCAACAAAGGATATAAGACTAGATTAGTCCGCTTTTATTTGCAAGTTGTTTTCAACTAGGCTCTCGGACGCGATCTCCGGGGCGGCGTGTACTGCTTTGCACGCTTGGTACTGAAAGCGTCTTGCTGAGGCGGGGGGGACTGATAAACTCGCAATTGAGCAGTACCCATAGACTCGACCCGCCGGCCGGCCCCACCCTTCCGCCACCGGTAACCCAGCACTCAAAGACCGCGAACGTCCTCTCCGTTCGGATAGACAAACAGAGAACTCATGCCGCAAGAGTTGCGATCAGAACGCTTGCTAGCCGCGATTCTGGAAACTACTGAAGAGGCCGTCCTGAGCATCGGGGTGGACGGAGTGATCCTCAGTTGGAGCCGAGGGGCGGAGCGTCTGTACGGGTATGCGTCAAACGAGATCGTGGGCCAACAAATGCAGCAATTGATGCCGATCTATGAAGGGCCTGGATTCGAGGAGATGCTCGAGAGAGCGCAACGGGGCGAGAGCCTAGGCGCCGAAGTAGTGGAAAGACTGCATCGAGAAGGCACGCGGCTGCGAATGACCGTTCGGCGGACGCCGATCATGGGTGAAAGCGGGATAATTGCGAGCGTGCTGGAAACCGGACGAGTGCTGGAATGGAGCGGAAGCGACGTGCCCGCAGATGTGCAGCTGCGCATGGTGGCGGAGCAGATGCCTGGGCTGGTGTGGACGACCGACCGGAACCTGAAGATCACTTCGAACTGGGGAGCGGGATTGCCGGGAACCAAGGTACGGCCCGGCGCGCTGGCCGGGAAAAGCGTTGGCGAGTTTCTAAGAGCGGCGGATCCGTATTCGAGTCCGTTAGTGCAACACCACGAGGCGCTGCATGGAACGGCCGCACATTTCGAGTATCAGAAGAACTTGCATACGCTGGAGATTCAGGTGGCGCCGCTGCGATCAGGAGCTGGAGAAATCACGGGGTGCATCGGAGTGGCCAAGGACATTACCGACCGGAAAAAGACGGAAGAGCAGATCCGCTATCAGGCAACGCACGACGCGCTGACGGGGCTGGCGAACTACCGGGAATTCATGGATACGCTGGAGCGCGAGGTGCGGCGCGCGGATCGCACCCACCAGAAATTCACCGTGATCATGCTGGATCTGGACGATCTGAAGATGATTAACGACCGGTTGGGTCACCTGGCTGGAAACCGCGCATTAAAGCGAGTGGCCGCGGTGATGAAGGAACAATGCCGAGTGACGGACCTGGTGGCACGGTATGGCGGGGATGAATTTGCAGTGGTGCTGATCGATTCGGACATCGGCATGGCAGAGCATGTGTCGCAACGTATCGAAGGGTTTCTGCGAAAAGATGAACAGGAACCAAGGCTCAGCGCGTCCATCGGAGTGGGCGTGTTTCCGGATGACGGCAGGACGGCGGCGGAGTTGCTGCAAGCGGCCGACAGGCAACTGTACGCGCGCAAAAAATCTTCGCGAAAAGAGCACCGAGTAGCGGTGCGATAGGGTAGCGAATTTCAAAAAAATCTGGAATGGCATCAGGCTGTCTGTGGCGTGGTTCATCATATTGTCACGCGCGGATCGCCGCGGCCGCAAAGTTCGTCGCTCGTCCTGACCATGCTGGAGCTCCTTGATGCCAAGGCAGACGGTGGGAATGAACGGCTGGCGAGCTGGGTGGCTAGGTCCGAGGGAGAGCGTGTAGGGCGCGAACCAGAGTGCGTAGCGCGGCGGATGATGGGTCCTGAAAAAGGCGAATGACAGCGATGCCTGCAGCTCCTGCGGCCAGGCATGATTGAGCGTTGTGCAGGTTAATGCCGCCAATCGCCAAGACTGGTATGGAGACGGCTTCGCAGATTTTGGCAAGACGATCGAGGCCCTGGGGCGGACCGAAGCGCGCTTTGGAAGGGGTCTCGAAAATTGGGCCGAAGAGGACGTAGTCGGCGCCTGATGTCGCGGCGGCTTGCGCAGCGTTTAGCGAGTGGCAGGAAGCGCCTACCAAGAAATGCGGATTGCTGGAAGAGCGGAGCTTGTTGGCTAGGTTCTTCGCTTGTTGAACTGGCACGCTTTGCTCGCCGAGGTGGACGCCGCTGGCGCTCTCAGCGATGGCAACATCGAGGCGGTCGTTCACGAAGATTCTTGTGCGCGAACTATTCGATGCGGATTTCGCGGAGAGATCCACGGCGGCTCTGGCGAGTTTGGCGAATTCCTTGGCGGAAAGATCCTTCTCGCGGAGTTGTATCCAGTCGACACCGGAAGCGATAGCTGCCGCAATTTTGAGGAGTAGAGTTTCGAACGTTGGCGCGGACTGGCTCAAACTGCTGCGATCAGTGACATAGCAGAGGATGGGCACGGAAACGCTATTGAGGTGGAAGGGCACTGGTAGGGCTCGGACGCGAGCCGATGAGTCCGAAGGCCAGCAGGATGTCCAGCACACCAACTCCGCTAACGACTCCGCGGAAAGAGGGGTGAAGAGCGATGGGCATCAGAGAAGGAAAGTGGCTGAGGAAGTAGTTCTGCTCCCAGAACGTAGTCCAGGGAAGATAGAGGAGCAAGGCGCCCATCTCGAAGCAGAGAACGACCAGCATTGCGCGAAAGACACGGTTCATGGGTAGAAGGCCGCCAGGAAAGAGTGGCTCAGCGGATGGGCTTCTGAAGAGCAGCGATGCGATCGGCAACGTCGCGGTAGTCGATGTTCATCGCGTAGACCTGAGTGAAGCTCTTTAGCGCGGCGTCCGGCTCACCAGCCGATTCCTGGGCCACACCCAAATCATACCGCAAGGCAAGGATGCTTTCCGGATCCATGCTGGGAGTCTTGAGGGCGCGCTCGTACCAAATAGCGGCAATGGCAGGCTGGTTCTGCTCCATGAAAGCGAGGGCCAGAAGAGTGCAGCACTGCATGGTGTAGCGGAAGGCGCGACCGCTGTCCGTGGCTTTGGCAACTTTCTGGAACTCACTAATGGCTTCCTCGAGCAAACCCATTTCGCGAAAGGCAATGCCGAGATTGTAGTGAGTCTCGAGGTCTTCGTCTTCGGCGCCCATTTCACCAAGTTCGGCGCGGAATTCCTCGAAGACTTCCTTGAGCGGACCGGATTCCACGGAGCGCGCCAAAGAATTGCTGGCGGCAGGCGGCGTAGGAGCTTTTGCCTGCGCTGAGGAATCGGAGAACGTCGGGGTGAGTTCGCCAATGCCAAGCTGGTCGATCTCGTTGGCTAGATCGGAGAGGAATTGATCGGAAGCGAAACCACCCGACGCGGGAGCGGCAGGCGCAGCATTGTGCGCGACGGGCTCTGGTTCTTTCCGGACGATGGGAACCTGCGGGGGCCTTTGCTCGTGGGCTGGAACTAGTGCTTCCTGCTCAACCACCAGTTCGTAATCCTCGTCGAGCTCGAATTCGGAGTCAGCAGCGGCTGACGCTGCTGGCTGCGCCGAGACCGGCTGGTGCGCGGGAGGGGCGGGCGCCGGGCTGCTAGACAGGATTTCGTCGAGGCTAATCTCTTCCACTGGAACGGGGGCGGACGCCCGCGGAATGGCCGGCGCGGATTGTGGCTTCGAGGGAGGCGGCAACGCAGACGAGATCTCAGCGAAGGGATTTACTTCCTCCTCGGCTACTGGCACCTCGGCGGCATGGGGAGCTGCCGGCGGCGAAGTGACCGGCGATTCTTCCAAAAGCGAAAACTCTTCAACGCCGGCGGACGGTGCGGATTCGGCTGGAATCGCGAATTCCTGGGCGCCCGAAGCGGATGGAGCAGCGCTCTGAGCAGCGGGAGAAGCGGACTTGGAGTCCAGGAGCGACGCCCACTCATCGGAAAGATCGACTTCATGCACTTCGTCTTCGTGAGCAGCGGAAGCTTGCTGAGATGCGGTAACTTCGGGAGCTTCCTGGGCCGGCGAAGCGGCAGGCGCAAGAGGCTCAGCGTCAATCTCGGCAATGCCCATTTCTTCGGCTTCGGAAGCAGCCGGAAATTGCGCGGCAGGGGGAGCCGCGGCAGCGAGATCTTCGTCGGAGAGGCCAGCGGCGCGCTGGAAACGGCGGCGGAGTTCACCAAAACGGTCGGCGCTGCGAGAATCGCGGCGCTCACGATGGATTTGTTCGAGTTGCGCAGCCAGTTCGGCGGTGCGGCGATCATCGCCGGCACCCAAAACGAAATCGAGAAGCTTTTCGAGCGTGGGGGTGTGGCGCGGGGCGCGCCGGAGAATGGCTTCAAGCAGCCCGATGGCTTTCTGGGTCAGGCCGTAGCTGGCAAAGAGGTCGACGTCGGTGAGCGACTGAGCGATGAATTTTTGAGTGTCGTCGTCCAGCGCAGGCTCTGTGAGAGCTGAGGACTGTTTCGCGGTTGGCGCGGGTGCGGAGGGTTCAGGGGAGGGCCGAACCTTTGGCGCAGGCGGCTGGGAGAGCTCGGTGGCCATGGGTTCGTCGGCGACGGTGGAAGACTCTTCCGGAGCGAGAAGGCCCATCTTACGCAGGCAGTCGTTGAGCTTACGTTTTGCCGAGTCGCTCTCCGGTTCACGGTCGACGAGTTGCTCGAGAATCGACTTGGCGCGATCAAATTGTTTCGCAGCGACGAGAGCCTCACCCAATTGGGCCAAAGCGTCGGGCAACCGGAAAGAATCGCTGGTGCGGCCATAAATTTCAACGAGCCAGTCGAGCGGTTCGATGCGGCCGGGTAGTCGGGAGGCCAAATCGGTGAGGAACTTCCCAATGACTTCGTGCTCGCCGGCATCAATCATGGGAAGACGAACGCGATCGATGATGGGCATGGCCTTTTCAGCTTGGCCGGATTCGAGAAGGGCTTCGACAACCTTTTGCAACGGGCCGAAGTTCTTGGCGTCGGCGTCGAAAACACGCAAGGCAAGAGCGTTGGCCTGGTCCCACTTGAGATTTTTCAGGTATAGGTCGAGGAGTAACTCGGTTTGTTCGCCGCCCTTATCCAGGTCGGCGACGCCTTCTAGAATTTTGGATGCCTCAGTGAGATTGCCCTGCGTGGAAAAGGAACGAGCGCGAATGATTACCGCGGCAAGATTCTGCGGTTCGATCTTGAGAGCTTTTTCCGCGAGCTTATCGCATTCGGCCTGATCGCCGCGGGCAAGAGCACGCTGGGCCGCGGAGACGTAGGCCTCGACAGCGTCCTTGGGCTGGCCCATAGCCTGATAGAGATCGGCAAGACGAATCTGAATGCGCAGATTGTCGGGTTCGGCCTGGAGCAGTTTTTTCAGCAGGCCGATAGCTTCGGACTGCCGATTGTTCTTGAGATGAATCTCGGCGAGCTGGAGGAAGAGCGGACGCGCTTCGCTCATGACTCCTTGCTGGACGTAAAGATCGGCGAGCTTTTCGAGCGGGCGAATTTCTTCGGGAGCGAGCTTGGCGATGCGTTTATAGACGGCGATGGCTTTGGTGAGAAAACCGTCTCCGACAAAAATTTGCGCGAGTCGTTCGAAGTAGTCGATGGCCTGAAAGGTTTCACCCTGGCGGATGTACAGCTCGCCGATGGTCATGAGCGTGACCTGATCGCGCGGCTCAAACTTAAGAATTTGCTGGTATTCAGCGATGGCTTGAGCGACCTTGCCCTGATTCAGTAGCTTTTGTGCGGCTTCAACGAATTTGCTCTTGTTATAGGCCATGCGCGAGTAAAGACGAGTTCTCCCCGCAGAGAGAGTCCGAGACGTTCTCCTAGATTGCGTGCGGCGGGTGGGTGATCCGCAACGCTATTTTCCCAAGCTACAGGCGAGCCAAGGGCAAGTCAACGAAGCCAGCTGACCCTGTGAACAGGCAGTTATCCCCGTTCGGAATAGGAAATTGATGGCGAATACAGGGCGAAGCGGGGGTAACGGTGAAATGGCTCATTCCGATGACTCAGCTTTCTCAGACGACCCGTGTCTAGCGTACCGTGGTGCTCGAAAAGAAAAGCACCCGGGAGGAAGAAACTAGCTTCCCGGGTGCTCTGGATATACGGCTGATTGTCGCGAACTAGAACGTGAATTTCAGCGAGTACTGCAACTGCCGCGAGTTGCTCGCAGTAGTCGTATAGGTGCCGAAATTCGATGCAGTTAGGGTGTTGATGAATCCCGAAAAGTTGGGATGGTTGAACAGGTTGTATCCTTCGACCCGGAACTGCAGGTTGAAGCGCTCGGTGATCTTGGTGTCCTTGAGCAGAGCCATGTCGTAGTCCGTAAAGTCCGCCAAGCGGAGCAAGTTGCGCGAGCTGTTGCCGATGTTGCCCAAGAAGGGCTGCGTCAGGCTGAAGCCGCTCGTGTTGGTGCAAGGCGTGAGAGGCGGAGCTGGGGCAGGCTGATTGCCGACTCCCCTGGCGCAGGGCTTCGGAATGGCAGCCGCAGCCGCGCTTCCCTGAGGTGCAGGGTGGATCGAGCGGGGATCACCATTGGCGCGGACAGCATTGGCTACGTTACCTTGCAGAGCAACGTCGTTGATGCCTTGTACCGCCCCGGCGAAAATGCTTGTCGGAAAGCCGGTTTGGAAAGAGAAAATCCCACTCACGCCCCAGCCATGGAGGAACATTCGGGAAACACCTTGGAACCGGTTGGTGAACGGAATCTGGTAAAAATAGTCGAAGACAAAACGTTGGCGCAAGTCGAATTCCGAACTCGCGCGGTTGGCCTTCGGATTTGTGGGATCCTGGAAGTTTGATGCATCGTTTACGAGCACCGCGAGCGCGTCGGAGATGTCATCGATGGAGTGTCCGTAGGAATACGAGCCCTGTAATGACAACCCGTGACTGGCCTGCTTGACGACCACCAACTGAAGTCCTTGATAGTTGGAAGTGCCAATGCTTTGCACTTGAGTGACGGAATTGAAGCGACTGTCGAGGCGGTTGTTGACGGTGCTTCCTGACGCTGTGCCGCTCTCATGGCTGAAGACGCTCTGAAATTGCGCCAAGCGCGCCATCTGATCGGCCAAACTGGTCGCCGGCGCCGGCCGATTCGCAGCCGGAATCAGGTTGATCGGAATGGTAGCCTGCAGATCGTCGCCCCAGACGCCGACGTAACTGGCCTTAACCACGTAGTCTTTGGCGATCTGATACTCGACGCCAAGACTGGATTGCTTGGAAACGGGGTTCTTGAGGTTCTGGTCGACGGCGCTGAAGGTTCCAAAGTTGAATTGGCTCGCCAAAAACGAGCCAGACGCTGCTCGTGCGTCCGCTTGGGCCTTAGAAGTCCCGGCGAGCAGGTTGGCATAAGAATTGGCACCTGTGATGGCCGCCTTATTCAAGGAAACTGAGGTAATGAAAGGTGCGGCAAAACGGAGGTTGGTGATCGGGTTTTGATAGATGAAGTCATACGCCCAACCATATCCGCCGCGAACCACGAGCTTGCCGTGATTGGGATTCCAGGCGAATCCGAGCCGCGGCGCCCAGTTATAGTTACGCTTGAAAGCAAACCCCCCCAGGTCCACGCCGCCGAGGGGCCCGGTCCCGCCGCCGCCAAGAGGAGCCGTATTGTTTGGATCGATGTTGGAGAGCAGGTTGTGGACCTCATTCACGCCGCCCGACGACTCCAAGCGGACGCCCAAATTCAAAGTCAGTGAACTGGTCACGCGAAAGTCGTCCTGTGCGAAAAAGAAGGCATCAGTGTTCCGGTTGCCACGGGCGGAGCTTCCCAGGTTTTGCGTATACGTCGCAGGAACACCCGTCTGGAAGTCACCAACGGACCCAAAAGCGAAAGTGCCCCGAGCGTTCGAATCAAAGAAGCTGTTCTGCTGGTAGCGGTAAACGTCGGCGCCAAACTTCAGGGAGTGGCGCCCCCGCGACCAGGAGAGTACATCGCTGCCGCCGAATACGTTTTCCGTACGACCCTGCGGAATGATGTTGGATTCCCCCATGGTCGCCAGACCGGAGATCTGGATTACCGGCGCAAAGGGAGGCGTGAGCGTCGTAAAGGGCAAGAAGATGGGCTTCGTGCGGCTGAAGGTGAAACGCGCCTGGTTGATGACCGTGGGAGTGAAAGTGTGGGTTTCACCGATGTTGAATGTTCTAGCGGTATTGGTGACGTTCGCGCCATAGTTGGGCAATGTCGTGCCGACGAAAACAAGCCCTGGGCGCACCTGGGTTAACGGAGCCGTACCGTAACGGGAGGTGATGATGTCTTTGCCTCCCCGGAAGGTTTCGTCCACGCGCAATGCCCAAGAATAAGTGTCGTTGGCGTTCGCTGCGGCGTTGCTCACGGAGCCGGAGGGGTCCGTGGGGGCGCCGACAGCAGCAAAAAGCGCCTTCGACGTGGGATCCGCTATAGCAGCCTCCTGAGCGGGCGTGAGTACGTTCGCGATGCTCGAACTACCCGCTCCGCGAATCTTGTTGCCTTCGTAGTGCCCAAACACGAACAAGTGGTCTTTCACCACCGGCCCACCGGCTGTGAAGCCCCACAAATTGTAGGTGAGGGGTGTTACCGCCAAAGGCGGCTTACCCGGACCGGTCGTGTTGAAGAAATCGCGGGCATTTCCGGCAGCATCCTGATGAAACTCGTACGCGGAACCGTGATATTGGTTGGTGCCGCTCTTGGTGATGAGTTGCAGCTGAGCGCCGGAGTTTCTTCCAAACTCAGCTCCAAAGTTGTCGGTAATGAGCTTGAACTCCTGGACTTCGTCCAAACTGAAGGTACCGGTGCCAGCGCCGCCAGTGGTCGAGATGTCGGAAGCCACAGCATTGTCGATGGTGATGTTGTTGGCGCGGCCGCGCTGTCCATTAGCATTGAAGCTGCCGGACCCGAGAAAGGGGTTGTCCTTGCTGACTGGCGCGATACCCGGCGACAGGATGGCAAAGGCCAAGGGATCGCGGTTGATGATCGGCAGAGCCTTGACGTCCTGTTCGCTGACGGAAGTGCTGATTTGCGAACTCGCGGTATCCAGGAAAGCTTCTGCGCCGGCTTCGACGCTGACCGTCTCGGTGACCGCACCGACCTCAAGCGCAAAATTTAGCCGGGTTACCTCGCCGCTTCTAATTACCACTTGGGTCCTAGAAGCCGCGAACCCCGCTTTTTCGATGGTCAGTTCGTAGGGACCGATGTCGAGCTGCTGAGCCGAAAATTCCCCCGCATCGGTAGTTGTAAGGGTCCGCGTTACTCCGGTACCGAGATTCTTGATGGTGACCTTGGCGGCGGCGATCGCTAAGCCCTTGCCGTCCAGCACCGTCCCTTGCAGGTCTCCGGTCAAAGCGGCCAGAACCGGACCGGCACAAAGCATAAGCACGACGAAACTGACTAAGAACAGCTGAATGCGCCTGCTACTCATTTTCTTCATCCCTCCAAATTTAGAAAAACTCTCGGCAGGAACAGTTCACCTTGAAAGTCAAAGGCCAACCTCGCTAGAAGCGGCGTCTGCGTTTTCAAAAAATCTCCCAACGATTAGCTGATTGACAGGCAAAGGAGGAACCACTTAGCTTGCTTTATCCGGCTCATTCTGTAGGTCTATGAAATACTGCCATTTAGATGCAAAACTTAAGTCACCACCAAACGACTCGATGCGGTTTTGCATTGCAGAACTCATATAAAACACAACTAAATCTACAATTATCGGGATGCCCGGTGCGTTCGGTCAGAGTGGGAGCGAGGCCTGGGTGGCGTGTGCGAACCAGCAGCCGGCTTCGCGGACTGGCGAGAAAGAGAAGCGGTGATAGGGGGTGGCGCCGAACTTTTGCAGGGCGTCTAGGTGCTCGGGGGTGGCGTAGCCTTTGTGTTGGGCGAGGCCGTATTGGGGATAGACGACGTGCCATTCTTCCATGCGGGTGTCGCGGTGCGTTTTGGCAAGGATGGAGGCGGCGGCGATCGAGACGCTCTTGGCGTCGCCCTTGATTAGGGATTTTTGCTCGACGAGGACGTCCAGGTGCATGGCGTCAAGAAGGAGATAGTCGGGCTGGATGGACAGTTGTTGCAGAGCGGCGGTCATGGCCTGGCGAGAGGCTTGATAGATGTTCCAGGCGTCGATACGCTGCGCGTCGATTTCTGCTACGGCCCAGGCCAGGGCGTGTTCGCGGATGCGGGGAGCGAGTTCGGCGCGGCGTTCGGGGGAAAGTCTCTTCGAGTCGTCGAGGCCGACGATACGGCGTTTGGGATTGAGGATGACGGCGGCGGCTACGACAGG
>Ga0137403_10004767_pt1 | contig 15900 bp, 7 predicted proteins | sample CZOMad2_1_16fung_FD_122057 | JGI IMG/M metagenome (GOLD analysis project Ga0137403, IMG submission 122057) | Vadose zone soil fungal communities from Angelo Coast Range Reserve, California, USA - CZOMad2_1_16fungal (Hybrid Assembly) | ecosystem: Environmental > Terrestrial > Soil > Vadose zone... | reverse complement strand
ATAATCACTTGGGCCTGGGAAGAAGTATCGAAGATGGCGCTATAGCCGTTTTCACGGGCATAGCGATCCAGAACGTCGAGCATTTTGCGGCCGATGCGTTCGCGCACATCGCCGAGCGCTGCCTGGACATCTTCGTTGTATTCCTCCTGTTTGCGCTGCGCCTGCTTAGCGAGTCCTTCGCCTTGCCGCGTTAAGCGAGCTTGTTCTTCCTGGCTCAACGTGTTTTGCCCAGCCTGGAGCCGCTTGCGCAAATCGTCAATCTGTTTATTCAATGTCTCCAATTCGGTCTGGCGAGATGCAAACTGCGATTGCAGCTCCGCGGACGCTTGCTTGCCTTCCGCCGTGCTGGCAATCGCGGCCTGAACATTTAACACGCCAACTTTTGCCGCCGCAGGAGCCGCCCCTGCTGGTGCGGCCTGCGCATTGGACCCGACCGCGCCGATCAGCGCGGCGGCTGCCAAGGCCGTCATACGAAACATCTTGTTCACAGTAGTCTCCTTGTTTTGGTTGGACGCAGCGCGTCCACCTCGGGCCAAATCGTGTTGGCCAAACTCGTAATCCGCTTCCCTACGGGTTTCGCGGGGGGTTTACAAACGAGAGAGTATAGCTGAGCCCCTCCGCCCGCCGCAATGGGTATAAGTCGAGGACTGCCAACACCGTCGCGGAACACACTGCAAAGTCCGATGCCGAGCGTCCGGCATAACGTTGTCTCCGCATCCTGTTGGGCCGCGCGCGCATGCCTCGCACAACTCATCAATTGGGAATTGGGAACAGCAGCACTCGGTTGTGCGCCTGATCCACGATTACCGCCATGTTCAGGAACTGATCGATTGCAATCTGATTTGTCTGTAGTTGGTTGATAGTCGAGCCCAGCGGCGGCGGCCCGGGCAAACCGAAAGAACGTCGCGTTTTGAACGGACTCGAGAGTGTATCAACGATCGAAATCGTGTTGTTCAGCGTGTTGACAGTCATGATTCCGCCGGTCTGCGGATTAATTGCCAACGACGTCGGATTAATGCCGACGCGTACGCTGGATGAAGCACCGTTGTCGGGATTGAACGAGCTCACGAGATTACCTCCGCTCGAAACGGCGTAGAAGAGCGTGGGAGATACGGATGGATCGAAAACAACACCGGTGGGAGTCAGAGACACTGTGCCGACCGCCGCCGTGGTGCTTTTCGCAGGCGACGTGGAGCCAATATCCACAGAGTCCAGCACGCCGCGCGGGAAAGAACTGGTCAGGGCGAGTGCGGTGACAACGGCGAGGCCGTTGTTGTTCGTGCCGCGATCCGGATCGACGGCGATAGCAATCGGGGCGGTGTCCACGCCGATCGAAATCGCGCTCAATGTTGTTGGAGGCGTGGTCGCAGGCGTGGTAACCGGCGGAAAGAGCAAGCCGAGATTAATTTCCGACACGGTGTTCTGCTGCGTGTTTGCGACCAGCGCGGCGCCGGTGCCTTCGTTGATGGCGACGCCGATCGGTCCGCTGCCCGTGGTGACATCGGGAACCGCCTGCTTTTTATTGACGATGTCCAGAATCGACGCCGTACCGGCGCCGTTGTTTGCAACGACCGCAAGACCAAACCGCGGACTGACGGCGACGCCCGACGGACTACTGCCAGTGGTGAGATTAAAGAAAGTTCCAAACCCTGCGGTGCCGGCGCTGTTCGGAGGATTGTCTACAAATCCAGTAAAGTTGCCTGCGCCGTCAAACGTCGGGAGCTGAGACGCAATGTCGATTACGGAGACATTGTTGCAACCGCTGTTGCTGACAATTGCTTGGGGCGCAAAGCCGCCGAGACCAAGCTGATCGGCGATAGCAACCGATGCGGGTTTTGCCGCTGGCTTTGAATTCGAGTCCACGCAGACTGCAGAGAGGTCAACGACCTTCACGACAAAGAAATCGGAGGCGTTCGACGTTGCACCGCCGCTGGCAACATCAAGCGCGTAATGATGCGGAACGGCCAGGAATGACTTCGGAATCGTGACATTGATCTCGCGGTCGCTGACAACGGTCGGACTCGGGACCGAGGTGCCATCCAGCCGAACCGTTGTTCCGCTGCCCGAAAATCCGGAACCAAAAATCTTGAGGCCGACAAGATCGGCGGCGGCGGTCTGCGTTCCCTGCGGGAAGTTTGCGCCGGCGATTCCACCCTGCGTAAACGGATCACTCGGAGCCGCACTGGGAACAATTACCTCAGTAATGTGGACAGGCTTGAGTATGGTGGGGTTCAGAGGACCGAGGCCGACAAGGGTCACCGCGCCGGAGCTCGAGTTCACGACGAGGGCCTGATTCGTCGCGGCATCGACGGCGAGTCCGCCGTTAAGAGTGACGTTAACGGAAAGGCCGTTGATGGTCGTGGACACGGTGGTTGTCTGAATGGGAGTTGGTCCTGGTGAAAGTTGTATCCACGCATAGCGCTGCTGGGTCACCGGGTTGGAAACGGAAAGCTGATTCTGCGGGCCGTTGTAAGAAACCAACAAATTCGCGAATGGCTGGAAGGCGACACTGGTCGTGCCCAGAAGTTCCGGCCCGCCTGCACAACTGGTTGTGTAGAACGTGCAACCGACCGTGCCCGTCCCCGGGTTGGTCACGCGGAACGTGATGGAAGAAAAATTCTGGTCGAGCGAGTTGAGCATGTTGATTTGCGGGCCGTTTTGTCCGGTCGCATTGGCGTCGGCGGCGGCGACAAGCCCCGTGATTGGATTGATGGCGATGCCCTGTGTGGTTTGGGAAAGGCCGCCGATAGATATATTCGGGTTGCTGAAATAAACGAAGCTGGTTCCATCCATGCCAACGGCCGTGTCGTTCACCGTGGAAGCGAGGGCGTATGTAAAAGTCGTGCTGTTGATGACGCTTTGAACGCCGAACGCGCCGTTAAAGTTCGTCCCATTCGCGCCGTCGGGCACGCCTTCGATGAGTACGGTGCCCGGCGTCACGGGATTTATCCCGTGATCGTTGACCGTGACGACCGTGACCAATCCCGAGGTAAGCGAGACGTTCTTGATTCCTTGGCGGTCCGATTGATGGAGCACGTCGATGCCAGTGGTGGCGCCGAGACCACCGGGACTCACGACGGCAGTGTGGCTGTGCGGAATCATCGCGATTTGTGGATAGAGCCCAGTGGTCAACGTGACTTGTCCGGATACGCAAGGTGACGTCGTCGGGTTCGGAGGCAGTGGCGCCGGCGGCGTGATGGCGAGGCAGTCCGTGGCACCAGTATTCAAATCGAGAAGAAACCCGACTCTCGCGGTCGTTGGGTTTGCCGAAGAAGAGTACGCGACGACGGCGTGATTCGTATCGGAGTCGACGCCGACGGCATACGTAAATGGAGGCGCAGGCGGCGTGGTCTGACCTGGTTGAGCGGGCTGGGCAGGAATGTAACCCGCCAGAGAAATTGTTGTGATCGGTGCGATGGGAGTAGTAGAACTGCTGTTGAGCGCAGGAAGTGGAAAGACGGATACCGATTGATCCTTGAAACTGACGACAGCGACCTGGTGCAGAGTGTGATTGATGGAAACTGACGTCGGGACGTTGACGGTCGCGGTGAAACCAATAGGCGTGATCGTTCCCGCGCCGGCGCTGCCGCCGATCTGGAAGAAGTCGACGCGATTTTGACCGGTGGTCGCGACCGCGGCGATTCCGAGTTCCTGGTCGATGTCGATCGCGCTTGCCTGCGTCAACGGATGGCCGTCGACACCGCTGGCAACGGAAACGCCTATTGCGGGAGACACCGTCTGGTAGTCAGGGAAAAGGGAAAAGTTTGTGACGGCCGGGCTGTTGTCGGCCGGCAAAGGAGCCAAGCTGCGGTTTACGGCGAGCTGGTAGAGGCCGGGCTGGGCGGAGTTGGCGCCGGAAGTGGGCACTAAGAGGCTGACTTGCCGGGATGTGGCAGCGGCGACCGGAACGGTATTGCCCAGGAACGTATACTGCACGAAGTTGCCCGACGGACCGAAGTACCCGCCGTTGACTACTACGTTTAGCGAATTGGTTTGAGAATTCTGGACGAATGAGTCGGGCGCGGAGGCTACCGACGAAGCGCGAGCCGGAACGACGCTAAACGTAAACGGGCCAGAACCTGTGGGTTTCGTAACCGTCTGGTTCGGGTCGGACACTGCCACGGTATAGGTGGCGGCAGCTTGCAGGTCGCTCGCGTTGAGCCGAATCCGCACGCCTGTGGATGTCGGCGCCGTAGTCGTTGTCGTCGGGATGGGGAACAGAATTTTCAATTTCGGGTCGCCAAAATTGAAAGTCTGAGTTCCACCGCCGGTATTCGTGAACGTGACCTGAGATGCGGATGTGACACCCGGAGCGAAAATGTACAAATCGTACGAGGCGGCGCCTTGCGGCATGATCGTCGGGGAAATTCCGTTATAGGTGATGGGACCGGCTGTGGCGATGGTGATCGTGCCTATCGCGAAGCGAGTTGGGTCGGCTACCGAGGTTGCGACGAGAGTCGCCGTGGCCGTTGTAGGAACTGTCGCGGGCGCGGTGAAAAGTCCGTTGGCGTCAATCGAACCGCAAGTCGGGCTACACGTAGCCAACTGCGGATAGTTAATGCCCTTGGTGAGATCGATTGTGCCCTGCGACACCAGCCAAGTTACGCCCTGGGCCTGGAGATCGTTCGTCAACGTCGCCGAAAATTGGAATTTAGAACTTGTCGGAACGGTCGCCGTGACGGGAGACAAGCCGACGAAAATGCCGGAGTCGACGATAAGGACGCTCGTGTCCGTTTTTTTCGTATCGGCGGCGGAAGTTGCGGTGATCGTAACCTCGAGAATGCAGGTTTGGGTTGTACCGGTGCAGTTGGTTCCCGTGATTTTTTTCGGATCAGGGATGGTTTGTGGCGCGGTGAAAATGACGGTCGTGTTGGTGGAGTTTGCGGGGATGGTACCGGAGGCCGTGCTGCAGGTTTGCGCGGTTCCCGTCGTCTGTTTTCCGGTGCTGTCGAACGTCGAAGTGGCGTAATTGCAGGTCCAGGTCACGTTCGTGTTGGTGCTGCCGGTGACGCTGGCGGTGAACGTCAGCGATTGCGTAACGATAACGGTCAGCGGCGCTGTGACCGCGCCCTTTGGCGAAATGGAAACGACGACAACGTTTCCGACGCTGCTGCCGCCGCCGCAACCGGACAGAGTTAGCACGGCCAGGACAGCAGCCGTCAGTAGAATTTTTAGAGTTGCAAACTTCGTGCTCACAATTTCCCCCACAAATTCAATTTAGAACGGCCGAGCCGCTCCCGTTTTTCCAGTTTTTCAAACCCAAACTTTTTTGCCGGTTCGCGTACCCGGCAGCGTCGCCATCATTCTAAAACGTGCGGCTGACGGTGAACCGGAACGTTGTCGCCGGTTCGAAATAGTTCAAACGGCCCGGATTATTGAGCACGCTGCGCAACTGAGTCTTAACATCAAGCCATTGATCTGGCGATAGCGTCCTGGGATAGAAGCCGCGATCAAATGGAAACCCGGCGGGGCAGGGCGCAAGAGCATCATTAACACTCGATGGCTCGCAGATCTGGGTCGGGTCGATGAACGGATTCTGCGCGACAAGCTGTTCTCTCAGCCGATGAACGTTGTACGCATAGTAGATCCGGAAAGGAGCCTGCACGATTGGCAACTGAATAACGAATTCGACGCCGGCCGAACCGCGCAACCGGAAATTCGTTCCGGAGGCGATGGGTAACCGCGTGCTTACGTTCGCGGTTGGGAACAGACAAGCCAAGCTTTGAGAACCCGGCGGGCAGGCAGGGTCCAACGCGGCTGGATTGAGTTTCAGTCCATTGCGGTTCGCGATGCCGCTCGTGCCACCGTCGAAGAAAAAGGCGGTCTGGAAGTACTGCTTCACAATCGGGATGCGGTACTCGACGTTTCCAAACGCCTGCGCGTCACCGCCCGGAAGCGTCGCGGTATAGATGAGCGATGGAATGGTGAACGAACCCGCGCTGGTAGCGACCGGTATAGAAGTTGCGGTTGGGATAAAGGTGACAGGCGAAATGGACCGGATGTCGTAACCGCGGATGTCGTCTTCTCCGCCCATATAGAAACGGCTATAGGGCGGAATTTCCTTGCCGCCGAAGCCTGTCGTGTACGCGACGCGAGCGCGATAGCCGAAGACGTTTCTACGTTTGTTGACCGGGCGGAATTGTTTGAACTCGGCGACGTTGGTGATGGTATTCACGTTGCCGCCGAGCGGGCCGCCCGTGAACGCCATTGTATAAAGGTAGCTCTTGCCCGTTGTCGGATTCACCGGGTTGTCGACCGAATTGTAAGTGATGGTCGGCGTGATAGTGCTGGAGACGATTCCATTCAGCGCGCTCGGTCCCGCAAAACTGCGGTATTGAATCGACTGGAACAACAATTTTGAAGCGTCGTTGAACGCGGTGATGTTGGTGCGAGTAAGTCCGTACGTCAGGCCAACGCGAGTGAACGAAAATTTCCGCAACGGATAACTGGCGAAGGCCGTGAAGCCGGTGCTGTCCTGATTGTAATTCTGGATGAACTGGGGATTGATGCTGACATTCTGGCCAAAGAGCAGCGATTCCTGCTTCGCCTGGTCGTAACTGTAACGGCTCGAAAAGAGGGTGAAGCCGGTGCTGATCGGCCGATCGAAAAGGTAAGGCTCGGTGAAACCAAACATGAAGCTGCGCTGAAGGCTGCCGAATTGAGCGGAGAACGTAAGCGTTTCGCCCAAACCGAGGAAATTGTTCGTCTGATAGGTCAGGCCGATGAACCCGCCGGCAAGTCCGCTGACGCCACCGTTCAAGCCGATCGATTGCTTGCCCTTCTCCTTGACCTTCAGATTGAGGTCGACGGTGCCTTCCTTCGTGTTGCGCTTGATTTCGACGGCTTTGTCCGCCTCGATGCGGTCGAAATAATCCAATTGGTTGAGGCGAAGGACGCTGATTTCCCAGGCTCGCTTGTCGAATAGGGCGCCTTCGTCGAGCAACAGTTCGCGCCGGATGACTTTGTCACGCGTCGTCGTGTTACCGGAGAAATCAATTCGCCGCACGTAGTATTGCTTCTGTTCGTCGAAACGCAACGTAACATTGATTATTTTCTTCGTGTCGTCAATGTCGAATTCCGGCTCGGCCGTGAAGTCGATGAACCCGAATCGTCCATACTCGCTGGTGTAATTTTTCAGCGCTTTGCGAAGCTTGTCGACGTCCAGTACGTCGCCCTGCTTGAGGGGGAAGAACGATTTCAATGCGTCTACTTTAAGGGACAGTTGTTTATCGGGATCGGCGCTGACGATTTTCAACGTCCCCATCGTGTAGCGATTGCCTTCTTCAATCGGAATGGTGATGTTGACGGCCTTGCCGTTTGATTTGCCGAGAACCAGCGGAACGCCGAGGCGATTGTTGCGCGTATCGAGATTTTCGATGATCGGTCCGTTCGGCGCAACGAGCGCGCGGAAATAACCGTTATCCTGATAGAGGCCGCGGACGCCGACTTCGAGGTCTTCGTTCAATTTGTCGCGGTCATACGTCTTGGACATCACGGGAATGAAGGTGATGTAGAGAGGGATGCCGTAGGGCCGATCGTTGCGCATGGCACGAGTCAATTTGCGGTCGCTGAAGGCATGATTGCCGGTGAATTTGATCTTGCCGACTTTGACCTTGGGGCCTTCCTCGATCTTGAAAATCAGGATGACGGCGTTGCTCGATGCAATGCGTTCGTATTGCGGGGTGACTTTTGCAAATTGGTGGCCGTGTTCTCCGAGCAGTTCGCCCAACACTACTTCCGCTTTCTTGATTTTCGTCGGATCGAATTGACTCTCAACCGTGAGCCCGACCTTGCGTTCTTTGAAGCGGTCGAGAATGTCGGATTCAGATACCGAGTGGATCCCGTCATAGCGGATGCGGCGGATCACGGGCCGCTCTTTCACTTCAAAAATAATGATTTTGGAATTCGCGTGGTCGGGGGAATCTTCCACTCGCAACTTAACATCTTCGAAAAACTGGGTATTCCATAGCGCCTGAAAATCGCGGCGCAGTGTCTCTTCATTATATGTATCGTTTTCACGGCTGAAGATGCGCGCCTTCAGAGTGTCGTTGCGGACGCGGCGGTTGCCAATGAACTCGATTCGCTGAATGACGAACACTTCGCCTTGCGCATTCTGCGTCCCGGCTTGCGCCGTATTATCTTCAACCGAAGATTCGAGTGTAACCAGGTCCAGGCTTTCGGACATCAAATAGCGGTGTTTCGTTGAAGGCGCAGGCGGCTGGGGATGATTCTCGACGGGCGCTTGTGCAAGCAACGAGAAAGTGCTCGTCGCCAGCAAGATTGCCGTGACGAGCCAACGCATTCCGGCCTGTTTTGCGCGATACGAAAAACAGACTCTACTGTAAGCGGCCGATGAAGGCTTCAAGGCCGCGCCCCCGAACGCAAGTTGTTCTTCTCCTGCCGAGCCCGGTGTGGGCCGGCTTTTGTGCACGCCTCCGGCAGGGCCGGGACTGCACGCGTGGTGTCAGATTCCTTAGTGGATAACCGGGGTTGCCTCAACAACAGGTCGGAACGACAGGCCATCCCCTGCGACATACATTTGCAACGTCGCTGGCCTTTGAATCCCTCCCTGAATCAGAGCCTCCGAGAGCGGGTCTTCCACATACTTTTGCAGCGCCCTTCGCAGCGGCCGCGCACCATAATTGCGGTCCGCACACGTTTTCTCGAGAATCCACTGTCGGGCTTCTGGTGACAGCACTACCTGTACCTGACGGTGGATGAGTGTATCGTTCATTTGGCCCACGAGCAAATCAATGATGCGGAGCAAATCCTCATCGCCGAGCGGACTGAAGATGATGACTTCGTCCAGGCGATTGAGGAATTCCGGATTGAACGCCTTCTTCACTTCGTTCATCACCAGTTCTTCCATGGACTTTGCGCCAGCTTCGTCGGTGCCACTTTGGAAGCCCATGCCCGTGCGCTTTTGCAAATGCCGCGCGCCCAGGTTGGAAGTCATGATGATGATTGAATTGCGGAAATCAACGGTATTGCCGAGCCCGTCGCTCAGTTGGCCGTCTTCAAACACCTGCAACAATATATTGAACACATCCGGATGAGCCTTCTCGATTTCGTCGAGAAGGATTACCGAGTACGGCGTGCGCCGAACACGTTCCGTCAGCTGTCCACCCTCTTCGTAGCCAACATAACCTGGAGGCGCGCCGATAAGTTTCGAAACGGAGTGCTTCTCCATGAATTCAGACATATCGAAGCGCACCAACGACTTTTCGGAGCCGAAGAGAAATTCCGCAAGGCGCCGGGCGACCTCAGTCTTGCCAACACCTGTCGGCCCAAGGAAGAAGAAGCATCCGACCGGACGCGCAGGAGATTTCAATCCCGCACGGCTGCGGCGAATTGCGCGAGCGAGCGCGGTAATCGCCTTGTCCTGACTGATGACGCGCTTGTGCAATTCCTGCTCGATGCGCAGAAGCTTCTGTTGTTCGTCTTCCTTGATGGAAGTGACGGCAACGCCGGTCCAGCGCGAAACAACCTCTTCGATGTCTTCGCGCGTGACTACGCCCGTGGTGGCATCGTCCAGCTTGTACCGCTCCCGGAGTTGGCGCAGATTTTCTTTTTCCTTGCGCTCTTCTTCGGAATAAAAACGCGCTTTTTCAAATTCGTGCGCGGCGATCGCGCTTTCCATCCGGTGCGTAATGAACTTCACACGCTTTTGCACTTCGCCGACTTCTTCGGGCACAGTCGCCTGGCGAAGCTTCACACGAGCGCCGGCTTCATCGATCAGATCAATTGCCTTGTCTGGAAGGAAGCGATCGGGGATATAGCGGTTCGAAAGATAGACCGAATAACGCAGAGCCTCGTCCGTATAGGTCACTGCATGGAACTTTTCATACCGCTCGCGCACGCCGTTGATGACTTGAACTGCTTCTTCCTCGTTTGGCGCAGGAACTTTCACGGCCTGGAAGCGCCGTTCGAGCGAGCGATCTTTTTCAACGGACTTACGGTACTCGGCAGGTGTTGTCGCGCCGATACATTGAATTTCACCACGCGACAGTGCCGGCTTCAAAATATTCGCGGCATCCAGCGAACCTTCGGCTGAACCCGCACCGACGAGCGTGTGCAACTCGTCGATGAACACGATGGAGTTCTGACTCTCCATCAATTCTTTCATGATCGTCTTCAGCCGCTCTTCAAATTGTCCGCGATATTTTGTTCCCGCGACGATTAAGGAAAGATCCAGCGAAAGAATGCGCTTGTCGGCAAGAAAAGGCGGCACGTCCGCATCGGCAATTCGCTGCGCCAATCCTTCGACGATGGCTGTCTTTCCAACGCCCGGCTCGCCGATCAACACAGGATTGTTTTTCGTGCGGCGGCAAAGAATTTGAATTACGCGGTCCACTTCCCCTTCGCGCCCTACCAGGGGATCGAGCGACCCTTCCGCTGCGGCGCTCGTTAAGTCGCGGCTGAATTCCGCAAGCAGCGAAGTTTCTTTCGGGCGCGACGCGGGAGTCTTTTCACCGCTAGTGCGCGCCAATTCTTCGCGCAACGAAGGAAGCCGCAGCCCGCGCTCCATCAGGATCTCGGCGCCAAAACACTTTTCTTCCCTCAGGATTCCCAGCAGTAGATGTTCGGTTCCGACATGCTTGACGCCGAGGCGTTCCGCCTCTTCCGCCGCCATATTAAGAATGCGTTTGCATTCCGCGCTCAGCGGCACTTCGACCGACGTCGAGATGCGTTCGCGAATCGTGATGCGCGCTTCGATCTCTTTGCGAATCGACTCAATCGAGCCTTGCTGCCGCAGAAAACGGTTCGCCAGCGCCTTGTCCTCGCGCATCAAGCCGAGCAACAAATGTTCCGTCTCAATATAAGGACTGCCGTACTGACTCGCTTCGTAGCGTGCAAAAAATATGACGCGCCGCGCTTTTTCTGTATAGCGTTCGAACACGTTAGCTCGTTTCTCCCCCGCTGGCCGCCTGCATGTCCAGCTTTCCAGGGACCCCGCTCGCAAGCGTCGCCGCTTTGCGAGTTTTCAGAACGCCGTGTTCCAGCCCGAGAATTCGGTCGCATCGTTCCGCCAGTTTCAGGTTGTGCGTGGCGATGAGCGACGTCAACCCATGCGTGCGATGCAGTCGTTCCAACAGTTCAAACACGGCCCAAGCGTTCTGCTCGTCCAGATCTCCGGTGGGTTCGTCCGCTAGCAGCACGCGCGGTCCGGTGACGAGCGCCCGGGCAATCGCGACTCGCTGCTGCTCTCCTCCGGAAAGCTCTCCTGTGCGGTGGTCGGCTCGCTCTGCAAGCCCCACTTCATTGAGCCATTTCCGCCCTTTATCCAGAGCCCTCGAAATAGACTCCCCCCGCAGCAGCAACGGCATCGCTACATTTTCGGCTGCCGTGAAATCCGGCAACAACTGGTGCCGCTGCCACAAGAATCCGATGCTGCGATTCCGAAAATCCGCGAGCGCAGCCTCATTTTTGGTTTCAATATGTTTCGATTCGAAGTATATAGTACCGCTCGTTGGCATGTCTAGCGCGGCCAGGAGATGCAAAAGCGTGCTCTTGCCCGCACCAGACGGCGCTACAATCGCCACCATCTCTCCGCGCTTGAGTTCGAGATTCGCGTCTTTTAAAACGATTAAGCGCTGTTGCGGGTGATCGTAAATTTTCTGCAGTCCACGCGCTTCGAGGATAATTTCAGACGAATTTCCCCGCTCGCGGGGAGCGCTTTCTACCGTCGGGCTGGTTTCGTTAAGACTCAATTTTCCCGCGTCCTCAATACCGCTATATCGAGCAATTTCCGAGCCAAGGCTTCCCGGCCGCTCACCAAGTTAGATGCAACCGAAGCCGCTTTCCGTGACCCGGCTCACGAGTCTCTGCGCGGCTCCTGTCTTTCCTGTAGCCCAACTGGTTCCCTTTTTCGCCCGAACGTTGCCGCTCGTCCTTTGGGCGAATATTGAACCATTTTGAACCACCAGCAACTCTAGCTAATTGTGCAACTTACGGTGGGATTTTTCTACGCTCCGACGATGAGGGAGACCGTCGGGCTTGCCCACCTGCCTCTAAGCCCTACCAGGTGCAAACTTCGGGCCAAATCAGGGCCAAAAAAGGGCAGACGTACGCAGGGAGGCTATTCAAACCGCAAAATCTCTACCGGCAGCAACCTCGCCGCTGCCCTTGCCGGAACCAGCGTGGCTCCAACGGATATGAGCATTGCTGCCAATGAGATCCACAGGCCATCCAGAAGGTTCGCATGAAATGGGACAAAAGATACCGCGTATACCTGCGGGTCGAGAGGGATCCAGTGCCAGGTACCGGCACTCCAGGCAAAAAAATAGCCGAGCACGAGTCCCACTAACGTCCCACAGGCACCGATCGCAATTCCCTGCCACAAGAATATGGTCCGAATCTGCTCGCGGCGCGCACCGAGCGAAAGCAAAACGGCGACATCCTTTGCTTTATCCGTAACCGTCATCGACAGAACGGCAAGGATATTTAATCCGGCAACGAAAGTGATCAAGCCGATGAAGATTGCAGTGACCAATTTCTCCAATCGCAATGCGCGAAATAGGGGGCGGTTTTCTTCCATCCAGGTCGCGGCTGAAAAGCCGGGTCCAGCCTGGGACTTAATCCTTTCCGCGACTAGCTCCGCTTGCTCCGGATCGCTCAAGCGAAACTCGATGACGTTTACGACATCGCTCGCGCCAGCCAGTTCCTGCGCGGACTTTATATTCATAAAACACCAATTCGCGTCGTAGTCATAAAACCCGGAATCAAAAATCCCGCTAACGCGAAATCTCCTCGTCCGCGGCAAGAGACCAAACGGCGTGAGCCGGCCCTGCGGGCTGGTCATCGTCACAAAGTCGCCGGGAGAGATCCTCCACTCGTCCGCGAGTTGTTTCCCCACAACAATACCTTCGGCGCCGTCCTGATCGGCGGAAAAATCCAGTTTTCCGGCCGAGAGTTTTCTCAAAGCTGCGCCGTTGACCGCTTCGCTTCCTGCGTCGATGCCTTTTGCAACGATCCCGCGTGCCTGTCCGCCAAAGCTAAGTAACACGGTTTGATACACGGCCGGCGTCGCACTTCGAATCCCGGGAATCGTTGCCAGCTTTTTCGCCAGCGCGTCATAATCGTGGATACCGGACGAGCCCGGCCTCGTCAGCGACACGTGCGACGTGACACTGAGAAGATGCTCCTGCAGCGTTTCACGGAAGCCGGTATTCATCGCGAGCGAAATCACCAGCGTGCAGACTCCCGCCGCCACACCCAGCACGCTAAAAATTGTTACGAGGCGCAGCACTGCCGGCCGGTTCGGTGACCGCAGATACCGCTGCGCGACAAACCATTCAATCGACATGAGCTATGGACTTTATCCGGCGTGGTTCGCCGGTTCAACCTGGATTACGCGCCGTGGCCCTCGGACGCCGCTTTTTCCTGCTCTTGATTGACGGGCCGCAGGAGCGGAAAAAGAATTACGTCGCGGATCGATTGCGTGTTGGTGAGCAGCATCGTCAACCGATCAATGCCAATGCCTTCGCCCGCCGTCGGAGGCAGGCCATGCGCTAGCGCACGGATGTAGTCAACGTCCAACTGCTTTGGCACTTCGTCTCCGCCTTGCGCCATCTGTGCGAGGAATCGCCGTTCCTGCTCCGCGGGATCATTCAGCTCCGAAAAACCATTCGCAATTTCCATTCCCGCCACATAAATTTCGAACCGCTCCGTCAACGATGGATCGTCCGGCTTCTGTTTCGAAAGCGGCGAAATGTCCGTCGGAAAATCGTAAAGTATGGTCGGCTGAACGAGATGGTGTTCCGCCATCGTCTCAAACAACAATCCCGTCCATTCGCCGTCGCTCAATTGGCCCTTGCTCGCTGCGTAAGCGGCACCGGTCGTCTTTGCCCATGTGTTATAGCGCGCCGTAGCTTCGCGCGCGCCGCCAGATGCGGCAAGTTCGGCGGGTGTCGGCGCAACGCCCGCGCCCTCCGGCCAATATTTCTGAATCGCTTCGCGCATCGTCAAGCGCTGCATCTTCCCGAAGTCCACCTCGGTCTCGCCATACTTCACAATCGTAGATCCGGTAATTACCTTCGCAAGCCTCGCAAACAGAGTTTCATTTAGATCCATCAGATCGACGTAGTTGCTGTACGCCTCGTAAAACTCCAGCATCGTGAATTCCGGGTTGTGCTGCGTCGAAATTCCTTCATTACGGAAATTCCGATTGATCTCATACACCCGGTCGAGTCCACCAACCACTAACCTTTTCAGATACAGTTCTGGCGCAATCCTCAGATACAAATCGATGTCCAGCGTGTTGTGATGAGTCACGAACGGCCGGGCCGCCGCGCCACCCGCAATCGGATGCATCATCGGCGTTTCGACCTCCGTATAGCCGCGTTCGTCGAAAAACCGCCTCAGCTCCTGCACAATCTTCGCGCGGGTCATGAATACCCGCCGCGAATCCTCATTTACGATCAGGTCGAGATATCTCTGCCGGTACCGCAGCTCGACGTCAGTCAACCCATGCCACTTTTCAGGCAACGGCAGCAATGCCTTGGACAGAACCGACAATTCCGTCACCCAAACTGAAAGCTCACCGGTCTTCGTTCGAAACAGATGGCCTGCTACGCCAATCGAATCTCCCAAATCGAGCAGGTGAAAGACCTCGAAGCTCTTGTCTCCGACCACATCCTTACGAACATAGACCTGCACCCTCTTTCCGTTGCCCTGCAGGTGCGCGAATCCTGCCTTTCCCATCAGCCGGTACGAGACGATTCGGCCTGCAACTCGCACATTAACTTTCTGCGCTTCGAGCTCCGCGGCGGTGGCCTCGCCATACTTGTTTACAAGGTCTGCGGCAGTCGCCGTCCAGCGAAATTCATGCGGGTAAGGGTTTAACCCCGCCGCTCGTAGCTGTTCGAGCTTCTTCAGCCTCTGTTCGTACTGGTCCCGCGGCTCAAATTCCAAGTCGGCTTCCTCATTTCCACTGAGTTATCAGGGAGTCTCAGCGAGTATAGCGGCCAGTCGCTGCTACCCGCAACAAACCTCTGGTTCTATTTTGGGACTCTGCTATACTTCCCCAGCCTCAAGGGGACTAGATTGAGCGCCCGCCCTGCTTCTCGACAAGATACGACTGTGCGCGATGATTGGCGCGCATGGCTGCCGGAATCAAAATCACGTCTCAACGACCAATTCTCCAAAGAATTGGAAACTCTTTACTCCATCTTTAGCGTTTCACTCGATGAAGCACTGGAGCTTCGTCGCGCGGGTTCGATAGCAAAGGCACTTGAACTAGCCCATGTTTCGCAGGGAGTTTGCCGCCGCTTTTCACAAACCCTGGAGATGCTTCTTTCCACCTTGCATCGCCACGCTAAGCACTTCGGACTGGTGCCCAACGCAGCCCCCTTGGATGCGGGGAACTTTCGTGGACCGCGTAGCCAGCGTGCCGCCAGGATCGCCGGTTTCTTGAACCGCGTCCTTCTTTCGCAACGGTCTCAGTTCATTCACAAGGCGGCGATACTGCGTGACTTGGTCAACGACTTGAATGGCGAATTCTCCAAAGCGGCACATGACCTGACGAGTGGCGAGTATCTGGAAAACGAGGCCTTTTGGGATGCGCTGGACAAAGGCCATTTCGATCTGAATACGTGCCTCCGCGAATCGATTGTTCTCTTGAAATCTTTCCTGGTTGTTTTGCCCGATGAACAAGTTACCGCCTTCGAAGCGGCAGTTAACTTTCGCTTCGAAGGAGCGCCCTTGCCGACACTGGCGTTCCGCGATAGACGTTTCGCTGCAGTTCCGGGAAAATAGCTCTGCCCGTAGCTGACCAGACCCAGGTGCAAGGTTCTGGCATACTGCCGTAACCTTTACGTATCTGTGCGCATCGCAGTGCAGCTCAGGGACAACTCGAAAGGGGATTCGCGGCATCCGACGGTTTGGATGCGCCGCAACTGG
>Ga0137403_10004766_pt1 | contig 15900 bp, 16 predicted proteins | sample CZOMad2_1_16fung_FD_122057 | JGI IMG/M metagenome (GOLD analysis project Ga0137403, IMG submission 122057) | Vadose zone soil fungal communities from Angelo Coast Range Reserve, California, USA - CZOMad2_1_16fungal (Hybrid Assembly) | ecosystem: Environmental > Terrestrial > Soil > Vadose zone... | reverse complement strand
TCGAGGGTCTCGACCTGGATGCGCGACTCCTCTTCCGCGATGCCCTTGCTGCGGTCGGTGGTCGGCACGTTGTGGTCAGCGACGGCGAGCGTCGCCTGCGGGCGGTGGACCTTGCGGCCGGCCGCGCGCAGTCCCTCGAAAGCCTGCGGGCTCGTCACCTCATGGACGAGGTGGCGGTCAATGTAGATCAGGCACGTGCCGTCGTCCTGGCGATGGACGAGGTGATTGTCCCAGATCTTGTCGAACAGCGTGCGTGGCTTGGACATGGTGTGAACCGGCTTAACAGAGTCTCCTCTCCCCTTGTGGGAGAGGGACAGGGTGAGGGCTCTGGCGCCGGCAGGTGCCGAAGAGTCTGCTGAGGGCAAGGGCCACCGGAATCGAACAGCGCGCGTCGACTTGCGCAGTACCGCGTAGCGGATGAAGCGAAGTCGCCTCGCGCTGCCGCGCGAGTCCCCTCACCCTGTCCCTCTCCCACAAGGGGAGAGGGGACTCTGTATGACTGCCGTGCGTCAGACCGACGTCGTGAGGATTTGCGTACATCCCCTGGCGCTTTCGCGGGGGTGACAACAAAAAAGGTTATTCGGCGGTTGCCGCCACCTCGGACGCCACGGCCGCGGTGTCGCCCTCGATGGGGATGAGGCCGGCCTTCTCGGCGATGCGGGCGGCCTTGCCGCGGCGGGTGCGCAGGTAATAGAGCTTGGCGCGGCGGACGTCGCCGCGCCGCAGCACCTCGATGCCGGCGATGCGCGGGCTGTAGAGCGGGAACACGCGCTCGACGCCTTCGCCGTAGGAGATCTTGCGCACGGTGAAGGAGGAGTTGAAGCCGGCGTTGCGGCGCGCGATGCACACGCCTTCGAAGGCCTGGACGCGCTCGCGCGTGCCCTCGATCACCTTCACGTCGACGCGGATGGTGTCGCCGGGCGCGAAGTCGGGGATCTTGCCCGCCGCCTTCGCCTTTTCGATCTGCTCCTGCTCGAGCTTCTGGATGATGGTGCTCATGGTCGTCGTCCCTCGCTGGTGTTCGGTTCGGCGCGGTAGCGCGCCCACAAATCCGGCCGGCGGCTGCGCGTGATCGCTTCGGCCTGCGCCAGCCGCCATGCCCTGATCTTCTCGTGATGGCCGGAGAGCAGCACCTCCGGCACGCCGCGCCCCTGCCATTCGGCCGGACGCGTGTAGTGGGGATATTCGAGCAATCCCCGTTCGAAGCTCTCCTCCTCCAGGGTCGCGGGCGCGCCGACCACTCCCGGCAGCAGCCGCACGACCGCATCGATCAGGGCGATGGCCGCGGGCTCGCCGCCCGACAGCACGAAATCGCCGAGGCTGATCTCCTCGACCTGGCGCGCCTCCAGCACCCGTTCATCGACGCCCTCGTAGCGGCCGCACAGCAGCGTCAGCGTCGGACGCGCCGCCAGCTCGTGTGCCACGGCTTGCGTCAACGGCCGGCCGCGCGGACTGAGATAGGCCACCGGCCCGCGATCATCGGCCAGCGCCGCGGCGATCGCCGCGTCCACCACGTCGGGCCGCATCACCATGCCGGGACCGCCGCCGAACGGGGTGTCATCGACGGAGCGGTGTTTATCGCGCGCGAAATCGCGGATGTCCACGGTTTCCAGGGCCCAGGCGCCCGCCTCCAGCGCCTGCCCCGCGATCGACTGGCCGAGCGGGCCCGGAAACATCGACGGGAACAGAGTTAAGACGCGAACGGTCCAGAGCGGCTCAGCCATGATCACGGGCCTCGTTCGCGGGCGACTCGACGTAGACGGGCGGGTCGACGACGACGCGGCGGGCCGCCATGTCGACGGTCGGAACGACGCGGTCCGTGAAGGGCAGCAGCTCGGTCGCGCCGTCGGCGCGTTCGATCTCCAGGATGTCGCCGGCGCCATAGTCGTCCACGTTCGTGATGCGGCCGTAGTAGGTGCCATCCACGAGTTCCACCGTGAGCCCGATCAGGTCGATCCGATAGTACTCATCGTCATTCGCCACCGGCAGCGCCGTTCGTGGCACATAGAGCCGCAGACCGCGAAGCGCCTCTGCGGCGGTGCGATCGGCGACGCCGTCGATGCGCGCGATCACGCCGCCCTTGGCTTTGCCGGTGACGATGAGGTCGAAGCGCTTCTGCCCGCTCTCGTCGCTCACGGGACCGTAGGCGGCGACGGTGGCGGGATCGTCCGTGAAGGACTTGATCCGCACCTCTCCGCGCACGCCGTGAGCGCCCGCGATCGCGCCGACGAGAATTCGCTCGACCATCGATCCATCGCCGCCCGGCCGTTAGCTGGCCGGCGGCGCCTCCGCTGCCTTGGCCGCGGCGTCGGCCGCCGCCTTGGCGCGCTCCTGCGCCTTGGCCTTCGGCAGATGCTTGGTGGTCTGCTGACGCTGGGCCGGCATCGGCCGCAGGCCCGCCTTGCCCAGGAAGTAGGCGATGCGGTCCGACGGCTGGGCGCCGACCTTCAGCCAATGCTGCATGCGCTCGGTGTCGAAGCTGACGCGCTGCGGATCGTCATGCTTCAGCATCGGGTTGTAGGTGCCGATCTTCTCGATGAAGCGGCCATCGCGCGGCGAGCGCGAGTCGGCGATCACGATGCGATAGAACGGCCGCTTCTTGGCGCCCGCCCGGGTCAGTCTGATCTTCAATGCCATTCGGTAGTTGCTCCTCGATGGTTGTACTCGTCGTGCAATGGCTCTCAGCTGTCAGCTACCAGCCATCAGATTTCGCCGTCACGCTGGTCCGTGACAGCAGGCTTCGATCTTGTGGCCGTCCGGATCAAGCACGAACGCGCCGTAATAGTTCGGATGATAGATCGGCCGCAGGCCTGGCTTGCCGTCGTCTTTGGCACCGCTCGCGAGGGCGGCGCGATGGAATTCATCGACGGCCTTGCGGTTGGCGGCGCTGAAGGCGATGTGGGTGCCGCCACTGGCGCGCGCCGGTCGGCTCGCATCGAGCGGCGGGCCGATCCAGAATTGGATCTTGTCGGCGGCGGTGCCGTAGCCGAGACCGCCCTCGTAGTCGTAGAAGCGCGAGACGCCGAGCGGCTTCAGCACGGCGTCGTAGAACGCCTTGCTGCGTTCGAGGTCGGTCACGCCGAGGGACACGTGGTCGATCAAGATTCACCTTTCGAGATCCGCTGCGATGCTCTTGACCCTAAGACCCTATTCCTGTCACCCCCGCGAAAGCGGGGGTCCAGGGCAACCAGCTCGTCGCTCGCCCTGGACCCCCGCTTTCGCGGGGGTGACATCGAGTATGTGGAGGGAACGAGCGTGCGCATCATCAATGCCGCTGCATCAGGGCGGAGAGGCCGTGGCGCATGAGGCCCTTCTTTCCGAGCTTGGTCATCTGCTTCATCATGCGCTGCATCTCGAGGTGCTGTTTCAGCAGCTTGTTGACCTCGGACACCGAGGTGCCGGAGCCGCTGGCGATGCGCTGCTTGCGCGAGGCCTTGATGAGCTCGGGCTTGCGGCGCTCCTGCTTCGTCATCGAGGAGATGATGGCCTGCTGCCGCTTCAGCAGCTTGGGATCGATCTTCGCCTCCGCCATCTGCCGCTGCATCTTGCCGATGCCCGGCAGCATGCTCATGATGCTGTCGAGGCCGCCCATCCTCTGCAGCTGCTTCAGCTGCTGGGCGAGATCGTCGAGGTCGAACTGGCCCTTCTGCATCTTGGCGGCGAGCTTCTCCGCCTCCTCCTGCTCGATGGTCTCGGCCGCCTTCTCGACCAGGCTGACCACGTCGCCCATGCCGAGGATACGGCCGGCGATGCGGCTGGGATGAAAATCCTCGAGCGCGTCGAGCTTCTCGCCGACGCCGATCAGCTTGATCGGACAGCCGGTGACCGCGCGCATCGAGAGCGCGGCGCCGCCGCGGGCATCGCCATCGACGCGCGTCATGACGATGCCGGTGACGCCGACCTTGTCCTTGAAGGCCTGCGCCACGTTGACGGCGTCCTGGCCGGTCATGGCGTCGACCACCAGCAGCGTTTCCTTCGGCTGCACGGCGTCGCGCACTTCCGCGACCTCGGCCATCAATTCATCGTCGATGTGCAGGCGGCCGGCGGTATCCAGCAGCACGACGTCGAAGGCGCTGAGCCGGGCGGTCTGCAGCGCGCGCCGCGCGATCGCCAGCGGCGGCTCGCCCGGCACGATGTTGAGAGTCTCCAGCTCGGCCTGGGTGCCGAGGATGGCCAGCTGCTCCATGGCGGCGGGGCGGCGGGTATCGAGCGAGGCCATCAGCACCTTGCGGCGCTCGCGCGTCTTGAGGCGCAGGGCGATCTTCGCGGTCGTGGTGGTCTTGCCGGAGCCCTGCAGCCCGACCATCAGGATCGGCACCGGCGGCTGCGCCCCCAGATTGAGCCCGCTGCTCTCCGCGCCCAGAGTCTGCACGAGATGGTCGTGGACGATCTTGATGACCATCTGGCCGGGCGTGACGCTCTTCAGCACGGCCTCGCCGACGGCCTGCTGCCTCACCTGGTCGATGAAGTCCTTCACCACCGGCAGGGCGACGTCGGCCTCGAGCAGCGCGACGCGCACCTCGCGCAGGGCCGTATCGACGTCGGCCTCGCTCAGCGCCCCGCGCCGCGTCAGCCGGTCGAAGACATCGCCGAGCCGTTGGGTCAGATTCTCGAACATGCGCCGTCAGCTATCCCGGGTCATTTCCGCCAAAACGCGAACGCGCCCGTGCGCGACACTCGCGGACGGACGGGGCCCCGTGGGGCCGAAAAGCAGCTAACCTCTATGAGGCGGCGCGGACGATAGTGGGTCAGGTTTGGCGAGTCAACGGGCGGTCCAGGGATTGAGGAGCGGCAATCCCCTGCGCTGGAGATCCGAGACGTCGCGTGTCACAAGCGTGAAGCCGTGCACTCTGGCCGTAGCGACCAGCAGCCCATCCAGGATCGGCAGGGGATCCGGGACATTCATCCGGCCCCACTCTTCTGCAATGGACACCGTTACCGGCAGGATGCGTTCTCCGAAGGCATCCTTGACCCGGGTGAGCCAGGCCTCGAGGCCGAGCGCCTGGGTCGCATCGTACCGGCGAAGCCGTTCAATGCCCTGGCGGAGTTCGGCGATCACGACGACGCTCAGGTACAAGTCCTCGCTCGCGACCGAGCGGAACCAGGCTGCGACCTGCGGAGCACCGCGCGGCTTGCGCAGTTCCGACACCACATTGGTATCGAGGAGAAAGGTCACGTCTCGATGTCCGAGAGGTCAATCTCCCGCGGCAATTCGCGCGATCGTTCGAGTTCCAAGTCATCGAGCGGAGGTCCAGACAGAAGCACTTCTTTCAGGTCCGGCTTCTTACCGGTCAGGCGTCGAAACTCCTCTGCGGCCACCACCACGACGACCTCCTGCCCATGACGCGTAACGACTTGCGGTCCGCCTTCCAGTGCCTTTCGGACCAACGCGCTGAACTTCTGCTTCGCTTCCTGAAGCTGCCAGACCATACGAAATCTATTCTATCTAGACTGTCTAGATTGAATATCTGATCGATCGCGGAAATGCAAGCCTTGACAGCGGGTCATTGCGATCTCACGTTAGTGAGTGATCGTTCACTTTCTTCAAGGTCAAATCATGATCTGGGATATCACAGCGGCCGACCGGAGCGGCCCAACGGGGAGGTGGCTCTCCGCACCGCTACGCCGCGCCGGCGCGATCGATGCCAGCCCGCCGCGGCCCTGCACCGAACATGCCTTCCGCAGCTGGGACGGCAGCGAGCTTTTCTATCGGCAGTGGCCCACGCGACGGCCCTCCGGCAACGCCGTCATTCTGATCCATCGCGGTCACGAGCATTCGGGGCGGCTGCAGGATCTGGTCGACCAGATGAACCTCCCGGCGTGCACGATCTTCGCCTGGGACGCCCGCGGTCACGGGCGCTCGCCGGGCGTGCGCGGCGACGCGCCGAGCTTCGGGGCGCTCGTGCGCGATCTCGATTGCTTCGCGCGTCACCTCGCCGCAGCGCATGGCATTCCCATCGAACGGACGGCGCTGGTGGCCAGCAGCCTTGGCGCGGTCATCGCCGGCGCGTGGGTGCATGGCTATGCGCCGCCGCTGCGCGCGCTCGTGCTGGCGGCGCCGGCCTTTCGCGTGAGGCTCTATGTGCCCTTCGCCATTCCGCTGTTGCGGCTGCGCGCGCGACTCGCCGGCCGATCGTTCCTGCGAAGTTATGTCCGCGGTCGCTGGCTGACTCACGACGACAACGCGGCGCGCGCCTACGACGACGACCCGCTCGTCAGCCCGGACATCTCGGTCGATGTGCTGCTGGGGCTGCATGACGCCGCCACCCGCCTCGTCGCCGACGCCGGCGCCATCCGGGTACCGACGCTGGTGCTCACTGCGGGTTCCGACCGGGTCGTGCGTCCGACACCGCAGCGGCAGTTCGTCGAGCGGCTGTCGTCGCCGGTGAAGGAACAGATCGTCTATCCCGGCCTTCGCCACGGCATCTTCCAGGAGCGCCATCGCGCGCTGCCGATCGAAGAGACGCGCGCCTTCCTGCAGCGGGCGTTCGCCGCCGGACACAGCGCGTCGTCGCTGCGCGATGCCGACAAGTCCGGCTACACGAAGGCGGAGTTCGACCGGCTGTCGGCGCCCTTGCCGCTGTTCTCGGCGAAGCGGCTGCAGTTCGCGGCCATCCGCGCGGTGATGCGGAGCATCGGGCGCCTCAGCAAGGGCGTGCGCGTCGGCTGGCGTCACGGCTTCGACTCCGGCCCGTCGCTCGACTATGTCTACGAGAACCGCGCCCGTGGCTGGTCGCCCGCGGGCCGCCTGCTCGACCGGCTCTATCTCGATACCATCGGCTGGGCCGCCATCCGGCGCCGCAAGGTCCATCTGGAGGAGCTGCTGGAAACGACGATCGCCCGGCATTTCCGCGATCGTCCCCTCCACATCGCCGACATCGCAGCGGGGCCCGGACGCTATCTGCTGGATACCATCCGTAAATTGGGGACACAGACGATCAGCGCGGAACTGCGCGACCGCGATCCCCATGGCCTGGCCGCCGGCCGCGCTCTGGCGCGCGCGATGGACGTCGAAAGCGTGCGCTATGTCGAGGGCGATGCGTTCGATCCGCAATCGATCGCCGCGATCGCGCCGCGCCCGGACGTCGTGGTCGTCTCCGGCCTCTACGAGCTGTTCAACGACAACGAGATGATCCTGCGCTCGCTGCGGGCGCTGGCCGATGTGATGAAAGAGGGCGGCTTCCTTCTCTACACCAACCAGCCCTGGCATCCGCAAATCGAGCTGATCGCCCGCGTGCTCACCAACCGCGAGGGCAAGCCGTGGCTGATGCGCCGCCGCACCCAGGCCGAGATCGACGAACTGGTCGCCAGCGCCGGCTTCGACAAGCGAGAGACGCGGGTCGACGAGCACGGGATCTTCACGGTCTCGCTCGCCCGCAGGAGCAGTGCCGAGTGACGCGGAGCTCGGAAAGCTGGGCCGATCGCTGGCTCGCCATCGAAAGAATGGAGCGGCGCGCCTTCGGGCTCGTCGGTCGCTGCTGGCTGGCGGCGCTGGGGACCTTCCTCATATGCATTCCTCTCGATCTATATGGCGCCGAAATCGTCTACTTCTTGCCCTATCACCGGATTGCGCCTCCCTTGCGGGAGTTGATCAACACCACCGAGGTCGCGCTGCTCTATATCGTTGCTTGCGCGTTCGTCGCCTCCCCATTGCTCGTTTTCCGTCGAACGCGTGGAATCGCAGGTCTGGTCGCGTTTTCACCAGTGCCGATCTCTGCGCTTCTCGTTATCGGGTATCTTGCCTTCGGTATCTGGCCAGGCCCGTCGCACTTCATCCGTTACGTCGGGATGGAGCGCTACCGCGTGCCCTGGACGTACGAACCCAAGGGCAGCGAGCAACCGGGGCCGAAATCCGGGTTCGGGCTTCGCGTCTCCTCACCAGGCTTTCAGCCGTTCCTGGACGGCCCAGCCGCCGGTTTCAACACGCGCCTCGATCTCCGGCCGGTTGAGCAAGACGCCTTGGCGGAGGATTTTGAACGCTGGCGGAACTGGCTGGGGCCCCTGGATGAGGGCTTTGCATTTGGACTCAACCGGCTGGCGTCGCGCGACCCAAGCAAAGGCGCGCCGCTCTTGGCGAAGTCCACCGTCTACTATTCGCGCGATGCGCAAGGTTCGATTGTGCGCCTCATCGTCTGCAGCTCGGCCGAGAGATGTGAAGACTTCCTGCTGGTTGGCAATCTGCAGTATCGAACGGAATATCCCGCCGAAGACATCGAACACTGGCAGTCGTTCGAAGAGCGGACCATAGCCCTGTTCGCATCTTTCAGCATTCCCGCCGGCAGTAGGGACATCAGCGATTGACGCGCCGGCGCACCCAGATGGAGAGCGACGAACCGACCGCCGGCTTCGTCAAGCAGGAGAGGCGGGTCGACGAGCACGGCATCTTCGCGGTCTCGCTCGCCCGCAAGAGGGACGCATGATGACGACCATCAACAACCGCGCGCTCGAAACCTATGCACAGCTGATGAGCGCCAACGGCGTGGCGCAGATCTATCGCGCGGCGCTGCAGGCCGGCGTGATGCGGGCATTGGCGGACGGGCCGGCCAGCGCTGCCGCGGTGGCCAAGTCTTGCGGCACGGCGATCCGCCCGACGGCGCTTCTGCTCGACGGGCTCGTTGCGCTCGGCTTGCTCGAAGCTTGCGGCGATGCCTTCCGCCTGACGACGGCCGCGCGGTTTCTGGCCGGCCCCTATCGCGATCTCGGCGACTCCTACTGGTCGCATCTGCCGGCGTTCCTCGAGAACGGCGAGCCGCTGGTGCGCATGGACGATGCGCGCGAGAGCGAGCGGCAGTATCAGGCGCAGGCGACGGCGCTGTCCTGGATGATGGCGCCGGCGGCGGAGGCGGCAGCGACCGTACTCGACATCGGCGGCAAGCGACGCGGCCTTGCGGTTCTGGATGTCGGCGCCGGGGCGGCCGGGTGGAGCCTGGCGCTCGCCCGCCGCGATGCCGCAACGACAGTCACCGCGCTGGACTGGCCGGGCGTGCTGGTCCTTGCGCAGAAGGCGGCGGTCGACGACGGCCTGCAGGCACGCTTTGCGACCATCGCGGGCGATTACCACAAGTTAGCGCTGCCGGAGGCCGCCTTCGACCTAGCGATCGTCGCCAACGTCACGCATTTGGAGACCGCGGGCGGCAATCGCAACCTGTTCGAGCGCCTGCGCCGGTCGCTCCGCCCGGGCGGCGAAATCGCGGTCATCGATGTTTTCCCGGTCCAGGCCGCCGGCGCCCTGCCGGCCGCGCTCTACGGGCTCGGTCTGGCCTTGCGCACCACCCATGGCCGCATGCACAGCGCCGCCGACCTCGAGAGCTGGCTGGCCGCCGCCGGGTTCGGCGACTGTCGATTCACCCCCCTCGAGGCGCCGCCCTACACCATGGGAATGCTGCTCGCCCGCTGCAACAATTGAAATCGGCCGTTCCTATCAAATTCCGCGAATTTAGGGTAGAATTCGGTCGTGTGGGTTAGGGTTCCCGGTTGTTCGCCGGCGGTCTCACGCCGACGGACCTGTCGCGGAGAAATGAGGGTCGGATCATGTTGAGGCGATTGGCGCTCCTGGCGTCGTTCGTGGCGTCCATGGGCGCATTGCTGTCGGTGCGGGCGGCATCGGCGGACGAGGTGACATTCTCGGCACCCGTAACGGGAGCGGGAAATTGGCTCTTCGAGGGGTCGATCGACGTCCAGGACGGCAAGTTCCAGGAGTTCTTCACCTCCGGCAATGCGCGCCTGCAGGTGTGGGGGACGGTCAACGGCGACCACATCACCATCGGTGGCCAAGTCAAGGTGACCGGGTTCTTCGAACAGGCCAGTTCGTTCAGTATTAACGGCAAGTTTGAGAGCGACAAGTTCCAGGGCAATTTCGTCGAAACGCTCAACTACGGCCAGAACCTCCACGGCCGGATCACGATGACGCGGCCCACGGCGCAAGCCGCGCCGGCGACGAATGTCCCCGCTACCCAGCAAGCGGTCGCACAGCCGCAAACCCAACCCGCGCCGGCGACGAAAGCCCCCGCTCCCCAGCAGGCGGTCGCGCAACCGCAACCCGCGACACCGCCGGCCCCGCAGAGCACGCAGGCGGCACCTGCCGCGCCCACGCCGCAGTCGCTGGAGCCCAAGCTGAGCACGGCGCAGCGGCAGGGCGTCCAGCGTCAGCTGACGGTGCTCGGCTTCTACGATCATGCCGCCAACGGCACCTTCGGGCCGGGAACCCGGGACGCCATCCGGAAGTTCCAGCTGGCCTACGATCTGGCGCCGACGGGCTATCTCGATGCGGCCGCGATCCGCGTCCTGAAGGAGGCGGCCGCGGCGAAGGAGAAGGAAATCGCCGACGCGACGGCGCAGCAGGCCGAGGAACAGGCGGTCAACAAGAAGTTGGCCGATGAGCAGGCGGCTGAGGACAAGAAGCTGGCCGATGAGCAGGCGGCTCAGGCCAAGGCCGACGCTGATCGCAAGGCCGCCGACGCACAGTCGCGCGCGCTCTCCGACAAGCTGGCGAAGGAGCAGCAGGCCCTGGAGGCCCAGAAAGCGGAACTGAAGCGCCAGCAGGAAGCCCTGGCGAAGACCCAGCAGCAGGCGGAAGCGCCGAAAGAGACGACCACTCCGACGACGGCGCCTGCGACCGGCACGCCCACACAGGCGACCGCCGCCCCGACTCCGACGGAAACGGCGCCAACAGCGACCGCCACCGAAGCGCCGCCGCCGCCGGCGGGCGATTTCGCCGGCGTGCTCGCGACGCTGCAGCCGATCGATGAAGTCTATGTCGCGACCAGGCCGGCCAAGATCCGCAATGCGCCGAACGTCGCGGCGGCACGCGTCGGCACCCTCAATGTCGGCGACAAGATCCAGGTGCTCGGGCGCCTGCCCGGCCAGGACTGGTTCCTGGTGGCGCAAAACGATCAGCCGATCGGCTACGTCGTGGCCAACCAGCTTGCCTCCCAGGCCGACGCGACCCGGGCAGCCGCAGCAATCACCGCGACGCCGCCGGCCCCGACCAGTGAGGCCGCCCCGACGGCGCCGCAGCAGCAGGCGGCGCTGCCGCCCGAACTGGCCAACCTCGACTACGGCAACTACAGCGCCCTCGTCATCGGCAATGACATGTACCGCACCCTGCCGCACCTCGGCACCGCCGTGGGGGATGCCGAGGCAGTCGCCAAGGAGCTCGAGCGCAACTACCACTTCAACGTCCGCCTGCTGACCAATGCGACCGAGGAGGACATCATCGGCGCGCTCGCCGACATGCGGCGCGATCTCGGATGGAACGACAACCTGCTGATCTATTACGCGGGCCACGGCTGGTACGACCAGGATGCCGAGCAGGGCTACTGGCTGCCGGTCGACGCCACCGAGGACAACCAGGCGCACTGGATCTCCAACGCCGACATCACCAACGCCCTGAAGGCGCTGAAGGCCAAGCACATCCTGGTGGTGGCCGACAGCTGCTATTCCGGCACGCTCGCGCGCAGCGCCAACATCTCGCTGCACGGCGTCGACTATATCGAGCGCATCGTGAAGAAGAAGGCGCGCACGGTCCTCACCTCCGGCGGCCTCGAGCCCGTGCTCGATGCCGGCGGCGCCGGCCACTCGGTCTTCGCGCACGCCTTCCTGGAAGCGCTCGATGACAATGACGGCGTCATCGACGGCCAGGAGCTGTTCCGCCGCCTGCGCGACCCCGTCGTCGCCAACGCGCCGCAGACGCCGGAATATGGCGAGATCCGCGGCGCCGGCCATGACGGCGGCGATTTCATCTTCGTGCGGCGGTAGCGCGGCGTCCGTTGACTCGAAGCGGCCGCCGCCTTATGTAGCGCTCATGAATCCATCGCACCCGATCGCGCTGAACACGACGACCACGACGATCCGCAGGAGCGGAGCGCCGGGGTGGTGCATGCGCTGATCGCAGCGACACGCGAAGGACCCCAGGCCCCGCCGGCGACGGACGGGGCCTTTTCATTTTGGGCACCTCCGTCCACCGGCCCCACCAGACGGAGGATACCATGGACATCGACGACCACCGCGCCATCGGCAACCGGCTCGACCTGTTTCATCAGCAGGAGGAAGGGCCGGGCATGGTGTTCTGGCATCCGCGCGGCTACGCGATCTATCGCGTGATCGAGGACTATATTCGCCGGCGCATGCGGCGCGCCGGCTTCCGCGAGATCAAGACCCCCCAGCTCCTGGCGCGCTCGCTCTGGGAGGCGAGCGGGCATTGGGAAAAGTTCGGCGAGAACATGTTTTCCTTCGCGGACGGCGAGCGCGCCTTCGCCCTCAAGCCCATGAGCTGTCCGGGCCATCTGCAGGTCTTCAACAAGCGCACCCGCTCGTACCGCGATCTGCCGCTGCGCTATTGCGAGTTCGGCGCCTGCCATCGCAACGAAGCGTCGGGCGCGCTCCACGGGCTGATGCGGACCCGCGCCTTCGTGCAGGACGACGCCCATATCTTCTGCACCGAGGAGCAGATCGAGGGCGAGGTCCGGCGTTTCTGCGAATTGCTCCGCGCGGTCTATGCCGATTTCGGGTTCCCCGATTTCATCGTGGGCTTTTCGACCCGGCCCTCGGTGCGGGCGGGATCGGATGAGCTATGGGACCATGCGGAGGCGGTGTTGGCGGCGGCGGCCCGAGCCGCCGGTCTGGCCCCGCGCCTGCAAGCCGGCGACGGCACCTTCTATGGCCCCAAGCTCGAGTTCATCCTGCGAGACCGGCAGGGGCGCGAGTGGCAGTGCGGCACCATCCAGCTCGATTTCGTGCTGCCCGAACGGCTCGGCGCCGAGTATGTCGACGCCGACAACCGGCGACGGCGCCCGGCCATGATGCATCAGGCGGTCTTCGGCAGCATCGAGCGGTTCCTAGCCATGCTGCTCGAGCATCACGGCGGCGACCTGCCGCTCTGGCTGGCGCCCGAGCAGCTCGTCGTCGCCAGCATCGGCGAAGCGCAGGCTGCCTATGCCCAACGGGTCGCCGACGACTTCGCGAAAGCGGAATACCGCGTCGCCGTGGACGTCCGACCGGAGCGGCTGCCGCGCAAGATCGTCGATGCCCGCGAGAGCGGGATCCCCCTGCTGATCGCCGTCGGCGCCCGCGAAGCCAAGAGCGAGACCGTATCGCTGCGACACCGCGACGGGCGGCAGAGCACGCTCGGGCTGGCGGAGGCGATCGAGGTGCTGCGGCCCGATGCGTTCCGCGCGGTCTGACCGCCGGCGACAGCGTTACAGCTTCACCAGCTCGACGCGTCGGTTCTTGGCGCGGCCATCCTCGGTGTCGTTGGTGGCGGTCGGCGCCATCATGCCGACGCCGGCCGGGCGCAGACGCCCGCCATCGACGCCGTAGTCGCGCTTCAGCGCCTCGACGACCGCCTTGGCGCGGCGCTCCGAGAGTTTGATGTTGTAGTCGAACTTGCCGACATTGTCGGTGTGGCCGACGATCAGCACCTTGAGGTCGGGATTGTCGCCGAGCAGCTTGGCGATCTCGTCGAGCGCGGGCTTCGATTCCGGCTTCACCTCGGCCTTGTCGAAATCGAAGAAGATGCCGTAGAGGGCGATGCGGCCGGTGCTGGCGATCGCGCTCTGCATCTCGGCGGCGCTGACCGTCACCATCTTCTGCTCGCGCGCCTTGTTCTCGAGCACGAACACCATGACCAAAGTGCGGCCGTTGAAGGCCTTGCAATAGAGATCGTCGGACACGGCGTAGGCGAGCACGGCGATGACGGCCTCGCCGCCGTCCTTCGCGAGCTTGCCGACGGTGTAGCGCTGCTCGGTGACGCCGATATCGGAGGCGCATTCGCCGTTGGAGAAATTGGGCGCGGTCACGCGCTCCCGCGGATAGAGTACCATCATCAAGCTCTCGACGCCGCCGCCGGTGGCGTTGCCGGACACCTGGCCGCCGCAGGCTTCGTCCTTGCACTCCGCCAGGATCTCGCCGCCGCTCGACTTGATTTCCTGCTGATAGTTGCGCACGACCTCCAGGGGCGAGCGGTCTTCCGGCACCAGGTAGATCAGGCGCGTGTAGGCGCCTTCGAGCTGCAGCGCGCTGTCCGCCTTGATGACACGGTTGTTGTAGGCGTCGCGATCTTCCTCGTCCTCGGTCGTCTTCAGCTCGCTCAAGGGCACGGTCAGCTCATCATAGGCCTTGGTCTCATAGTTGACGATGAACGAGCCTTCGTAACGCTTGAGCAGCGGATGGTCGCGGCTGCCGTCCTCGTCTTTCGTGGGAATCGTCGCGTCGGCATGGGCAAGCCCGGCGCCAACCACCATCGCCAACGCGAAGATGAGCGATCGCATTGCGTTGCTCCTTCTGAACAATCACGACTATCGATGCGGGAGGATAGCAAGCGCCGGATCGGCACGCAGTGACGGGCTTCACAGTTGCGGCTGATGCGGCGGGCTGCGCTCTTTGAAGATGGCGACGGGGAGGAACAGGAGGGCGACGGTCGCGATCACCACCAGCACGCCATGCGGCATCCACAGCTCGAAGGCGAATCCGGTCACGAGTGGGCCGGCAAAGGCGCCAAGGCCATAGAGCACGCCGCGCGCCATGTTGGCCGCGGCCACATCGGGTCCGCGATAGCGCTCGCCGACGAGGATGAGGCTTACCGCCCACAGGCTGCCGATGGTGCAGCCATAGAGCAGCGCCGTCGGCCATAGCAGCCAGGCCGATGCAATCACGAATGGAAAGGCCATCACCATGAGGACGGCCACGATGGGGATGGCGATCAACAGCCGCCGGCGGCTGACGCGGTCGGCGAGCCAGCCGATGGGGATCTGCACCAGGGTCGCCCCGCCCAGCACGATCGTGAGCACGGTCACGGCCGCCCGCTCGTCCAATCCGCTGCGCAGGCCATAGAGCGGCAGGAAGGAATCGTTCACCGAATCGAAGACAGCCAGCAGGACGACAGCCAGCAGGGTCGCCGGGCCGGCGCGAAACAGGCGGAGCACATCGATCCGGCCGGCAGGCTGCAGGCTCGGCGCCCCGCCTTGCGCCAGCGGCAGCGGCAGGGCAGCCAGCAGCACGATGGCGGCGGCGACCAGGAACGGCGTCCAGCCGCCGATGCCGGTGATGCCGATGACGAGCGGGCCGGCGGCGAAGCCGGCCGACCACACGAAGCCGAAGATGCCGATGATGCGGCCGCGCGTCTCCCACGGGGCGACATGGATGATCCAGGTCTCGCCGGCAATGAAGATGGTGGAGGTCGCGGCGCCCAGGACGAAGCGGATGGGGAACCAGGCGTAGACGTTGGGAAGCAGCGGCAGCAGCAGGAGCGTTCCGATCGCCGCGGCGATGCAGGCATAGAGGCTGTTGACGAGCCCGAGCCGGCCGACGAGGCGCGGCGCCAGCAGCGAACCGACGACGATGGCGAGCGCATGGATCGCCGAGTTGAAACCGATGAGCCGGCTGTCGACGCCCTGGGCGTCCAGGCGCAGCGACAGCAGCGGCCAGATCAGGCCGGTCATCAGCCCGACGATCGAAATGCAGCCGGTCGCCGCGGCCACGCCATGCCAGCGCTCGGCCGCGGTGAATGCGATCTCTGCCACTTCTGACGCCCCCTGCGAATCCGCGGAGAGTTCTAGCAGAGGGCCGGGAGCGAGGTCAGGGCTGTGCGCTGCAAAAATGCTTCGGGTGAAGCATCGGGCGGAAGGGGACGCGATCCAGAAACCGGGAAATCACGCCGACGCCCCGGCAAAACAATCCCCAGCACCAAGACATTATCTTTAGTTCACAAGAGGTTGCCGATGTCGCTCCCAGCCCATTCCCAGCCTTCCAAAGCGCGACGCGGCCGTCCCGACGCCGTCGCCGACGGCGGTGCGGGTCGGACCGGAGATCGTGAGGGCTCGAAGAGTCGGGAGCCGTCGCGGCCGGCGGGAACAGGGGGATGACCGGCAGCAACGGCTCCATGCGAATACCGGCACCGGCCAA
>Ga0137403_10004765_pt1 | contig 15901 bp, 13 predicted proteins | sample CZOMad2_1_16fung_FD_122057 | JGI IMG/M metagenome (GOLD analysis project Ga0137403, IMG submission 122057) | Vadose zone soil fungal communities from Angelo Coast Range Reserve, California, USA - CZOMad2_1_16fungal (Hybrid Assembly) | ecosystem: Environmental > Terrestrial > Soil > Vadose zone... | reverse complement strand
TCGATCAAAACGTTTTGCAAAAAACGCAAGCTGATGACGGCCTGACCGAAGCGCAACAGAACGGCAAGACCATCGTGCAGGCGATGGTCGATGGCGGATTCATGGATGAAGCCGGATTTTATCGCACCGTTGCGGAAGGGATCGGGGCCGAGTTTATCGATCTGAACGATCGGGAAATTGGTCCGGAGGTTGTGAAAATCGTGCCGGCCGGCCTGGCCCGTTTACATCGCGCACTGCCAGTCGAACTTGTCGACGGTACCTTGCGAGTTGCTTTGGCCGATCCGCTGGAACCACGCACCGCGGAAGATCTGCGTTTTGCGCTGGGTCGCGACATCGAGGTCGTGGTCGCGCCGGTCGAACAAATCGAGGACCGGATCAGGATTTTCTACGGCAGCGATACCTCCAGCATGGAGGAGGTGCTCAAGCAACTCGGCGAAGTCGGCGAGTTGATGCAACTTCGCGAAGGCGATGGCGCGACCGGAGCGGAAGCAGAAGCCCATGCCACCCCGATCATTCGCTTCGTCGATTTGATTTTGTATCAGGCGATTCAGGACCGAGCCAGCGACATTCATTTCGAGCCGTTCGAAAACGAATTCAAAATCCGTTATCGTGTCGATGGCGCGCTTTACGAAATGGCCCCACCGCCGCGACATCTGGCACCGCCGGTAATCTCGCGTGTGAAAGTGATGGCGAGCATGAACATCGCCGAGCGCCGATTGCCCCAGGATGGTCGCATCCAAAAAAATATCGCCGGCCGCAGCGTGGATCTCCGCGTCTCGACTTTGCCCACGCAATTTGGCGAGAGCGTGGTTTTGCGCGTGCTCGATCGCAGCACCGTAAACCTCGATCTCGAGATGCTCGGTATGCCCAAGTATGTGGGCGATTACATTCTTGAGGTCATTGAGCGGCCGAACGGAATTTTTATTGCCACCGGCCCGACTGGTTCGGGGAAAACGACGACGCTCTATTCTTGTTTGCGCAAGATCAACACACTCGATTCCAAATTGCTGACCGCAGAGGAGCCGGTGGAATACGATCTGGAAGGCATCATGCAGGTGCCGGTGAATGAAAACATCGGGCTGACTTTCGCGCGCGTACTGCGAGCATTTTTGCGGCAGGACCCGGATCGAATCATGGTCGGCGAAACCCGCGATTTGGAGACGGCACAGATTGCAGTTCAGGCCTCACTCACCGGCCACCTCGTCTTCACCACCCTGCATACCAACGATGCGCCAGGAGCGATCACGCGTTTGATCGACATGGGGGTCGAGCCATTCCTCATTTCTTCAACCCTTGAAGCGGTCCTCGGACAACGATTGCTGCGCAGCGTTTGTCCGAATTGCCGAACGAGTTACGAGCCGAACGCAAACACCATGGACCAACTTGGATTGAGTCGGCGTGATTTGGGTGAGAAGAAATTTTATTACGGCAAAGGTTGCGACGCGTGTAATCAGACCGGTTACAAGGGCCGCAAAGGCATTTACGAATTGTTGCGAATCACCGATCCATTGCGCGAGTTGATCAATGAGCGCGCGCCAACGGTGACGCTAAAACAAAAAGCAATCGAGCTCGGAATGATCACGCTACGTCAGGATGGATTACGCAGCGTTTTCGATGGCAACACCACGGTCGAGGAAGTGTTGAAATATACTTAGCTTAGCGCCCATTGCGGGCCCTCTGTCATTCCGAACGCAGTTGAGGAATCTCTAAATATTTTGTCTTCAAATAGCATGAGATGTCTCGACTCAGCTCGACATGACAAAGTGGCAGGATGGATTACGCAGCGTTTTCGACGGCAACACTACCGTCGAAGAGGTACTCAAGTACACGTAGAATTTTCAGATTTCAGATCTCAGATTTCAGATTTAATACGTCACGGTCCACGATTTAACAATCCACCATTCAACGATTTACGATTCCTCATGCCAGTTAACGAATGAGATCGACTTCTTCAGCGTTAAATCGTTAAATAGTTAAACCGTTAAATCGGTAATTTGCCCTATGCCCCGCTTCCAATACGTCGCTCTCGATGCTCGCGGTCAGGAATCCACCGGTTCAGTTGAGGCAAATTCTGCCAATGAGGCTATCGGGCATTTGCGGCAGGCGGGATATTTCCCGACCGGCGTTTATGAAGAAGGGAAAGCGCCTGCGGCCCGCAATGGAAAGGTAAAACGACCTCGCACTGCTCGCATTGCCGCGCCCGCCATCGCGACCCCGAAGCGCAAGACCGGCATCACGCTTTTCCAGCGGCAGAAAGTGAAATCGAAAATCCTGATGATTTTCACGCGGCAGCTTGCGACCCTAATCGATTCCGGCCTCCCGCTGTTGCGCTCGCTCAGTGTCCTGGCAAGACAAGAGCGCGATCCTGTTCTCAAACGCACTACTGAAGCGCTGGCCGATTCGGTCCAGAGCGGTAACACCTTTTCTGATTCGCTCGCGCAGCATCCTAAAATTTTTAATGAGCTTTACATCAGCATGGTGAAAGCGGGCGAGCTCGGCGGTGTCCTCGAAGTCGTGCTGGGGCGATTGGCTGAGTTCCAGGAAAAGGCGCAAAAGATCAAAGGCAAAGTCCTTTCCGCGATGATTTACCCGGCGATCGTCATGACCATGGCGGTCGCAATCATGGGCTTTCTCCTCGTCTTTATCGTGCCCAGATTCGAGGCAATTTTCAAAGACATGCTCGGTGACAAACCGCTGCCTGGGATCACAATCTTCGTTATTAGCATCAGCAGGTTCGCACAGACAAACTGGGCGATGCTAATCGGCGGTGTTGTTGCGCTCATTTTCGGAATCAAACTGCTGGCACGGACACCCGGCGGTCGCGGCTTGGTCGATCAATTGAAATTGCGGGTCCCGCTTTTCGGCGATCTCATTCGCAAGACCTCGATTTCACGTTTCGCGCGCACCCTCGGTACCCTCGTCACGAGCGGCGTTTCCATTTTGCAGGCATTGAATATTACTCGCGATACCGCTGGCAATACCGTCATCGCCAATGCCATCTCGCAGGTGCACGATCGAGTGAAGGAAGGCGAATCGATCGTGCAGCCGCTCGAAACCAGCGGCGCCTTTCCGCCGATGGTCGTGAGCATGATCGATGTCGGCGAGGAAACCGGTCAGTTGCCCGATATGCTATTGAAGATCGCAGATGTTTATGATGGCGAGGTGGACAATTCCGTTGCCGCGCTCACGTCCATTCTCGAGCCCCTCATGATTGTCTTTTTGGCGGTAGTGGTGGGAACAATCGTCATCGCGCTCTTCCTCCCGCTCATCAGCATCATCACCACCCTGCAGCAACAGACGTGATCGTGCCGACGGCTGGAATGACGAGAAGTAAGTGATCGGCGTGATTCGTTACATCGTTACACCTTTACATCGGATCTACGTTTCAACGATTCAACGATTCAACGATTTAACGGGGCGAAAAAGCCGTTCCTCATTTCACGCCGAAGGCGCGATGACCATCATCGAGCTGCTGGTGGTCATCATCATCATTTTCATTCTGGCTGGTCTGGTTCTCTCGATTAGCAGCTATGTGCAGAACAAAGGCAAGCGTGCTCGCGCCGAAACCGAAATCGCCGCCATCTCTGCCGCGCTCGAAAGTTATAAGGCGGACAATGGGATTTATCCTCGAGTGGTAGACGGTAGCACAGACACGTTGGACGCGCGGACATCGTTTAATCCATCAAATTACAAAGACGCAAGTTTGTACCTTTTCACAGAACTGAGCGGATTGAATACGAGCCAGCAACCTGTCGCTAACAAGAAATCTTATTTTACGTTCAGAGCACAAATGCTCGGCCATAACCCGGGCGATAATGTGACTGTGGCGTACATCCGGGATCCGTTCGGCAACAGCTACGGGTATTCAACTGCAAACCAAAAGGATTCAAGTAAAGGGTATAATCCGACATTTGATCTGTGGAGTAACTCGAACCCAACGCCGACGCCGACGGTGGCTCCTACCCCTACGCCGCAAAATCAGTGGATCAAGAATTGGTGAACCGTCATCCTGAGCGAAGTCGAAGGATCTCTTACTAACTCTCCTGTTCAGACAAAATAGTTAGAGATTCCTCGACTGCGCTCGGAATGACAGAACGAGCAAGCCAGCTAAACACTATTCGCCGCTCGTGTGAACGACGATCACCACCCGTCGATTCGGTTGCTGCCGCGCAATCTCGGCTTGCTCCATCGCCGGGTCCATCACCGGCCGGGGCGGTACCAAAAACTTCGTCGCACCGTAACCGCGCGTCTGAATTTGTTCCGAATTTATCCCCATCACGCCGACTAAATAATTCTTCACACTGTCGGCACGGCGCTGACTCAGATCGAGATTGTATTCGTAGCTGCCAAACGCGTCCGTATAACCCTCGATTGAAAATGTCGCTCTCGGATTGCGCCGGATCAGCGTGCCAAGCTTTTGCAATTGCTCCACCGAACTCGTCTGCAACTCCGCGCTATCATACTGAAAGAGCTGGTCGTCTGGCATTCGGATCGCCGTCCCCGATCCCAACGGGCCTTTCTGGGCCAGCAGCGAATCGAGATCGCTAAAGCCAGCGACGCGATTTTTGTTCGGTCCGGCGCTGTCCGCCTGGATTTTGCTGGTGAACGTGTTCGGCCGCTTAATGTTCGTGCTTGTCGCCAGTTCGGTCCCGCTCAGGGCCGGTTGCGGACGACCCGAGACAGCGGAGTCGTTCAACAACGATTGTTCATGGGTCGCGTTCGGATTTTTCGAAAGTGTTTGCGCGGTACTTCGCTCGATTTCGTTTAACATCGACGTCGCAGGCGCGGGATCGACCCGTGGTTTGTCCGGCAAAACATCTTGCGTGTCGTCTGGCATTGCGGTCGTCGCCTGCACTTCCTGCAACAGCGCATCGAATGACTTCTTCTCATCCGGCAGTTGCACGCTCGTCTTATCCGGCTCCGGCTTTGCTGCTGGATTAGTCTGGTCCAGGCTCGCCTTGTCCAGCGCCGCCTGGGTATCGATCGGCTTTACCTTGAAGACGGGCGGCTCGCTTCTTGGAGCCAGAGCCAGGTCCGCCGGTGCGAAACGCGTTTGATAAAGATAAAGGCAGAGTAGGAGATGGAGCGCGAGCGACAACACCAACCCCAAAAACAGCCAGTTTCGCTGCCCCGTCGCGTTTAACAAAGCGTCGTTGTAGTCAGAATCGGGAAGCGCCATTTCTAGATAAACAAACCGGCAACGCCCGGGCCTTGTCAACCGTCTCGAGGCACAAGGAACGGCGGTTTCCAAACCGCCGTTTAACAGATCGGCGACTAGGAAGGCGCCACTCCTTGATTGCTTCGCTGTCCGCGAACCTGCTCCACGAAGCGCCGCGCCGCCTGCCGAATCTGCTCGGCCACGTTTGCTTCGGGCGCGACAAATTTCGGCGTGAACCACGGAAACAAACCAATCAAATCGTGCGTGACTAAGATTTGCCCATCGCAATCCTTACCTGAACCAATTCCGATGGTTGGAATTTGGATTGCCTGCGAAATCGTCTTCGCCGTTTCCGGCGCGACAATTTCCAGTACGACAGAGAATGCTCCGGCTGCCTCGACCGCGCGTGCATCCCGCAGTAACGCTTCCGCCTGCTCATGCGTGCGACCTTTCACTTTATAGCCGCCTTCCTCGCGCACGCTTTGCGGCAGCATCCCAATGTGCCCCATGAATGGGATCCCGGCCGACACGATCGCCTCAATTTGTGGAACGTGACCGACACCGCCCTCGAGCTTCACCGCCTGCGCTCCCGCCTTCATGAACAAGCGCGCTGTCTCAACCGATTGCTCGGCGGTGTCGTAGCTGTGAATCGGCATGTCCGCAACAATCAGAGCGCGCTTCACCCCCCGGGCGACGGCGCGAGTGTGATGCAACATTTCGTCCAGAGTCACCTGGGTCGTGTCTTCGTAGCCCAACACCACCATCCCGAGGGAATCGCCGACCAGGATAATGTCGAGTCCGCTTTCATCGAGCAGGCGCGCGGTTGGATAATCGTAGGCAGTCAGGGCGGTGATGCGTTGTCCGCGCTGCTTCATTTCGCGAAATTTTTCTGTCGCGTTCATGAGCACGAATGAATGGAGGGTCGAGCTCCGCGAGAACGCGGCCGGAGTTTCATATTACCAATTCTCGGTCAGGCGCGTAATTTTACCCTGATCCTCCAACTGCGCGAGTAGCTCACCTACATTTTTTGTTTGTCCGGGCAAACGCAAATCCGGCGCGATATCGCAAAGCGGTTGTAGAACGAATTTCCGCTCCGTCATTCGCGGATGCGGCAATTGCAATTGTGCATCGGAGCGACGTTCACTACCGAAATACAACAAATCGAGATCGATCGCGCGCGAGACATTGCGCTCATGGTTGCGTTCTCTTCCGAGGGCTTGCTCAATTTTTTGCAGCGCTTCAAAAAGCGCGTCAGCCGATTTCTCGAACCCAATCTCAATCACCGCGTTGTAAAAATTTCGCGCGCCCGTTTCGCAATCGACCGGCGAGGTTTCATAAACCGCCGACTGCACCGTTGGCTCCGTTATGCCATCGAGTGCCCGAATTTGATCGCGCGCTCGCTGTAAATTCGCCAGCCGATCACCAAGATTCGACCCAAGCGCAATCGCGGCTCTCACAAACTGTCCGTCTCCCTTTGTAGCCGGGGTCGTTGACCCCGGTCGCCGCTGCCACCGACCGCCGCTACAACGTTAAGATGATATCCCCAGCACATCGCGCATGTCATAAAGCCCCGCTGGTTTTCCGATGACCCATCGCGCTGCGCGCAAGGCGCCACGCGCGAATGTTTCGCGGCTGCTCGCGCGATGCGTCAACTCGACCCGCTCACCCTGTCCGGCAAAAATCACGGTATGATCCCCCACCACATCGCCGCCGCGCACGGAATGAATGCCAATCTCCGATCGCTCGCGCTCGCCAATCATTCCTTCGCGCCCATGCCTCATTTTTTTTGTATTGCGTGCGCGCTGCAAAATTTCTGCCAGCGTTTTCGCCGTTCCGCTCGGCGCATCTTTTTTCATTCGATGATGCGTTTCCACAATTTCGAGGTCGAAGTTTTCGCCCAAAATTTTTGCCGCTTGTTCCGTCAACGAAAAAAGCGCGTTCACCCCGATGCTGAAATTTGATGCGAAGACCACGGCAATTTGTTTGGCGACCGCGGCAATTTCATCGCGCTGTTTCGTCGAGTGACCGGTAGTTCCGATCACGAGTGGTATTTTCGATTTTATCGTCGCGTCGCAAATCGAACGGCTTGCATCTGGATGGCTGAAATCAAGCAGCACGTCCGCGTCAGCCAGCGCGATTTTATCACCGAGATCAGTCCGGGCCACAACCTCAACTCCTTCGCTTTCGGCGACACGAATGATCGCCTGCCCCATCCGGCCGGCCGCGCCGACAAGTGCGATGCGAAGTCTTGTCATCGGGTTCGTTTTACCTGTCGTTGTTGTAGCTGCCACTGTCTTCAGCGGCAGGACCAAGAATTCTGCCGCCAACGACGGCGACAGCTACAAGTACAGCATTATTCGCGTTCAAATTCCTCCAGGGTTTTGTGCAAGCGGGCCTGGTGCGCGGCACTCATTTCGCAAAGCGGCAGTCGCACTTCCGCTGAAATTGTCCCGCGCCACGACAATGCCGTTTTTATCGGCACCGGGTTTGGCTCGATAAACAAGTCTTTGAACAACCAGTAAAGTTTGCGGTGCAATCGCTCCGCCCGCTTACTGTCGCCGTTCGTAAATGCGCTGACCAGTTCGCACATTTCGCGCGGCAATAAATTCGACGCTACACTCACCACTCCCACCGCGCCGGCCGCCATAAATGGAAGAGTCAATCCATCGTCGCCGCTCAAAACCGTGAATGCGTCCGGCAAACGTGCGCGCAATTCACTAACCCGATCGACGTTTCCCCCAGCTTCCTTGATCGACACAACATTCGGGCAATCGCTTTGGATTCGCGCCACTGTTTCCGCGGCGATATCGACGCCGCAGCGTCCCGGAATATTGTAGAGCATCAGACGGAGCGGGGTGGATTTGGCAATCGCGGAAAAGTGACGAAACAATCCTTCCTGGCTCGGCTTGTTGTAGTAGGGGGCAACGAGTAACGCGCCATCGACACCAAGTTTTTCTGCCTGTTCGGTAGCCGCAATTGCCTCCCGCGTGGAATAGGAGCCGGTCCCCGCAAGAACCAGGCAACGCCGGTTCGCAGTTTGAATGGCGAACCGAATCACCTCTTTGCGTTCATCATGGGTGAGCGTGGGCGATTCGCCTGTAGTGCCAACGGCAATAATTCCGTCGATCCCAGCTGCGATCTGCGATTCAATTAAATTCTGCAGCGCAGCGAAATCAATCGCGCCTTGGCGAAAGGGCGTAACAAGGGCGGTGAAAGTGCCGCGAAACATGGCTGATTTTAAAACGCCGTGTCATTTTTGTCATGTCGAGCGCAGTCGCCTGGCGCGCCGTAGCTTTATGCGGAGGCTGGGAGACATCTCTCGTCTTAAATGGGTAGCGCGCATTATCCTGTGCGCTTAGCTCTGCATTTTACGGTGCTTGCCCCAGGATATATCGGGCAGAATGTCCGATATTGCGCGCAGAATGCGCGCGCTACCCGCCGCTACAGAAGAGCGCGATTACAATTCGAGCGTGCCCTCGAAGACAAACTCGGCCGGTCCGGTGAGTGTGACATCTGTGAATCGCTCACCGTCGCGGCGAAAATCAACACTTAATTCGCTGCCGCCACGCACCAGCACGCCAATCGGCCCGTCGGTTTTTTCCGTGGCCGCAAAAATGAGCGCGCTCGCCACGACGCCAGTACCGCAGGCTAACGTTTCGCCCTCGACTCCACGCTCATAAGTGCGGATTGCGATTTTGTTTCCGCCGCGTCCTTCCAGGAAATTCACGTTTGCGCCTTTGGGCGAAAACATTTCGTGCCGACGAATGGCAGCGCCTTCGTGCAACACATCAATCTCTTCGATGTTAACGACTGGAATAACAACATGCGGAACGCCGGTGTTAACAAAGTGAATGATTTTGTTCTCGTAGCCGACCGCGAGCGTCACATTTAGCCGCCAGTCGGTCGGCTCGCTCAAGTGTAAAGTCACAAGCTCGCCCTGAAGTTGTGCGGCAATGATTCCAGCGAGCGTTTCAAACGAAACGTTTTTCCTCGCATCAGCGACTTTTTCTACGAAACGGGCAAAACACCGCGCGCCATTGCCGCACATTTCTGCTTCGCCGCCGTCGCTGTTGTAGTAACGCATCCGAAAATCAGCGCTGTTGGTCGCGGGCTCGACCAACAAAACCCCATCCGCCCCAATGCCGCGATGACGATCGCAAATTTTCGCGATTTGCTGCGCGCTCAAATGCACTTCGCCAGCGCGATTGTCGATCATGACAAAGTCGTTCCCCGCACCATTCATCTTGGTGAATCGCAGCATGTGATTTGTGTACCACATGGCTGCCTTAATGCCAACCGTTCGTCTACGGTCATCCCGAGCGAAGTCGAGGGATCCCGTGGCGTTATCTTAAAGCTTTCGCATCGGGATCCCTCGGCTTTCGCTCGGGATGACCGTTATTGGCCTTTGCGCGTTTGACGAATCGCGCACACAATCGGCGCCACGAACCTGCCGACGCCATCGGCCAGATCGTCGGCGTCTCCAATCTTTCCAATTAAATCGACAATTGCGCTTCCGATAACGACCGCATCTGCGAGCTTTGCCACCGTGGCCGCCTGCTCCGGATTCGAAATACCAAAGCCAACTGCGATTGGCAGACCGGTGTATCGCCTGATCATCGTTAGCTTTTCTTCGAGCGACTGCGCGACCGAATCGCGTGTGCCGGTTACGCCTTCGCGCGAGACATAATAAATAAATCCGCGGGCGGATTTCGCGATAAGGGCGATTCGCTCCGGCGGCGTAGTTGGCGCAATTAATCGCACCCAAACTATATCTTCCGCATTTCCGCCATTCCCAATTCTCGAACTTGACTGCTTTAAGCAGTCAACCTGTTGGGTGTTCGTATCTTCTTCGGGCGGTAAATCGAGAATGAGGAAACCGTCCACACCGGCGTCCGCCGCAGCCTGATGAAATTTATCAATTCCGAATCGGAAAATCGGATTTAGATAAGAGTAGAGCACAATCGGGATCTTGGAGGCACGCCGAATCTCGCGCACACAATCGAGCACGCCGCGCGCAGTTGCTCCGGCTTGTAGTGCGCGCTGCGCCGCCAGTTGGTTGACAATACCATCTGCCAGCGGATCAGAAAATGGCAAGCCGAGCTCAAGCAAATCCGCTCCGTTTTTCTCCAACGCCAGTGCGATCTCAACGGTGCGGGCAAAATTTGGATCGCCCGCGCAAATGTAAGGAATGAAGGCGGCACGATCTTCGTCGCGGCACCGTGCAAAAAGACGTTCGATTCGTTCGGACATCGCTGGCATTCTTACCGCAGATTTAGTCCGCGCGAAACGATGACGCTTGGCACCTTGGTAAATGGTTACATTCTCGGCTGGTCGGTTGCCTGGCCGCCAGGGCCAATTAATGCCGAAATGATCCGGCGCGGTTTATTGCCAAAGGACCGGGGCGGTGGATTCTGGTCGGCCTGGCCAATCGGTCTTGGTGCGTGCACCGGCGATTTCATCTGGGCCTTTTGCGTTTCCGTCGGCGCAGGCGCCCTGCTCAACTCGGTCGAGATCCGGCGTGTGCTCGCGATCGTAAGTCTGGCACTGCTCTTATTTTTAGCGGCCCACTTCGCTATTGGAGCGTGGAAAATCTATCGCGCCCATCGCAGCCTTCAGTTTCAAGCGCCAAAAAACCGGAGGCGCGGCGGATTTTTGCTCGGTGTCTTTATGGTATTGATGAGTCCGTGGAGCGTCACTTTCTGGCTGGCCGTTATCGGCAGCCAGCCCGCACAAAACGCAAGTGTGCGACAGTCCCTCGGCATCGCGGTCGCGGTCGTTCTCGGTGCGCTGACCTGGGGCGTAGTTTTATGCACGGCGGTAAGATTGGGCGCGCATGTTTTTTCCCATCCGAGCTGGCAGGTCGCTACCGAAGCCATCACCGCTGCGGTTATGTTATGGTTCGCCATTCGGCTCCTCCTCCATTTTCCATGAATGCAATCACAGAACCACGCACGGCAACGCTCACTGTTAACGAGATCTATTACTCGATTCAGGGTGAGAGCACCTGGGCAGGACTTCCATGCGTGTTTGTGCGGCTGACTTTCTGCGATCTGCGCTGCAATTACTGCGATACCGCTTATGCATTTTACGAGGGCGAAAAGAAAACGTTGCCCGAGATTACGACCGAAGTTTTGAAATTCGATTGTCCGTTGGTCGAAATCACCGGCGGCGAGCCGCTCCTGCAAAAAAATGTTCTTCCATTGATGAGTGCGCTGGCTGATGCCGGAAAAACAGTGCTACTGGAAACAAGCGGCGCACACGATATTTCGAAGGTCGATCTGCGGGTGCATCGCATCATGGATTTGAAAACGCCGGGAAGTGGTGAAATAGAAAAGAATCTCTGGTCGAACATTCAGCATTTGACCAAGCGCGACGAAGTGAAATTCGTTGTTGGCTCGCGTGAAGACTACGAATGGTCACGCGACAAAATGCGCGAGCACAATCTCTCCGAGCGCTGTCACGCCGTTCTATTTTCACCGATCTTTGGCCGGATTGAACCGCGCGAAATTGTGGAGTGGATGTTGGCCGACAACCTGAAGGCGCGTTTTCAACTGCAGATGCACAAATTCATCTGGTCACCCACGACGCGCGGCGTATGAATGGCGAGAGCGGAGCCTGGATTGTAATTTCACGACCGGACCGGTTGCCGACCGCAATTGCGGTGGCGCAGGCGGTTCGCGCACAATTTCCAGGCGGTGTGCATTTGTTGCGCGAGCATTCGAAATGGTGGGACCGCGCACAATGGCGGCCGTATGCGGGACAATTTGACGAGATTCACGCTTTCCCGCGCGTGAATACGTGCCGTGGTCTGCGTGATTTGTCGCGACTCTACCGTGAATCCGCCGCGCGGCGCGAAGCAATTGCGCAGCTACCAATCGATAAAAAAAGCGATCTCATTGTTTGCGTGGGTGGAATTCTGACCATTTCCAACGCGACGATCTCGGCGCATCCGGAGGCGAAAAAAGTGCTTTGCGTCGCAGAAAAAGTTTATCGCGATCTCACCCGTGTCGGCGAGCGCACCCGCTATCGATTTACCACCTCGGGCTGGTTACAAAATCGGATTGTCGAACCGATGGCGGGTTTAAACCGAACCCTCCATTTCAAGCCGCGTATAAATCCAGGTGGCGATGGGGTCCGGGTCGAGCGCCTGCAAAAAAATCCGGAGTCCCTCTACCATCGAATCGTGGTCATGAGTAACGGCGGGACCGACGTCTCGAACAATCCGAAAATTATTGGCGCCAAATTTCCCAGTGTGGCCGAGCTGCGGAATCTGCCGCAAGTCAGCGACAGAAATGGAGCTGGTATCAGTCGCCAGGTGATCTTTTTCGGCACGCCTTTCCTGCTAATTCATAACGTGTCACCCGATGTTTACGTCGAACAGCTCAATCGGTGTCTCGATTATTTGCGGCATAATTTCACCGGGCACGCTTTGATTTATCGTCCGCACCCGAACGAGACAAACGAAGCTGACCGAGCAAAACTCGACGGTTTTCGGATCGAAGACGATCGCGAGGCCGCTGAGCTTTATTTTTTGCGGAACTATCAAACTATCGCGGCCGTTTTCTCGGTCTCCTCAACGGTATCGCGGACGGCGTTGAACAATGGGATCAATGGCTACGCCATGTATCCCGTCTTTCCCTTCACCACCCAGCAGGCGGAATTCTTTGCAGGCGTGATGGGTGACGTGCCGGTTGAGTTTACCATTCGCGATCTAAATTCGCCGCCGATTCCGTATCAACCGCTCGTGACGGAAAGCGGACGCAGTTTTGCGGAAGCGATGCGATTGGCGGCGGGAAAGGTAGCAGCTTCGATCGCTGAGCTAGGAGCTTAGCTACATTTCGCAGAACGAATCGGCTACAGAATAGCGATTTTTCACTCCAAAGCTGTAGCCGTCGCGCTCTGCGCGACGTGATATGTGTTAGCCTACCTTGGTGACTTGAAGGAAGTGCAGCTTACACGAAATCTAATCATCATAAATTGTTACTAACTCGCCCGCGTACGGCCAATCCTCGACTCTCTCTACCAGCTGAGCGCGAACTGGATTTTCACGAACGTAATCCCACTTTTGCGCATAACTTTCTTCACTTCTCAAAAGGTGATCAAAGAAACCTTGCTGCCAGACTGGATCCTGCGACCTGCCCGTGGCTATCGCGCCGCCCAGAACACGTTTTAACGTGCCAACCCATTTCCCAAGGCTGAAGTCCGGCCCCGCGACAAACAAATGGATGTGATCTGGAAGGATCACATAACGACCGACCGCGATTCCAGAATTCCCTATGCGCCCGATCAGCGAACTCAATTAAGGCGGCATGAACTTCAGCGCGCGCGAGAATTGATCGCCTACGATACGTGCAAAAGGTGACGAAAAACAACGGACTTCGTGCGAAAACCCAATGGAGTCGCGGAGGCGTTCGCGCGAAGCTTTTCATTATTTTCTTTCGAGTTGAAACGTGATCATGCATCCTGCGCTTCGCAGAGCGAAGCGGCTACAGCGAGATTGCTGCAATCGCTAATGTTTCGGCGCGCGGACGGTGCCGATCTCAACCGCGAGTTTCCGCTGCTCGACGATCCCGTTTGCGGTTTCTTCCACCATTTGCTCGAGCAACATGCGCAGATGCGTGTTCCGTCGATAATCAGCCGGCGCGATGTGTTTCACCCGGTCGGCATGCGTGGAGAGCTGATAGCATTTTTTGAAACCAACACGCTGCGAATCATCAGGATTATAAACCGCGATTGCTTGACCGGCGTTTTTCTTCATCACGGTGAAGCACGGCACGTCCGTCGGACCGTCGCCGACATAAATCATATTGGGGAATGGAATCGGCCGAATTTCAGGATCCATGTGATCATTCACGTCCTGCGCCATGTCGAGAAAGCCTTTATTAATGCGAAAGAGAAACTGCGTTTTTTGAGTGTGACTGATGACGCGCTTCGGGAAAGTGATGCGGCCTTCGTTGTCGGTTGCGAACTCGCAACCGAAAATGGCGCGCACATAAGGCGCGAGCCGGCTGCCATCTATCAATATCTTCATGCCCGATGAAATGATGTAGTGCTCGACGGTGATGCCGTAAGCGATATGTTCGGCGGTGAGTAAACCTTCGCCGCCGCAAAATTCCTCAAACATCTCCGGCAACCCTTTGTAGAAGTTGAGCTTCGCGCCGAGTTTTTTGAGTTCCTCGTTGGTTGGCCGATCCATCCCGAGCTGATCGAGCAGGACTTTCATGTAAGCGAGCTCATTATCGTACCCTTGCTCGCGCACCAGCTCGGAACAACGTCGCCAGAAAATCTCGCTGTTAATTCCAAATGCCGGGAATACCACCTCGTCCTGCATGTAGCTCGGACTCAGTGTTTGATCGTAATCGTAAACGATGGCGATGGTATTTTGCGGAGCGGACATGGTCGGAGACGTGATTCAAAAATCGTTACATCGAGAATTAGTTTAACAATAACGATTCTCGATTCACGGTTCACGATTGAACGAGTTTCCTACCCGGGAAACGAAATCATCGAACAACCCATCATAAATCTTTCCCCGCTCGGGATGGTATTGGACTCCGAGAGCGAAGGGATAATCGCGCAGCTTCACCTGTTCGACGATGTCATCGGTGGCACACCAGGACTCCACTTCGAGACCGGCGCCCAGTTTGTTGATCGATTGATGATGCGAGCTATTCACTTTTTCAAAACGATGGCGCGTTTTGCGATCGGATCGGAGCGGTTGGACATCGTGCGTCTTCTGATCAGGCAAGTTATGGCCAGTGATGTCGAGATGGAGAGTGCCGCTGAGCGCGACATTGAGAGTTTGCAATCCTTTGCAGATCGCGAAAATCGGAAGCCCGCGTTCGATTGCCTGCTTGATCGCGTCGAGTTCCCAGCGGTCGCGATCGGGATTCACATCCTTTTCGATTACAGAGGGATCGGGAACGGGTTGGTTCAAGAACTCGGGAGCAACGTCGGGTCCGCCGGTCAGCAATAAGCCATCCATTTGTTCGAATGGAACGTCGCGCCGAGCCGCGTTCCAAACCTTGATATCTGGATATTTTGCGAAAAATGGCGCGAAATATTTCTCGTCCGAGCGGCGCATCCAGGTGGCAATATTGCGCATCCCACAAATTGCCGTCATTCCGAGCGAAGTCGAGGAATCCGTGGCGCAGGCTTAGAGGAAACGCCGCGGGATCCCTCCTAGCCTTCGCGTAGCGCTACGACGCGGCAGGCGACTTCCGCTCGGGATGACGGTTTTAATTTTAACGCCCGAGAATAATGAAGATGCCAGCGAGAAGGGCGATGATTCCTGGAATAAAGCCGAAGTTGAATCCAAACACTGCAATTAAGCCAACGAGAATCAAATAGATCGCAAGCAACAGCATTCCGATGTTTTTGTTGAAGGTCATGGAGCGAGCATGGAGCATGGGGCGTGGAGCGTCGAGTAGGAACCTCCAGCTTCTAGCGCTTCTCGCTCCTTGCTCCCAGCTCCCTGCTGCTTGTTAGAGCCCCATTAGTTCGCGAACGTATTTCACTGGCGGGCTACCAAAGGAGATGACGGTATTATTGTAGTTTTTGAGATTGAAGGCTGTGCCATCTCTCGCTTTCGCGCGATCACGCAAGTCAAGATGCTCGGCCACGCCTACAAAGTAGGTCGATAGTTGCGCCGAGCTAAGCCGGGCGCGCTTCCATTTCGCAACAGCTTCGCCTTCCTGCTGGAAACCTTCTTTCATCATCAAATCCATCGCTTCTTTTTCGCTC
>Ga0137403_10004764_pt1 | contig 15904 bp, 14 predicted proteins | sample CZOMad2_1_16fung_FD_122057 | JGI IMG/M metagenome (GOLD analysis project Ga0137403, IMG submission 122057) | Vadose zone soil fungal communities from Angelo Coast Range Reserve, California, USA - CZOMad2_1_16fungal (Hybrid Assembly) | ecosystem: Environmental > Terrestrial > Soil > Vadose zone... | reverse complement strand
CACCCGCTTCTGGCACCCGACGCGGCGCGCGTTCGTGCAGCACGTCGGCGCCACCACGCTCGACGCCGCGGCGCTGCTGATGCCGCTCGTCCGCTTCGTATCCCCGACCGACCCGCGGTGGATATACCCTGCGTGCGATCGAGAGCGAGCTCGTCAGCGATTCGCTGGTCTATCGCTACCGCCTCGCCGACGGATTCTCCGACGGGCTCACCGGGGAGGAAGGCCCTCCTCGAAAAGACTCGCCGCACCCGTGGTTCGCGATGACCGGTACTTCAGCTCGCCGTCTTGAAGATAGAACTTACCCTCGGTGATCGCCCCGCGTGCGGTCAAGGCTCTGTAGCTTCCGTCCGCTCCTTCCTCCCTCGTGACCCAGCCCTGCCAGTTCCCTGCGAGCTCCTTGCCGTCAACGATGTGCTTCTCTCCGGCGAGTCCATCGAGCGGGGACAGCGCAACCACGACAGCAAGAAGTAGGCTCCATGATCCAGTATCACGCTCCGGATTCGATGCCCTCGGCGAAGTCGCGCAGCGCTTGGCTGTGGGCCCGGTGCGCAATCTCATGCCCCAGCATCATGAGGATCGCCAACGGCCATTCGATGACCTCAACCGCCGCCATCACGACGAGGCCGGCATACCAGCCAAGGCGGGGATGCGGACGCTGGGTCGCCCCGGGCGAACGCGGCCTGGACATGCTGCGCCGCCGCGCCGCTGTCTGGCGTCGCCTTTGCCGGGGTTTGGTCTCGACCACCCTCACCGCGTTCATCTCACCAACTGCTCGCCCACGGTTCCGTTGCTCATCGCGGCTTCCCTTTGCCTTTCGACTCACCCGTCACCGGCCGCCGTTCTCCGCGGCGATCCAACGGCGCACGTACTCGGGGCAGTTGATGATCTCGGTACCCGCCATTTCGACGCGCGCGAGAAATCGCACCGCGTCTCGATCGACGAGCGTGACGTCCTTCAGATCGAAAACGATGCGATCGCCCGACGCAGTCGCCAGCAGCTCTTGCAGCCGCGCCGCGTGCTCGATGTCGAGCACCCCGCTCAGGACGAACACGCTCGCGCCGGCCTGTGTGGACTGGTGGATTCTATACATCACTTGCGCGCTCCGCCCGTCCCCAGGAGGGGTCGGCACCGAACCGGTAGCGAACGATCGATTGTGAGGGCATTCCGCGTCCTCTCGCCCTCGGTTCGGAGAGCAAGCGGAAGGCCAATTCTCATGACGTCACTGTCGCGCGATCACGCTCTTCGTTTCGGCGGCGGAAACGGACCAGTCGCATCACGATGGTCACGATGGCCGCGGTCGACCACCCGAACGCGAGAATACCGCCGGCGGCTTCTTGTGGTCCGAGCAGGCGCCAGTGCGGAGACATGATGATGTCGCCGTAGCCCAGCGTCGTGTAATTGACCGCCGAGTGGTAGAACGCCAGCGCAAACGTCTCGAACTCTCCGACCGTCACGAAGACCGCCGCCCAGACGGTCATTTGCGCCAGGTGTCCCATCCACAAGATCATGAGGAACATCACGGTGGCGAGGCCGTTGCGCCAGACGCTGGTACCGACCGCTCGCCGCGTCAGCAACGCGCCAACCGTCTGAAAGGCCAGCTCCGTGACCATCCCCTGCACGACCAGCGCGCTCAGCGTCACGCCGATACCGATCAGCACCGCGGTCATAGCCTGGTCTCGGGCCAGGGTGCTTGCGCTTCGCCAACTGACACGAGATCCCAGGACACGACTCTGCCTCGATAGCTGACCGATCCGAGGATCGGCTGGACGGCGAAGAACGTCGCTGCGCCCGGAGGCAGGTCGCCCACCGCCCAGGCGAACGTCCGGCCCGCCGAACCGTTGTCGGCGTTCAGGCCCTCCCCGCTGATCCTCGACTTGCCGCCTTCAGGCGATGGCGGCAAGCTGACGCGGAACCAGCGGGCGGAGAGCTCATCGTCGCTCCGTGCCGATCCCGCCGTCGAAAGCAGAGCAAGCGGCGTGAGCAGCGCCAGCCCGAGCGCCATCACGGTTCGCAAACCACGTATTCCCATGCTGACTCGACTAAAGCAACCCGCCGGCCAACCGTAAGTATTTGGTGCGCCTCAGGAGAGGCGCTTGCGCTCACGAAATTCTCACGAGAGTTCGCGAAAAAGCTGAGGAAGGCCCCGGCGAGGTGGGCCGCTCCTCGTCGCGCTGCTAGTCGGCTGGCAGTCGCCGGCCCGTTAGCACCACGAAGCCGCCACTGCCGCTCCGATCGCGAGCCTGGCTTTGGGGGAATAGGTTGTGGTCATTCGATTTTGAGAGACGCTCGAACGTGACTTGACGTCAGGCACGCCGATTGCTCCTATTGCTCGGCGGACACGGACTCAGGTGCATTTGCGACAGCGTAACGCTCGGTCGATGGAAAGCACCTTTAAGAGAAGGAACGCAAGCCAATCATGAGCGACGCACTTCCTGTCGTGTACCTCGCGCGGCACGGGGAGACAGCCTGGACCATCTCTCGTCAGCACACGGGCGTGACCGACCTCCCGCTCACCGCGCAGGGCGAAGCCGAAGCCGTCCGACTGAGACAGCGGCTCGAGGGAATGAAGTTCGCCGCGGTGCTCACGAGCCCCCTGAAGCGGGCGGTCCGAACGTGCGAGCTGGCGGGCTTTGGCGCCGCGGCGGAGATCGAGCCCGACCTCCGGGAGTGGAACTACGGCGCGTACGAAGGCCGGACCAGCGCCGAGATTCACACCGAGCGCCCCGACTGGCAACTGTTCCGCGACGGCTGCCCGGAAGGGGAGTCCCCCTCCCAGATCGGCGCTCGGGCCGACCGCGTGGTACTGCGGGTAAGGGCGATCCAAGGGGACACCCTGCTCTTCTCGAGCGGGCACTTTCTTCGGGTGTTCGCGGCGCGCTGGCTCGGGCTCGAGCCGGGGGCGGGCAGATTGTTCGTCCTCGGAACGGCCAGCCTCAGTGCGGTGGGGTACGAGCATGATCGCTCGGAGCCGGTGATTCGCCTGTGGGACGAGATGCCACGCGAACAGCGCATGAGCCCGCCCCCGGTGCGCGGGCGCCGAGAGAAGGCACCACGATGAGCGCACAGAAGCCTCCGACTCCTCGAGCGGCGACCACCTCGGACACCATGGCGGCGTTGCGCAGGCAATATGGATGCGGCCCGGTAGAGCTCACGGGCAGCGCGGATGGGCTCTACGAGCGGCATCTGCTCTTCGACAACGTGATCGATCCGGCGGCAGCCAGCGCGCGCGACCGCTACGAAGCCTTCGCCCGCTCCGCCCGCGACATCCTTTCGCAGCGCTGGGTGCGCACGGAGCAGACCTACGACCGCCAGAACCCCAAGCGGGTCTACTACCTCTCGATGGAATTTCTGATCGGTCGTTCGCTGACCAACAACATCACGAATCTTCTGCTCAGTCCCCTCGTCGACGACGTGGTCAAGCGAACCTCCTTCGATTGGCTCGGCCTGCTCGAAGAGGAGCCCGACGCCGGGCTGGGCAATGGGGGACTCGGACGTCTGGCCGCATGCTTCCTCGACTCGATGGCCACGATGGAGATTCCGGCCATCGGGTACGGGCTCCGGTACGAGTACGGGATGTTCCGGCAGTCCATCGAGGACGGTTGGCAACACGAGCAACCCGACAACTGGCTTCGCCGCCCCGACCCGTGGGAGGTCGTTCGCCCGGACGAGAGGGTCGAAGTCGGGCTGAACAGTACGATGGAGCTTCGGGATGGAGTGCTGACCCCCATCGCCGGGCGACCGTCCACGCTGATCGGGATTCCGTTCGATCGACCCGTCGTGGGCTATGGCGGCAAGACGATCAACACCCTGCGCCTCTGGGCCGCGGTCGCACCCGTCTCCTTCGATTTCCAGGCGTTCAGTCATGGTGAGTTCGTGAGCGCGCTGGCGGGGACACTGGCCGCCAAGTCCCTCACCCGGGTTCTCTACCCCGACGACTCCACGCCGCGGGGGCAGGCGCTGCGGTTCGTCCAGGAGTACTTTCTCGCCGCCTGCTCGATGGCCGATCTGATCCGGCGATTCCGTCGCACCAATACCGACTGGAACGCGCTGCCGGAAAAGGTCGCCATCCAGCTCAACGATACGCATCCGGCGATCACGGTCCCCGAGCTGATGCGGATACTGCTCGACGAGGCGCATCTCGGATGGGACCAGGCCTGGGATCTCACGCGCCGGACGCTCGCGTATACAAATCACACGCTGCTGCCCGAAGCGCTCGAGAAATGGCCCCTCGCTTGGTTCGAGATGCTGCTGCCTCGCCATCTCGAGATCATCTTCGAGATCAACCGTCGACTACTCGATGCCGTGCGGCGCCGCTTCCCCGGCGATGAGGGGCGCGTCGCCCGCACCAGTCTGATCGAGGAGGGCTCGATCAAGCATGTGCGGATGGCGAATCTCGCGATCGTCGGCTCCCACAGCACGAACGGCGTGGCGGCGATCCACTCCGCCCTGCTGCGCTCGACGACGGTCAAGGATCTGGCCGAGATGTTCCCGGAGCGCTTCAGCAACAAGACGAACGGGGTGACGCCGCGGCGATGGCTGCTCCAGGCCAACCCGGCGCTCGCCCGCACCATCACCGACGCCATCGGCAACGGCTGGATCACCCAGCTTGGCGAGCTCGCGAGGCTCAAGCCGCTCGCTGAGGACCGGGCTTTTCGCGACGCGGTTCGCGCGGCCAAGCGGGCCGCGAAGGTGTCGTTTGCCGAGTGGCTCCGCTCGACCTCGGCGCAGACGGTGGACCCGGACTCTATCTTCGACAGCCAGGTCAAGCGCATCCACGAGTACAAGCGACAGCTCCTCAATGCGCTGCGCATCGTCGTGCTCTACAACCGCTTGCGCGAGAATCCAGCCCTCGAGATGACGCCGCGGACATTCCTGTTCGCCGGGAAGGCCGCACCCGGGTACCACCTGGCCAAGCTCATCATCAAGCTCCTGAACAACCTCGCCGCGACGATCGATCGTGATCCGGTGGTACGCGGGCGGCTGAACGTCCTGTTCCTGCCCGAGTACTCGGTGTCGCTGGCCGAGCGGTTGATCCCGGCCACCGACGTCTCCAACCAGATCTCGACCGCCGGCTACGAGGCGAGCGGCACGAGCAACATGAAGTTCATGATGAACGGTGCACTGACGATCGGCACCCGCGACGGGGCGACGATCGAGATGGCGGAGGAGGCCGGAGAGGACAACTTCTTCCTGTTCGGTCTGACGGCGGACCAGGTCGCCGGCAGCCGAGGCAGGTACAACCCGCGCTGGCACTACGACAACCAGCCGGAAGCTCGCGCGGCGCTCGATCTGATCTTCTCCGATCACTTCAGCCGCAATGAGCCGGGCATCTTCGAGCCTCTGCGCGAGACCCTGCTCACGCACGGCGACCACTACATGCATCTGGCGGACCTCGCATCCTATCTCGAAGCCGACGGCAAGGTCCGCGCGCTGTACGCGGAGCCGGACGCCTGGGCGCGCAAGACCATCTTGAACGTGGCCAGCTCCGGAAAGTTCTCGAGCGACCGGACGATCGCCGAGTATGCGGCCGACATCTGGCACGTCAAGGCGTGCCCGGTGCCGTGATGGAGCACGCCATGGTCCACGACGCGAAAGAACCCGCTGGAATCTCTCCGCTGGCCGGCAAGCCGGCCCCGCTGTCTATTCTGGTCGACCTGGCCCGTCTCGAGCGGGCGTACTACGAGCGCAAGCCCGAGATGGACGATCCGGCGCAGCTCGTCAGCTTCGGCACGAGCGGCCATCGCGGCTCGCCGCTCCACGGCTCGTTCACCGAGGCCCACATCGCCGCGATCACGCAGGCCATCTGCGACTACCGACGCGGTCAGCGTATCGACGGCCCGCTCTACATGGGAAAGGACACGCACGCCCTCTCCGAGCCCGCCCAGCGCACCGCGCTCGAGGTGCTGGCGGCCAACGGCGTCGAGACCATCATCCAGCGCGATGGGGGCGTCACGCCGACTCCCGTCATCTCGTGGGCCATTCTCGTGTACAACCGCGGGCGCACGGTGCACCTCGCCGACGGGATCGTGATCACGCCGTCGCACAACCCGCCCGAGGATGGAGGCTTCAAGTACAACCCACCGAACGGCGGCCCCGCCGATACCGATGTCACCGCGTGGGTGCAGCGTCGGGCCAACGAGCTGCTGCGAGCGGGCGGCGCGAGCGTGAAGCGAGTGCCGTTTGCTTCGGCGATCAAGGCGGTGACCACGCACGAAAAAGATCTGGTCCTGCCGTACGTCGAAGATCTCGAGCACGTCGTCGACACGGACGCGATCCGGTCGGCGGGCCTCACGCTGGGCGTCGATCCACTCGGTGGGGCTGCGACTCCGTACTGGGAGCCGATCAACTTCCTCTACAAGCTCAACATTGCCGTCGTCAACCCGGTGATCGACCCGACGTTCTCGTTCATGACGGTCGACCACGACGGCAAGATCCGCATGGATCCCTCGAGCCCGTACGCGATGGCGCGGCTCATCGGGCTCAAGGATCAGTTCCGGGTCGCCTTCGCCAACGATCCAGACTCGGATCGACACGGCATCGTGACCGCGTCTGCAGGGCTGATGAACCCCAATCACTACCTGGCGGTCGCCATTCGCTATCTGCTGACCCATCGCCCCAACTGGCCGGCGCACGCCGCCGTCGGCAAGACGCTTGTCAGCAGCAGCCTCATCGATCGCGTCGTCGAAAAGCTCGGCCGCCGGCTCTCCGAGGTGCCGGTCGGCTTCAAATGGTTCGTGCCGGGGCTGTTCGACGGCTCGTGCTGCTTCGGCGGCGAGGAGAGCGCCGGGGCCAGCTTCCTGCGGCACGACGGCACGGTGTGGACCACCGACAAGGACGGCCCGATCATGGACCTGCTGGCCGCGGAGATCACCGCCCGAACCGGCAAGGATCCCGGCGAGCACCATCGCGAGCTGGTAGCAGAGTTCGGCACGTCGTATTACACCCGGATCGACGCGCCGGCCACGTCCGATCAAAAGGCGCGGCTGCGTGGGCTGTCACCCGAGGCCATCAAGGAAGAGACGCTCGCCGGCGAGCCGATCACCGCCAAGCTGAACCGCGCCCCGGGTAACGGCGCCGCGATAGACGGCCTGAAGATCGTGACGGCCAGCGGGTGGTTCGCGGCTCGGCCGTCGGGCACGGAGAACATCTACAAGATCTACGCGGAAAGCTTCAAGAGCGCGGCGCACCTGGACCGGCTCGTGAGCGAGGCGCAGCGGCTGGTCGACACCGCGCTCGGTGACCGCGCATGAACCTCCCTCCGTTCCCGGCCGGGTACCGAGCGTCCGGCGTCCTGCTGCACGTCACCTCGCTGCCCTCCCCGTACGGGATCGGTGATGTCGGTCCGGCGGCGATGGCGTGGGTCGACCGCCTTCACGAGGCGGGGCAAAGCTGGTGGCAGGCGCTGCCGCTGGGCCCCACCGGCTACGGCGATTCACCGTATCAATCGCTCTCCTCGTTCGCGGGCAATCCGCTGCTGATCAGCCCCGACTGGCTGATCGAAGACGGACTGCTGCGTGCGAGCGACTGCGCGGGTGCCTCGTTCTCGCCCACGACCGTCGACTTCGAGGCCGTCAAGCGGTTCAAGTACGCCTTGCTCGAGACGGCCTGGAAGAGCTTCAGTGCCGGCGCGCATTCGGATTTGCGTCCGGACTTCGAGAGATTTGGCCACGACCAGGCGCACTGGCTCGACGACTACGCGCTGTTCCGCGCGCTCAAGGCGAGATACGACGACGCCAGCTATCTCGATTGGCCCGAAGATCTCGTCCGTCGAGCGCCCGCCGCGCTCGACCAGGCGCGGCGAGATCTGGCCGGCCACGTGGACCGGGTTCGGTTCGCTCAGTTCCTGTTGTTCCGGCAGGGAGCGCGCCTGAAGGCCCATGCGCGCGCGAAAGGCGTGCGGCTGATCGGCGACCTGCCCTTCTTCGTCTCTCCGGATTCGAGCGACGTGTGGGCCAATCCGGAGCTGTTTCTGCTCGACGCGACGTACCGGCCGCGCGTCGTCGCCGGGGTGCCACCGGACTATTTCAGCGCGCAGGGCCAGCGGTGGGGCAACCCGATCTACGACTGGGACGCGCTGGCCGCGCGTGGCTATCGCTGGTGCATCGATCGAGTGCGCGCCTTGCTCGAGCACGTGGACGCGATCCGCCTCGACCACTTCCGGGGATTTGCCGCAGCCTGGCACATACCGGCCGCGGCGCCGACAGCCCGGTCGGGCCGGTGGATTCCGGGCCCGAGCGCCGGGTTATTCGGCGCCGTCGAGAAAGCCCTGGGCGGTGTGCCCTTCGTGGCCGAGGACCTGGGGATGATCACACCGGAGGTCGGCACGCTCCGCGACGAGTTTCACATCCCCGGGACGCGCGTGCTGCAGTTCGCGTTCGACGGCCATTCCGACAATCCGTATCTGCCCCACAACTACGTCCCCAACACGGTCGTCTACACGGGCACACACGACAATCCGACGACGCGTGGATGGTACGAGGATCGTCCCGACGCCGAGCGCGGCAACCTGTGGCACTACCTCCAGCGCGCGGCGGGCACCGGCGAGGAGGCCGCCCCCGCCTTGCTGCGTCTGGCGTGGTCGTCCGTTGCCGCGCTCGCGATCGCTCCATTGCAGGACGTTCTCAACCTCGGCAAGGAGGCGCGAATGAACCAGCCCGGGAGCGCGGAGGGTAACTGGCGCTGGCGGGTCACCGACGAGATGCTGGGCGGCCCGGCCCTGGAATCATTGCGCGACCTGACCGTGACTTCGGCCCGCGCCGAGGCCGCGATGGCGGCCTCGTCATGACCACCGCACCGGTCGTCTTCCTGGTCGACGTCGACAACACGCTGCTGGACAACGATCGCATTCAAGACGACCTCAGGCGCCATCTCGAGCGTGAGTTCGGCGCCGCGACTCGTGACCGGTACTGGGCGATCCTCGAGGCCCTCTTCGTCGAGCTCGGTTATCGCGATTATCTCGGCGCCCTGCAACGCTACCGGACCGAGCACCCTCGGGACGTGCGCCTGATGACGATGTCGTCGTACCTGGTCGACTACCCGTTCGCCAATCGCCTGTATCCCGGTGCGCTCGACGTCCTGCAACGGCTCCGCACGTGGGGGCCCGCGGTCATCCTCTCCGACGGCGACGTGGTCTTTCAGCCACGCAAGGTCGAGCGGTCCGGCATCGCCGAGGCCGTGGACGACCACGTGCTGATCTACATCCACAAGGAAGAGGCGCTGGACGACGTCGAGCACCGCTATCCGGCCCAGCACTACGTCCTGGTGGACGACAAGCCGCGGATCCTGGCCGCGGTCAAGGAAGTGTGGCGCGACCGCGTCACCACGATTTTCCCCCGCCAGGGGCAGTACGCTCGCGATGCGAAGTCCTATCCGCCGGCCGACCTGACCGTCGAGCGCATCGGCGACCTCTTGACCCACGACTTGCCCAAGCTTCTGTCAGTGGAGGTTCCTCGATGAGAGCCACGCAAACGCTGCACGACCAAGGCCAGAGTCTCTGGCTCGACAACATCACCCGCGACTTGCTCGAGACAGGCACGCTCGCGCGCTACATCGACGATCTCTCGGTGACGGGTCTCACGTCCAACCCGACGATCTTCGACCACGCCATCAAGAACAGCTCGAGTTACGACGCGGCGATCCGGAAGAAGGTCAAGGAGGGCAAGTCCGGCGAGGACCTGTTCTTCGAGCTGGCGCTGGAGGATCTGACCCGGGCCGCGGATCTGTTTCGACCGCTCTGGGAGCGGACGCGCGGCGTGGATGGCTGGGTATCGCTCGAGGTCTCACCCCTGCTCGCCCACGACACCGGTAGCACGCTGGCCGCCGCCAAGGCCCTGCACGCCCGGGCCGGGCGACCGAATCTGCTCATGAAGATCCCGGGGACCAAGGAAGGGCTGCCGGCCATCGAGGAGGCGATCTTCGCCGGCGTCCCGATCAACGTGACCCTGCTCTTCTCGCCCGAGCAATACCTGGCCGCGGCCGACGCGTTCGTGCGGGGCATCGAGCGCCGCGTGGCCGCGGGGCTCGAGCCGGAGGTCGGCTCTGTCGCCTCGGTCTTCATCAGCCGATGGGACGCGGCCGTCAAGAGCCGGGTACCGGAGGCGCTGCGCAATCAGCTCGGCATCGCGATCGCGAAGCGGACGTACAAGGCGTACCGGGCGCTGCTCGGCTCTGCACGCTGGCAGCGCGTCTTCAATGCGGGCGCTCGCCCGCAACGCCTGCTGTGGGCCAGCACGGGCACGAAGGATCCGGGCGCGTCCGACGTCCTCTACGTCAAGGCACTGGCGGCTCCGTTCACGGTGAACACGATGCCCGAGGGCACCTTGAAGGCGCTCGCCGATCATGGCGCGCTCGGCGAGATGCTCCCCGCGGACGGCGGCGACGGCGAGGAAGTGCTGGCACGGTTCGCCAGCGCAGGCGTCAACGCGGACGCCCTCGCCGGCCAGCTCCAGGACGAGGGCGCGAAGTCGTTCGTGAGCTCCTGGCGCGAGCTGATGGACGTCATCGCCGCCAAGAGCGCCGATCTGGCCAAGGCGAGCTGAGGATCGCCATGGGCGTGCTGGTCGTGGACATCGGGGGTACTCATGTGAAGGTGCTCGCTACCGGACACGAGGAGCCCCGGGAATTTTCCTCCGGGCCGACCTTGACGGCCGAGCAGATGGTTACCGGAGTGAAGGCCGCCGCCGCGGAATGGACGTACGACGCAGTCTCGGTCGGCTATCCCGGCCCGGTGCTCCACGGCCGTCCGGTTGCCGAGCCGCGCCATCTCGGCCGGGGCTGGGTCGGCTTCGATTATCGAGCGGCCTTCGGGTGTCCGGTCAAGCTCGTCAACGATGCCGCGATGCAAGCGCTCGGCAGCTACCGCGGCGGAAAGATGCTCTTTCTCGGGCTCGGCACCGGTCTGGGTTCCACCATGGTCGTCGACGGCATCGTCGAGCCGATGGAGCTGGGCCACCTGCCGTACCGTAATGGAACGTTCGAGGAGTATGTCGGACTTGGCGGGTTACAGGCTCACGGGATCACGCAATGGCGTCGCGACGTCGAGGACGTCGTGAGTCGACTGATCGCCGCGCTCGAGCCGGAGGACGTCGTCCTCGGGGGCGGTGACGTGCACCAGCTCGACACGTTGCCGCCGGGCTGCCGTGCCGGCGACAACGCCAACGCATTCGTCGGGGGTTTTCGTCTCTGGCAGCGAGCGCCCGGCAAGCGCCGCGCATCCCGAGCAATCCGATGAATCACCACGGTTTCACCGCGTAGCCACATCGAACACATGAAGGGACAGCGATGACGGAAATGTTGCCACTGACCTCACGCCAATCATGGAAGGCACTACAGGCTCACCGGAACACCGTCGGCGAGCGTCACCTGCGCACGCTCTTCGCCAGCGACGCGACACGCGGCGAGCGCCTGACCGCGGAGGCCGTCGGGATCTACCTCGACTACTCCAAGAATCGTGTGACGGACGAGACCATCACGCTGCTCTGTCGACTCGCCCAGGAGTGCGGCCTGCGCGAGCGCATCGACGCCATGTTCCGGGGCGACAAGATCAACGTCACGGAGAATCGAGCCGTCCTCCACGTCGCGCTGCGGGCTCCGCGCGGCGCCTCGATCCTCGTCGACGGCAAGAATGTGGTGCCGGACGTCCACGCCGTCCTCGACGCCATGGCCGACTTCTCGAACCGCGTGCGCCGCGGCGAATGGAAGGGACATACCGGTAAGCGCATCCGGAACGTCGTCAACATCGGCATCGGCGGCTCCGACCTCGGTCCGGTGATGGCCTACGAGGCGCTCAAGCACTACAGCGAGCGTACGATGACCTTTCGCTTCGTGTCGAACGTCGACGGCACCGATCTCGCCGAGGCCACCCGCGATCTCGACGCGGCGGAAACGCTCTTCATCGTCTCGTCGAAGACCTTCACCACGCTGGAGACGATGACCAACGCCGAGAGCGCGCGCCGGTGGCTCCTCGCTGGGCTCGGTGGCGACGTCAAGGCGGTCGCCAAGCATTTCGTGGCCGTCTCCACCAACGCCGGGAAGGTGTCGGAATTCGGCATCGACACCGCCAACATGTTCGGATTCTGGGACTGGGTCGGCGGACGCTACTCGATGGATTCGGCCATCGGTCTCTCGACGATGCTCGCCGTCGGTCCCGACCACTTTCGCGCCCTGCTCGACGGGTTCCACCAGATGGACGAGCACTTCCGCACCGCGCCGTTCGAGCGCAACCTGCCGGTGCTCCTGGGGCTGCTGACGGTGTGGTACACGGATTTCTTCGGCGCGGAGACGGTGGGCATCCTGCCCTACGAGCAGTATCTGAAGCGCTTTCCCGCGTACCTGCAACAGCTGACGATGGAGAGCAACGGCAAGCACGTCACGCGGGACGGGCTCGAGGTCGGCTATCCGACCGGGCCCGTGTACTGGGGCGAGCCGGGGACCAACGGGCAGCACTCCTTCTATCAGCTGATCCATCAGGGGACCCGTCTGATTCCGTGTGACTTCATCGCCTTCGCGCATGCCCTCAATCCGCTCGGCCCGCACCACGACATCCTGATGGCCAACGTATTCGCGCAGACCGAGGCGCTGGCCTTCGGCAAGACGCGCGATCAGGTCAAGGCCGAGGGCACGCCCGACAGCCTCGTTCCCCATCGGCTCTTTCCGGGCAATCGTCCCTCGAACACGATTTTCGCCGACCGGCTCACGCCGGAGACGCTCGGCAAGCTCGTCGCGCTCTACGAGCACAGCGTGTTCACGCAGGGCGCCATCTGGGACGTCGACTCGTTCGACCAGTGGGGCGTCGAGCTCGGCAAGGTACTGGCCCAGCGGATCATTCCCGAGCTCGAGAGCCAGACCGAGCCGACGCTCGATCATGACAGCTCTACCAACACGCTCATCCGACGCTACCGGATGCGGAAGGAGGCAGGGCGATGAGGCGCGAGATGGGCGACTTCAAAGCGCAGCTTGAGAAGATGCGGACACAGCCCGGGTTCATCGCGGCGCTGGATCAAAGCGGCGGGAGCACGCCGGGCGCGCTGCGCGCGTACGGAATCAAGGACGGGGCGTGGTCGAACGAAGAGCAGATGTTCGCGCTCGTGCACCAGATGCGCACGCGCATCATCACCAGCCCGGTGTTCACCGGGGATCGGATTCTCGGCGCCATCTTGTTCGAGAACACCATCGACAGGGCGATCGACGGCAAGCCCACCGCGGACTATCTCTGGAACGTCAAACGGGTGGTGCCGTTTCTGAAAGTGGACAAGGGCCTGGCCGCGGAGGGCCGGGGGGTCCAGCTGATGAAGCCGATGCCCGAGCTGGCGACGCTGCTCGACAAGGCCACCGCGAAGCGGATCTTCGGAACCAAGATGCGCTCCGTCATCAAGCAAGCCAACGACGCGGGCATCAAGGACGTCGTGGCGCAGCAGTTCGAGGCGGCCCGGCAGATCATCGCCGCGGGTCTCGTGCCGATCGTCGAGCCTGAAGTGGACATTCACTGCCCGGAAAAAGCCGGGGCCGAAGAGCTGCTCAAATCGGCCATCCGGGAGGAGCTCAACGCGCTCCCGGCCGGTCAGCCGATCATGCTCAAGCTCACCCTGCCGGAGAAGGACGACCTCTACGCGGAATTCGTCGGCCATCCCAAGGTCCTAAGGGTGGTCGCGCTGTCGGGCGGCTATACGCGAGAAGAAGGCAACCGGCGCTTGCGCAGGAATCACGGCGTCGTGGCAAGCTTTTCGCGGGCGCTGGTCGAGGGTTTGTCGGCTCAGCAATCGGACGCCGAGTACAACGCCCTCCTGGATGCATCGATCCGGAGCATCTTCGAGGCCTCCAACACGTGAGCATCGTGAAGCTCGCCCCCTCGATTCTTTCCGCGGACTTCGCCCGTCTGGGCCAGCAGGTGGCCGAGGCCGCCGACGCCGGCGCCGATCGGATCCACGTGGACGTGATGGACGGACACTTCGTGCCGAATCTCTCGATGGGCCCGGCGGTCGTCCGATCGCTTCGGCGGGTGACGCATCTTCCGCTCGAGATCCATCTGATGATCGCGGATCCGGACTTCTTCCTCGACGAGTTTGCCGCGGCGGGCTCCGATTCGTTCCTCGTCCACTGGGAGGGCAACCACAATCTGCACCGCACGGTGCAGCGGATCAAGAGTCTGGGCAAGCGTGCCGGGGTCGCCATCAACCCGGCGACCGGCTCCGGAGTGCTGGAGGAGATCGTCCGGGATCTGGACCAGGTGCTGGTCATGACGGTCGATCCAGGCTTCGGCCATCAACAATTCGTCCGGACGACCCTGCCGAAGATCGGCCAGGTGCGTGAGCTGATCGAACGGCTCAAGCCGGGATGCGCGGTGGAAGTGGATGGAGGCATCGACGTGACGACCGCGCCGCTGGTCGTTCGAGCCTGCGCCACCGTACTGGTGGCCGGCTCGGCAATCTTCGGCGACCCCGACGGGGCGGGCGTCGCGATGGAGCGACTGCGGATGGCCGTGAACCACCGAGAGGACGAAACCGAAGCGGCCGCGCGATCGGCGCTTCAAAGGAGTCAGTGATGCAGCTCGGAATGATCGGACTCGGCCGCATGGGCGCCAACATGGTGCGACGGCTGGTCAGGGGTGGCCACCAGGGCGTGGTCTTCGACAGGTCGCGGAAGGCGGTGCAGGAGCTGACCCAGGAGAAAGCGGTGGGCGCCTCCTCGCTCGCGGACTTCGTGAAGAAGCTGGAGCCGCCGCGGACCGTGTGGCTGATGGTGCCGGCGGCCGCGGTCGACACCACCATCGCCGACCTCCTGCCACTCCTTGGGAAAGGCGACATCCTCATCGATGGCGGCAACTCCTATTACATCGACGACATCCGGCGCGCGAAGGAGCTCGCGGGGAAGGGGATGCACTACGTCGACGTGGGGACCAGTGGCGGCGTCTGGGGGCTGGAGCGTGGCTACTGCATGATGATTGGAGGGGCATCGGAGGTGGTCAAGCGGCTCGATCCGATCTTCGCCACGCTGGCACCCGGCGCGGGCGACCTGGGCCGCACGCCGGGGCGTGAGAAGACCAACGGCACGTCCGAGCAGGGCTATCTGCACTGCGGGCCGAACGGCGCGGGCCACTTCGTCAAGATGGTCCACAACGGGATCGAGTACGGGATCATGGCCGCCTACGCCGAGGGCCTGGGCATCCTGCGCGCGGCCAATGTCGGCCGGCGGGACCATGCGGTCGACGCCGAGACCACCCCGCTGCGCGATCCCGAGCACTACCAGTACGACCTCAACCTGCCGGACATCGCCGAGGTGTGGCGGCGCGGCAGCGTCATCGCCTCCTGGCTGCTCGACCTGACGGCCGAGGCGTTCCTGGAGAACGCGGAGCTGCCGGTCGAGACGAAGTCCGTTGCCACGCCTGTTCCCCCAACATTGAGCGCTCCGCCACGGCCACCGAGTCCTTCGCCCTCGACTCCGCCGAGGCTGGTCGTGCCGACCTCGACCCCCCGGCCAACATTCACGGTTCCGACGCCGTCGGTTCCGCCGCAGTCCGCCGCTCCAGCAGCGCCGGCGGCTCCGAAAGCGCCAGTTATGCCGCCCCCGGCGCCCGCTGCACACATAGTGACTACCCCGGCAACGCCGACGGCGATGCCGCCCCGGCCGTCCCCCTCGGCGGCGCAACCGCCGGCCATGGCAGCCCGGCCAGCTGTGCCGCCACCCCCGCAGGCGCCTTCGCCACGAATGATTGTGCCGCAGACTGGACCGCGTCCGGTGTACAAGGCGCCGCTGCGATCGGCTGTGCCCCCCGGCGCGCCGGGAGCGCCCGCCGGTGCCACCGCGCGACCAGCTCCGGGACGTCCGGTGCCAGGGCAGCCGATTTTCCAGCGACCCAGACCGGGCGCCCCGACGAATCGCCCGCCCTTACGTCCGGGCGAGCGTAGGC
>Ga0137403_10004763_pt1 | contig 15907 bp, 14 predicted proteins | sample CZOMad2_1_16fung_FD_122057 | JGI IMG/M metagenome (GOLD analysis project Ga0137403, IMG submission 122057) | Vadose zone soil fungal communities from Angelo Coast Range Reserve, California, USA - CZOMad2_1_16fungal (Hybrid Assembly) | ecosystem: Environmental > Terrestrial > Soil > Vadose zone... | reverse complement strand
AACGAATTGGTGTCGTTCATACGTGCGCAAACCGGTGAACACTTTCATATCGAGGTGGCCGCCTATCCGGAGTTTCATCCGCAGGCCAGGTCGCCGCAGGATGACCTTCTTAATTTCAAGCGTAAAATCGCTGCCGGAGCGAACTCCGCCATTACCCAATATTTCTACAACGCCGACAGCTATTTTTACTTTGTCGATCAATGCTTAAAGCTGGGTATCACCGTGCCTATCGTGCCGGGCATCATGCCTATCATGAAGTTCGCACAATTGGCGCGCTTTTCTGATGCCTGCGGTGCGGAAATTCCGCGCTGGATGCGCCGCACTCTGGAAAGTTATGGCGACGACGCGCAATCGATTCAGGCATTTGGTTTGGATGTGGTGAGTGCATTGTGCGAACGCCTGTTGGCGGGGGGTGCGCCCGGATTGCATTTCTATACGCTTAATCAGGCTGCGCCGACTGTAGCAATTTGGCAACGCCTGGGATTAAAGCCGTAACATGATTTTCGACACACTATCCAATTTTAATCGCTATATTGATTTGCACGTTTTGTTTCCACGCGTCGCACAATATTTACGTGAGACAGACTTGGCTGCGCTGACCCCCGGGCGACATTCCATCGCAGGCGAGCAGCTGTTCGTCATTGTCGAGGCGCTTGCTGGACGCAGCCGCGACGCGGCAAAGCTGGAGTGCCACCGCAAATACATCGATATTCAACTGGTGCTGGAAGGAACAGACGAGATGGGATGGAAGCCGGTGCCCGCTTGCACAAAGCCAATCGGCGCATTCAACGCAGAACAGGACAGCCAGTTTTTCCACGACACGCCGGATAGCTGGATTGCTACGCCTCCCGGGGCTTTTTGTATTTTCTTTCCCGAAGATGCCCACGCACCCTTGGTCAGCTCCGGCAATATTCGCAAGGCGATATTCAAAATTGCGCTGTCGCCTTGCTGAATATAAGCCCGGCTTGTGGCCGGTTCAGGTCGGCATTTTTGCTTGCGCTGCGTATACCAGGTGTGCCGCAGTAACAGCGGCTCCCCGTTCCAGTTTTATGCCACTCGCTACGAATGCGGCTTCCAGCGCATTCAGGCAATACACGACATTTTCAACCCGGTTGGAATAGCCCATTAGCCCAAAACGCCAAACTTTACCGGCAAAATCCCCCAGGCCTGCGCCGATTTCAAGGCGGTACTGCTCGAGCAACGTTTTACGAATGGCTTTTTCATCTACGCCTTGCGGTATGAATACTGAATTCAGTTGTGGCAGGCGATGCGCCTCAGCAACCAGGAAATTCAGGCCCAATTTTTCCAGTCCGGCACGAAACGCGAGATGGTTGCGCATGTGGCGAGTCCAGGAATTTTCCAGCCCTTCTTCTTGCAGGATTACCAGCGACTCGTGCAGGCCATAGAGTGAATTAGTCGGTGCAGTGTGATGATAAGTGCGCGGTGCGCCACTCCCGCCGCCCCAGTAGCCGAGCACCAGATTCAAATCCATGAACCAGCTTTGCACCTTTTTCGGACGCGCTTTGATTGCTGCAATAGCCGCTTCAGAAAAACTGACCGGAGATAAACCGGGTGGGCAGGACAAACATTTTTGGCTGCCGGAATAAATTGCGTCTATATTCCACTCATCTACCTTGAGTGGCGAGCCGCCCAACGAAGTGACCGCATCAACGATGGTGAGGCAGTTATGACGCTTGGCGATTTCACACAAGGTCTTTGCGTCTGACAGCGCACCGGTGGATGTTTCTGCATGCACGAATGCCACAATTTTTGTGTCCGGATTGGCGCGCAGCGCGTCTGCCAATTTGTTTGGATCAACGGCTGTTCCCCACGCGTCCTCTACAACGACAGCGCTGCCTCCACAACGCTCGACGTTTTCGATCATGCGTCCGCCGAACACACCATTGCGGCATACGATGACCTTATCGCCCGGATTGATCAGATTGACGAAGCAGGTTTCCATGCCGACCGAGCCTGGACCAGAGACAGGGAATGTCACAGTATTTTTTGTTTTAAAGGCATAACGCAACAGACCTTTTAATTCCTCCATCATGTCGGCGAATGCCGGATCAAGATGTCCAAGCGTGGGGCGTGAAATAGCCTCCAATACCCGAGATGGGACATCAGATGGCCCAGGCCCCATCAATACACGGCGTGGCGGGATAAAGGTCTTTACATTACCGGATGACATTATTGCTCCTCGAAAATTGATCAGACATTAAAGCGGTTATTTTACCTGCGGTTGATTGATTTGGCAGTGACTCAAGTTATTTTTTGTCAGACTTTATCGAATGCAATATCGCCTTGCGCATCTTTTACGCCAAACTGAAGATTTTTGAAATCGAATAAACCGCTGTCCAGCAGGTGCGAAGCGCCGACATTTTGCATCGCAGTAAATATGGTCTGGCTGCGTCCCGGATATTGGTGCTCCCATGCGCCAAGCATGGCCTTGATATTCTGGCGTTGCAAATTTTCCTGTGCGCCGCACAGATTGCACGGGATGATGGGGAATGCCATGCCGCGCGCATAACGGGCAATATCTTTTTCCACACAATACGCCAGCGGACGAATCACGATATGGTCGCCCTTGTCGGTAACCAGCTTGGGCGGCATGGCTTTAAGTTTGCCGGCGAAAAACAAATTCAGGAACAGGGTCTCTATCATGTCATCGCGATGATGTCCAAGCGCAATTTTATTCGCGCCAAGCTCGTTTGCCACACGGTAGATAATGCCACGCCGCAGGCGCGAGCACAGCGAACAGGTGGTTTTCCCCTCAGGTATTTTTTCTTTAACAATGGAATAAGTATCCTGCGTTTCGATGTGATATTCCACGCCGAGATTTTTTAAATAAGCAGGCAGAATCTCAGCGGGAAAGCCGGGCTGTTTCTGGTCGAGATTCATGGCGACAATACGGAAATCGATCGGAGCACGTTTACGCAGGGTGAGTAAAATATCCAGCAACGTATAAGAGTCTTTCCCGCCGCTCAGGCACACCATCACGCTGTCGCCTGCTTCGATCATATTAAAATCGGCAATCGCCTTGCCAACCTGATGTTCGAGCCGGCCTTTAAGGCGGTTGAAGTTACTGGAATGTTCGCTGTGATGGTCGAACTGTATGGCTTGGACTGCACTCATAATTTGGTTATCTCGAACTGTGTTAAATGTTGACGCTGCGACCGCCATCCACGGCGATTATCTGCCCGGTGATATAGGGCGCATCCTGCATCAGAAAAGTCACCGTCCTGGCAATATCGTCCGGCTCGCCGGCACGTTCAAGCAGGCTGTGTGCGATGATCTCGCGGCGCTGGGATTCGTCTTGCCAGATTCCGCTTTCTGGCCAGATTATGGCTCCTGGCGCAACCGCGTTTACACGCACCTGAGGGGCCAATTCCTGGGCGAGCGCGCGGGTGAGCGCAACCAATCCGGCTTTGGCCACGCTATATAGCAGGTATCCGCGCATCGGACGATCAGCATGGATGTCGGCGATGTTAATGATGCAACCTTGCCGACGGCGCAATTCATCCGCTGTAGCCTGAGCCAGAAACAAGGGCGCGCGCAGGTTGCTGCCCAGCAAATCGTGCCATTGTTGTTCGTCGATGTCGGCCAGAGGGGTCGCATAAAAACTTGAGGCGTTATTTACCAGCGCGTCCAGTCGCCCGAATTTTTTTATCACTTGCCGCACCAGCTCCGGCAAAACATTGAGATCAAGCAGGTCTGCCGAAAAAGCGGCGGCGCTGTGTTGACGCGAGGCATTTAATTCATTTTCCAGTGCGCGCGCTTCTTGCCCGGAGTTGCGGTAATGTATCGCAACCATCGCGCCCGCTGTATGCAAGCGGCGGCAAATTGCCGCGCCGATGCGCTTTGCCCCCCCCGTCACCAACACCACCTTGCCTTGCATCTGACTTCCTCGTTACGTTTTAATCAACCTGCTAAACTGATACGTCCGCGAATTATACCTGACCATGCCCACCCAGCCCGTCCGCCCACCCGCTCCAGACTCAGATGCTGCACAACATAGTGCGCGCGTGTTTGAATATATCCAGCGCGATATTGCACAACAAGGCGGCTGGATAACTTTTGCACGCTATATGGAGCTGGCTTTGTATGCGCCGGGTTTGGGTTATTACACTGCCGGAGCGCGCAAATTCGGGGTGGATGGCGATTTTGTCACTGCCCCTGAAATTTCGCCGCTGTTTGGACGCACATTGGCAAAATCAGCGGCGCAAATCATGGCGCACAGTGCGCCGCATGTGCTGGAATTGGGCGCAGGCAGCGGCAAATTGGCGGTAGATATGCTCACAGAATTCGAGCGATTTGGTTGCCTGCCGGACAGCTACAGTATTCTTGAAGTGAGTGCTGATTTGCGCGCCCGGCAACAGATATTATTACAACAACGCTTGCCGCACTTATTGCCGCGCGTGCATTGGCTGGACAAACTGCCGCACCGGTTTTCCGGTGCGGTCATCGCCAACGAAGTGCTGGACGCGTTACCTGTGCATCTGGTCCGGTGGCGCGATGGTACTCAGCAGGAACGCGGTGTGGCACTTGGCAAAGACGGCTTGGTCTGGCAGAAATGCGCCATTCGTAATACGGACTTACTAAAAGCAGTACAACAAATCAAAGTGCCGGACGAATACCTCAGCGAAATTTGTCTTGCCTCGCGTGGCTTGATCAACAGTCTCGCGCAATGTCTGCAACAGGGGGCCATGCTGTTTATTGATTACGGCTTTGGCGCAAAGGAGTTTTATCATCCCCAGCGCAGTCGTGGCACGCTGATGTGCCACTACCGTCATTATGCGCATGACGATGTATTTTTCTGGCCCGGCCTGCAAGACATTACCGCGCACGTCAATTTCAGCGACATCGCAGGGCACGCCGTGGATGCGGGACTGGATTTGATCGGCTACACCAATCAGGCATTTTTTTTGATTAATGGCGGTATTACTGATCTGCTCAAGGAGACGCCACCGGAAAATTTGCGCGATTACTTGCCGCTTTCCGGGCAATTACAAAAACTGACCAGCCCGGCAGAGATGGGCGAGTTGTTCAAGGTGATCGCGTTGGGCAAAAATTGCGCACTGAAAAAAAGCGAAGGAAGCGCGGGCTTGTTATCCGGCTTTGCTGCAGGGGATTTAAGCCGGACGTTGTAACGGGATTGACGTTGAATCGTGGTACGTTCAACAGTCTGACCGGGGCTTGAACGATTTATGCCGGGGTGTCCGTTATGATCGTGATTTTTTAACCGCATACATCATGGTGTCCGCTTCATGTAACAGTTCGTCAGGACTTCTTTTATTGCCGGTCTCGGTTACATAGCCTATCGATAAAGATATTTGCCAACCCATTTTTTGAAACTCGTTCTCAGAGGCTGATTTAATCCGGTCTATCAATCCTTCGCAGGATTGCCGGTCTGTTTCCGTGAGCAATATCGCGAATTCATCTCCGCCGATGCGGGCAAGCGTGTCTACTTTTCTGGAGTTATCCCTCAGGATATCGGAGATCGTCTTTAGTGCTGCATCACCAACGCGATGCCCGTAGTCATCATTGAGCATTTTGAATTGGTCAATATCGATAAACAGCAGGGAATAGGCTTTACCAGAGCGCTCGCTACGTAACTGCTCGGCTTCAAACTTCTCAAAAAATTCCAGACGATTTGCCAAGTCTGTTAAAGCATCTTTTCGGGCGTAATTCCTTTCCAGCCATAATTTGGTTACCACCCGGCCAAGCACAGTAAAGGTGACGCTGCGGGTAAATGTGTTTAACGCAAATGCCTCTAAAGGAAAATCCGGCATAAAAATAAATGCTTCCGAGAGGCTCCAGATAACAGCGATGAGGATGCCTATAAAAACCGGTAATTTGGAATCAGAATGGCGCAGTGCGTGGATCGCGTTCAAGCGTGCTGCCTGTAGTACCGGTAGACAGTACAACACATCGAACGAATAATGCGTGTCCACCATCTCATAATCCAGCAAGGTGATGAGTAAAACTTCGCCCGCCATCAAAAGCGCAGTTAAAAACAGGTATTTTTGCTTTTCCATGACCGGATCAAATACGCCGCAAAGTCAGTGCTGCCTGAGAATATCAGATTGACAGAGGGCTGGTTAGTAGTATTTAAGCTTTACAGCGTGCTTTAACGGATTTATCTATCGCCTCAATTCGTGCTTGCTGAATACGCGCGGCAATTGCGCTCTCATTGCCCGCCCCACCAAGGGCGATTTTGCCTGCATCCACCGCTCGTGCGATTGCCAGCAACTCCAGCAAATAATCGGCCTGGGGATAGGCTGTTTGGGCAAAGCCGGTGCGTCCGCGCGCGTCCGAGGCGCAGGCTTGCAGTAATTGTGTAAAACGTTCCGGTCTGCGCCATGCGTCAGCAGTCTGGAATAACTTGATGATGGTTTCGGCGCCCAGCTCAAAAGCTCTGTGTATGTCGCCGTGATACCGCGCCGTTAACAGGGCTAAATCACGGCAACTACCCGGCACGCGCAAGCGTTGGCAGAGCGCTTTGACCAAAGCGACACTGCGCTGCTCATGACCGATATGACGCGGCAATATTTCTTTGGCGGTGGTAGCTTTACCCAAATCATGAGTCAGCGCGGCAAAGCGTGTTTCCAATGGGTGGTCATGTCGTGCCGCATCGTCAATGACCAGCATGGTATGAATACCGCAATCAATTTCCGGGTGATGTTGCGCGGGCTGGGGTACACCAAACAATGCATCCACCTCGGGCAGGATTTTTGCGAGCGCGCCACAATCGCGCAACACCTCGAAAAAACGTGAAGGATTCTTTCCCATCAACCCTCGTGCCAGTTCTTGCCAGACGCGTTCTGCGATCAGCGCATCCACCTCGCCGTTAGCCACCATGTTTTGCATCAGTTGTAACGTTTCCGGCGCAACCACAAAACCGAAACGCGCGGCAAAACGTGCGGCGCGCAGAATGCGCACCGGGTCTTCACTGAATGCCGCGCTGACATGACGCAGCACGCCGGCATGCAAATCGGCGATGCCGTTGTATGGATCGATCAGATTGCCATCCCTGTCTTGCGCAATGGCGTTGATGGTAAAATCGCGGCGCAATAAATCTTGTTCCAGCGTAACATCCGGCGCGGCATAAACTGCAAAACCCTGATAGCCACGCGCGGTTTTGCGTTCAGTTCTGGCCAACGCATATTCTTCATGGTCATGGGGATGCAAAAATACCGGGAAATCCTTACCGACCGGCTTGAAACCTTGTGCGAGCATGGCTTCCGGTGTACTACCTACCACGACCCAATCACGATCGTGTACCACCAAACCCAACAGGGCATCGCGTACCGCACCCCCTACACAATAGATTTCGGCGTGGTTTGTTGTCATGGTTCAAGCATTGGTTCTGCCCCTGTTTGCGCCGGCTGGATGGCAGATTCGTCAGAGGGCCGCATATCAGGCATGGACATGGCCTGAGTATCATCAGGGCTTGCCCCGGTCTCGGCTGGGTCGGGAGCTATGGCTCGTTTACTGATGGTTGAGTTCAATCCCGGTTGTGTACCCGTTATTTTTCCTGCAATGGTGCCCAGTCTGGTTTTTAGCGAACGAGTCGGCATACCGAATTGTCTGGCGTAGTACATGGTATTGCTCATTACTTTTTTAACGTAATTACGAGTTTCGTCGAAAGGGATGGTTTCAATATAAATGGCGCCTTCCAACGGATAATCAGCACGCCACTGCTCGGCGCGTCTGGGGCCGGCATTGTACGCAGTGGAGGCCAGCACCGGATTATTATCAAGCTCGGACAAAATGCTTTTCATATAATAGATACCCAGTTTCAGGTTGGTGTCGAGCTGGTGAAGTAGTGCGTCGTGATAGTTTTTCAAACCCAGTTTCTTTGCCATTAAACGGGCTGTACCAGGCATGATTTGCATCAGCCCCGCCGCCCCAACACTGGAGTTGGCTTGTGTTACAAAACGGCTCTCTTGGCGCATCAGCCCGTATACCCAGGCTTCGTCAAGATTATTTGTGTGGATATATTCCTGCGCGACATAACGATACGGCGCCAGATAGCGCAAATTGAAATCGTGCAAATTTGTTGTTTTATCTGCTGTGCCAATGGCGTGGTCATACATTTTATTGCGGCGTGCGACTTCCGCAGCAGCGAGCAATTCCCGGTCATTAAAATTACGGGTCATCCAGTTCCATTCATTGAGTGCGTCGCCATGTAAATCCATCCGATACAGCGCCAAGGCACGCTGCGCGCCGGGCAGCGCTGTAATAGCGGCAATATCTGTTTTGCTGGGTTGGTAGGTTTTTGTTTTTACGTCGGGCGATGAAGTATTTGCCAATTCATCACTTGCCAACTGCCCATAAAAACTGAACTCGTTATTTAATGACATAAAAATTGTCGCTGCTTCGACCGTCTGTCCCTCTGTCTGCAAGGCGCGGGCTTGCCAATATCGCCATACCCCTTCCTGCTGTTGCGGCTCATGCATCGCCTCAATGCTGACCAAAACTTCCGGCCAATCCTGCGTACGCAACGCGGCACGAGTACGCCACGCCAGTTGTTGTTCGTTTAATTGGTCAGTTGTTGCCAGTTGGTACCATTGCAGCGCGCGACCATCCTGCTTACGCGCTGCCTCGTAGCCTAGCCAGCCATAAAAATAGGATTGCTCCTCTACTGAAAAATTTGCCGAGATTTTATTCCAGTACGTGATGGCCAGATCAGGTGATTGTTTTGCCAGGCGTTGCAAGGCAAATAATGTAATGGCGTGTTCGCCCTGATTATCTGTGCCCGGTTGCGCGTTATCGAGAAAGTGTGCGGCATTACTTACCGCTGCGTCTAGTGAGTTTAGTGAAATGGTACCTGTGGCCGCGAGTTGTTCGATGAGCTGTTTAGTAAGCCCTATATTGTTTGCTTCCAGGGCCAGCCGCAGCCGCTGCCAAATATCCTGCTCGTTGAGCAGGCCTGACGAGAATGCCATTTCAAATAATATATCGCAGCTTTCCGGTTGTGTTTTTCCGCTCAGCCATAGCAGGCGGGCTTCACGAAATACCTGTTCCGGTTGCGTGCGCAGGCGTGACTGGAGCGCATAACAGCCAAGTTCGGTATCTTCGCTGATCAGTCGCGGATATTCGCCGTCAAATAAATCCCACTGCTGTCGTTTGCCCGTTTGCTTGAGCCATTCGCCGCGCAGACGGTCTATGATCGGACTATCTTCAGGGCGGCCAAGAAATGCTTCAACGGTATCAGGCGAAGCGCTGTCCAGGTTAAGGCGTAACTGGTAATAGCTGACATATACTTCCAACGCCGATTTTTGTAAGCGTTGCGCGAAATGTTGCAATTTAACGGCATCACCGGCGCGAAATGCATCACGAGCGGCAAGAAAATCGGCATCCTGATCGGCTTGCGCGAATGTAGTAATAAACAATAATAAGTAACAGTAATATTTCATCCCGGCCACCTGCAAAACGTCGCGCCAAGCATAGCACACCACATGCGGACGGTTTATGGCGCGACCACCCGACTGCTTTGAACAGGAACATTGGCCATCACTACGTTCGCATGTCTAATGCAGTCGAGTTTGATGGTTGGCGTTGACCAATGTTGCATGCAATCAAGCCCGGCGGCGCTAACAGTAGTTTGTTAAGGAAATGTTAAAAAAATACATATGTGAACAGAGAGTTTTATGAAACTTTTGTTAAATCTGTGTTGCATGTCTTGTAATGAAATATTCCTTTTGCATAATCCGCCCCGAAGTTCTTCACCACGAACTTTATTTTGGTTAGCAGCCGTGCTGCTGATATGAACGAAACTTAAGGGAGAGTTTTATATGCACAAGAAAATTATCGCAGTAGCCGTTGCTGCAGCGCTAGCCACACCGGGGTTGTCATTCGCAGTGGGCGCTTTTGACGAGAACATCGTTATATACGGGGCGGCACGCGTTTCATACGATCTGCTGGACAACGGTAACGGTACTACTACAGCCAATGGCGCAACGGCTACCAATGGTACGACCGTAAACAAAGTGTCGAGCAACACCTCGAAGATCGGCTTCAAGGGCAAGGAAGATCTGGGCGACGGTTTGTATTCCATCTGGCAAATCGAAACACAGGTGAACTTTGATGACTCCGCAACAAACCCGGGCGGCGGCGGTTTAGGGTCGCGTAACACCTATGGTGGTCTGACCAGCGATCATTTTGGTACTATCCGTTTGGGTCGTTACGACACACCTTACAAAGTTTCAACCCGTAAGTTCGACTTGTTTGGCGATACGCTGTTTGACACCCGCGCCTTGACGGGCGGCGCTCCTGGTATATCTTCTGCTGTGGCATTCGATGCCCGTCCAACCAATACCGTGAACTACCTCAGCCCGGCTTTTAATGGCTTTACCGTTAATGCCGCTTATGCTGCGGAAGCGGAAGGGTTAACTACCTCCGCGCAAACCAAAGGTAAGTTGTGGTCGATCGCGGGCATGTATGACGTTTCGCCGTTCTACGCCACTTTGGCCTATCAAGAGCACGATTTTGGCACCGTAAGTACAGGCAGTTTTGCGGGGCAGAGCGGCGCTCCATCCGGTAGTAGCGAAAAAGCCACCAAGGTGGGGCTAGGCTATGACATAAGTGCCTTTAATTTCGGCTTTGCCTATGAAAAAACCAGCGATGACGAAGGGGCTGCTGGCGCAGACCGGTTTGGGCATAATTCCTATTATCTGTCCGGCAAATACACTTTTGGCACTGATGCACTGAGAGTGGCTTACACCAAATCAGGTCAAGTCGGCTCAATTGCCAACAGTGAGGCCAAGCTGTATTCCATCGGCTATGACCACAACTTGAGCAAGCGTACTACTTTGTACGCTGCTTATGGCGCTCTGAAAAACGGTAGTGGTATTAACTATCCTCTGACATTTGCCAACGGTACGGGCGCTAACGCGTCATCCGCTTTTGGCGCAAAAGTCAGTGGACTTTCATTCGGTATGAATCACGCGTTTTGAGGTTGACGTAAAAAGCGCAAGCTGGGTCTGCCGTTCCGGGATTCTGCTTGTTGTAAGGCGATAAATAAAGCGGGCATCTTCGGATGCCCGTTTTGTTTTTGGTCATCATGATCTGGCGTGGCGTTCTGTTATTTGTCTACGAGCAGATCAAGCTTTTTGGCCAGCCATTTGGCGCTGGTAGCCTGAATCAGAATCGTCATCAGGATGGCGATGAAAGTGACGGACGCGATAATCTCGGCGCCCGGCGCTTTCATGCCGAGCAGGATTCCGGCCAGTGCGCCCGGAATAACTCCGGTTTCGCGTGTCCAACACATGAACAACAGCTCGTTTACGCGCCATTTCGCGCGGCGGTCGGGCAGTGCGCACAGTAATACAGTTAGAGGGCGTGCTATCAGCATGAAGATGATCACTACCGCGATTCCGGAAAGCAGATATTGATTAATCAAACTAAAGCTCACTTGTGTACCAAGCAGTATAAAAATGAACATGCGCATGATCAGTGAGGTGGTCATCACAAACTCTTCCAGTTGTTTTTCTGCTTGTCTGGTTTGCCTGAAACCAAGCAAGGATTGATTGCCGAGCATGATGCCAAACACAAACACGGCCATAAAACCGCTTGAGTGCAATCCGTCTGCGCCAAGATAGGCGCCAATAACGGCCATCAGGGTAACGACAGGTACGTACTCGGCGAGCAATCCCAGTTTCTCATGCGAAATGAACAACGCTGCCAGATAGCCCAGCGCGCCGCCGATGACAATGCCAAATAACGATTGCTTGAGCAAGTCGAGAACCGCATTACCGACAGAAAATTCGCCTGCGCCCAATGCCACACCAAGCACCGTGAGAGTGAGGATTGCGCCCATCGCGTCATTGAATGCAGATTCGCTCAGCACGGTTTGCGCGACACGCTCTTTGATACGAATTTGTTTAAACACCGGAATCAGCGTTGCGGGGTCGGTTGAGGCGATTACCGCTCCGAGCAACAGGGCGACAATGAAAGGAACGCCGAGGATGTAGTAGGCTGCCACACTGGTAATGGTGGCCGTAATCAACAATCCAATAGTGGCAATTACAACAACCGTAATCCATACTTCCTTAAGTACTTTAAGTTTTATCGTTGCGCCACCGTCAAATAAAATATAACTGGAACCAAAAATCATGATCAATTGATTGGTGGCAGAACCTGCCTTGATATCCACCCAGCCAAGTGCTTCGGGCCCAAGCAACAGGCCAATCAACAAAAAGATGACTACATCCGGTATTTTAAGCAGGCGTGCCAACAAGCCGGAGAATGTCCCGATTGCAAGGATGATGCCGAATACCAGCAGCGTATGCTTGGCGAGTTCCAGCGAGACGGGGGATTCCATGTAAACTATTTCTCTTGCTTGCGTTCGATACAGATTCCTACCATCTTGCAGTTGCGTATGGCTTGTAATTTTGCGACGCTGACCTTGACCCACGGCGCGTTGAAATCTTTGAGAATGATTTGCGCGATGTGCTCTGCTAACGTCTCTAGTAGAGAAAAATGTCCTTCATTCAATACCGTCTGGATGTGCTGTGCTACTTGCGCGTAATCCAGCGCATCGTTGATGTCATCACTAAGGCAGGCGCGGCTATTGGGTAACGCAATGTCCAGATCAAGCTGTAAGGTTTGCGGCACCAGTTTTTCCCGTTCGTAGATGCCGATTAGAGTGGTGACTCTTAGTTCGCGCAAAAAAATGATGTCCATGCTTAAGTAACCTGCGAGCTGTTCGTTGGCGTAAAATCTGTCCTTCCGCATTCTAAGGTATTCCTGATGTTGTCCCTAGTTTTTGTCATTGCTGCCTATCTGTTGGGCTCAATCTCATTCGCCGTGGTAATGAGCAAGCTATTCGCCCTGCCTGATCCGCGCACTTATGGCTCGGGCAATCCAGGTGCGACCAATGTGTTGCGCAGCGGCAAAAAACTGGCTGCCGCATTAACGTTGTTAGGCGATGCAGCTAAAGGTTGGTTAGCGGTGTTTCTGGCGATACATTTCTCTCCTCCCGATGTGCAATACACCACGCTGGTTGCGGTAGTGGCGCTGGCTGTATTCATTGGACACTTGTTCCCGATCTTCCTGCGCTTCAAAGGTGGTAAGGGTGTAGCGACGGCGTTGGGTGTGTTGTTGGCGCTGAATGTTTGGGTGGGTTTGAGTGGGCTGGCAACTTGGTTGCTTATGGTACTGGTGTTTCGTTTTTCTTCCTTGTCCGCCTTGGTTGCTGCTGCTGCCACGCCGTTCTACGCGTTTTTGTTTGGCATGCCGCCAGAGTGGGTGCTGACATCCGGCATTATGTCGCTGCTGCTAATTTGGCGGCACAAGAGCAATATTCAAAATTTGCTTGCCGGTAAAGAAGCAAAAATCGGCAAAAGTTAAGGTGACTCAGTAAGTAGTCTCTGCCAGATTCCAGCGTGGTTTTACATTGAAGCGGTAGTTTTTGCTGCCTTGTTGTTGGGCAAAACGCAACGCACCGGCAAAGGCAATCATCGCGCCGTTGTCGGTACAGAACTCCAAATCAGGATAAAACACGGTATCGCCGCGCTTGCCCATCTCTGTATTTAATTTGCTACGCAGTAATTGATTCGCACCGACCCCGCCTGCCACCACCAATTGATTCAGGCCGGTTTGCGCCAGTGCGGTACATGCCTTATGCGCCAACACGTCAATGATCGCCTCTTGAACTGCATAGGCTATGTCAGCGCGAGTTTGCGCATCATCGCCATTCTGTTTAACCAGATTGAGAACAGATGTTTTCAGTCCGCTGAAACTGAAATCCAGATTACCGCTGTGGAGCATTGGGCGCGGTAATGTATATTTACCGGAGTGGCCCAGCATGGCGAGTTTTGCCAACGCGGCTCCACCCGGATAACCTAGGCCTAGCAGTTTGGCGCTTTTATCGAACGCTTCTCCGGCAGCATCATCAACCGTTTCACCCAGCAGCAGATATTGACCTATACCATCTACACGCATTAGTTGCGTATGTCCGCCCGATACCAACAGGGCGACAAACGGAAACTGGGGTGCGGGATCGGCCAACAGTGGCGAGAGCAGATGCCCTTCCAGATGGTGGATGCCAATCGACGGGACATCGAGTGCGTAGGCCAGTGCATTTGCACTGCTGGCTCCGACCAACAATGCCCCGCCTAAACCCGGCCCCTGTGTGTAGGCGATTCCGTCAATTTGGCCAATTGATTTATCCGCTTCACGCAACACTTGGCGTAGTAGTGGGGTGATACGCTGTACATGATCGCGTGATGCAAGCTCCGGCACTACTCCGCCATATTCGTTATGCAACGCAATCTGCGTGTGCAGTACGTGCGCGAGCAAGCCATGCCCTGTCTGGTATAGCGCGAGGCCGGTCTCGTCGCAAGACGATTCGATTCCAAGTGTAATGAATGACATGTTTGCTTTTCTGAATGATGCGCCATTGTAGTGAATAACCGGATTGAGCTGTGTTGTGCCAATTAATTTCACGAATATTTCACAAATGTGTTGACGCGAATTTTTCAATCCCTATAATGCGCAGCTCTTTGCCGAGGGGGTAGTTTACCGAGGCGACCGTTCTTTAACAGATAAAACGAACAACCGACGAGTGTAGGTGCTTGGTTTTTGGGTATTTTCGCATCCTTTTGGGTCATACCGAAGAGATGAGGAAATGACTTTAAAAAATAAAGTAACACCTACACAAAGTCGAATAAATCATGCAAGTGATTGACTTTGAGTAAAACCGTTCCAGCAATGGAACACAACATAACCAGCCACTTGGTTGTCGTATTTTGACAGCCTAGTGGAATGGCTAGTTGTTTTATCAGGAATTGAACTGAAGAGTTTGATCCTGGCTCAGATTGAACGCTGGCGGCATGCTTTACACATGCAAGTCGAACGGCAGCACGGGGGCAACCCTGGTGGCGAGTGGCGAACGGGTGAGTAACATATCGGAACATATCCGGAAGTGGGGGATAACGTAGCGAAAGTTACGCTAATACCGCATATGCCCTGAGGGGGAAAGGGGGGGATCGCAAGACCTCTCGCTTTCGGAGTGGCCGATATCGGATTAGCTAGTAGGTGAGGTAAAAGCTCACCTAGGCGACGATCCGTAGCTGGTCTGAGAGGACGACCAGCCACACTGGAACTGAGACACGGTCCAGACTCCTACGGGAGGCAGCAGTGGGGAATTTTGGACAATGGGGGCAACCCTGATCCAGCCATGCCGCGTGAGTGAAGAAGGCCTTCGGGTTGTAAAGCTCTTTCGGACGGAACGAAATGGTTACGGTGAATAACCGTGGCTGATGACGGTACCGTAAGAAGAAGCACCGGCTAACTACGTGCCAGCAGCCGCGGTAATACGTAGGGTGCGAGCGTTAATCGGAATTACTGGGCGTAAAGCGTGCGCAGGCGGTTTGGTAAGACAGACGTGAAATCCCCGGGCTTAACCTGGGAACTGCGTTTGTGACTGCCAGACTAGAGTGTAGCAGAGGGGGGTAGAATTCCACGTGTAGCAGTGAAATGCGTAGAGATGTGGAGGAATACCGATGGCGAAGGCAGCCCCCTGGGCTAACACTGACGCTCATGCACGAAAGCGTGGGGAGCAAACAGGATTAGATACCCTGGTAGTCCACGCCCTAAACGATGTCAACTAGGTGTTGGGGAAGGAGACTTCTTTAGTACCGCAGCTAACGCGATAAGTTGACCGCCTGGGGAGTACGGTCGCAAGATTAAAACTCAAAGGAATTGACGGGGACCCGCACAAGCGGTGGATTATGTGGATTAATTCGATGCAACGCGAAAAACCTTACCTACCCTTGACATGTCAGGAAGATATCAGAGATGAAATTGTGCCCGAAAGGGAACCTGAACACAGGTGCTGCATGGCTGTCGTCAGCTCGTGTCGTGAGATGTTGGGTTAAGTCCCGCAACGAGCGCAACC
>Ga0137403_10004762_pt1 | contig 15908 bp, 14 predicted proteins | sample CZOMad2_1_16fung_FD_122057 | JGI IMG/M metagenome (GOLD analysis project Ga0137403, IMG submission 122057) | Vadose zone soil fungal communities from Angelo Coast Range Reserve, California, USA - CZOMad2_1_16fungal (Hybrid Assembly) | ecosystem: Environmental > Terrestrial > Soil > Vadose zone... | reverse complement strand
TCGCGGATGGCGAGATCAGCATGATGTCGCCATGGCGGGCCGAAATGTTGCCGGAGGTGCCCTGGTTCAGGCCAGTGGCGTTCATCCAGCGGCACTTGTCGATAATCGTTTTTCGCAGCTGCAGTTCGGTGTCGGCCATGGTCAGCTCCTCACAGTTCAGCAAAGATGGTGGAGGGATTCGCCGTTCAGATAGCGCCGCACTTCCTGAGCCGCCGCCCGGGCCGCGATCCTGACGGTCTTGACGGAGGCTCCTGCGATATGCGGGGTCAGCGTGACATTCGGCAGTTGCAGCAGCGGCCAATCCGGTGGAACGGGCTCGACCGCAAAGGTCTCGATGGCGGCGCCGCGCAGATGATCGGAGATGAGCGCCTCGTACAAGGCCTGATAGTCGACCAGTGGACCTCGCGCCGTGTTGATGAAGAAGCATCCCCGCTTCATGGCGGCAAATTGCGCCGCGCCGATCATGCCCCGGGTTTCTTCGGTCACACGGGGATGAAGACTGATCACATCGGATTGCGCCAGCAGGCGGTCAAGCCCGATCTGCTCGACGCCATCATTGAGATCTTCGACCGACAACTGAACATAGGGATCGCAGACCAGGATGCGGCAACCGAACGCCTTCAGTAGCCGCACGACCCGGGTGCCGATATGACCATAGCCGATGATGCCGACCGTCATCTCCGACAATTCGTCGCCGGTGAGGTCCGCGCGGTAAAGGTCACCGCGCCAATCGCCCCGGCGCAGCGCATCGTGCCCGCGCGTAATCATACGGGTTTGCGACAGGATGGCGCCGATGGCGAACTCCGCGACCGCGCTGGCGTTACGTCCCGGGGTATTGACAACCTGGATGCCGCGCGCGCGCGCCGCATCGATGTCGATATTGACCGGCCCGCCACGCGAAACGACGACCAGCTTCAGGTTTGGCAGCCGATCCATCATCGCAGCCGACAGCGGTGCCAGATGCGTCACCAGGATCGGCGCATCGCCGATGAATGCAACGATGTCATCCGGCTCGCCCATATACTCCTTCAAGCCGTCCATGCCGGCCTTGGCATAGCCGTGCTCCATCGGCAGGTCGGGCCATGGCTGTTCCAATGACCGGATGTCCAGCGCTTCGCCGCAGATCTCCCGCAAGGCTTCCTCGAAAAGCTGGGGCAACATGAAGCGGTCCCCGATGATCGCGACTGACGGCGTCATGGGTTCACCTCTCGCGCTTGCGCCAGGGCGGCCCAGACCGGAGGCATGGCTTCACGAACGAAGCGATAGATCGGAAACAACTTACTGTAGAACTCACGCAGTCGAGGGTCGGGTTCGGTAACTGTCCCAAGCGTCGGAGAGACCCAGGCTTCCGCACAGGCAGCCAGACCGGAGTAACGGCCGAGGCTGATCGCCGCGATCATGGCCGCGCCTGCGGCGCCGGTCTCCTCGCGCATCACCTGGCGCACCGGGACGCCAAGGATGTCCGCGAAGATCTGCAACAGCGTCAAGGAGCGCGCCGCACCTCCGGTGATGCGGATCTCATCCGGAATGGTTCCCATCACGCCGTAGCAATCGCGGGCGGCAAAGCCCAGGCCCTCATAGATCGCGCGGAACAGGCCGGCGAAGGTGGTATTGGTCGACAGCCCCGTGAATTGCGCCCGAGCATCCGCATTCATGAAAGGTCCACGCTCGCCCGCCTCCAGAATATAGGGATGGTACAATGAACTGCCCGGCGCGGCCGCAGCGACATGCGCTTCGACACCGGCCAGCAGCGCATGGCGATGCGATTCAATGCCGGCCGATTCGATTCCAGCCATGGCGCAGGCCTGCCGGGCCAGTTCGACCAGCCAGTCGATATTGACGGTCGCCGCCATGTTGGACTGGATCTGCGCGTAGAGCCCGGCTTGCGGCAGCGCCATAGTATATCCGGAACAGGCGGAGTTGAGGGCGACCGCATCGGCGCCGTCGGCCAACCGCATGTGCATTCCGGTCGAGCCGAGAATGGAGCAGCCGACCTTGCCGGAAGCATCATACAGCCCGCCTCCTATGGCGGAACACACGACGTCGACATAGCCGAGAACCACGGGCAGCCCGCTCGGCAATCCGGTGGCGGAAGCGGCTGCGTCGGTGAGGCCGTGATGGGTGTTTGCGCCGTCGACGATGTCGGGGAGCAGATGAGCATGGCGCGCAATACCGAGCCGCTCGCCGATTTCGGGCGCGTAGCTTCGGTTGCGAAAATCGCCATGGGTGAAGATGCCCTCCGAGGGATCGACGGCACGCCGGCCGGTCAGCTTGAAATACAGCCAGTCCTTGCAATGCAGGGCGTGAGCGGCCTTTGCCAGCCGTTCCGGCTGATGCCGCTGCAGCCACGCAATCTGGATCGATTGCTGACAGGCGTTCAGCCCGGTGCCGGTCGTCGCATAATGGGCCGCGTGATCTGGGCCGGCGACAAAGTCGGCGGCCATCTCGGCGGCACGCGAGTCGAGCCAGATCAGCCCGCCGCCGACCGGCTCGCCGTCGGCATCGACCAACCAGCAGCCGTCACCCTGCCCGGTGATGGCAAGGGCCGCCGCGCGACTCGCCAGACCCGGAACGATCGCGGCCAGATCGCATAGCGTTTGCCTGGCGTCGTCCCAGGTCCGCAACATGTCCTGCTCGACGCAGCCGCGCCCAAACTGGACGTAGGAGTTGGGGCGCGAAGCTATGCCGACCTGCGCACCGTCCAGCGTAAACGCCACGGACTTCAGAACGGACGTGCCCGCATCGATGCCGATGATGAGATCGCGCGTCATGCCGCTCGCGCTCCGTGGGCAAGCGCGACCGTGGTATCTGGATCGAAGATATGGAGGTCCTGCGCCCGCAACCCATAGGGTACGCTTTCGCCGATCGCCGCCCTCACCCGCGCGTGCGACACCGCCACCAAGAGCTTTCCCGCCACAGCCATCGCCACATGGCTCTGATCGCCGAGCCACTGGTTGGAGACCACGCGCGCCGTCTCGCCGCAGCCCCCGCCCAGCACGACACGGTGGGGACGAACGCCGATCACGACTTTTCGCCGGCTGCCGATCGTTTGCCGGACCTCCGGCCCCAACTCGTTGTCGCCGAAGCCGAAGCTTGGACCATTGTCGAGCTGGAACATGGTCTGGTCGCCGGTTCGAGTCACACTGGTGTCGAACACGTTCATTGGCGGCTCGCCGATGAAGGTTGCAACGTAGAGATTGGCAGGCCTTTCCTTCAGGTCGTGCTGAGTGGCGAATTGCTGCAATACCCCGCCTTCCATCACCGCGATCCGATCCGCCAACGCGTTGGCCTCGGTCTGGTCATGAGTGACGAAGATCGAGGTCATCGCGCGGTCCTTGAGCAGGCGTTTCAGCCGGCCCCGCAATACGGCGCGCAATTGCGGCTCGAGCTGCCCCATCGGCTCGTCCAGCGCATAAAGATCGGCGTCGCGCACCAGCGCACGCGCCAGCGATGCCCGCTGCTGTTGGCCGCCGGAAATGGAATTGGGGTAGCGATCAAGGATCGATTCGATTTCGACCAACTGGGCCATCTGCTGGACCCGCCGGGCGACGTCGCTGGCCGACAACCGGCCGCGCTTCAGCGCGAAGGCAATGTTTTCGCGCACGGTGAGCGGCGGATAAAGCGAATAGCCCTCGAACGCCATCGCGACATTGCGCGCCGCGGGTGCCAACCGATCGACCCGCCGGTTCGCAAGTGCGATAGCGCCGGCACTGACGTCCTCGAATCCCGCGACCATGCGCAGCGTCGAGGTCTTGCCGCATCCGGACGAGCCGAGCAGCGCAACGATCTCGCCGCGGGCGACATCCATACTGAGCGCCTTCACCGCGTGAACCGCGGATCGACCGCGCGGATGGTAAATCTTGTCGACCGCCTGGATCGAGAGCGATGCGCTCATGGTCGTGCTCCGAAATTGTCGGCGGGGACGAAGCGCCTGCCGCTGCCGCGCTCGAACAGCAGCACGGCGTCGAGATCCACAGCGAGCCGCGCAGGTCCGGTGCGGCGCGGTTCGTCGCGATCACCCGCCTCCGATGCCAGCAATTCGCTGCCGCCCTCGATCATGAAAAGAAGTACCGACTTCTCGTTCAATGGCGTCACCGCGACCAGATCGGCGGCGATCGTCCCGGGGGCCTCTTGATCGACAAGGTACAGCGATTCAGGCCGCAGCCCGAGCATGTAGTGTCCGCCGCACGTCGCGGCGTAGCTCTCGGGCAGCCGAATCGCCGCGCCGCCCACCACAATTTCCGGTGCGCCATCGATCAACTTCGGCTGGACTTCGACGAGGTTCAAGGTCGGATCGCCGAACAGCCGCGCAACGCCGATACTGACGGGCGCGGCATAGATCCGTTCCGGCGTGTCGCATTGCGCGATTTCGCCATCCAGCAGAACCGCTATGCGGTCGCCCAGCGCCATGGCCTCCTTGAAATCCTGCGTCACATAAAGCACCGTCGAGCCTGCGCGCTTGAGAAGCGCCGGAAGCTCCAGGCGCATTTCGTATCGCAGCTTGGCGTCGACGTTGCGCAGGGGATCATCGAGCAGCAGAATGTCAGGATCCGCGACCAGCGCTCGTGCCAGCGCGGTGCGTTGCTTTTGCCCGTTGGAGAGTTCGCGGGGCGAATGGTTGAGCACGTGACCGATCTTGAGCAACCGCGCCACCGCGTCAACCTTGCGAGCGATCTCGGCAGTGTCCGCCTTCCGCGCCGTCAGCGCGCTGGCGATATTGTCCCGCGCCGTCATATGCGGAAACAGCGCAAAATTCTGGAACGCCATCCCGATCCCGCGCTGCTCCGGCGGGCTGCCGGACGCGTCTCGGCCGCGAAGTCCGATCGTCCCGGCATCCGGCGGGTAGATCCCCGCCAGCAGCCGCAGCAGCACCGTCTTGCCGGTTCCCGACGGCCCGAACAGCGCAACGATCTCGCCCTTCTCGACATTCAGCGACAAGTCCTTCAGGACAGCATCCTGCTTGAACGATTTGCGAAGATTTCGGATCTCGATCTGCGCCATGGTCAGCCCTTGACGGCTCCGAGCGACAGTCCCGCAACCAGCCAGCGCTGGGCATAAAGGGCGAGCAGCAGCGTCGGCGTCACCGACAGGACGATGGCCGCGGCGACCTGGCCGTACTGGATTCCGGACGCGGTCACGAAGGCGAGCGCGCCGACCGTAACGGGCTGCTTGTCGGCGGACGCCAAAATCAGCGCAAACACGAAATTGTTCCAGCAGAAGATGAACGAGAGCAGGCCCGCCGCGGCGATGCCCGGCCCCGCGAGCGGCACCGCGATCTTGAAAAACGTCCGCGCCCAGGAATGACCGGCGATGCGATAAGCGTTCTCGATATCGGGCGAGATATCCTCGAAATAGCCGCGCACAATCCAGAGGATCAGCGGAAGCGCAATCAACTGGTAGACCCAGATCAGTCCGACATAAGTGTCGACCAGTCCGAGATCCTGGAAGTACAGCGACAGCGGCAACAGCACCAAGAGTGGCGGCGCGAAGCGGAAGGACAACAGCGTGAACGCGATATCCTCGCCGAGCCGGAACTTGAACCGGGCGAAGGCGTAGGCCGCCGGCACGCCCAGGATCAACGACAGCAGCACCGCGCAGGTCGATAGCAGCACGCTGTTGCCGAGGTTGCGCATGAACGCAATGTCGAGCGTACCCGCGCTGGTGATGAGATGACCGCTAATCAGCGCCTTGTAGTTGTCCAGCGTCGGAACAAAGCGCAGACTGGGCGGAATGCGAAGGATCTGCTCATTGGTCTGGAACGACATCAGCAGGATCCAGAAGATCGGGAACAGGAAGAAGATCACGATCAGCGTCAGCAACAGTCCGCGAAGCCCGCGTTCGATGAATGACATTCGATCCATGGCCGGTGCTCCTCACGCCGAAGCGTGGCTGCGCTCGCGCAGGCGCAGCCAGTTCTTGATGAAGATGATTGACAGCAAGTAGGTGATCGCCCACAGCACCACGAGCAGAGCCGCCGACTTGCCGACATTGGTGTATTGATAGAATTCGAGGTAGGCGCGCACCTGGAATACCAGCAGGGTGTTCCCAGGACCGCCCTGCGTCATCGCGTAAACGATGTCGAATTGCTGAATCGCATCGAGCAGCCGGAACAGGCTGGCGGTGATGATGTAGGGCGACAGCATCGGCAGGGTAATTCGGAAGAACACGAACAACCTGGGAACACCGTCGAGCGCGGCGGCCTCGAACGGCTGCTGCGGAAGTGACCGCAATCCCGCCAGCAGCAGCACCATGATGAACGGCGTATAGACCCAGACATCGACCAGAACGACCGTAAACAGCGCGGACGACGGACTGGACGCCCACCTGAAATCGGAGATGCCGACGAGGCTGACGAGATAGGAGAGGATTCCAAAATTCGGATTCGTCATCAGCTTCCACATCAATGCCGCGATGGCGGGCGCCGTCATCAACGGCAGCAACAGCAATACCGAAATCAGGTTGTTGATGCGGGTCTGCCGCTGCAACAGCAGCGCGATGATCAGCCCCAGCACCAGTTCGACCCCGACGGAGATGGCGGTGTAGCGCAGGGAAATGCTGACCGTGTTCCAGAACTCGGGGTCATACAGCAGGTTGATGTAATTGCCGAACCAGATGAAGCCTTTCAGGGCCGGAAGATTCAGCCGAAACCGCAAGGTCGAATAGTAAAGCGCGGTGACAAACGGAATCAGAATACCGACGCAGACCAGGAGCGCCGGGAGGCTGAGCAGATACGGAAGCCACTCGACCGGACGGTGGTGGACGACGCGAACGGAATCGTCGATGGGCTGTGACGTCATGGAGCCTCCTGCGCCCGACCCGTGACAGGTCGGGCGGAGCGCACGTTGATCGACGGGCAGCAGCGCGAGGACAAGACCTAGCCGAGGCCGGCTTCCCGCAATTGCTTGTCGATGCTGGCCGCCAACTGGTCGAGGCCTTCGTCGACCGCGACCTCCTTGGCGACCATCTTCTGCAGCGTTTCGGCCCACTGGGTGGTGACGTCGAAGAACAGCGGCTGCGCCGTAAAGTAGATCTTCGCGCCCGGGGCGGAGACGTCATGCTGCTCGAGATAGCCGGGATAGGATTTCGCGATCCGGTCCCGGAATTCTTCATCCTTCCAGACCGACGCTCGGACCGGATTGACGAAGTCCATCTTCCGCGCGCCGAACAGATCGTGTTCGACCGACGTCGCCCACTGCATGAACTTCCATGCGGCGTCCTTTTTCTTTGAGAAGCTGGACATCGCCAGCGACCAGATCCAGACGTTTGGCGTCGGAGCTTTCGCCGCAGGGTTTGCGGCAAACGGGGCATAGCCGAGGTTGCCCCGTTCCTTGTTGTCGCCGCCATTCTCGAAATAGCCGAGAATATCGGCATCGAAGATCATTGCCGACGCGCCGGCACCGAGGTCAGTTCCGACCTGATACCAGGTGTAGGTCGACCAGTTCTTCGGGCCGGATTCCCGAATCATGTCCACCCACTGCTTGTGGAACGCCTTGGAGCCCGCGGAATTCATCGCCGCCTTGAGTTTGCCGCCGGAACTGACCGTGAAATCCTTCTCGCCGAAATTGGCGTATCCTGAAAGAAAGCCGGGATGAATCGTGGCCCAGGAACGCGAGCCGCGAACGCCGATCCCGTAGGGACCCCCGAGATCCTTGGTCAGCTTCGCGGCTGTCGCCGACAACTCAGCCAGATTTTTCGGCACGCTCACCTTGGCCTTGTCGAACAGCTTGCGATTGTAGGCAAGATTGTTCAACTCATAACCCCATGGGATGCACCATTGCTTGGCGTCTGCCGAGCCGAGTTCTCCGCCGGGCACGCCGTTCCATGCCGTGGACGAACGGAGCCCGGGCAACACATCATCCCAGGCGAAATTCGGATTCGTTTTCTTCGGATCCTTGATATATTCGTTGAGATCGACCACCCATCCGGCCGGGCCATAGGTCCACGTCATATAGGCGCCGGTCATGAAGGCATCATACTGATCGGACTTTGACGACAGCGCGGCCGTCACCTTGTCGAAATAGACGTCTTCAGGAAAGACATCGTAGGTAACTTCGATGCCAGTCAACTTCTTGAAGTTCTCGATATCGGCGATCATTGCATCCGCATAGGGATGCTTGTCGAGCAGCAGCTTGATGGCCGTGCCCTTCTGCGCCTGCCAATCGTAGTCAGCGGCCATCGCTTCAATCGCTGAGGAGCCGAGCAGGAAGTTGGCGCCGGCCGCGGTGACACCGAGACGGGCGGCTCCACGCATCAGGTCACGACGGCTGACACGACCAGCCGCATAGGCATCGAAGAGATCCTTTATCCTATCTGTCATGTTTTACTCCCTTTGCTTTTTTGCTGTATTTTCACGCGACGGCCTTTACCGTTCTTTTTGTCGGAGACAACCGCGCTCCGTTCGTTCACGAGACGGCGCGCAGTGAGTTCGTCAGTGATAAGCCCCTTCAGAAACCCGCTGGCGAGTGCAGCGCGGATGCCTGCGACCTTGCTCGGCCCTCCTGCTATTGCGACGACGTTGCGGCCGCGCAGATCCTGCGGCGGCAGTGAGATCGATCGGCCCGAAAGTTCGGTTTCGACGATGTTTCCATGGGCATCGAAGAAATGCCCGAGCATCTCGCCGGCAACGCCCGCGCGCTCGAGTTCCGCGACTTCGTCAGGCCGGATCATGCCAGTCTGCACCAACGATCCGCTCGGGCGCGCCTCGCCGATGCCGACCAGCATGAGGTCCGCCCGCCGCGCAATATCGAATACGGCGGAGATACCTAGTTGCGCGAGCAGCACGGCGCGATCCGCGGCGCTGTTGGCGTAGAGCGGGACCGGCATCAGATAGGCCTCGCTGTCGGTTCGCTCGGCGATAAGGTGAATGACGTCGAACGGGCTCGCCGAAAATTTCCGGGTCAAGCCGCCGAGCAGCGACACGAACTTGACTTCCGACGTCGGCATCGTCGGCAAATGCCGAACGACGGCGGCCAGCGTGCGTCCATGACCGACACCAACGATCTGGCCTGCGTTACGCTGCAAGACCGCATGCAGATAGCTTGCACCGGAAAATGCCAGGGCTTTCAGCGGAAGCCCGAGTTCGCCGAGATCAGGCGCCACCTGAACCATATCGAGTTGAAAGCGCGCCTTGAGCGTTTCCTCGAACTTGACGCATTCCGCAACCGCGCCGTCGACGAAAATTCGGATCAGACCATCGCGGCCGGCGCGCGCGATCAACCGATGCGCCTTGATGGCAGGAATATTGAGTCGAGCAGCTATCTCACCCTGAGTGAGGCCGCCAGCGTAATGCAGCCAGGCGGCACGAGATGCGAGGCTCACATCATCATCAAACGGTGAAATAGGCTGGTCGGTGCCGCTCACATCTCCGCCCTGTAAAATTTTTCAGTACAGGTAAAATTTCACAGACATGATCGGCTGTCAATCGCGATGGGGCGATTTTGCAATGCGAGATTGCGCGCGTGGCGAATGCTGAGCGCGGGCGCGCCGAAAGATGTGGCCGGCAGGACTGGTCGCACGAGGTGCTTGGCGTCTTTCGGAAATCGTCGAATGCCAAGTCGATGCAGCAAGCATAGTCAGCGCAATTGGAGCGACGAGGAATTACGATCGATGGTTGGACCCGCTCCCGACGTGGCTGGGATTCCGCCCGCTTCGCTTATCGCGTAAGGTGCGCGAGAGCGGCAACGTGATTTCGCCGGTGCTCGAGCCCACGGACGGCCGGACCCGGTCGATGCACCGGCGGACGGTAATTTGCTCATCTGCTGCTCGCAACCCGAGGGGCGACGTCGTGATCGATTTGTGACGGCACGAGGCCTGACTGACCAAACTATGGAGGAGTTCAAATGCGATCCGACATGACGCAGGGAGCTGTTTTCCCGGATTATGAGCTTAGCGACCATACTGGGAAGCATCGAAAGCTCTCCGAGTTGCAGGGACAGGATCCGATGGTGCTCGTCCTTGGCCGTGGCGGCTTCTGTCCAAAGGATCGCCGTCAGGCCGAAGGGTTACTGCAGCTCCATCGTGAGATGGAGGTTGGCTATTGCCGGCTGGTCACAATCACGACCGACAATATCACCCAGACGAACGAATATCGCAGCGGAATAGGAGCCCACTGGCCCTTTCTCTCCGATCCGCGGCGCATTGTTCAGAAGGATCTCGACATCGCCGAATACACCGATCCCGTCCACAATCCCATGATTCCGCACGTGATTGTGCTGGAGCCCGGTCTTGTCATTCACAAGATCTACGATGGCTACTGGTTCTTCGGACGGCCCACGATGGAAGAACTCCGCCAGGACCTGCGTGCTGTCACCAAGAAATGCCGACCGGACTGGGACATCACAACGCTCGAACTTAAAGCTGCTTGGCAACAGGGCCGCAAGGAGTTCTTCTATCCGTACGGCAAAACCTATCTTCAAACTCTCGGCGAACCGGATTAGGAACAGACGTCGAAGCCGCTTCAGCTAACATCCTCGATTCCGTGGCGACCGCGTTGTCAAAGGAAGGCGAACTCTCCCCTCGCCTTTGTGAAGCCGCGGCAGTAGCGAGTTCGCCGCCAGAAGGCTGGTTCCTAAACGCGAGACAGCCTCTGAGGAGAAGTAACTTAGGCATCGTGAGCCTAAAAAATCGCCTGCTTAGTCAAGTCGCAAAGCACTTTATCGAATGTGTTCCCCGAGAGGGAAACCGCAACGGACCGGCGACGGGCTTAATGATGGGCAAACATACCCATGTCAGACGGCGTATCTTTGGGCAGGAACGTATGCGCCACCGCCAACGCGCCGAACTCGTTTGTCTCCAAGGCAATCTTCTGAGCAAGCATGACGTCGCCCGCGACCAGATAACCGATGGGCACAAAACAACAACCAACTTTGGGGTGTCCAGCGGCGTCGATCTGATTCACGTTCATCGAAACGCCATAGTGGATACGGTAACGCTTTCCGCTGTCGCAGCCGATAGCGTCGAAATATCGTGTGGCGTCGAACTGAGCGCGTTGCTCAGGGGACAGCCAGCTCCTCAGTAGGCGCAGGCCGCGAGCCTCGCTATTGTGCTTGCTCGAAAATAGTCTGCCCAGTCCGCGCGATCGAAGACGCACGCGCGCCCCAAGCCGAGACCTGCGAAACAAGAGCATGACGGTGAAGCCTATCAACCGCCGACAAGCCGCGGGAAGAACAATGTTTCTTCGTTGGTTGGGTCAAACGACCGGATTCGGGAAACTTCGCCAGCGGCGGTGCGGACGGCCGCGGTAAAGCCTTTGCCAGTCAGTTCCTCGAACCGTTCCTCTGCCTCACGAAGTGCTCGTACATCGTTGGCATCAAAGTAGTGCCGGGTATCCCCGGTATGATCCATCACGATCTGTGTTGCCATTGCCAGAACTCCAAAGGTTTCCAGCCACCCAGCATAGTGTCAAGCAAGCATCATGCCGGGTTCATGGATGCACCAGATGCGTGCCTCAACTTTGGTGGCGGAAAAAACGGATCAGGCCACCTGGCATTGGCGCGAGGACGACCCAGGTCGATCGCTGCGGCCGGAAATCGAGGGCGTAAGTACTGACACCGTAGTTCTCCGGTTTTCTTTGGTCTCGATGAATCAGCCATGATGCCGACGGAAAAGGCGCGGCGACAATGCGCGACAGCCAACCAATGATCGCGAGCAAGCTTGAGCTGTCGCCCTGCGCCGAAAGTGCGAACAAACGCGCGTCCTGAGGGCGCAGCGGTCAGCCACTCGGTATCAGGCACCGCCGTCCGGTAGGATTGTCTGGCGCCGGCGCTTCATGGCCGGCTGGCAATGCACTAAACGTCACGTTTTCACCTCGGCGACACTAGGAAGGCCGCCCGGCATTGGTGCGGGGCGGCCGGATCTAGTCCCAAGGAAATCAGCCTTCGCGCCAATAAAATCAACGTTTTACCGCCAAAAACGCCTTCCGAGGAAATCACCCTTCGCAGGGCCCACCGTCGCCCTCGCCTTCAGCCTAGGGTGTTGGAAAATTGCGGGCCCTTGTTCCAATAACGGAACAAGATTCGAAGGCCCGACTTGAATAGGCGGTTCAATTGCGTGGAGTTTCAAACCATGAGCGATCAAGAACTGGCCGTTCAAGCCATCAGTGAAGCCCAGCAAATTCTTGAAGAATATCTTGAGCCAAGGCATCACGACAAGGAGAGGCTACTCGACAGGTTGGTGGAGGTGCTTGAACGGCCCTCAGTCCTCGTCGCCGTCGATCGGTTGCGACGCGTCAACAGGCAATGACCTCGCGCCCTCCATAGCTCTGGAAGAAGCCCGCCGGGTGAGTCCGGCTCGGGCCAGGCTGCCTCGAGTGCCAGCGATCCCGGCCATCGCCGGCGGACTTCAGATCTGCCCCAGCGGCGGGGTGAGCGCGAGACCGAAGCCCCGAGCTACACAGGCCTATTCTGCGCGTGATCCAGGTGCCGGCGCTGGACTCAATGGGGCGCCGCGAACCGAGACGGGTCCTATGGGTCTAGCCAATAGAGAAGGTTTCTTGTGCGACGTCCTGACGGCTCGGGCGCGATCATTTGGCTGTGGGATCGCGGAAGTCGTCTCCGGCGTATTTTGTAGAACGTCCGCGCGCGCCGCTAGCGAAGAGAGCTGATCGGATATTCTTTTCAAATCCGTCTGTTGAACTGCGGAACTCTGCGTGAGCAGGTCCAACAGCGCGGCGTTTTGCTGTTGTGCCAACTGAATATCCTTCAGCGTCGCACGAATGACGGGATCTGGTATTGGTGCTGAAGCCGTCTCATGTGGAGACCGTTCAGCAAAGCGATTGAAATTCGACAAAGCATAGGCGGTGGCCGCGCTTATGAAAGCCAAGGCGAAGAAAGTTAGGGATATAACGATCGCGGGCGCTCGGCTCGAAGCCCGGTGAAGTGTCGCGGACCGGTTTTCCGGGTGCTGTTCTTTATCCAGTGTCTCCACCAGCGTTCCTTACGGTGTCAGGTCAGTCGCAAACTTTCCTTACCCTGGACCAACGAAAGAGCCGTCGCATGGACAATCCAACGACGGCTCTTGCGCAGTTGCCCACCAAAGTTGTCTTAAATCATGGGCTTATATGGTTAATATTGAGTTATCACCTCAACCGCCTGGCAGATCCTCCTCGATGGAAATGAACAGCGTGGTCATGGCCTGCCAGAGCCGGGAAACGGGCGGCTGGATACCATGGACCGACGAGGACATGGCTCGCTATCGCGAGCATTGGCCGATCGGCAGCGAGGCCCGGCTAAGGGCTGCTGCAACCCTCGCAGCGACCGCTTCCCGAGCGCCGCCCATAGCCGATGTGCGGCGAGCAAATCGAAGTCGGCGTCAAGCGGCAATTCGATGACAAGCGGCGCCCCCTTGGCCGGAAGCTCTCGCAGCCAAAGACGATGCGTCGCACCTCCGAGCCGCATAATAGCATGCCAGCCGTCTAAAGCTTGCCTGAGATGGGCGTCGGACAGCTTGCTGAGATCGAGATCATACGGGCGGCGGCCTTCGCTCAGCCCATGGATGTTCTGACTACGTCATCGATGTCTGGAACGCGGGCGTCCTGGGACGATGCGAAGGTGCTGCGGCGACCATGTCTGATGGCGGGCTCAAGACTGTCGCACATGGCATCGACAAAGATGAGGCCGGAATGGTCAATCGCGGAGGTCGAGGTGCGAGAACGTCTAGGCCCCAGGGTGCACAGCTAAACTGGAGCTTAATTCCTCCAACGCTGGATCGACACCAGCGCTCCCGGCAGCCCAGGACCTTGCGGGACAGTCGAGTGATCCGTGGGAATTTCCCTCTCAGCAGAAACTCCCTCGCCAACTCTTCCGGGTTTTTTGGTCGGGAAGATTGTTCGCGATTGCCATTGCCCTGAACGCTCATGACGACCGATTCCTATCGGTTCGGACAATACTGACCTTCTACTGATGCTCACTCACCTCCCAGTCCTAGCTCGGCGGCCGCGTTGGTCCTGAACAGCCTCGCCGTCTGGCTGCTGACGATTCCGAAATCGAACAGGCGCAACGAGCCCTTCCTGGAGGGCACAGCCTGAAATTCAGCGGAACGACCGGCTTCCAGACGTCGTGATAGAGGTTCGCCAGGTGGTACGGGGTCACAGAGCACAGGTCAGTACCAATTCCGTAAGACCGCAAACTCCACTGCTTTGCGCTGCTGATCTGGTCCGGCGGTCGCGGTGCGCCCCTCACCTGACAAATGCCGGCAAAGGAGTCAAAAAAGAGAGCCATCCAATGGCACAATAAGTGCATGGCCTTTCGTAACGGGGGCGATTTGGATATGCCATTGATAAGCCTCGATATTCGTATGCTGAGGTCATTCGTATCGGTGGTCCAGACCGGCAGCATTACCGTTGCAGCCCGACAACTTGGCAGGACGCAGCCCGCGATCACGTTGCAGCTGCAACGACTGGAAGAGCTCACGAACACGACGTTATTCTGTAATATTGGCCGCCGCCAACTTCTCACGGACGAGGGCGACCTTGTCCTGTCCTACGCGAAGTCAATATTGCGCCTTCACGACGAGATGTTGCAAAGGCTGGCCTCGCCGGACGTGGAAGGTACCGTTGTTCTCGGCACGCCGGATCTTTACGCTGCGTTTGTGCTTCCTGCGATATTGAACCGCTTTCGCAAAGCTTTTCCGAGAGTTCAGGTCGAACTGCGCTGCGAGTTGTCAACGCCACTCGTAGGTCTCGTTCGCCGTGGCGAAATCGATCTCGCGCTGGTCACCAAGATGGACGGCTTCTCTGGCGGGAAAGTCGTCGGGCAAGAACAGTTGATCTGGATGGTTGGAACCGATTCTGACGCTCATCGCGCCGATCTCGTGCCGCTTGCCCTGCTTCCGCCCGGAAACATCTATCGCGAGCACGCGATCGACAAGCTCGAGCGCATCGGCCGCAACTGGAAGATTGCTTGCGTCAGCGCCAGCGCGGTTGGGCTTCAGGCGGCGGCGATCGCCGGCATGGCCGTGACCGTTCTCGGCCGCAGCGCGCTAATTCCCGGCTTGCGCGAACTCGGAGGAAATGAAGGGTTTCCGCCTCTGCCGCCGGTTGAGCTCCTCCTGTACCGAGCAGCCGGGCGGAACCTTGCAGCCATCGATGCCCTTTATAATTACCTCGAAAGCTATCTCGGCTCGGATTCCGGCCGTGTCGAATTCGCGGTGGAAGTGGCGAACGATCACGCGGCAAGACAACCGCTGCCGGACGCTGCGGAGTGAGGGCCTTATCCTCGTCGGTGCCGTCTTTCCACAACGCCTATTGCGCAAATAATGGCCACCGTCCTGTCCCTGGAGCCGAGCCTGTTCAGAAGCGCCCGCGCGCCTGGGCGCGCTTGCGCGACGCATCGACCACCGGCTGAACTGATGCGAGCGATGGCCGGCGACCAGATTGGTCGCCGGACGCGCGAATCAAAATGAACGCGGCGCGGAAGCCGCGGAACTTGGCTGGGCCTGTTGCGTCACGACGGCCGTTGTCCCGACAAGGCTTGCTCGACAGCCCGTCGGGCCATCACCACCACCAGATGGGCGCGGTACTCGCTGTCGGCATGGATGTCGGAGTTGAGGCCGGACGGCGCAATCGAGATCCGCATTAGCGCCGCGGGCGAGAAGTTCACCACCAGCGCGTCTTCGATATCCTTGGATCGGAACACCACGGGCCCGGCGCCGGTGATGGCGACACGCACACTGCCACCAAACCTTGCCGCAAGTACGCCGACCAGCGCAAAACGTGACGCTTGGCTCTTGAACTTCGCATAGCCTGCCGCGTTTGGAATCGGAAAGCGAACAGCCACGATAATCTCGTCCGGCGCGAGGGCGGTCTGGAACAAGCCGGTAAAGAATGCGTCTGCGGCAATTTCGCGTCGATCGGTGATGATGGTGGCGCCGAACCCGAGTGCCCCTGCGGGATAGTCCGCCGAAGGATCGGC
>Ga0137403_10004761_pt1 | contig 15908 bp, 22 predicted proteins | sample CZOMad2_1_16fung_FD_122057 | JGI IMG/M metagenome (GOLD analysis project Ga0137403, IMG submission 122057) | Vadose zone soil fungal communities from Angelo Coast Range Reserve, California, USA - CZOMad2_1_16fungal (Hybrid Assembly) | ecosystem: Environmental > Terrestrial > Soil > Vadose zone... | reverse complement strand
ATGTCGCTGCGATCGAGTTTCACTTGTCCTTCCTCAACGAGAGACAGATTAGTGGATGGGGGCGTGGTGATCCAGAGGGAGGAGTCAATCGCGTCACTTTGACCGTGGGCCAGCCCCTTCCGGTCTACCCCGATCAACGGACATCGTCAGACCGCCCCGGCATGTCGGGTTGGTGCCATTTTCGGAAGTGTTGGCACATTGACGCGATGACCATTTCAGCACAATGATTGGACATTAAAGCGGGTTACCGGACTGTGCGAAAGGGGCCGCAGCCGAGCATCCAAGGATATTCCCTGATGATCTACGAGGCCGCGCGTCACGAAGCCCTCAATGGGTCAAGTTGGAACGAAGCGACTTCACGCGAATACATTCAACGCATTGCAGCCGACACCAACGCAACGTTTTCTCACCGCGACCTATGGCCAACACATCCGCTGGAGGAAGCCCGTCCGGGCACTCGCTTTTATAATTTATATGTTGGCGCGGGTGGTGTTGCGTGGGCGCTCAACCACCTGAGGCGTATCGGAGCCATTGTCGATCATCCCGATTTTCAGGAAGTAATACCTGAATTAAGGGAGGCCAACCGCGCCCAGATCGAAGGCGGACGGTGGCGCAACCACGGCGCCGACGGCCTTCTGATCGGTGACGCTGGACTGCTTCTAGTTGCAGGCCGATTGGCGGGGCTGAACACCGTCGCAGATCAATTGGGAGCCGCTGTTGATAATAGTAAGGACAATCCGGTGCGAGAATTTATGTTTGGATCTCCGGGGACAGCAACCCTATCACTTGCGCTGTTTGAGGAAACCGGTGATGACATTTGGGCGTCGCGGTTCCGTCGCGATATCAGGCTTCTGTGGGATCGGCTTGAAACTTGCGAGGGTGCGGATTGCCTGATCTGGGAGCAAAATCTTCAAGGGCATAAGGCGACACATCTAGGCGCAGTTCACGGCTTCGCGGGAAATGCCTTTCCTGCGTTGCGCGGCCAACATCTCTTGCCCGACAACGAGCAAAAACAATGGCTGGATTGCATTGCTCGCACGCTGCGGGCGACGGCAGTGCGCGAGGGGGAGTTGATCAATTGGCCGCAATCGGTTGGCAAACATCGACCGGGCCGCACCGCAATGCTGATGCAGCACTGTCATGGTGCGCCTGGCATTGTGAACACCATGGCTACCTTTCCGGGCTCAGCCATTGACGATCTCTTGACTGCGGCTGGCGAGACGATCTGGCAAGCTGGCCCGCTGAAAAAAGGTAGCTGCATCTGTCACGGCACGGCTGGAAACGGCTTTGCGTTTCTCAAATTGTTCAAGCGCACCGGAAGTGAGATGTGGCTGGATCGTGCTCGACAGTTCGCGGCCCACGCAATAGGCCAGTGTGAGGCAGCAAAGCAGCAGTATGGTCAGTACCGCTACACGTTGTGGACCGGCGATCTAGGGCTTGCGATCTTCCTCTCAAAATGCATTGAAGGCGACGATCTTTTTCCAACCGAAGACTTTTTCTAGCCAAACATCCAATGTCCGCTGTGGGTCAATCGCGTCGGTTTAACGATGTCCCCGTCACTTCCGCTTTACCCCTGATAGCCGACCTTCGTCGGCAGGATCGGCACGTCGAAAGTACCAACAGAGACTCATGCATCGCAACAAATTAAGAGCTTACTCAATCACCTCGTCAGCCAAGGCAGACAACGAAGGAGGAATGGTGAGATGTAGCAATTTTGCAGCCCGCATGTTGATCAGGAACGACACATAAATGGGTCTCTGAATAGGAAATTCCGCCGCCTTTGCGCCGCGCAGGATTTTGCCAGCGATGCCGCCAGCCTGCTTGATTAACCCGAAATTATTCGGTCCGTAGGAAATCAGGCCGCCGACCTTGGCGTAGATCGGGAACAATCCAATTGACGGCAGTCGAAATTCGCGACTGAGTTCGGCGATGACGGGGCCTGATCAACGAATATGGGCGACGAGTGCACCAGCATCGCGTCCACTTTTGCTTCTACGGCGCGCTGGAATGCGTTGCGAAACTCACCGGGCTGATCGATTCCGAGCCGCAGTGTTTCGATTCCGATTTTGCGGGCGGTGTCTTCGCCGGATTTGAGCTGCGTCTGATCGAGATGTGTATCGTAGAGCAGCGCGACTTTATGGATTTGGGGCAGCACCTCCCTGATAATCTGAATCCATTTGCCTGTAATTTCTGGGGCATCGAGGAAGATGCCAGTCACATTCCCGCCCGGCCGGTTAAGGCTCCGCGCGGCTCCGGTGGCTATGGGATCGGATTCTAGGTCGAGTGCGACAATGGGAACCGTTTGCGAGGAATGCCGCGCAGCTATAAGACTTCCCGACGCGATTGCAATAATGACATCCATGCTTGCCGCTAATTCGTTCGCATATTTAGCAAGCAACTCATCGTTGCCCTCCGCGGATCGCACGATCAGGATGAATTTCTCGCTGCCAAGCTCACTGATCAATCCTTCGCTGATCAATCGTTCCCGGTCGGCCCCCAGCACACCCGGAAACAACACGCCAATCTTTCGCGGTCCGCTGTTTTGCGCCAGCGCGACCAGCGGCAACGCCATCGCGCCGCCAACGAGTCCTATGAACTCACGACGCTTCATTCGATCACCTCGTCGGCACGGGCAAGCAACGTCGGTGGGATTTCAAGGCCGAGAGTCTTGGCGGTTTTGAGATTGATAATGAGCTGAAACTTTGTCGGCCGCTGGATTGGCAGATCGGCGGGCTTTGCGCCCTGCAGGATTTTACCGACGTAGACGCCAATCTGGCGATGGGCATCGCCGATGTCTGGGTCATAACTCATCAGGCCGCCGGCCACTGCGAAGTCGCGAAACTGATAGATCGCGGGGATCGCTGCTGCTGCTACAAGCGCCACGAGCTTGTCGCGATGCACGTCGAAAACGGGATCACTGCCGACCAGTAATGCGTCGGCCTTTTCTTGGGTGAGCGTTGCGAAGGCTCGTTCGATCCCCTTCTCGTCGGTTGCTTCGAGAAAGCGAAGGTTAAGACCTAGCACCTGCGCCGCCGCGCGTATGTCAGAGGACTGTCCTCGTCCCTCAGGGGTATCGGGATTAGTCAAGGCCGCGAAAGCGGTCGCCTTTGGAACGAGTTCGCGTAGCAACCCGAGCCGCTTCGGCGCCAGGTCCGCGGAAATGATCGTCATGCCAGTGGCATTGCCGCCTGGACGGGAGAGGCTCGCAGCCAGACCCAATCCAACTGGATCGCCGCCCATCACGAACACGATAGGAATTGTCGATGTTGCGGCTTTTGCGGCGAGTGCGGAGGTAGAACCGCCCACTGCCACAAGTACAGCCACGTGCCGGCGAACAAGGTCGGCCGCCAGCTCCGGGAGGCGATCCAGCCGGCCTTTAGCGAATCGGTATTCGGTGGAAAGATTTTTTGCTTCAGCGAAGCCGACCTCTTCTAATCCTTTTCCGAACGCGGCCACGACCTTCGACGAATCCTTCGCCCATCGGCTGCTGAGAAACCCAATCACCAGCATCGACGGTTGTTGCGCTTCCGCCGCCAACGGCCATACCGTCGCACCACCGATCAGACCGATGAACTCGCGCCGTCTCATTATACTTGCCCCGAGCCCATACGGGCTACGTCCTCAACTGTTAGCCAGTCAGCGCCCAAGTGTACATAAAATTGAGTCAGTGGGGATGTCCGACATGGGTAATTCGTTCAGCTTGACCGTGCGCCGACCACTTCCGGTCTACCTCGATAAGCGGACTCTCCGCCGGCCGGTCGGGACTTCGCAAAAGTGCCAATGCCGGAAGTCCACGATGTCTATTCGACCACCTTGTCTGCGCTGGCCACCAGCGGCGCCGACGCAGTGAGCCCGTCTTGGCCCTCTCAGCTATCCAGCCGGATCTGATAGCGTTCGGCGAATCGCTGACAACTGAGCCCAAGTCGCGTCATCTATTTCGATGCCATCGGCGATGCGCTCGGCTCGGGCTCACCGGCGACCACGACCGGGAGATCTTGGGGTCAAACTGAGAAGAACTCAGTACGAGCACATGTTTTCCGCTTTGCCATCGAACTCAGACATTGCCCGACGCAGTATCGGCATGTCTCAAACGTGCCAACAAGGGACGTCCATTTTCTCCGTAACCTCGACTGCAGCCCAACTCATAAGATATCAAGATCGTGCGCGGTAACCACACGGCCGTCATAGAGCTGCCGTATCTCGTTCAGCAGGGCTTCTTCAGGGTCGGCGAGCGTCAATGCGCCGCCAGCGTTGGCGCGATGATAGAGCACCAACAAACCGGGTTTGACGCGCGCTGCGAGCACTGCGAGCTCTATGGACGAGGTATGATGGGTTCGACGATACCGTTGCCATTTGCCTGAGACCTTCTGATAGGTTTCCTGCGAATAGGTCTCGTGAATCAGCACGTCGCAGCCGACGCAATGCTCGGCCAGGCTCGGCGTCGGCGCCGTATCGCCCGACATGACGATGACCTTATCGGGGGTCTCGAATCGAAAACCGAATGCATGCTTGAGCCCGTGTCGCACGGGAAAGGCGGTGACACAAATGTTGCGGTCCGTGTAGATCACTCCCGGTTTTATCTCGTGCACGATTACCCGACATCCGGCGCGTGGCAGTCTGTCTGTGCCGTTGACGCGATTTGCGATGTCGATCTTCCATGCGCTTAGCACATGCTGGGTCATATCGCGGAGACCCTTCGGTCCGTAAACCTCGATCGGTTGTTTCCGGCCCAGTATCCACGGTGTCAGGATCAGGTCCGGATAGCCCGCGGTGTGGTCGGCGTGCAGGTGTGTCAGGAAAACGGTCTTTAACTGAGCAGCAGCCGGTCCGAATGCGACTACGCCCTTGCTGTACGCAGCAGCTGCGCGTCGAACGACGCCGGGACCGAAGTCGACCAGATAGGGCGTTCCGCTCACAACGATAGCCGTCGCGGGCCCAGAGCGCTGGGGATCCGGACGCGGCGTTCCCGTTCCGAGCATGACGATTTGTGTCGTTGGTGTCGGTCCGCGGCGCGCTCTTGCTTGCGTGAGGCGCATGGTGTCAATCGAGCCGAATATTGGATGTCTTGATGACGGTTCGCCATTGTTCGGTCGCGGATTTGAGCAAGATGCTGGTCTCGGCACCTGCGCTTGCCATTGGCTCCAGTCCCTGTGCGCGAAGTCGCGCCTGCAGATCGGGCGATTGCAACGCTTGCTGTACTTCGCGTTCAAGCGCAACACGAATCGGCTCCGGAATGCCCTTCGGTGCCAACATCACCTGGTAGAAACCAACTTCGAAGCCGGGGTAACCGCTCTCCGCGATCGTGGGGATTTCCGGCGCAAGCGGTGTGCGCCGAGGACTCGAGATCGCAAGCGCTCTTAGCCGGCCCTCCCGCACAATCTGCAGCACGCCGGGAGTTGCAAGGAAGCCGGCCTGAATCTGCCCACCGACCAAGCCCATCACGACCTCGGCATTGCCCTTGTAGGGCACGTGCACGCCCTCGAAGCCCGCCTGGATCCGGAAATACTCCATCGTCAGGTGACCCGGATCGCCACGTCCTCCGCCGCTGCCATAGATCAGCGGCCGGCCCTTGAGCGTTTTTGCATACGCGACGAACTCCGCCACCGATGTCACAGGAACGGAGGGATGCACGACGAGCGTCAGCGAGAAACTTGCGGCGCTCGCAATCGGCGTTAAATCCCGGACCGGATCGAATGCGAGCTTGGCATATAGCGTCGGATTTACCGTCAGCGGCGTGTCGAGGACGAGCAACAGCGTGTAGCCATCCGGATCGGCCTTGGCGACCACATCGGTCCCGATATTGCCGGAAGCACCTGGCCGATTCTCCACCACAAACGGTTGCTTCATGCTGGCGGCGAGCCTGTCGGCGAGCAGGCGCGCTGTGAAATCCAGCGGGCCGCCGGCCGGGAATGGCACCACGATCTTGACCGGTCTGGAGAGATAGCTCTGCGCAGAGGCGGCCGGACAGCCGAGTGCGGCAGAACTCAACAACATGACGGCGACTGCAACATCCAGAGCACGCCTCAATCCAGCCATCGAGAACCTCCGTTTGTTCGCGTTCACACCCCTGAACGATGCGCCGTGCAGACATATCCGTCCAATTCTGATACATGACGGTTGCATAACCAATTTGATAGGTCTGTGCCATGCAATGGGTCGATCGCATCGGACGCCACCTCAAGCTGCGTGATCTGCACATTTTGCTGGCGGTGGTGCAGCACGGCAGCATGGCAAAGGCCGCAGCTGAGCTTGCGATCTCGCAGCCGGCGGTATCGAAGGCGATTGCGGACATGGAGCACACATTTGGGCTTCGCCTGCTCGACCGTGGCCGCAGCGGCATCGAGCCCACGGCTTACGGCCGCGCCCTCGTCACACGCGGCCAGGTGATCTTTGACGAACTCAAGCATGGTGTTGAGGAACTCGCATTTCTCGCCGACCCGACCGTGGGAGATCTGCGCATCGGCAGTACCGAGAGCATCGCGGCCGGATTCTTGCCCGCCGTCATCGAGCGCTTCGCGCGCGAGCAGCCACGAGTCCGCCTCGACGTCGCGCAGGCGGTCATGAACACACAGCATTATCGGGAATTGCGCGAGCGCAGCATCGATCTGTTGTTGGGTCGCATTCCGAGGCCGTTCGAAGAGGACGATCTCGAAGCGGGAGTTGTATATGACGATCAGGTCGTCGTAGTGGCAGGCCGGCAGAGCAAATGGGCGCGGGTGCGCAAGCTCAAGCTCGCCGACCTCGCCGGCGAGCGCTGGATCCTGCCGCCCGCAAATACGATGCCTAGCGTACTCGCCGCGGAGTTGTTTCGCGCCGGCAGCGCCGAGGTGCCCCGTTCGCCCATCACTACGCTTTCCATTCACCTATGTTCTCAGTTGGCCGCGAGCGCGCAGTTCGTGACGATGCTTCCAGCCTCGGTGCTACGCTTTAGCAACCGTGACCAGTCTCTCAAGATTCTTCCGATTAAGCTTCACGCGCAGCAGCGGCCCGTCGGAATCGTGGCTCTAAAGAATCGCACGCTCAGCCCGGCAGCAAGGCTTTTTGTCGAGTGCGTCCACCGGACTGCGAGGGACGCGAAAGGCTAAATATCATGACGCGTCTATCGCCGCGAATGTCCGGATTGGGACAATCGCGTCAGTTTGACGATGTCTCTGTCACTTCAGCTTCTCCCCGATAGCGGTTTAGCGACGTCGCGGTACTTTGCAAAAGTGGCAGGAACAGACTGTCATCTCACTATTCGATCACTTGGCGACATACTCATCGAAATTTGTAGCGGACGAATTTCCGCTAATGATCGACTCGTTCTGAACTTTCACCATGAGAAAAAACTTAGGCGACAACGGTTCGAAGAACGGCTCAAATCTTGGCAAAGTATCCGTCAGAAATATTTTCGGCACTCAGCACGAGGCGTTGAATTCTTTGTGCTGCGGGAATGTTGGGAGATGGTCCCACCGTCAGTTTTGTAAACGCAGTGGTCAGTGTTGATTTGAGATAAGTCACGAATCAATTTTTGTAGACATATTATCCTTTGATGGCCGCTAAAGCGGCGTTGGCGCACGCGAAAAATGCCAGCCACGCGCTTGCTGGTTTGGAGTCATTGATGAAACAGCGGTTGCTGGGTGGAACCGACAGCGAGCGAGCAGATTGACTCGTCACGGAGTAATCCAATGACCCAGAAAAGCCGAACGCCACGCGGGTCGAGCGTAATAGATGCCGTTACTGGTTCCGGTGCCAGACAGGTTCCAGCACGACCGCACGACTCGGGCAGTCAGGCCAATGAAACCGTTGACGGTCTGGATGCCACGACCGAGTCGTTACGGCACGCAGCGGAGGATTTTCCCACTGGAGCTACGCCGGATGATATAGAAAAAACGCCGGTGTTTGACCGGGCGGGTGACGCACCGAAATTTGAGTGAGCGTGCAATGGTCACCAAAAAGCACGGTATAATCATTGAAACACCGACAGAGGCACGACAAGCCGAACCCGGCCCGTCCGTGCTTTTGCTGTTGGTTATCAGCATTGCCCTCGCGGTGTCCCTCCTTGGCCTCGTCTGGTTATTATTTTTTCAGATGTGATTAAACTTTGAGCCGCTGGATGCGACCTAACGGCGCATTCAATTTGAATCAAAACAATTTGCGCGGCCTGTCACACAACCGACTCACTGGACCGATAGACGGCACCCGATAACAGGAGATTGCCAGTGCTAACGTCGTCAAATTTTGAGCCGGAATTAATTTCAACTATGCGTCTAGTCCTCGACGTGGCGGTAGAAAAAATTGCTGTCGCGAACCGGACACCCGCGACAAAAGCGAGGATGGCGGAACGGATTCTGCGGGCCGCGTCTGAGGGCGTAAGAGACCCGATTCAGTTGACTGCAGTCGCGGTTGAGGGCGGCATGCAACCAGCGGACTGAAAGAGACCGCCAACTGAGGCGGCCTTACTTTGCCGACGGCGCGCTATTGAGAAGCTGCGAAACAGCTGTGTGTACCGAAAACCTAAACACGGGCGTAGTGGTGGTGAAGTCCGCCCAAGATGGCGCGTGAACTGATCACACCGGTTCGCTGAACCGGGCGGAAGACCGGCGCATCCTTGTCCAAGGATCGATGAGTTCTGACGCCGTTGTAATAGTGGGCGTAAGATTTCAGAATGCCGCGCAGATGCACCTCGCCCAGGACAATGATGTGGTCCAAGCACTCACGCCGGATCGATCCGATCAGCCGTTCGGCAAAGCCATTCTGCTAGGGCGAGGCTGGTGCGGTGGGCTTGTCCCGAATGCCCATGGCGCGCAACCGGCGTGTGACGACCGCACCATAGATCCGGTCCCGGTCGCGGATCATGTAGCGCGGAGCTCCATTCCACGGGAATGCTTCCGTGATCTGGCGCGCAACCCATTCCGCGGTCGGATGTGGCGTGACGTTGATCCAGACCAGCTCTCTGCGATCCAGCCGCACGATGATGTAGGCGTACAGCAGGTCGAAGCCAAGGGTCGGGACAACGAACAGGTCCATGGCGGCGGTGTCTGGCGCATGGTTACGCAAGAAGGTGCGCCATCCCTGGCTGGACGGCCCGCGTCGCTTGACCATGTATTTGGCGACACTCGACTGCGCGACCGCAAACCCGAGCTTGAGCAGCTCCCCGTGAATGCGCGGCGCGCCCCACAGCGGATTTTCGATGCTCATCCGCCGGATCAATACGCGCAGCTCCGGGCCGATCCGCGGTCGCCCTCCCAGTGGGCGCGACTTCCAACGCCAGTAGCAGCGCAAGCCGGCCCTGTGCCAACGTACGAGCGTCTCGGGCCGGATGATTGTGAGAACCTGCAGGATTGATGGAAACCAGCGATACAGCCGGATCAAGAACCATCGATCCTGGTTCGTCAGCCGGACGCGACCGTGCAGCCGACGCCTCAAGGCAATCAACTGATGTCGAAGCACCGCGTTCTCCGCTTCGAGCCGCAACTTCGACTTGAACGGCGACCCCAGGACGGCCAGCAAGAAACAGAACAGCCCGATCATTCCGCCAGCTTAGGCGATTCCATCACGTCATCAACTCGGACAAGGTTTTCGGTACACACACCCGCTTTGCGGATACGGCGCACGAGCAGCAAGGTTGGCGGCCCCCTTAACTGGATACGGCCGATGAGTCTGGACGGTGCCTAGCCAGCACGGTCGGACAATCGGTTTCTCATTTCCGGGGAAGGCGCGCCGATGCCGTCACGCGCGACAAAGTCATCGCTACGATTCGGTTTGCTCACGGCAGCCTTATGGCTGACCGCGATATCGTCGGCCTTTGCTCAGACATACATGCCGATTCTCCCAAATAGCGTGATCGGCAATGTCGTGGACCAGAGCGGTGCATCTCGTGCGCGTGAGGCCATCATAGCAAATTGACTTTCACGATTTTTCAAAGCGACGCGAAGCGATTGAAGAAAGGCCTGTCGTTATTGGTCTTTTGACGCGATTCACAAAAGCTTGACACGATAAAACCTGCACAACTCACGCGTGGTCGCCAGATCTCAATCACAGAAACCCGCGTCGTTCCGACGTAACAATTCGTGAGGTAGAGAAAATATGGTGCCGCTGAAATCACGTTCACACGACTCATTGTAGGCGCAATCGCGGCGCTCGTCGTCGGCGGTACCAATGCCCACGACCCGGACCACACGGACCAAAGTGATTGGTACCAATCGTTGATGCAGCCGGACGTTCCGAATGCTTCATGCTGCGGGGAGGCCGACGCCTATTGGGCCGATGAGATCCATGTGCGCAACGGCAAGACCTACGCCAAGATCACCGACGATCGGCCGGACGAGCCTCGGCATCGTCCGCATATCGACGTCGGGACCGAGATCGAGATCCGGAACAACAAACTCAAGTGGGACAAATCGAATCCAACGGGGCACGGCGTCGTGTTCTTGAGCCGCGCGGGATACGTCTTTTGCTACGTCCAGCCCGGAGGCGTCTGAAATTCGGCCCTGTGGCCGTCCGTGGTCTTGAACATATTCGACCTGCGCGCGACGGATCCGGAGAGCCATTGAGTGATGGGAGTCGGGCAGTCATTTTTCGGTGATCAATACATGAGTTTATGTCATTCGAAGCGGTACAAAACGTCGCTTTTCGAAAGCTTGGATAGTGCTGCAGAATTATGATCAACTGATTAGCTTTAGGAGACGAAAATGTCTACCTGCACACATGAATCGATGATAAATCATCATGGTTCCGGGATTTTAGCCGATCTCCGCGAGACCCTGCACGTCTGGCGGGAGCGCCAGCACCAGCGGCGTGAGCTGGCCGAATTGTCCGCGCGTGACCTGCACGATGTCGGGCTTTCCTGGAGCGACGTCGCTTTCGAAGCCGAAAAGCCGTTCTGGCGGGCGTGAACGCCGCCGGGCCGGCGTCGCCTGTTGAGGGGGGCGCCGGCCGACGACTTTTCGGGACCAAGGGAAGCCTGCGATGACCGCGCTTCGTCTCAAGGACCTCAAGCAACGATGACAATATTCAATAGCCAGCAGCAAAACGACCGCGCTATCCGTTGGCGGGGAATAGCCGCCACAGTGGTGGTCGAACTTCTTGTCTTGCTTGCCCTTGGCGTCGCGCTTGTTCGCTATCTTGAATGGTCATCGGCCGTCAATCAGGCCGAATTCATGAGCGCGACCGAGCCATCGGCGTCTGTTGCAAATCATTCCGGCGGATTTTCCACTCCGGTTCAGGCCCTCAAGGTGGGAGCCGATTGCGATCGGAGGGGTTGAACTACTGACCCGTCAGGAGCCCGCATTCACTCCAAGACGATATATTCGAATGCCACACCTTCAGGGTCATTTTCCTCGAACCATTTTTCCATGGCTTCCTCGTTGGCAAAGACCTTCCAGGTGGGTCGACGTCGCCGACTTCTGCGCTGGTGTTGACGTAGATCAGGACTTTCATTGTTCCCTCTTCAGCTTGCGCTTCCCCAATGCGTGTCTTTGCGCGATGAATCAAACTCCCGAACGTGGCCGCGATTCAATGCTCGCATGACGCGGATACGTGCTAACATGGTCGGCCCATTGAGATCGGCGACAAGCATCAGAGCTTCGATCGCCGCTTGCACTCCGGCGGCGCGGATTCCTTCTTCGGAAGTCCGGTTATGTATGTCGCCGCATCTTGCAGCGTGAGCAGCTTCCGGCCATTCGCCAATACGATCGGTTCGTCAAAGGAAGTGGACCAGGGCACGACTTACAGGTCCGCCGGCCCATCCAACTTGACGAGATAGACCAAAATGAGATCCTCAGTCGATTGTGAGGTTGCTTGCCTATAGCGAGCGGCTTCCTTGGGATGGGCGAGCCGCACGCGCAGAATTGTATTGTCGCCGCATAGAGGGACGGCACCGGATTTCAGTGAACTGAGCTTGGTTCGCAGCTGTTCGTCTGTGCAGATCGCCTGTGCCTCCGAGTATCTCTTGGCTCCAAAGGCGAGGACTGGCTTGCCGTCAACCTCGATTGTAAATATCGAAAGCGAAAGGCGGTCGTTCATTTTCTCTTCGCCTTCAGCCCCCCGGTTGCTTACTCCAATTAAAGTCCAGCCGGCCGTCGGGCAGCGGAATCGGATCATCGAAGTCGCGCGACCAGTCAGCCAGGCAGCCACGACGGGCCGACGTCGGCGCCGCGATGGTCGCACACCGTGCACAGCACGCGTGGCTGCAGTTCTCCAAAGGTCACGTCGTCTGGAAAGCCGCTAGCGTCGATCTCCGCATTGTGGTGACAGTCCGGATTGCCGCAGCAAACGAAGACGCGGTTTCGTCCGTGGCTTCGTATATTGGCCAGCCGCATGGGCTTGTCGTGCAGGATGAGGTTCGGGATCGTCCAGGGCATTGCCCATGATTACGCAGGTTTGATCGATCGTGAAGCCGCTACAGTTTGGGACCGTGGCGCCGGTGCACACATGATCAGCCTGATAGTCCGCGCGCGATGATCCTTCGAGGTAGTGGCTCGATGGGTAGACTGAGATTGCGATCTGTCTTGGCCTTCGGCCTATCGGTCGCTTTGTGTGCTTCTGCCAACGCCTTGACGGTGCATCGCTCCAAACCGCCCGACCGCCAGTTACGCCCGAGCCAACGTGTTGCTGTCCCCCAGGGCTACGCTGTTCCCGGTTGGACCGACGAACAGACGCGCAATTGGCTGAGTTACCCGCGAGTGTCTGGTTAACGCCAATGCCGCCCCTGGCTTAGGCTGATAATCGCCGCCACTCCGGCCGGATGTAGGCGTCGTACCGCCGGGCGCGGATGATCAGGCTCACGACCGAGCGGCAGACCGTGCCCTGCGTTTGGGTGCATCCCGACAATGAGAGGTGAGGGCGCCGGCTATTGAATCTGAGACTCGATCTCGGTGAGCTCCCGATCACACCAATTCAACGCCGATTCGATTGCCGCTTTTAACTCGTGCCGCTCTTGGTTTTCATCATAATAGGCCAAGTCGTAGTCAGTCCCTGTGATCTGGTGATCACCAACCGTAATCGGCTCGAACTCCCTAATACGTACGGTCGGGCACCAAGGACGCTGGCGCAGTGCTCAGAATTGGAGTCATCTCGGACACACACGGTCTCCTGCGTCCGCAGGTTGAGCAACTCCTCGCAGGCGTAGCGTATATCGTCCACGCCGGCGATATCGGTTCGCCAAACGTTATCGCGGGACTCCACAGGATTGCGCCTGTCATTGCGATCAGAGGGAACGTCGATACCGGCCAGTGGGCGGAGCATTATCCGGAGACCCAGACGGTAACGCTCGGCGGGCGCTGCATCTACGTCCTGCACGACATCAAAACACTTCAGATCGATCCAGTCTCGTGCGGGGTCGACATCGTCGTTTGCGGCCACTCGCATCGGCCCCGGATGGAGACTATTCGCGGCGTGCTCTATCTGAATCCCGGAAGCGCTGGACCACGGCGTTTCAACTTGCCCGTCACTGTGGCGATTTTGGATCTGACCGCAAGTGGTCCGAGGCCACTCATCCATGATCTTGGTGGTGCAAGCTGATCGGGGTGGCGATAAAAGGGCGTCCAATAAAACGTCCAACAAAGCGTCCAACACAAAAATCGGCCGATCTTCTAAGGCACTAATATACATGATAGAATTCCAAAAGAAATTCGGAACCGGAGCGCTTCACCCGCTCCACGATTTTCTACGCCACTCTACGATCTAGCGCGATTTGGCACGCTTTTAAGCGCGCGCCGAAGCGCCGCTGACCTCCCTGAGACGCGGACCGTTCTCGACCACTGGTTTGTTCTTCTCATCTTCTGGAGCTGGGCTGCGGAGCCAGGGCCAATGCAAAATCCGATTGTCGGCGGTCGCCGCCGAGGCGGCAGCGCCGACATTGCTCACCCGCGCCGATTGAGGTCGACCTCTCCTAGGAACTTGTCCCGCTGTCTGCTTGGCCTTCGACGGAGGGGACAAGGTTCGCGGCGAGAAAGTCCACGAATGCTCTGACCTTGGGAGCGAGATGCCGGCTCGATGGCCACAGGACCCGAAGCGGTCCGGAGCGATCGGTGTAGTTGTCGAGCACAGTGACGAGCAGACCCTCACGAAGTTGCCGGCCTATGGCGAAGTCCGGCAGGTAGGCGATGCCCAGGCCTTGCTCGGCCATATGGATCAGCGGCTCAAGCGTGCTGGCGACGGCCGTCTTCGGCAGTTCAATCTCGATGCCGGCATGTCCGGACGGCACGGGCCATTGCTCGAACTTTCTGCTGGTCGGAAACCTGTGGTGCAGGCAGGCATGAGCCTTGAGGTCATCAGGCGTCAGGGGAACACCTTTGACCGCCAAATAGGCCGGCGCCGCTACGAGGCGTCGGTGATAGGTGCCCAAGGCGCGAGACATCAAACGCGTGTCGCCGGCGTCGGCGAAGCGCACCACGGCGTCAAAACCCTCCTCGATCACATCGATGACCCGATCGCTGAAATCGAGATCCAGCATGATCTCGGGATAGGCCCGCATGAACGCCGCGAGCGTCGGCATCATCAGCGTGCCGGCCAATGGCAGGCCGACACGCAGCGTGCCGCGCGGAGCTTCGTGCGTCCGCGACAGTTCAAGCTCGGCCGCTTCGATTTCGGAAAAGATGCGCCGGCAGCGTTCGAGGAACAGGGCGCCTTCCGCGGTGAGTGTGATACTGCGCGTGCTGCGATGAAGGAGGCGCACGCCGAGCCGTTCCTCCATCCGTGCCACGGCCTTGCCGATCGCCGATGACGACACGCCAAGCTGCCGTCCCGCAATGGTGAAACTTCGGGCTTCCGCGGCCCGAACGAAGGCATTGAGCGATCCCAGACTGTCCATCCGCGAACCTCCATTTCGGACGCGTGTGTCCAATATGTTTGGAATTATGGCCTGTTTTTCAAACCTCCGAGAACGCTCATCTTCAGCCCAACGCCGCAGCCGACCTCTCTCACAACACCTAGTTGGAGGCCGCGTCCACAAAAGCCTTTTCTTATCAAGGAGATAGTCATGTCCTTGTCAGTCGTTCTCATCACTGGAGCCCTCACGGGCATTGGCCGCGCAGCGGCGGTCTCGTTCGCGAAAGCGGGCCATCGCGTCGTTGTTTCGGGGCGAAAGCCAGATGCTGGTGAGGCGTTGGTTGGTGAGCTCCGTTCGCTCGGTGCCGAAGCCGAATTCGTCCAGGCCGATGTGCGCAAGGAAGACGATGTCCGTCGTCTCGTCGACCGCACGGTCGAGCGCTTCGGACGTCTCGATATCGCGGTGAACAATGCCGGCACCGAAGGCAAACCCGGCCCGATCACGGAGCAGACTGCGGAAAGCTATTCCGCGACGTTCGACACCAACGTTCTCGGCGTAATCCTGAGCATGAAGCACGAAGCACGCGTCATGCAGGGACAGCGCAGCGGGACCATCATCAACATCTCCTCGACTTATGGGCACGAGGGCGCGGCGGGCGCCTCCATCTATGTCGGCAGCAAGCACGCCGTCGAAGGCATTACCAAGTCGGTGGCGCTCGAACTCGCGAAGTCGGGAATCCGTGTGAATGCCGTGGCGCCTGGTCCGACCGACACCGGCATGTTGACCCGCTTCACAGGCACGCCGGAGAACAAGGCAGCTCTGGTGACGACCGTTCCGATGGCCCGCCTCGGCCTCTCGGAAGAGCTTGCCAACGCGATCGTCTTCATCGCGTCGGAGGGAGCTTCCTACATCACCGGCCATGTTCTCCACGTCGATGGCGGCAAGAGCCACTAGCTCCCGAGGGCATTCCCGTTCGCGCTTCAAATGGCAGGAGGAGTCCGATGGCTGACGTCGTGAAAAAGTACAGCATTTCTTCCGAGCTGGCACAGAAGATGGTTGATCAGGCGGTGGCGAAAGCGAGACAAATGGGGGTCGCCGAGAACGTCGCGATTCTCGATGACGGCGGCAATCTCAAGGCCTTTAGCCGGATGGATGG
>Ga0137403_10004760_pt1 | contig 15911 bp, 19 predicted proteins | sample CZOMad2_1_16fung_FD_122057 | JGI IMG/M metagenome (GOLD analysis project Ga0137403, IMG submission 122057) | Vadose zone soil fungal communities from Angelo Coast Range Reserve, California, USA - CZOMad2_1_16fungal (Hybrid Assembly) | ecosystem: Environmental > Terrestrial > Soil > Vadose zone... | reverse complement strand
GATCAAGGTGTACGCCAGCAATTTCATGCCAAAATGTCGGTGTTGGAGATGCTCAAAACGAAGCAGCCGCCGCTTGCCTTTGTCCTCCCACGCCAAGGTCCGGTCGACACGTGTCCTCACGGCCTGCAGAGCGGCCTTGAAGAACCGCTTCCGCCCGCGTGTTGTGCGCTTCCGGTTCCGTGGCTTCTCTGTGATGTTGGGGATCATGCCGGCATTGAACAGGCCCGTGCGATGGTCCGTGGAATCAACGCCGGCGTCGAGATTGACATAGGCGTCTCTGAGGTCCACCCCGACCGGTGTGGCCACCGTCTTGAACGCTTGCAGCCCCTCCGGGAGCAGCACCATGGCCGTCTCCTTGACCGGTGCTACGGGGCGTGGAGAGAACACATAGCCCTGGTTGTCCGTCATGGCGATGACCTGCTCCCCTTGTGGGTGCTTAGAGCCCGCGTCGCCGATCCCATCGCCCCGTTTTTGGCGACGGTGTGGGTCCCGTCGCCATGGCGTATGCGGACAGCGAGTTTCTGCTCGTCCGAGAGATGCCCCACACGGGCGATGAACGCCTGCTGGAGTGACCCCTCGTCGGCCCATGTGGCGAAGGCGCTGTAGACATGGGTGTCAGGAAGTGCAGGCGTGCCAGTGGCGTCTTTCGGCATGAGCAAGCATTGCCATGGCATCCCCGTATAGAGGACCCCCAAGATGAGAGTCAAGAGGCGAGGAGAGCCGAGTGTGCACGTCGGACCCCGTGTGGGCCTCGAGAGGGGCGGGAAGATACATGCGGTGAACTCCGCTGCGGCGAGTTGGACGGGAATCGGCGTGGTTACAGCGTGTGTTGCCGGGGCGTTCATCGTGCCATGGCCTCGCCTGAAGATGCTTGATGCAATTTATGAAATCACATTTCCATCACTATTACAATAACTTAGAAAAAACAGCAAAACTTGCAACCAGTTCATTACCATTTGGGCCACGGCAGCGTGATCTCTGTGCCGGGCAAGACCGAAGCATTCCAGATCAGCGGCACCACGGAACTGAATAAGTCGGTGGACCTGGTCAGCAGCTTCCTGCTGGCACGCAGCGTGCCCTTCCGTAATGGCCTGCGGACCGGCTCGGACGTGACGGGAATGGGAGCGGACGACGCGCTGGGGCGGCTCAGCTTTGTCGATACCGACACCGTGCAGGTGCACCGTGGCAGTGGGGATGGCAGCGCTCCACAGTTCTTTGCGCGGGGCACGGCGGTAGAATTCGCCAGCAGCATGGTAGCGAGCGTGCAACGGGGCAGCATCGCGCTTGGCGGCGGGGTGACGTCGAATACCGCCACGATCAGTTCGGTGGACCCGACGCGTTCGGTCGTCGTGTTCCTTGGGAACGACAGCGATACGGCGACGATCGACCGGATATTTCCGAAGGTGGAGCTGACCAACGCCGCGACGGTGACGGCCAGCCGCACCTCGGGGACGGGGACGATTCACGTCGGCTTTGCGGTGATCGAATTCGCACCCGGCGTGGTGAGCCAGATCCAGCAGGTCAGCAAGACGCTAAACGATCCGGACACTTCCGGCAATGTGACCCTGACATCGGTGGATACGAGCCGCACGGTTTGTTTCCCGCGCGGCTTTACGGTCGGTGGCAACAGCAGCATGGCAAACACCGTTGCGCTGGGCTACCTGGCCGACACGACGACGTTTACGGTGGAGCGCAACGCCTCGGCAGCTGGGGCCACCGTGACCTACGAAGCGACCGTGGTGGAGTTCAACGCCAGCTATGTCTCGGTCCAAAGGGGGCGCACCACCATGGCGTCGGTCAGCAGCGCGACGGCGAGCGTGACTTCTGTAGCGCAAAATCAATCCTTTCCCCTGCTGCTGGGGTTTAAGACCAGTGGCTCGGGCGGGACGGAAAGCCAAGTGTTCGGGACCGTGCACCACAGCGCGGCCAATACGATCACGGTGGAGCGGGGGGAGGCGAGCATTGCGAGCTTGACTCTGAGCTGGGAACTGGTGACCATGTTAGTGTAACGAAGCAGTAGAGCAGTATGGCAGTCACCGTCACCGTCCTTCCCGCCACCACCAAGCTCATCGCTCTGGCGGACCTCAAGGCTATCCTCGGCATTACCGACGGCGCGAACGATACGCTGCTCGGCAACATCATCCAGCGAGGCAGCGATGCCATCGCTCGGTTCTGCAACCGCGTCTTCGCGCAGCGGACCGTCATTGAGACCCTGCCGGGGACCGGGGGGCAGTTGCTCAAGCTGAAGTTCGCGCCCATCACCGCGCTCACCTCCATTGCCTTCGACGGCGACACTGTAGACAGCGACAGCTATACACTGATCGAGCCTGACGCCGGGATGGTGTATCGCGAGGCGGGATGGTTTTATACCGGTCACGCCTACGACTATGCCGCCACCTATACCCACGGCTACAACCTGCCGGACATGGCCGGGGCCGATACCTTGCCCTACGACATTCAGCAGGCCGCGCTGGAGCTGTGCAAGGGCATGTGGCTGGCCCGGCAGCGGGATCCTTCCGTGACGATGGAATCCGTCCCGGATGTGTATACCGTGCAGTACGGCGCCAAGAATGGCGGCTCATTGGGGGCCATTCCGCCGAACGTGGAGGAACTCCTCTTGCCTTATAAGGAATTTAAGCTGTGATGGCGGCGCAGGTCCAGGCGTTAATCGCCGTGGCGGGTGAGACGATCACCTACAAGCGGGTCATGCACGGCGCCTACAGCACGGCCACGCTGCAGAGCGCCCCTTCGGTGCAGAGCTATACGATCAAAGCAGGGGTACGGGAGTATCGCGCGCGCGAGATTGCAGGGCTGGTTCAGCAGGGCGACCGGGAAGTCCGTATCGCCGCAGCGGATCTGAGCTTTACGCCCAGGCCGAACGACCAGGTCGTGATCGGCGGCAAAACGTTTCAGGTGGTGTCGGTCAATACGCGCAGCCCGTTCAATGAGGCGGCGATTCATATCGTGCAGGTGCGGGGCGGGAATGGGTAAAAGCCTTTGCCAAGACAGGAGCGCTGGAATCTGGTGAGGGAAAAAAGAAAGGCCGTGCATCCTCTGCACGGCCTATCGTCTGTGTGCAGTATTTACCTTTATAAACTGAGCTCGCAGTATGCCCTGGCGGCTGCGTGCACGTGCGCCGGCGGCACCATGTCAATCGTGGCGTCTGCACGGAGTGGGCGGACGGCTTCGCGCCCGGCGTCCCAGCGGGCGTTGAGGGCGAGGAGACTGGCATCATGACGCGCGGCCAACCAAGCTTTGAACTGTGTGTACCTGTGGTTCCCGTTTATTCATAGCTATTGAAATACTTGACTTTCCCGTCTCTCAGCCTCACTCTGGAGCCCAACGATTCCGCTTTAGCTCTCGCTCCATGCGATGAGGTGATGCCCGATGCACCCTATACTTGCGGCCCTACTGACATTTCTGACGACGCTGCCCCGCTCTCATCTTGCTCTGCAGCTTGAAATCGTCGCCCTCCGCCACCAGGTGGCCGTCTATCAGCGGTCCGTATCGCGTCCCCGTCTCCATGCAACCGATCGCTTGCTCTGGGTCTGGCTCTCGCGCTGGTGGCCAGGCTGGCAACAGGCTCTAAAGTTCGTCCAACCCCGGACGGTCATCGCCTGGCAGAAGAGACGGTTCCGAGACTACTGGCGGCGCTTGAGTCAGAGCGGCAAGCCGGGACGACCTGTCGTCTCCCAAGAGGTACGCGAGCTGATCCGAGATATGTGGCACGCCAATCCCACCTGGGGCTCACCTCGCATCGTCGGCGAACTCCAGAAACTGAGCATTCACGTGGCCAAATCGACGGTGGAGAAGTATCGCCCACGATCGCGTAAACCCTCCTCGCCACCGTGGAGAGCGTTCCTGAACAACCATGTCGAGGACTTGGTCTCTTGTGATTTTTTCACCGTGCCAACGGTGACCTTCAAAGTGCTGTTTGTGTTCGTAATCCTGGTGCACGATCGACGGCGCATCGTGCACTTCAACGTCACGCAACACCCCACCGCGCAGTGGACGGCGCAGCAGGTGGTGGACACGTTCCCCTGGGACGAGGCCCCGCAATATCTCCTGCGCGACCGCGATGGCATCTACGGTGACGCCTTCCGGCAGCGGGTGTGGCATATGGGGATCGCAGAGGTGGTAATCGCCCCCCGGAGTCCGTGGCAAAACCCCTATGTCGAACGGCTCATCGGGAGTATCCGCCGTGAATGCCTGGACCATGTCATCGTCTTGCACGAGCGACATCTGAGACGGCTCTTGACTGGGTACTTCCAGTATTATCATCACTGGCGCACGCACCAGGCGCTGGAGATGGATTGTCCTGTGCCGCGGCCGGTCCAACGGCCGGAGGTCGGCCCGATCCGGAAAGTGCCAGAAGTCAGTGGGTTGCATCATCACTATGAGCGTCGAGCCGCGTGATGACACAGGCGCCAACCTGCCGGTTTACAGTTGCGACGGGTTTTCGGGACCCACAGGTGGTCTGCTCGGCCACTATCGTCCGCTGTACGCCTTGGAGCAGAGCTTTAGCTTCGGCGAGCGTCAACCCAAGTGCGTCGGGTTGCAATGCGCCCCGTTCGAACTCCGCCACGTCTTCAACACATTGGGTTGCCCCATGATCCGACTCGACAATGACTTGGATGCGGACTTTCATCTACCACCTCCCACTACTCCCACCTCCACGCCTCATCCCCCAAAGCGTAGAGTTTGAGACGCCGGTTCATCTGCCGACGGTCAACATGCTCCAGCTCCAGCCATGCCTGCAGGAGCTCCAGCTCGGCCAGTTGGTCCCGGGCCTCGTCGAGGTCGCCTGTGCGGACACCCTCCAGCAGGTCGGCGTAGCGGTCCAGGAAATAACCAGGTGAATACTCGTCTTCAAGTGCCATAAAGGCCCAAGGCCCGCCACAGTCTTCGGGCGGCGCCGCGCGCTGACCGCCAATGCAGACAGGGTAGATGCGCTTCCGGTCCCATGGGAGCCGGCGTTCCACCCGGACCACATGTTGCCACAGGTCCCCGAAATCGTATTCATAGAGGAAGCGTTCGTTCGGGCGAAAGTGAAAGTCGGCAAGGTGTACCTGGCGCGGGTCGTCGCGAAAGCCGATGCCACCAATGCGACTGATGCCGTAGTCTTTGCCACGGATACGGAAGCGATGCAGGTGGGCGTCATCCCAGCCCATGGCGATTTGCAGGGTATGATGGAGATCAGCGATGGTGCTGTCGCCGCGCACCAAGAGCCGGCGCCAGATCAGGGGCGAGATCTCGCACAGCCACACGTGGAGCTGATAGACTTCAATGATGGAGGACGGCTCGTTCATGGCATCGCCAGCTTACCACGATTGACTGCCATGTCCAGCCAGCATAACTCCAGGCAGCCCCCACTTTGTGATGGTCTCGTGGTGCGGGGGTGTGGACGGCAGACCGGCGGGAGGACGATGGGCCGTCACGAGGCGGAGGGCTGAGCGATGGGATGTCCGGGCCACATCGAGGGCTGCGCGGCGGAGGCATTCCGCTGTCCGTGCGGGATACTGGCGTGCGAGCTGCACGGGCACGCGGACGTAGGCGACGACCCGTACTGCCCGCATTGGCTGCGGGCCGAGAGCATGGCTGAGACAGACGGGCGCGGGTACGAGGACATCGACCTGTCGCGTTGGGAAGAGGGGCGCGCATGAGAGTGGTGATGTGCAGAAATCGGATCTGCCTATTTTCCCGCGCGATGAGCTGACCGACCGAGGGAGGGGTGGAGGCGAAGCCGACGGGGTGAGGAGCGTCGCCGCTGAGCGGCCGTCTCCAAGGCCACCGCAGAGGAACGCTGACAGGGAAGCCGGGCGAGACTGCGTCCTGTCCGCGGCGCTCGTCACCACGAAGCTCATCACCGTACAGCGCCTCAAGGTGTCGCGGCGCGAGTTCTTGTCGTGGTGCCAAGCCGGTCGAGCATGGTGCCTGATCCGTTTGGGTTTCGAAGGAGCGCTCATGACGATCGGTGTCCTGGCTCTGGTGGGAGTCACTCCTGACCGCGTGGCCGCGCTGACCGCTGCCGGGTACGCCGTCCGCGAGGGGAAGCAATCTGCCAACCGGACAGACGCCGTGTGCGAGGCAGCCGATCGCGTCAGGGTCGTGCTGACCAACGGCCGCGGCGGTCTGAGCGGCGACGAGATGGCCTGGCTGCCGACGCTCGAGATCATCTGCGCCGTGGGCGCGGGCTATGAAGCGGTCGATCTGGACACCGCCCGGCGCCGGGGCATCGTGGTCGCCCATTGCCCCGACGCGAACGCCCCCGCGGTCGCCGACTCCGCGATGATGCTGCTGCTGGCCGCCACGCGGCACCTGCTGCAGGCCGATCGCGTCGTCCGTGCCGGGGGATGGCAGGAGCAATGGCGTGTCGAGACCCCGACCATGACGGGCAAGCGCCTGGGGATTCTCGGGCTCGGAAACATCGGGAGCAGGATTGCGCCGCGCGCCGCGCGCGGCTTCGACATGGCGATCGGCTATCACAACCGGGCGGCGGTCGCCGGCTCCCCCTATCGCTATTTCGCCAGTCTCCTCGCGCTCGCGACGTGGGCCGATTGCCTGGTCGCCGCCGCGCCGGGGGGCGCGGGGACGCGGCACCTCGTCAACGCGGACGTGCTCGCCGCGCTCGGACCGCAAGGCTATCTCGTCAACGTCGGGCGCGGGACGGTGGTGGAGACCCAGGCCCTGATCGACGCGCTGCAATCGCAGCGCATGGCGGGGGCTGGCCTGGATGTCCTCGAGGGTGAACCGAGCGTCCCGCCACTCCTGCCGGAGCTGCTGCAATGCGACAACGTGGTGGTCACGCCGCATGTCGCCGGGCGCGCGCCGGAGTCGCGGACCGCGGCGACCGCGTTGATTCTCGCCAACCTGAACGCGCATTTTGCCGGCCAGCCGCTGCCCTCTCCGGTCTCCATCAAGGCCTGAGCCCGTCTTCCCCAACCCTGCTCAGAAACTTCACAGCTTGGGAGATCACGCGAGACCATCAAAAAGCTGGGGGTGACTCGTCTGCCCGGGGTAGAATGAGCCTCTCATATGGATTCTACTTGATGATTGTGCATGTGGCTGCTACCCTACAGAGCCTCGATCACGAGGTGCGTTTGGAGGGCAGCCCATGTACAGAACAACGGGTTGGAGCGAACAAAGGTACCAAAAGTTTTACAGGACTTCTCTATGGTCAGAAATATCAATAGGTTATACGATCGGTAACTGTGGAGTTTGTCTCATTTCCATCGAAATTTGCGAAGACCACCTTATTCGTAACTCATTGTAAAATATATTAGCCGAAAGGCTGTGAAACTTTTGGTCCCTTTGTTCGCGTCGACCGATCAATCAGCAACTCTATGCTGCCGAGTCATGGGACGAGATGGCCATTGAGCAGCGATCCAAAGCCCTTTTCGAGCGAGCCATCACGATCTGGCCTGGGCCGCAGCCGAGTTCTACACCGCTGTGATCAATTCCCACTGGTCACATAGGTAAAATCCCACAGCAGCGCAGAGTTGAGTTCCTTTCGCCCCAGCACGTTATGCCCTTTGCACGGCAGGCTCCCTGTTGGCGGTAAACCGCCGGGTTCCAACAACTCCGGGCCACCAGCGGGAACCCAATGACCGTGACAAAATCGCCAACCGGGGGTAGAATCAGAGTCATGAGTGTTCATCGCGGAGAGAGCCGTATGCAGATTCATATCGAGCTTCCAGAAGATGTCTCCCGAACGTTGCAAGAGTGCTGGAGTGACGTGCCACGCCGAACGCTCGAAGCCATTGCCCTTGAGGGCTACCGGTCTGGAGCCCTCTCCGAGAGCCAGGTGCGACGGCTCCTTGGCTTTGAAACCAGGATGGACGTGCATGCCTTCCTCAAGCAAGCCGGGATACCCCTACACTATACCAAGGCCGACTTCGAAGAGGACCTTGAGGCCCACCGCAAACTTGGGCTCCTGCCAAACTGATGATCGTCATCGCCGATAGTGCACCGATGAACTACTTGGTGCTCATTGGTGAGACCAACCTGCTCCCCACGCTGTACGGGGGTGTCGTGATCCCCACGGCGGTGCTGATGGAGCTTCGTTCCCGTGGCGCACCAGCGCCGGTGAGGGAGTGGGTGAGCCATCCCCCCTCCTGGCTGCGCGTGGAACGGGTTGACCCAGTCCTGCTGGCCGAGACGGCTCTCAACCTCGACCCCGGAGAACGAGAGGCCATTGCCTTGGCCCGTGAGCTTCAGGCTGAGCTTGTGGTGATCGACGACCAGGCAGGCCGCCGAGAAGCCCGCCGGTGGCATTTGACCGTGACCGGCACATTAGGTGTGTTACGTACTGCCGCATCCCGAGGGCTCGTCCAGTTCAGAGAGGTACTCGATCGCCTCCAGCAAACCAACTTCTATATCTCGGCTGAACTGCTCCAGCAACTCCTTGATGAAGATGACTCAAGCACCTAAGTAGGCCATGTCGGCCCAGTGAGAACGACGCTGTCACCAGCGGAAAAGTGGCGATAAATCTCCTGAAAAAACAATCGGTTGCGATTTCAGCCGTGCTTGGCATTTTCGCAGATTTGGGGCCATCTGAGCTTCTAGAGAAACCCTTGTGACAAATGGAGTTTCAGAGCTCCATTGCCGCTGGTAACAGCGTCGTTCTCACTGGGCCTACCTGGAACGCTTGTACCGCCATCCGTGGGCCACCCTGGCGGCGAGCGCGCTCTTGGTGAGGGTAGCGGGCAAAAGCGTGAGGAAATGTCCGCTAACGGCTGGCGGGGTCGTCACGAGCGACGAGTACAGATAGTTCCTTCGTCAGGCTGGTTGCAGTTATCTATTTGAAAAGAAAGGTATTAATTGTCTGATCTAGGTTCAGAGGTGTCGAAGAGCTTCCGCCAGTACAGCGTGATGAAGTGGTCTAAAATCTCTTTGAATTATAGGTCCTTACAACTTAGCGTGCATTTTTACATCACTTCGCCCGCTACCCTTATCTCCAAGCGCTCAAACGCCGCAACGCGCCACTCCTGCACAACCTCGCGCATTTATCTTGAAAAGGATTAAAAAAACCTTGACAGCCCCCTCAGAGCATGTGTTAGGCCAAACTGTCTTGAATCCTGTTTGACTCCATTTTCATGGAGAGCATCAAAAACCTGGGGGTAATCCATTAGTCTGGAGTAGAATGAGCCAGCCCACCGGTGTCACCCAGACTGGAGGACGGCTCCCATGAAGATCAGAGTCCAACTCGTGGTGTGCGATAACAATGGCCACGAAGCAACCTTCACCGATGTGGCTGTCCTCGAGAAGGACTGCCAGCGCATCGAGCACCTCGGCTTGACGCTCTCTAAGGCGAAGCAGATCCTCGCCGCGCTGCAGCAACGCCTCGTGGACCAGCAGACCTCGGCCTTTGTCGTGGCCCATGCGCAGTGTGAACACTGTGGCACGGCTCTCAGGATCAAAGGGTACCATCCGCGCACCTTCCGCACCCTGTTTGGCACGGTCACCCTCACCAGTCCACGCCTCTATCGTTGTCGTCGTCAGCGGCGCAAGACCACCATCTTCCGGCCACTGAACGCCCTGCTGACCGACTCGGTCGCCCCCGAGCGACTGTTCATGGAGACGAAGTGGGCCTCGTTGGTGTCCTACGGCCTGACCCCCAGGTTCTTGATGCTCTCCTGAAAGCGTGTCTACGAAGCTCGCACGATGGCAAATCTTAGAGAAGCTTCGTGCCTCTTCATGATCAAAAGGTAGAAGAATGGGCACTCTCCTTATCCGCAACGCCACGGTTTTAGTCACAATGGACGCCCAACGGCGCGAGATCGCCGATGGGGGCCTGTTTGCGCGGGATGGCTTCATCGAGCACGTCGGGCGGATGAGTGAGCTCCCCTCGACGGCTGACGAACTCCTTGATCTGAGCGGCCACCTTGTCCTACCCGGGCTGGTGAACACTCATCACCATCTCTATCAAACCCTCACCCGCGCGCTCCCCGCCGCCCAAAACGCCGACCTGTTTCATTGGTTAGTCACGCTCTACCCGATCTGGGCCCACCTCACCCCTGAAGCGCTCCGAATCTCCACGCTCACCGGGCTGGCGGAGCTGGCACTCTCCGGCTGCACCACCGTCTGCGACCACCTCTACATTTTCCCCAATGGCTGCCGGCTGGACGACGAGATTGAGGCCGCGCGCGAGATCGGCATGCGTTTCCACGCCTCGCGCGGCTCGATGAGCCTGGGCGAGTCAAAAGGCGGTCTGCCGCCTGACCGCGTGGTGGAAGAGGAAGCCTTCATCCTCAAGGACTCCCTACGCCTGATCGAACAGTATCACGATCCAACACCTGGTGCGCTGACGCGAATCGTGTTGGCGCCGTGCTCGCCGTTCTCGGTGACGCCGGAGTTGATGCGGCAATCGTCCCGGCTGGCGCGGACGTATCGCGTGCATCAGCACACCCACCTGGCGGAAACCCTGGACGAGGAAATATTCTGCCAGCAAAAGTTTGGCCATCGCCCGGTGGCGTTGATGGAGACGCTGGACTGGGTCGGCGACGATGTCTGGTTCGCGCACGCGGTGCACGTCAACGACGCCGAGATCGGGCTGTACGCGCGCACCGGTTGCGGCGTCGCCCACTGCCCCTCATCCAACATGCGGCTCGCGTCCGGCATTGCGCCTGTGCAAAAATATCGCGCGGCGGGTGTGAAGGTCGGTTTGGGTGTGGATGGTTCTGCCAGCAATGATGGCTCCCACATGCTGGGAGAAGCCAGGCAGGCCATGCTGTTAGCACGGTTGGGGCTCGCCGAGGACGCGCGGCGGCCGCTCCGCGATACCATGGGGCCTGCATCGCCGGTCCCCCGTCCCCCGTCACCATTGACGGCCCGCGAGGCGCTGGAGCTGGCCACGCTCGGCGGCGCGACCGTGCTCGGGCGCGATGACATTGGAACGCTGGCGCCCGGCAAGTGCGCGGACTTCTTCGCCATCAATCTCAACCGGCTGGAGTATGCGGGCGCCCTGCACGACCCCGTCGCCGCCGCCATTTTGTGCGCGCCGCAAAAGGCGGACTACACATTCGTTCACGGAAAAGCCATTGTCAAAGAAGGACAGGTCGCTACGGTTGAGATGGGGCGCGTGATTGAACGACACAACCGCATCGCCTGGCAGATGGTGGACGGCTCATAGAGACGATCCGGCGGATCATCTCTACGAGCATCAAACATGAACCTCTGTGAGGCCCTCCGTTTGCGCCCCCGCGAGGTCGTCGTCTTCGTGGGCGGCAGTGGGAAAACGACGGCGATGGTCCGCCTGGCCGGCGAACGGGCCTCCGCCGGTCAACGCGTGATTACGACCACAACCACACACCTCGGCGCCGACCAGACCGCGTTTGCGCCGATGCACGTGATCAGCCCGCCCGCCGATATCGCCACAATTCGTTCCGCCCTCCACACGCACCTCCATGTGCTCGTCACCGGCCCACTCGATCTCGCGCTTGGCAAGGCCACCAGTGTGCCTGAAAACTTGATAAAGCAATGGTGTACCCTACCTGAGATGGCCGCCGTCCTGGTCGAGGCGGATGGCGCACGCCAGCCCCCGCTTAAAGCACCCGCCGACCATGAACCCGCCATCCCGGCCTTTGCCACCCACGTAGTGATCGTCGTTGGCCTGGAGGTGCTGGGCCAACCGCTGACAGAGGCTGTGGCGCACCGCCCGGAACGGATCGCAGCGCTGGCGGGCTTGCCCATCGGCCCGATCATCACGCCAGACGCGCTCGTCTGTGTGCGCCTGCACCCGCAAGGCGGGCTGAAAAATATACCCGCCCGCGCGCTAGTCAGCATACTGTTAAAAAGGCGGAAAACCCTGCGGCTGCTCACGTGGCTGGAGCCGTCTCAAAGCAGCTGCTCCAAAACCCCGCCATCGAGTCCGTTCTGATCGGTGCCGCTCAACTCGATAACCCGTGCGGTCAAAAAACTCAAAATCACCATTGCAGCAGCGGTTACGCCCACGCGCATGGAAATTCTAGGACGGATTGCCTATTCAAGCACGCATTCTTTCAGTGTCTGAGCATTCTCACCCCAGGATAGGCGGGTAAATCCTCCGCGATTCGAGTTTCGCCTGGTTTGTTCAGGGGTGCTGGAGTGGGTTGTCGACCGGAAACCCCTCGGCCGCTGCTGCCATGAGAAGAGCGTCGTCTGCCGCCACGAATACCGGTACAGACAACTGTTGACGTTCAATGGCCTCGCGGACGGCCATGGCACACGCCAAGTGTAGCGCATCGTAGGCCCGCAACGGATACTTTTGCAGCAACGCGCAGGCCTGCGTGATGATGGGCGGCGTGCTGGTGGCCAGCGCATACGATTGCGTCATGTGCTCCAGGACTTGCTGTGCGAGCTGCTGTGCCTGGTCGGCCTCTAGGGTCCCTCCCCGGACGCGGCGCTGCAACGCACTCACGATTTCCGGTTGCGTCAGCACCGACGTATAGATCATTTGGCTGCTCTGCTGGGCGACGACGGCTTGCACCCACGACGAACCCGACCTCCACCACATAACGCTTGGCCAGGGCGCTGGTGTCAAAGTAGTATGAGGGCATTACCGTCGATCGTCCAGGATAGTATGCGACAACGGCGGGCCCGGGATCTCTACCGGAGTAAAGGCCGCTTCGGAGCCACACGGGGTCCGCGGGATGGACGCCAGAATGCCCTGCGCGAGCATCTGTTGATTTGCCTGGTAGTACTGGACCTGCTCATCGTCAACCAGGAACGTGTGAATCAACTCCTCCAGGGTACACTGGCGCTGCTGGGCGAGGACCCGCAAGCGGTCGTAGGTTTCCTCCGACAGTTCGAGCACCTTGCCCATGAGCTGTCTCCTCTCTTGTGACGATCGATGGCGCCACCTTCAGGCCGCGTCGCAGTCGTAGTACTTGAGCAGTCCCCCCAACCGCTCTCGGCACCGGATAGGGCCTTGTCGCACTGTCCTGTGGCCTGGCAAAGGGATCAGCACGACATTCCCCATGTCCTGATGGGGGCGCTCTTGATGATCATGCGCGTCATACTGTGTGAGCGCATGGCGGAGGGACGCTGCCCCACAGAGAATTAACCGTGAGAGACACTCCTCCTTGACGGAGCGGACCCAGCGCTCCGCATAGGCGTTGAGGTTCGGACTCCGGGGCGGCAGAGGCACCCGTTTCACGCCTGCCTCATCAATGGTGTGCTGAAACGCGGGGCAGAACTTCCCGTCTCGGTCATGGATCAGATACTGCCCCGGAGCGAGGAAGCCCCAATCGTCCATGGTCATATTGCGCGCGATCTGCACCATCCAGGCGGCATCAGGATGCGACGTCACCCCTGCCACAGAAATGTTCCGACTTCCAAGATGGATAACGAACAGGACGTAATACGTCACGAGCCCACACCACGTCCATACCTCGGTGGTAAAAAAGTCGGTCGCCACCAGCACGTCCATATGTGTGCGGATAAACTCGTGCCATGTCGTGGTCCTCTTGAGTTTCGGGGCCGATGGAATGCCATGGCGCTTGAGGATGTTGCCGACCGTCTGGTCGCTGACCGTGTATCCCAAGTTGGCCAGGGCGCCCACCATGCGATCGTAGCCCCAGGAGCGATTCTCTTGAGCCATGCGTACCACCAAAGCCTCCAGCTCCTGGTCGATCGTGGGACGCCATGGCGACCGGCGTTTTTGGGAGCTATCGAACTTCCGCGCCGCGAGCGTGCGGTGCCAGGCGAGAATCGTGTCAGGCTTGACGAGGCTGGCCACTTCCTCCAACGCCTTTTTGCCTAGCTTTTTGCCAATCTCAGCCAGCGCCTTGCGCGCCCCATAGCTGAGTGGCACGCGCCCCTTGATCTGATTGCGGAGAACCCGGTTCTCCGTCACCAGGTACTCGTTGCGCAACAGCGATTCCTGATCGACGGTCCCCGTGATGTATGCCAATACGTGCGTCCAATCCATACGCTGCTGCCCCTCCGTCTATGCTGCCCATACTGACGGTGAGTATGCACGATCACGACGCGGAGTACAAGACGAAGGGAAGGCTATGATGGGTTCATAACCTCCTAAAAAGGGAGCATTTGGATTATTTGACCATGCGGGGAGCGCCATGACCAGGCGCAAGGCTAGGTGGGGACGCCCTCAATGATGCTCAACGCGGCCTGGGTCGGCATGACGCGCACCAGCGTGAAGCCCGCCGCGTTAAGCAGCACGCGATACTCCGCCTCGGTCCGTTCCAGCGCCCCGTAATGCACTAGCATGGTGATGTCGTCCAGTGGACCTAGTGATGGCGTAGTCCTGGCGGGGAGGACCCCCTCCATCACCAGCAGTCGACTGTGCGCGGCCATGGCTCGGCGGCATTGGGTGAGGATCGCCTGCGCCTGCGGGGCATCCCAATCGTGGATCACGCGCTTCAGCAAGTAGGCGTCACCACCGCCCGGCAGCCTCTGGAAGAAGTCGCCGGCCACGCGGGTACAACGGTCCGCGACGCCGGCGGCGTCCAAGAGCGACTGCGCACTCTCCACCACGGCGGGGAGGTCAAACAGGACGCCACGTGCCTGCGGGTAGCGCTGCAGGATGGCGGCGAGCAGGGCCCCCTGGCCCCCGCCCACGTCGATGATGGTGGCCATCCCTGCAAAGTCATAGGCCTCCAGGATTGCCTGCCCCTCGGGACCCGACAGACTCGTCATCGCCGCCTGAAAGCATGCGGCGGCCTCGGCATGCTGGGCATAGTAGTCAAAGGCGCCCATGCCATGCACCCGGTTGAAGGCGGCCTGGCCCGTGCGTACGCTGTCGAGCAGGGCCCCCTCGGCGCGCCAAACCCACTCCTCCCCGGAGAGGACCGCAAAGGGGCGGAGCGAGGCTGGGGCCTCTGTCCGCAAGAGGTCGGCCATAGGGGTCAGGCGGAAATGCTGGTCCGGCTCCTCGGCAAAGATCCCGAGGCTGGCGAGGGCACGGAGGACGCGGTAGAGGGTGCGGGGATGGGCGCCAACCGTCTGCGCCAGTTCCTCGCTGCGTTTGGCTCCCTCGGTCAGAAGGTCGGCAATCCCGAGCTTGGCCGCCACATAGAGCAATTGGGTGATCCGAGCCCCATGGAACAGGTGCATCAACGCCATGTGTGGCGGCCGTGGGGTCATCCCGTCGGGGTGGTCCGAGGTCGACATGGACAGGCTTCCCTCCGTGACGCTGAACGCTTGATGGGATCGAAAGGTTTCTACATAACCTTCACGACAGCTTGCCGGGGAATGTTTTTTAATCGGAACTGGTTGCAAGTTTTGCTGTTTTTTCTAAGTTATTGTAATATTGATGGAAATGTGATTTCATAAATTGCATCAATCATCTTCAGGCGAGGCCATGGCACTATGAACGCACCTGCAACAAACGCTGTAACCACGCCGATTCCCGTCCAACTCTCCGAAGCGGAGTGCACCGCATGTATCTTCCCGCACCTCTCGATGCCCAAACGGGGTCCGAAGTGCACACTCGGCTATCATCGCCTCTTTAATCTCATCTTGTGGGTCCTCTATACGGGGATGCCATGGCAATGCTTGCTCATGCCGAAAGACGCCACTGGCACGCCTGAACTTCATGACACCAATGTCTACAGAGCATTCGCCAAATGGGCCGACGATGGGTCACTCCAGCAGGCGTTCATCGCCAGTGTGGGGCATCTCTCGGACGAGAAGAAACTCGATGTACGCATACTCCATGGCGACGGGACCAACACCGTAGCCAAAAAAGGGGCGATGGGATCGGCTACTCGGGCTATACGCACCAAACAGGGGAGAAGGTCATCGCCATGACGGACAACCATGGCGATGTGTTATCTCCACTCCCCGTAGCACCGGTCAATGAGACGGACATGGTGCTGCTCCCGGAGGGGCTGCAAGCGTTAAAGAAGGTGGCCACACAGGTCGGGTTGGACCTCAGAGACGCCTATGTCAATCTCGACGCAGGCTTTGAT
>Ga0137403_10004251_pt1 | contig 15911 bp, 18 predicted proteins | sample CZOMad2_1_16fung_FD_122057 | JGI IMG/M metagenome (GOLD analysis project Ga0137403, IMG submission 122057) | Vadose zone soil fungal communities from Angelo Coast Range Reserve, California, USA - CZOMad2_1_16fungal (Hybrid Assembly) | ecosystem: Environmental > Terrestrial > Soil > Vadose zone... | reverse complement strand
GATGGTAAGCTCTATATCGTAATCGGAGAACTGAACCGCAATGGACAGCTGCAAAATATGTCGGGCGGTACAGCTCCGGATGACACGGGAGTGATTTTTCGCATCAACGATGATGGCAGTACCCCGAGCGACAACCCCTTCTTTTCCCAGGGCGGAAACCTGGCTAAGTATTATGCCTATGGAATTCGAAACAGCTTCGGCCTAGTTTTCGATCCACTTACAGGCGAGCTTTGGGATACAGAGAACGGTCCGGCGAATTATGATGAAATCAACCTGGTCCAGCCGGGCTTTAATAGCGGATGGGAAAAGATCATGGGACCGAACAGCCGCGACCCTCAGGGCGTTGGCGATCTGGTGCTTTTCCCTGGTTCGCATTATGCAGACCCGAAGTTCTCATGGCTCAATACAGTAGGGCCAACTGCTATCGTGTTCATGAAATCGCCCCTTCTAGGTGTCGATTACCAGAACGATGCCTTCGTTGGCGATATTAATAACGGTAACCTCTATCATTTCAAAGTTAATGCGACCCGAGATCGTTTTGACTTTACGAGTCCGGGACTCACGGATCTGGTAGCTGACAGCAATGGAGAACTTCAAGAAGTCATTTTAGGAACGGGTTTCGGTGGAATCACGGATCTCAAAGTGGCCTCGATCATGTAACTTTTGCCCAGCTCAACTGTTCCACGATTCAACTCCGCTACAAACACATTGCCGCGGTCTGTCATAGGACACGGGATATACGACACTAGCCACCCCGATCGCATTAGTCTTTCGATTAAGTACTCCCGACGAAAGCCCAATTCACACCACCATAGTAGACTTGGTTTTGGACGCCAAGGATCTGTGAGCTAGCCAATAGAGGTTTCACTGGAGGGAATACGGCGGGTCCGGAGATCGCTCAGGGAGCCTACACAGCGCTTGTCAACAACGATGCCCGCCCCGATCAAACGTGGCTTGAAAATCTTTCTCCAGGCGATGCTTCGGGACCTGCACCATCGGCATACGCATGTGGACTCCCGGTACGACTGGCCGATCAAGAAGCCGGTTCTTTCACCCTGCGATGCGAACTTGCCACTCTTAAGAGATGCGAGAGAGTTTCGAGTACCCAACTTGTGACTACTGCCAAGAGGTACGCCAGAGTCAGTCACCTACAGGGCTTGACGGTGGCTACCTCCTCCATATAATGTAGCTACAATAGATGGAGGGCAATTTCCATGGAAACAATTGCGGGTGTCCGAGATCTCAAGAACAAATTGAGCCATTATCTGAGAGAGGTGAAGAAAGGCAGGTCCATCATGATCACGGAAAGAGGGAAAATCGTTGCGACGATCGTTCCTGCGCAAGAGCATCCAGATGTCGAGAAGCTCAAAAAACTGGCGAGAAGCGGTCTAGGAACCTGGAGGGGAGGAAAGCCCAAAGGCGCTTCCCGGCCCGTCGTGGTTAAAGGGAAACCGGTGGGAGATATCGTGCTTGAGGAGCGACGGTGATCCTTTACTTGGATACTAGCGCTCTTGTAAAAATCTACGTTGAGGAAGCTAGAAGCGCTGATGTCCGCGAAAATGCCAAACAAGCTGAAGGTCTTGCGACATCGAGAATTGCCTATGCTGAAGCGCGGGCCGCGTTCGCGCGAAAGCGTAGGGAGCGGAGTCTGTCGCGCGCTGATTACCGTTCTGTGGTCGCCGATCTTGACCAAGATTGGGACGATTATTTCATTGTTGATGTCTCTGAAAGTCTGGTTCGGGCCGCGGGTATTTTGGCCGAGAATCATGCTTTGAGAGGCGCCGAGGCCATTCATCTTGCCTCAGCGGTGACTTTGAGCAAACAGGTGGGCGAAAGCATAATGTTTCTTTGTTTTGATAGTCGCCTCGCCACTGCGGCGCGGAAAGAAGATCTGCGGTTGTAAAATAAGAAAACGGATAGGCGGAGCTGGATGCCTCATCGTGGCCTAGGATGAGTGTTGGAAAAAAAAACAACAAGGTTAGCATTATCGTTGTTAACTGGAATGGTGAGAAATTTCTCAAGGATTGCCTGGGCGCTCTTTCTGGCCAAACTTATGCTAATTACGAAATTATTCTTGTTGATAATGGGTCTTCCGACAATTCGCTTTGCTTTACCCGGGAGAATTTTCCCGAGGTAAAACTCGTCGCCCTCAGGGAGAACACAGGGTTTACCGGAGGTAATGCGGCAGGACTGGAGGTTGCTGTAGGGGATTTTGTTGGTCTCGTCAATAACGACGCCCGGCCTGAAAAGACATGGCTTGAAAATCTTATCCAGCCGATGCTGGGGGACCGTACCATCGGCATATGCGCCTCAAAGATCATTTTCGAGAATCCCCAGATTCTGAACAGTGCTGGCGATGGCCTTACAACGGCGGGAGTTGGGTTTAATCGTGGGCTGGGACAGAATACTGCGCAGTTTGACACCCCTGAGCCCGTCTTTGGCGCCTGTGGAGCCGCGGTGTTATATCGGCGGCGCATGCTCGATGAGATCGGCTTCTTGGACGAGGATTTCTTTCTTTATGATGAGGACACGGATCTCAATTTCCGTGCTCAACTTGCCGGTTGGAAGTGTATTTATGTTCCCACTGCGGTTGCATATCATGTGGCCAATGCAACCTCCCGGCGGCTCAGCGACCTGCACGTCTACTATCATACGCGGAATCTGGAATTTGTTTGGATCAAGAATATGCCGTTCGGGCTAATGCTGCGGTTCGCGCACCACAAAGTTATCCAAGAACTTGGCTCCTTTTGTTACCTTTGTCTAAGACATGGCAAATGGGTTCCGTTTTTTCGGGCAAAGCGAGATGCGCTGAGGATGTTGTCTGTTATGTTGAAAAAGCGCGCGAAGATCCAAGCCGGAAAGAGAGTCCCAAACCGGTACGTGCGCTCAGTCCTTACGTCGATGTTCACTTTCAGCTTCTTTAGGCAGAAAATGAAACAATTAATTGAGGGTTAGCTCCCGCTCGATTTTCAAATATTCTTGAGGAGAAAGGGCGCGGACAGTATGAAGTCCTTGTCATTGTTTCGGGCCTCGCTCTTGTTGCTAGTTCTGCTGGCGTTTTTCGGGTGTGGCGGTGATGGCTCGCCGAAGCTTCCCCTGGTAGGATTCAAGGTCGAGTTTGGGAAACATGACATTCCGACTGAAATGATGGTGGGTCAAACCGTCTCGGCCGATGTTACTTTCAAGAATGCGAGTTCCAAGACTTGGCCAAGTAAGCCGGACCCAGGGGGAGGGAACGCTGTGAATCTTTCCTACCATTGGCTCGATCGCAAGCGGCAAATGGTGGTTCTTGACGGATTAAGAACCTCGCTGCCGCGCGATCTCAAGCCTGGCGAATCGGTTACGCTGAGAGCAGCGATTCGTGCGCCTGAAAAGGCTGGCGAATATATGCTCCACGTGACGTTGGTTCAGGAAGGGGTCGCTTGGTTTTCAGAAAAAGATGGGGGCCAAATCTTAATGGCCATCTCAGTGAGGCAAAAGCGACCTTGATTTTTTTTTAAGAACAAAAGCTGTCTTCCGACACCTGCCTTCCATCCTTTGTCTCTGGTTGTCAACTAGTGTGAAGTCCCCGTGGCTTAAGCTAAGGAATTTAGAAGAGCCAAATCAGGGGAATCCTGATGGCGGGGAGTCATCGATTTCAGGCAACTTCACTATTTACGGATACCAACCAATCAACTTGCGAGGGTTTGTGCTAAGGATTGCTTGGGCCTTGGCATAGGCCAGACGTAACTAAAACAGTAGAAAAGATTTTCAATTCATAATAGATAGGGTCATCGCTTTGGTACCCGAACGGTGTCAATTTGCGATTCATGAAAAGCTAAAATGCGCGTCGCCATCATTCACGACTGGCTTATTACGACACGCGGTGGGGAAAAGTGCTTGGAGGCCTTTTGTGAGCTGTTTCCCAGCGCCGACGTTTACACACTGATATATGCGCCGGATCGAGTTTCGAGTTTGGTCAAATCGATGAACATTCGCGCCTCACGTTTGAATGATATCCCACGCATCGAACGGGTGTATCGTTATTGTCTCCCACTATTTCCACGACTCATTGAATCGTTTGACTTGAGAAACTACGATCTCATCGTCTCGAGCAGCCATTGCGTAGCCAAGGGAGTCTTTCCGCACCGTGCGCTCCACATTTCGTACGTCCATTCGCCCATGCGCTATGTCTGGGATATGCATGACGCTTATTTCGGTCGCGGTGGATCGCTTCTGGCTCGGGTCGGCATGTTCTTCTGGCGCCGCTATCTCCAAAGGTGGGACGTTGCGGCTTCGAAGCGGGTGGATTACTTCCTGGCAAACTCTCTAAATGTCGCCGCTAAGATCCAAAAGCTCTACGGGCACCAAGCCACGGTTATCCACCCTCCGGTTGATTTAAAAACATTCAGCCTTGGCGGCCGGCAAGAACCCTACTATCTGATCGTCTCCGCTTTGGTACCTTACAAAAGAATCGACATTGCCATTCGTGCGTTTAACGAAATGCGACTTCCCCTGAAGATTGTCGGAGAAGGCCCCTTGCGCAGTCGATTAGAACGGAGCGCCGGGTCAAACATAGAATTTCTTGGTTGGGTTGACGAGTCGGCCTTGGCTGCGCTATATGGCGGGTGCCAAGCGCTTATTTTCCCGGGAGAAGAAGACTTTGGGATTGTCCCGCTTGAGGCTCAAGCCTGTGGCAGGCCGGTCATCGCATACGAGAAAGGCGGAGTGCTGGAGACGGTGATTCCAGTGACGCCAAATGCTGAAAACGGTGGCTCTCCCAGCGGAATTTTTTTCTCGGAGCAGACGCCGGAAGACTTAATTAGAGCGGTGGAGCTATATCAAAAGATGCAAAGCCGATTTGACCCAAAACAGATACGGGACCATGCCGCGCAATTTTCCGCGCAACGTTTCAAAAATCAAATTCACGAGTATATCCGGGCCCGATTGGGCGAGCGGTGGGAAGTGACTGACCCGTGCTGAAGCAACGAAGCGAGTTCTTTCAGAGTTTGATGATGCTAAGCGACCTCTTCTTTCTGAGCGTCGCATGGTGGCTCGCCTATCTGATCCGCTTTGAAACAGATTTTTTTCCAGAGCCCGAGCCACATCTTTTGCCACACTATATCATCGCCTGGCTCATTATTTTGATCGTCTGGACGGCGGTTTTTCACTGGCTGGATTTCTATCGTCCCCGGCGACTGTCTGGTCAAAAGCGCGAAATCGTCGAGGTGCTCAAGGGTTGCAGTCTGGCGATGCTGATTTTTTTGGGAGTCCTGTTCTTGCTTCGCGGCGTCGTTCTTTCTCGGATCGTTGTGATCGTCTTTGGGGTCTCCAGCTTTATTGTTCTTAATATTAGTCACGTCGTTTTTCGAGAAGGGTTAAGGTTTTTGCGCAGACGAGGCTACAATCTGCGACATGTGCTGCTTATCGGAACTCCCCGGCAGGTTGACCAGCTACTGCACAAGTTACGAGCCTACCGTCAGTTCGGTCTCAACATCGCCGGCGTATACCTTACCCAGCAAGCGCCGGCGGAGATGACGCCAGTGCCGGGAGGATGCCTCAACGACACCGCGGAACTCAATCGATTGGTCAAGTCTGGAACCATCGATCAAATCTTTGTCACTCTCCCCTTAGAGCAAGCTGGCAAATTGGTCGAAATCCAGCAATGGCTGGATGATGAGCCTATTACGCTCCATTTTATTCCGGACGTCGGAGACTTAGCCAAGCTTCGCGGACGAATGGAGGAATTTGACGGATTACCAATTATCAGCCTACAAACCTCACCGTTGCACGGATGGAACTCGATTCTCAAACGAATCATGGACCTGTCAATCGGCGGACTTGCGCTGGTGTTTTTTTCACCTTTAATGTTGCTCATCGCGATGGCGATCAAGCTGAGTTCCCCCGGACCTATTTTTTATCGACAAGAGCGAATGGGCTTGGACGGTAGAAGATTCCGGATACTCAAGTTCAGGACGATGGTCAAAAATGCAGAGCAGACGACCGGACCCGTGTGGGCTACCGCCGATGATCCCCGGGTCACGCCGTTTGGGCGAATATTGCGGGCGACGAGTCTGGACGAATTACCTCAATTGATTAATGTGCTAAGGGGTGAGATGAGCTTGGTGGGTCCTCGGCCGGAAAGGCCGGTATTGATTAATTACTTTCGGAAATCGATTCCGAGATATATGCTGCGGCACAAAGTGAAAGCTGGAATGACCGGTTGGGCGCAGGTTAACGGATGGCGCGGAAATACTTCTCTGGAGTCCCGGATCCAGCACGATTTGGATTACATCGGCAATTGGTCAATTTGGCGTGATTTAAAGATTCTTGCTCTTACCGTTTTCGGCGGTTTTCGCAATCGCGGAACGGGAGGCCTACGAAATTGACTCCATTCACCTCGCCGTGCCTTTGATCGTATTCGATTGCACTCCATGGAGTGCCTCCTCCATATCCGACGACACATGGATAAAGTGATCGCATGGTGGGGCAAGGGCATTTTTGTTTCGCTCTGTGTCTCCATTCTCATGTTGGGCACTGGACCGTTAGAATGGTCTGTGCCCGGCGCAGGGATCAGCGCGTGGAGCGTTTCCCGGACGACGTTTTTCATCTGGCTAATTTGGAGACTTTTGATTTGGGTCCGCTACCGCAGGTCGCAGCTCGGTTTTCCCAAGCATGCCGTTCCGGTTCCTCTGCTGCTTTTTTTCGCATTCGTCACACTATCCTTGCTTCCAGACTTTCATCAGGTCGCTGACTATCGTTATTTTTTCCTCGGCTCAATGCATTATCTGATGATTTTGAATTTCTGCTCAGATCAAAAAAGATGGCGGCTCATATTTTATCTGCTAGCTCTATTGCCCGGTCTTCTTGCAGTGCGCGGTATTCTGTACGATCCATTGGTTCTTGAACTGGATCAGATGCGGCGATTTGGCTATCCATTGCCCCATCCCAATATTGCCGGTTACCTTTTCGCCATGACCCTCCCGCTTTGCTTGGCAATAGCAGTCGGCGAAAGAGGAAGGATGCGTGCGCTTTCGCTTCTTTCCGGCGGCGCCCAATTGTTGGCGCTGATCCTTACATATTCAAGGGGCTCCTGGTTCGGGTGGTGGGCCTCGATTTTTTCCTTGGGCGTCATGCTGAAGCGCTGGCGAGAAATTTGGGTGATTTTGACACTTGCCGGGCTTCTCCTCGCTCTCGCGACACCGCTACAGGAGCGGTTATTCACGCTGGTTAGGCCACAAACTGACTTTTCGATCAACGAAAGAATGCAGGCAATGGAAGCCGGGCTGAAACTGGGTTTAGAGCATCCGGTCTTAGGAGTGGGATATGGGCGTGGCCGGCTCAGGGCAGGTCTTCGAGAACAACATGAAAACGCGGCGACAGAGTATACTCATATCGCGCATACCCACAATATGTACGTCGAACTGTTCGCTCAAACCGGATTGCTGGGACTTGGCGCTTTTTTATGGTTACTCTGGCACACTCTCTCCAAGACGCTCGGCGCTGCAAGTTGCCTCAACGGTGCGAGTCGAGTTTTCCAACTGGGCATCGCAGCGGCCTGGATCGCGTTTGCCGTAACCGGCCTGGGTGATGTCCCTTTTTATCACCACGAAATTCGCATCTTGTTTTTTACTCTGTTGGCTCTAAATGATAGTCACCCTACCGTCCCAAACACCCCACATATTTAGTTTTCCACCTTTTAGAAAATTTGGTATTATAATTTTGGTCTTAGAATGCCTCACCAGACGTATCAGGGAAAAGTAGTTGAAAAACCATGGGGCTATGAGCTCATCTGGGCTCATACACCGCGTTATGTAGGAAAGATTCTCCACATCAATAAAGGGGAATCCCTAAGTTATCAATATCATAGGGTCAAGGACGAAACGGTTCGCCTACTAAGTGGAAGCTTGGAGTTGGAGGTAGAACTGGAAGGCGACAGAACGAAGCTCAAGTTCAAGCCAGGTGATTGCCTTCATATTGTTCCCGGGATGAAGCACAGAATGACGGGCCTTGAGGAATGCGACGTCTTGGAAGTATCGACCCCTGAACTCGATGACGTGGTGCGGCTCGAAGATCGCTACGGCAGAGCGGGCACAAAGGATTGATTTATCTCCCGTAAGTAGAAGGTCATATGGATTCCCATTTGAGTCTCGCAGAGCAGTTGATTGAGCGGCGGCTCCTCTCGAACGAGGAAATGGAGCGGGTAGCCAAACTCCAGCAGGAACAGCAGGCTCCGCTCACCCGGCTGATTGTCGAGCTAGGATTCCTTTCAGAGGATGATCTGCTGCCTGTCCTGCGGGATCATTTCGAGATTCCAATGGTCGCGCTCAAGGATTTCCCCGCCACCCCGCTTCCCGTGGAATTCTCTCCTACGGTGGGGGACTTTTTCAAGCAGGCCCGCATGGTACCGATAAAAATCGAAGGCCGGAATTTACTCGTTGCCATTACCGACCCGATGGATATCTCTCGCCTCCATGCCCTGGAGCTTGCCGCTGGATTGCATGTTAAACCCGTGCTGGCCAAGGAAAAAGACATCACCGCGAGGATCGAGGCTTTGTTCGGCAATTCCTATTCAACCGAAGCCAACACGGGTTCGGTTGCCCGTGAGATCGAAGGTGCGGTGGATGAGGAAGATGTCGCCCATTTGCGCGATATGGCGTCCGAAGTTCCCGTCATCCGTCTGGTGAATCAGATGCTCGCTCGGGCGCTTGAGAGCCGCGCCTCGGATGTTCATATCGAGCCCTTTGAGAATCAATTGAAGGTCCGGTATCGCATCGATGGCATTCTGCACGAAGTCGAGCCGCCGCCGCGCCAGTTAAAAGCAGCTGTGATCTCGCGCTTAAAGATTTTGGCCCAACTGAATATCGCAGAGCGCCGACTACCGCAGGACGGACGCATTAAGATCCGGCTTGCGGGCAAGGATGTGGACCTCCGTATTGCCACTGTCCCAACCCTGTACGGTGAAAGCGTGGTCATTCGTCTGTTGGAGCGAGCGCAAATCTTTACTCAGATGGACGCTATGGGCTTCCCTGCCACAATTCTCCAACACTTTAATGAGATGATCTCCAAGCCTCATGGCATGATGCTCGTCACCGGGCCGACGGGGAGTGGCAAGACCACAACCCTTTACGGAGCCCTGCAAAAGATCAACGACCCCGGGAAAAAGATTATCACCATCGAAGATCCGGTCGAATATCAACTTAGCGGGGTAAATCAGATCCAGGTTAAGCCGCAAATCGGCCTTTCTTTCGCCAACGGCTTGCGCTCTATCGTGCGCCAGGATCCCGATGTGATCATGGTCGGCGAAATCCGCGACGCGGAAACTGCCGAGATTGCGGTCCAAGCCGCATTGACGGGTCACTTGGTTTTCTCCACATTGCATACGAATGATGCTGCCGGTGCGATTTCGCGCCTGTTGGAGATGGGGGTTCAGGATTATTTGCTTTCCTCTTCGCTCCTGGGTGTTCTAGCGCAGAGACTCGTGCGCCGGCTCTGTGCGAATTGTCGAAAAGAGGTTACATTCGCAGGTTTTGACGGCAACGATCCCGAGTTGACGCTTCAGAGCACAGAGAGACTGGAAACCGTCTGGGACGCGGTGGGTTGTGATCGGTGCAGCGGCACTGGATACCTCGGCCGCGTGGGGATCTTTGAGCTTTTGCCCGTGACTTCTGAGGTCTGCAAAGTTATCGTTCAGAGAGCGGACGCGGGAATGATCCGGAGTCTGGCTGTTCAGCAGGGCATGCGTCTGTTGAGGGAAGATGGTTGGGACAAGGTGCGGCAGGGCGTCACAACAGTTGCAGAAGTGCTCCGAGTTACCAGAGAGGAAGCTTAAGTCTCGTTTGAAACAGTAAAGCCTAAAGCCTCCGGAGTCTAACCGTTTCTTACCGCGACTATCTTGCTTTGCGATTTCCATGGCCTTTTTTCAATATCGTGCCGCCGACCATGCCGGAAAAATCGTCGAAGGTGTAATGGAAGCCGATGCGGAACAGGGTGTCGTGGCTCGCCTCCACGAGATGGGCTGCATTCCGTTACGGATCGCGGTGCCTGGGGACCGATTAATTGCAGGCTCGCAGACACGCTTGCCACTGCTTCCCAAGCGAAAGGTCAATCAACAGCAGCTACTCCAATTCACCCAGGAGCTAAGTACGCTTCTGGCGGCCGGGCTTCCGCTGGACCGCAGCCTCTCGCTGCTCGCCAATTTGATCGAAGGGGAGGATTTTACTAAGGTAATGCGGACTCTTCTGGAGGCGGTGCGCGCCGGTAAATCGCTGGCCGCATCGATGGGGGAACATCCCGAGGTGTTTCCCAAGCTCTATGTAAACATGATTCGCGCGGGAGAGGCCGGGGGTATTTTGGAAAGCGTTCTCCGCCACCTCGCCGAGTATTTGGAGCGCTCGGTGGCTCTTAAAGAGGACATAAAATCGGCTTTGGTCTACCCGACGATCTTGGCGGGGGCTGCAGGACTTTCCTTGATCGTACTTTTCATCTATGTCATTCCGCGCTTCGCCTTAATCTTTAAAGACGTCGGCCAAGCCTTACCGTGGATTACCAAGGTCGTTCTCGGTTTTAGCCAAATATTGAACCAATACGGCTGGTTGATTTTGCTTTTGCTCGTTGTGGTATCAGTGGGCGGAGTTTACTATTTCCGCAGCCCGGAAGGGCGGGCGGAGTGGGACCGGCAATCTCTTCGGATATGGCTTTTGGGGGACCTGCTGCGAAAGTTCGAAACGGCCCGCTTTGCTAGAACACTAGCGGCGCTATTGAAAGGAGGAGTGCCCCTCCTGGACGCCCTCGGTACAGTTCAAGGCATCATCGGGAACCGTTTACTATCACGGGCCATTGGGCAGGTCCAAGTTCGCGTGCGAGAAGGAAAGGGGATGGCACAACCACTCGGCGAAAGCGGATTGTTTCCACCGCTTGCATTGAATATGATTGCTGTCGGCGAAGAGACGGGAAGGTTGGACGGCATGCTCAGTGAGATAGCCGAGCATTACGATCAAGAAGTCAAACGGACGACCAAGAGATTAACTTCATTATTAGAGCCGGCACTTATTCTAGGTATGGGACTGGTCATTGGATTGGTTGTAGTATCGATGTTGCTGGCCATATTTAGCATTAATGATTTACCATTCTGATAAAATGCGAAACAGGGAGGGCTTCACACTCATCGAGTTGCTCGTGGTGATGGTCATCATCGGGCTGCTCGCGGCGCTGGTGGGGCCGCGCTTCATCCGTCAAGAAGAAAAGGCGAAGATCAAAGCGGCCAAGGCGCAGATCGAGCTCCTGGGTACCGCTCTGGATACTTTTCGACTCGACGTCGGGCGCTATCCGACCACCCAGGAGGGGCTTGAGGCCTTGAGGACCAAACCGGGCGGTCTCGAACGATGGGATGGTCCCTACCTCAAGAAGGATCTGCCTCTGGATCCCTGGGGCAAGGCCTATGCTTACAAGAGCCCGGGTGAACATGGCGCCTTTGATATTGTTTCTTATGGTGCCGATGGAGCGCCCGGCGGCGAAGAGGACAACCGTGATATCACGAGTTGGGAGCGATAACCAAGGGTTTTCGCTTTTAGAGCTGCTCCTAGTCTTGCTTCTCCTGGGTGTGAGTAGCTTGATCGTTCTCCCAACTATCGATAATGGACTGCGCGAGCGGGAAGTCAGACGCTCCGCCCTGGGTCTCGCCGCGGTAGCGCGGGAGCTGCGTAGCCGCGCCGTATACGAAGGAATCCCGCAACGCCTTGTCCTGAACGTTGTTGATAATAGTTATATTGTGGCTCGAGATCGTGAAGTTCATTTGCCGTCGGATGTGAAGTTCTCTCAGGTCGAGGGCGGCGAGACCCTCGAGAGAAGCGTGCGGCAATTTATTTTCTTCCCGAACGGCAGCAGCCTAGGAGGGGAGATCGGCTTGTCGGGTGGACGGAATGCAACTTCGTATTCGGTGCGCCTCGAACCGCTGAGCGGCAAAGTTAACGTAATCAGGGGCGATAAATCGTGAATCTCAGGGGCAAAATTTCTTCGCTATCGGCTGGATTCACGCTGTTGGAAGTTGTCGTGGCAATGACTATCGTGGGCATCGGCGTCGTGACTCTGTTAGAAATTTTTTCCATGGGGCTTCGTTTGGGTTCTCGGAGTTCCGCCGCGACAGAAGCCATGACCTACGGTCGTCAAGCGATGGACGAGATTTTGTTGCGGCGAAAGATCGAGGAGGGTGCCCAGCAAGGTTCGCTCAATGAAAGAACTCGCTGGAAACTGGGGATTGGGCCTGTGCAGGAACCCTCCGATACGTTGTCCCTGTCATCTGCTTGGGAGTTGAAGGAAATTACCTTGGACATGCGTGTGACGGATGCAGGACGGGATCGAACGGTGGAGTTGCGAACCTATCGTCTCGTAAGAAAGAAGAACCCGTGACTAAGAAATCTTCCTTCGACGCTCAGAGCAATCGGCCTCAAAAAGGTTTCACTTTGATCGAGGTGATGCTCGCGATGACGATCTTTGCCCTCATGAGCACCGTGCTCTATGGAGCGTTTTCTCTGGGTCATAGTGCCGTAGAAAAGTCCCAGAGGAGTTTTGAAAAGAATCAGAAATTGCGCGCGGTGGATGAGCTCTTGGGAAGCTATATCCGGTCCGCGTATCCCTATCGCGCTTCGCCTCAGGGGGCCACGATTCTCTTTGCCGGCGAACAAGCTGATCTCACCTTCGTTTCGTCTTTTTCGCTCGCCATGGGTGGCCGGGGTATGGCGAAAGTGCGTCTTTTTTGGGAAGGAGACGAAAAGGCCGCCGGGGTGCTGCGCTTGGAAGAAGAAACGCCGGTGCGTGTTCCAAGCGAAGAAGGCAATGAAGCGCATGAAGGCCTCAGTAACGGCCTGGTTGTTCGTGAAGGGGTCAAAAAGTTTCGCATAACCTATTTGGACCCTCAGAGCGATGAAGAGAAATGGGAGGAACGCTGGGACGCGAGGGAAAGAAATACGCTGCCCCGCGCCGTACGGCTCAATTATCTTACGGAGGAAGGCCGGGAGGTTCAATGGGTTTTCCCAGTGATGATGAATTTACTCGCCCAGCGACCGTGAGTCTGGGCGGCAGAGATAAATCTTCAGCTTGTCTTAATCAGCGGGGTGTCGCCCTGCTGGTGGTACTATGGATTTTTATTTTTCTTCTCGTTGTGGCCTTTGATTTCAGTGCCTCGGTGCGGGAGGAGGCGACGGCTGCGCATCGTTATAGCGACGAGACTCAGGGGTATTACATCGCTCTGGCTGGTTTCGAGCGTGGAGTCTATGAATTTCTCCAGCAGTCGACGGGCCGTGATGAGCTTGGAACGCAGAAGAAAGCCGATATTTTCGATGGCGACTGGCATGAAGAAGCACTTGGCAGCGGGGCTTTCCGAGTCCGCTGGGTAGATGAGGGAGGCAAGATTAATATTAATCGCGCCGACGAAGAGACCCTCCGCCGCATTTTACTAACCTGGGCGTTGAAGAGCCCAGTAAGGCGATCCTGGTCGATTCTATTATGGATTGGCGCGACCCTGATGATCTCCATCGAGCGAGCGGTGCGGAGAACGATTATTATCGCTCACTGACCCCGCCTTATACCGCCAAGAACGGCCCTTTTGATACGGTGGAAGATCTGCTTTGGGTAAGGGGCATGACCGCGGAGCTTTTTTACGGTTATGGCGATGCCAAGGGGGATCGAGAGGAGAACAAGCAAAGGGTAGGTCTGCGGGAGATTTTTACCATCGATAGCCCCATTGATCGCGTCAATCTTCGAACCGCGTCAGCGGATGTTATTCACGCGCTTACCGGAATACCCCTGGACAAAAGTCGCCGCTTTGTCGACGAAAGAAAAAAGCTTTCCGACAAAACGCTACCCGATTTGCTGCCGCTGCTGGGTATTGGCGCAGGCGATGCCGCCTTACAGCAGTTCGTTTTTGCCAACCCGGCGGTTGTTACTGTGGAAGCCGAAGGACGTCCCACCGAGTCGCATGTGTCGCGGCGGGTCAAAGGTGTTGTGCGAGCGGCCGGTGGGGGTCGAGAGTTCGAACTGGTCCGCTGGATCGACCGTGATGTCGCGCTACCGGCGCGCTAATTTATGGATGCCATGAGGCGATCGGTTGGATGCGGTAAAGTTCCGGTCCCACGGCGAAAGTTTTGATGATAAAATGAGGGTCATAAAATTATGAATTTGCCTCCATGGCTGCACAATCTTTACCGCGCTGATTTTCTTCGCAGTGTCGGTCTCTATATCATGCGCGACCACCTTGTTCTGGTTCGTATGCGCAAGAACTTCCTACGCCTGTCTTTGGCCGAACAAGAGGCTAGAGAGTTGCCCTTAGGAGAGAATCAGCAGGCCATATCGGAATTGACCGGCTGGATCACGGAAGACATTAGAGAGATCGCGTTACGAGCCGGGACCGATTCTCGCGAGCGAGCTCTGAGGCAAGCCATTGTAAGCCTCTTGCCGCATTTTAGCGCGGGCAAAGACTCTTTGTATATCTGCGTTCCTCAGGAACAGGCGGTAGTCCAAAAGCTTTTCTTGCCGCAAGCAGCAGAGAATAATCTGCGGCAAGTGCTGGAATATGAGATCGAACGCCAGCTCCCGTTTCGTCGCGACGATATCTATTTTGATTTTATGCCGATTGGGAAGCAGGGCGACAAGATCGGCGTATATCTTTTCGCGATTCCGAAAAAAAGTTTGGTCCATGTTCTCGATGTGCTGGGTTCATTCGGCATAAGACCCAACGGAGTTGAAACCACAGTCACAGCGATGGCCAACTATCTGCTCTTTTGTCGGGGCGATTTAAATAATCCGGCGGTCGTTGTCGGCGGCCAAAATGAAGCTTGGGAAATGGTTGGAATTCGAAACGGCGCCAACGGATGGACGCGCCACGCGGAGTTGCTTTTCTCCCACTCTTTGCCACAGGCGGACTGGGAACAGGGTCCGGGCAAAGAAATTCTCCAGGAGTGTCTTGCGAAATCGCCAATGCTCTTTGGTTGGGGCGAGGTCGAGGGTTTTTTCCGTTCCGCATCCCACGACGGAGCGTCACTCAAATACGAAGACCTTGTCGCTGCCGGCAATCAGCGGCTTGCGGGTAGCGGGAATGTCGCTCATCCCCAGGTTCTCCCTGCCTTTGGGGCTGCGCTCCGAGGGCTCCGTGAAGCCTCCTTTACGGTAAACTTCCTAAGGCAGGAGGGTGCTGTCGATGGGGGCGCAAAAGCGTTCTCTGGTATTAATGCAGTTCTCTTGGGCTTGTTGCTGATTAGCGCCGTCGCCTGGGGAGTCAGTTATCCCGTCAAAGACGAAATTCGCCTACGTCAACTACAAAAGGAAAATCAAAAGCTCACCTCTTCTGTGGAAGCGCTTCGTCGCGAGGAGACGGAACTCCAAAGGGCGCGCAAGGAGGTGAGTTTTTTCGCGGATTTCGACCAAAGAAAGGGCGAAGTTCTTCGCGTCTTGGACGAACTTTCTAAAACGGTTCCGACCAATGCCTATCTTTCCAACCTGCGTTATCGCGGTGGAAACTTGGAGATCCAGGGCAGTGCCGAAAACGCGTCCGCGTTGATTCCCATCCTGGAGCGTTCTCCGGTCTTTGAAAACGTGGGTTTCAATGCGCCGTCTAACCGGGGACGAGACAACCGCGAAACATTCTCATTGAAGGGCGATGTCGAGAAGCCCAAGGAAAAGGCGACCAAACCATGAATCAATTTTGGCAGCGACTTTCCAAGAGAGAACGGAGCCTCGTCGTCGTCAGCCTGGTGATTATTTTTGTCGTGTTGGCCCGTTATGTGTTGATTGGTCCGTTTGTCGAACGACGGGAATGGGTTAGAAGTCAGCTAGAGATTCAGCCGCAGCTTCTGGAAAAAAACCTCCGTTTCCTCGGTCAAAAGGACGAAATGGTTGCGATGCTCGAAGCCACACAGACCGAGCTGAAGGCTCGGGAA
>Ga0137403_10004759_pt1 | contig 15913 bp, 13 predicted proteins | sample CZOMad2_1_16fung_FD_122057 | JGI IMG/M metagenome (GOLD analysis project Ga0137403, IMG submission 122057) | Vadose zone soil fungal communities from Angelo Coast Range Reserve, California, USA - CZOMad2_1_16fungal (Hybrid Assembly) | ecosystem: Environmental > Terrestrial > Soil > Vadose zone... | reverse complement strand
CAGCGCGCCCCCAGGGCGAACGAAGATTGAAAACGGTCTAGAAGGCGGCCGAGTGAGGCATTGCTGATGCGTACGATGTGGACGAGGTTCATGGGAGTCTCCTACAGGTAGAAATCGACGATGGCGCGCAGCGCCACGAAGTTTTTAAGCGAGGTGCCGGGATCGAATGCCGGATCCGCATCGATGGCGGACTCGACGGCCAAGCCGAAACGTTCTCGGGTGCGAATCCGGGTCAGAAATGTGAGTTCGCCGGCGGTCAGTCGATGGATCCTGACGTCATCGAAAGTCCGTACCAGCAGCAGCCGATCGGCGCCGGCGTTGAGATCAACGCGGTCTGCTTGCGCCGACGCATCGGCCACATTGGCTTCCCAAATGGCAAGAATGGGGAAGGCGGATTCCACCAGCCGTGCCGAGGGTTGGAGGCAGAATCTCAAATCCAAATAATTTCGCGGTTCGACCTGCGCCAAACGATTTAAGTCCAGCGGGACGAATTCGGATTCGATCAAGGCTTCTTGATAGGCCCACTCCAGGCGCGCCACGTCTGCGAGATAGCTGAATTCATCGGCGCCATGCAGAGTCGCCATATAGTCGCTGAAGTCTTTGCCCACATGCTGCAAATCGCCGCTTCGGGAGGGGTAGCGCTTTTGAAACTCGCGAGCGCACTGCCGGAAATAGTCCTCCCCGACCAGGCGCCAGATAGCGGGGTAGGTAAGTTTCAGCGTCTGCGTGAAATTGACGCGCGCATTGTTCGCATAGATCGACGCGGCCGCCGGCGGTTGCAGACCCGGTACGCTACCGCCGTGGAGGATGCCCCGCATGAACTGCCGTTGAATTTCACGCAACACGGTGTTCACTCGAGAGTCTCGAGGTCAGCGAGCGCACACGGTCCGCGCGCTGCGCCTCGGCGGCGAGCACATCAAGGCTGGGGAGTTCACTGTCCCACTCAATCAAGGTGGGAATGTCGCCCAAGCGCTGAGTGGCGGCGGCATACAGCGCCCACACGTCGTCGCATACGTGGGTGCTGTGGGTGTCGATGAGCATTTCGCCGGCGCCGAAGGGCACCCGCGTGTGGCCCGCCAAATGAATCTCACCGATGGCCTGCGCAGGCATCGCCTCGAGGTACTCGTAGGGGTCAAATTGGTGGTTGCAGCCGGATACATAGATATTGTTCAAGTCTAAAAGCAGCCCGCAGCGGGACTCGGCCACCACGCTTGCGACAAAATCGCTTTCCGAAATCTCCGAACATTCGAAGGTAAGGTAACTGGAGACATTTTCGACCAGAATCTGCCGGCCAAGCTCGTTTTGAACTTGCCCGATGCGCCCGCTGATGTGCCTGATCGCCTCCTCCGTATAGGGCATCGGCAGGAGGTCGTTCGCGAAGCGACCCTCGACCGAACTCCAGGATAAATGCTCGGACACGAGGACAGGCCCGAATCGGGCCACGATGCGCTTCAAATTGTCCAAATGGACTCGGTCTATCGGGTCCGTTGAACCCAAGGAAAGACCCACGCCATGCAGCGATAGAGGGTAGCGCTCGCGCAGCCGTTCCAGCTGATCGATGTGCTTACCGCCGGGTGAAAAGAAATTTTCCGAGTGAGCTTCGAGCCACCCGATCGCTGGCCGCTGCGACAGCATCGCTTCGTGATGCGGCGAACGCAGGCCGATACCTGCTTGCGCGGGAATCGACCTGCGGTTCGACTTCAATTGGACCTCAGGATCCATCAGCGGGGCTTATTTGGACTTCAGGCTGCCGCCGACCAGGCGCTCGCACGTGCCCTTCGGCAACGACAGGAATTCCTTGCCGTTGTTGTCGGCCTTGGACTGCCCGGCGCACGCATGGGTGGCACCCGCGCAGTCGTTCTTGCCGGCCTTCGTGACGCCGAAGCACTTTTCCATGTCCATTTGAGGTTTGTCCGCCGCGAATGCATGCGTCGCGACGCTCAAGGCCAATAAACTTCCAATTGCCGCAAACGCAGCGTTCGTCTTCTTCATCTCAATGCTCCTTTGGGTTTAGAGAAATGCGACGATCCGGAGACATTCCAAATCGACCGCTACGAGACACTGACATAGCACCAAGCGTGCCAACGCTTAACTCATTGATTCTGTGCGGTTACATACCGGCTCCTGTCTTTGAGGCCACCAGAGGTGATGGCGGGGGCCACCACCGGTTGCGGCCGAACGAAAGGCAAAGGGAGGGCGCGCCCGCCCGTGGTCGACGGCCTTTGCAAACGCTCAACGTTTAATTAATGTCCGGGGGGAGGCTTGTCAGCCGACAGGGCAATCATTTGAACTTCAACGATGCCGGCATCAGCGAGCAGTCCGGTGGTACCCACCGCAGTCCACGCGGGTTTTGGACCTCGCATGAATTCCTCCTTGACCTGCTCGAAAGCTTTGAACTGATCGTCGCGCGAGCCGGAAAAATTGGGTCCTTGCCAAACATGAAACGAATTGATCATGACGACGTCATCAAAGCCGAGGCCCGCGGACTTAAGCGCTGACTCCAAACGGCGGAAGCCGCGGCGCGTCTGCGCCTTAAACGCTTCCACATCAGTGGCTTCATCCGGCCGGCGGCCCACGATGACACCGGAGATGAAGACCCAATTGCCGGCGCGGCGAACCGCGGCAAAGCCGTATTCATCGTAGTTCTGCTTGTCCACCGAAGTCGGCAGGATGACTTCGCCGTTGCGCGTCGCAATGTGCACGGGGGTCCACGGTGCCGCTGGTGTTTGTGCGAGCAGGCGAGCGGCGAACAGTACGGTTGCGGCTGCTAGACATAGTTTATGAGTGATCAACATGAGGTTGTCCTTCGCGCTAGTGTCCAATCGGTGACCATTGCGAGTAGGGTTCCCAGCATAAGCGGCATTCGTTTGGCGCATTTTACCGCGCCGATGAGCGCGCGCAGCGTAATCGCCTCGGGGCGCTCAACTTGAATGCTGTGACTACGGCCGCTAATGCACCAGTTGCAGAAGTGCTCGCAATTGTTCCTGAGCACGTGATACTTGTTCTCCCCCAGTCGCGAGCGGGCACGTCGAACGATCTCCTGGAATGAATACAACGATTCGCAATACCCAGCGACTCGCACCGGGCGGCCCATGGAAAATCGACGCATCGTCACTTCCTCCACCGGCCCTGATTGCAGGAGCCGCGATAGGCCGGCGTAGTGCACCACCATTCCGTGACCAACGTAGATGCCATGATGCGTGTAGCCGCGGCGTGAAGTGACAAGATGCGTGCCGGGCACGGGTTCCTGGCTCAGCCCGGCGGTCTGATCAATCGCTCTGGCGGGATGGGGATTCCGCCGGAGCCAGACCAGTCTAATTGAGCGGCGCGAGAGCATTGCCTGAGATTCCCGGATTGAAGATAGCAATAGCTAAGCAATGTCCGTGCCAACGCAAAATCTTTATTCCGCCGCCCCAATTCGGTCAGTCTTGACCCTAGCGCCACAATCCGTCGTGGCCACCGCCGCAATGTGCCGCGAGGCCGGACACGAAGTACGTGTTAACTGAACTCAGGAGGAATAGGCGGCCAGGACGAACGCTTGGTTTGATCGAGCGAGGCGCGGTCGCTCTCACGAATACATCGCGCTACTGCGCCGACCAACCGCCGTCGATCGGAATGGCGGTGCCCGTGATGTTGTGCGCGTCGGGCGCGCAAAGCCAGACCGCCAAGCGCCCAATTTCCGCAGGGGAAGAGAGTCGGTGCGAGGGCTGCTTTTCAGCCAGCAGCGCGTCGATCGCTGCTTCGGTGGACACGCCCAACACTTCACGACGCTCGGCAATCTGGGGCGCTACGAGTGCGGTGTCCACCCAGCCGGGACAGATGCAATTGATGGTGACGCCGCCGGTTTTTGCGCTGCCGGTGCCCGCATATTCGAGGGCCGCGACTTTCGACAGGCCGACGAGTCCGAACTTGGCCGAGACATACGGCGCCTTCCTGACGGAGGCCACTAGACCATGCACGGAGGCAATGTTGATCACGCGCCCGTAGTTGGCTTCGGCCATCCGCGGCAGAGCATGCCGCATGGTGTGAAACGCCGCCGACAGATTGACCGCGAGAATATCGTTCCACACCTCGGTGGTGACATCCGAGATCGGCGCGGTGTGCTGAATACCGGCGTTGTTCACGAGGATATCGAGGTGGCCCCACGCGAACACCTGTGCCATCAAGGCGTCGATTTGATCAACGTCGCGCAAATCGCCGCCAAAGTAACGGCCATCGGGGCTTCCGGCTGCCAGAAATTCCGCAATCAGCGGTAACGCCTCGTCGCGCTCGATGAGTCCGTGCGCCGCAATGCGGGCGCCGGCCTTTGCGAAGGCGAGGGCTATGCTTTTACCGATGCCGCGGTCTGCGCCGGTGATCAACACCGATTTGCCGCGCAGTTCCGTCGTCACGTCTGAATGTCCGGCACGGCTCTAGCCTAAGACGCTGGCGCTAGGAGGCATGTCCAACCACAATGTGCGCAGTGCTCCATGAGGATCGCGCTCAATCCGGGTGTTGCGGTCGTACACCAGCGTCGAACGTTGCAATGCATCGAAGCGCGGCCACCGAGGAATCTGCGGGTTGTTCGGATCACCGGTCTTGGCGAAGGCCAGAAATGCCGATGCCAGGGTGTCGCACATGCGACGCGCATCGGTTGAGCCGCTGCCCAAAATGGCATCGCGCTCGTTGTGCATCGACGCGGCGACATCCATGGCATGCGCGGCGCCGAACTTTCCGTCGAACGCCGGGCAATTCCATTCCCATAGATAGGTGTAAACAGCGGCGCGCTGACGCGCCGCCTTTGCCTCGGCCTGCGCATGGGCGAATCGGCGAAAACCGGCATCGGTAATCATTTGCGCGTGCAAGAGATAGGGCGACTTGGTCGGGAAGTGCTCGCGGTAGGTCTTTTCAAGCAACGCCGATTTGGCGCCATAGCTCGCCGACAAGGTATCGGTGAGTTCCTGTTCAGTCATGGCGAATCGATCAAAGAACAGGCCGGCGTCATCCAACGTGGTGGAAATGATCAGCGGCACGTGGTCGGACAACGACGCCACCTGCGTTTCCAGAGGATGCGCGGGGATGTGCGTGCCGTCGACGACGGGTGCGAACGCATGCGCGCCAATGTCTGTTTGCGCCGCCAGAATTTGCGTCCACGGCAAGTCTCTAATTCGATCGAGAGTCGCCGGCGTCAAGCCAAGCCGTCCGATGAAAGCCTGCGAAACCTGCGCCGCCGCCTCCCGGGGCATATGCGACGCGAGTGATCCGCTCTGAATCGCGGCCCGGTGAAATAAACCTTGTGCCGCCGGCATCGCCAGCAGCGTGCTCACCTTCCAGCCGCCGCCGGACTGTCCAAATATCGTGACGCAGTCAGGATCGCCACCAAAGTTCTCGATGTTCTCGCGTACCCATTCGAGGGCAGCCACGAGATCCAACATGCCCGCGGCGCTCGCGTCGGGCCAGGGGCCCGAGGGGTCAAGGTCCGCGAGATTCAAATACCCAAAGCTCGACAAGCGGTGCGTCACCGTAACGACGACGACATCGCCCCAGTGCGCGAGCTTGGTGCCGTCATACATCGGGTGATTGCCCGAGCAGATCGCGAAGCCGCCGCCGTGAATGCAAAACAGCACCGCGCGCTTATCCTGACGGCCGGTCCCCGGGGTCCAGATATTGAGATGCAGGCAGTCCTCGCCCATTCCGCCCATGGCGACATTCAAATCGAACTGGATCAGCCGCGCATACTCGTGACCGACATCGTAGGGAACCTGCGGCGAGACCGCGGCGTAACCGAGGCAATCGCGCACGCCCGTCCACGGCTTCGCAGGTTTTGGCCGCTGAAAGCGATTTGCACCGCCCGTGGACGCGCCGTAGGGGACGCCCTTGAACTGCCGGATCCCCGAACTGATCAGTCCTTGGACTCGGCCTCTCGCAGTCTCGACGCTGCAAAACTCCATGGGATCAATTGTATTTGTAGTTGATCGACAGGCCCACCGTTCGAGGTTGCGCCAGAAACACTTGGACCGGTGAAGCGGGGTTGTACTGGTTGGGTATTATGTTTGCGGAGACCTCGCCTGCCTTATCGAACACATTGCGCACGAACAGACCGTATTCCAAGTGATAGGGCGAACGCACCGAGAAGTTCAAGTCCGTGATGTTGTAAGAGTTCAATACGTACTGCTGGCTGATCTTCGTCCCAAAGCCCGCGTTGCGCTCGCCGATCCAACGGTCGGTGACATTGACCGATCCCAAGTAACCACCCGGCAGGTCGACGTCATAGGTGCCGATCAGCGCGAAGTTGAAGCGCGGCGATAACGGCAGGCGAACACCGGGCGTGGTCACATCGATCACAGCCGGAGTGGAGGTGAGGCGCGCATTGGTGTACGCAGCCGAACCGCCGAGCGTCAGTGGCGAAATGACGCGATAGTTGAATGCCATTTCGGCGCCGGTGATTCGTGCCGTGCCGGCATTCTCGAGCTGGTTGACGCCGCCGACATTGACCGTGACCTGAATGTCCTTCCACAAAATGTCGTAGACATCGAAGTTCAGCGTCGCGCGCTTGTCGAGGAAGGTCGCTTTTTCACCGAGTTCATAGCTCCACAGCCGGTCGGGATTGTAGGTGGGATTGCCGAGGCCGGGCGACAGCACGAAATTGGGGCCGCCCGGACGGAAGCCACTCGCCGCGCGGGCATACACCATCACATCGTCGGTGATGTGAAACTTAGGATTGATCAGGTATGTCATCACGCTTTGATCCGACGTCGCCACCGGCGGCGTCAAGACCGCAGTCGAGCCGGTCGCGAGCAAGCCGCTCACGGTTTCTTCGTAGGCCTGCTTTTGCCGGCTGTACCGCACTCCCAATCCCAATTCCAGTTGCTTGGTGAAGAAGATCGTGCCGTCCGCATAGGCCGCGTACTCGCGGTAGGTGCTGGGCAAGAAACTCGTGAAGGGCGAGAGCCCAAAAAAAGTACCGCCCGGATTTGCGTTATCAAAGAGATCGACGATCTCGCTGGTCTTTTCGTTGCTCAAGAATGCGCCCGCCAACCATTGGAAGGTCGTGTTCTCGTGCGAAGCGACGCGAAACTCCTGGGTGAATTTCTTGGTCGTGGTGTTGACGTACAGGCTCCACGGATCAGCGCCCGCGCCCAAGAAGCCGAGCGCCGCATCATAGGTCAAGCTATTGTCCGTGTAGCTCGTGCCGTTATTGACTTGCAGGCCGGTGATGGAACTGAATTTGGCCCACGGCGTGTCGTAGTTGATCGCGGCCGAGTACAGAGTCAAGCTGTAATCAGAGGGCTGAAATGTTGGATACGCCTGATCATAGGTGCCGTAGGTCGGCTGGTGAGTCTTGGGATCGCGAAAGCCGACGTCCGCGCTTTCACTGGGAATGTGCTGAGTCGACGCGCGCAGTGTTATATCGAGGTCATCCGTGGGCTTGAGCAACAACGCAACTCGACCGCCCTCCGACCGAGCCCAGCCCTGGTTGTCTCGCCCGTAGATCGGATCCTTCGCATAGCCTGAGTCATACACCTGGTAACCGTCGATGCGAATCGCTGCGATATCGGCGATGGGCATGTTGACCATGCCGGTATAGGCGTGATTGATATGGCCATGCTCGGTCGAGGATACTTCCACGCCGGCGTTGAGGCCGAAAGATTTCAAATCCGGCCCATTGGGAATGTACTTGATGGTGCCGCCCAAAGACGTCGCACCGTACAGTGTGCCCTGCGGACCGTTGAGTACTTCAATGCGATTCAAGTCGAATGCGTTGATATTCAGACTCTGATAACCAACGCCGTTCGAGGTGCTGGCGCCCAGTGGAATGTCATCCAGGTACACCCCGGTCGCGCTGCTCAGCTGCGAGCCGGTGGTAATGCCGCGAATCACCAGCAGGTTTGTACTGGGACCGGTCGAGGAAAAGCTCAAACCGGGTACGAACCCCGCGAAGTCGTTCAAATCGCGGGCCTTGATCTCTTCCAAGGTACCGGAGGTCAGCGCCGTGACACTGCTCGGCACGTTCTGGATGGACTCGGAGCGGCGGGTCGCCGTGACGATGACTTCAGCAAGCTCTGTGCTGGACCCGCTGGTTGCAGATGCAACGGTTTGCGCCGCCACCCAGGATGCGCAGAGTGACGCGGCCATGCCCGTGAGCGCAGCGAGAATAAAGCGAATTGAAGCCATATAACCTCCCTTATTTAGACCGTCTTGAGCAGGAGCCGTAGACTTCGGCTCTCTTTTCCCAATTTCAACGAACGTTGAAATTAAGCCAGACACTCAGTCTTGTCAAGAAACGTCGGACGTTCATCAGGCGGGCAAAATCTCCTCTTGCGTGCGCCGGCGCCGCACTTTTCTCCCCGAATATCACCGACTTTACCGACTTTTGTCGCGGGCCCGCGTCAGCGCGCGCGGCCGGAGGGGCACGCCGACCCCTGGCATCCTGCCCCCTGGCAGTAGGTGTCTGGAGCCGATTATTCAGCGGGTGTTAAACTTATTATCGTAAGAGGACTTCACGCCGACATTGCAGTGTCACAATAGCCTCGCGAAGCGTGCCTATTTGTCGACAGCGAGCGCTCGCTGGGGATGTGTCAATCAATTAAAAGCAGGCGGAGCAGTGACCAAACCCGACCATAAAGCGCCCGCGAAAAGCCGCAAGAAATCGGGGCGCGGCCGTCCCAAACAATCTGACGATGGGGTGAAGGCCCGCGGTCGCCTACTCGATGCTGCCGAGTCGTTATTTGCCGAGCGGGGTTTTTATGGGGTGACCACCCGGCAGGTTGCGGACGCGGCCGGTGTCGACGTCGCACTGATTTACTATCACTTCAAGAACAAATCCAGTTTGTTCGATGGTGTGTTCGAGCGTCGCGCGCGGCCGTTGGTCTTGGCGCGCCGCGATTCGCTGCGTGCCTATGTGGCCAATAACGGTGCGGTCACCGTGGAAGGTGCCGTAGCCGCGTTCATCAACCCGATGATCGACCTGTCGCTGCACGGTGATGCCGGCTGGAAAAGCTATTTCGCCTTGGTGGCGCAGATCGACAATACGCCCTGGGGCGGCGAAATCATTCATCGCTATTTCGACGACAACGTGCTCGAGCTGATTGATATTTTGCAGACGGCGCTTCCGGGCAGCCCTAAGAAGGAGCTCTACTGGGCCTATAACTTCCTCGCCGGATCCATGATGTTGGCGCTCTCCGGCACTGAGCGGGTCGACCGGTTGTCCGAAGGCCTTTGCCGCGCGAAGGACTTGGAGGCTGTGCGTCTGCGGTTACTCAATTATTGCGCGGGCGGATTCTTGGCGATGATCACTGCCGAACGTTTGAGCGGCCGTGCCTGACGCCGCGCCATACAGCGAACCGCATGTCATGCTTCATGCGGGACTTTTGCGGCACTCAGTGCTGCTTTGTTATGCGTCGTGGTGCTTGACGTCTCCTCGGGGGGTTACCGCGGCGAGCTTTGCCGCGCATCATTCGGAGCGGCCCGGCGCACTGTAATAGACGGCCACCGCATGCATCTCTGCGGGCGTCAACTGCTGCGCAATCACCCGCATCTGTTCGTTGATGTCGTTCAGGCGCATGCCTTCGGCGAAGGCCCCGAGCTGGCGTTCGATGTACTCGCCGTGCTGGCCGTGCAGCGGCGGCGCCCCAAGCTTCTGTGCGTCGGGGCCGTGACAGGCGGTGCACGGCGGAATCCCGCGCGTGGGATCACCGGCAAAGACCAGGCGGATGCCGGGATCGGGCTGACGGAGACTGCGCCCGGCCTGCGGCGCGCCTTCGCCAGCCACCGTGGTCAACCCATCGGGACGATGAGCAAAGTAGGCAGCGACGTCGGCCGAGTCCTGGTCGGTCAAGGCCGTGGCGATCGCGCTCATGACGCCCCAGAGACGCTTGCCCGAGCGGTAATCATCGAGCTGTTTGTAGATCACCGCCGAATTCATGCCGGCGAGCGTGGGGATGAGGGTGGAGGCACTGACGCCCCGCTCGCCATGGCAGGCGGCGCAGTTGAGAGCGACGATGGCGCCCTGTTGCTCGCTGCCGGAGGCGATACGCGCCAGCGTAGCTGGGGTCCAGGCAATTCGTGTCGGCGTTCGACGCGGCGGTTGAGGCTCGCGCGCCGGCCCACTGTCGGCGCTCAGGCCGATCGCGCGGCAGAACGCGGCCCAGGTGCCGAGCGCGGGATCGTTTTGCTGGAATCGCCCGAGAACGACGAACCCGAACACGAAGCAAACCACGAACACCACTGCGGTCGACGTCCAGGAAATGCGGGACCACGGATTATTGAGCTTGAAGGCGCCTTGCTCGCGAACCATTATCGTCGTCCTCCGGCCTCGGGCAGACTGGTCACCGCCGGCACAGAGTGCTGCTTCAAGAAGAAGAATTGCCCGATCGGATAGCCGTAGGCGAGGATCATCAGGACCAGAACGATCGAGTTCCAGAGACCAAATCCATTGAGCGCCGGCGGAACGCGCACGGGCGGATTCACGGCTAGCGCATAATGCATCGGCTCTCCTGCCGTACGCTCGCCGAAGTGCGAACGGATCAGGATGACGATCAGAAGGATCGCCGAGCTGAGCAAGATCAGGCCACCCGCGACCGAGATGATGACGAGCGGACCCATCGGCGCATTCAGCGGATCGGTGTAATCGAACGTGGCGACGCGCCGGGGTTGCCCCATCAGGCCCGCGATGTGCCAGGGCACCGTGGTGATGAGCATGCCCCAGAACCAGAGCCACAGCTGCAGACGAGCCGACCGCTTCGAGACCAAGGGCCTCCCCGTGATGCGCGGCCACATCTCGTAGGCGATGGCGAAGTACATGATGACGACCGCACCGCCAAAGATCAGATGAAAGTGCGCGGTCACCCAGGAGGTGTTGTGAATCATCGAGTTCATGGCGTAGCTCATGTTGATGAGTCCGCCGAAACCGCCAAGGCCGAGCATCACCAGAGAGAGACCCACCGCCAGCACCATCGGCTCCCCCCAAGGGAGCGCCCGGATCCACCCGAACAGTCCGCGGCCGCCGCGAATGCGGCCGGCGATCTCGAGGCTCGCGCAGATCGAAAACACTGTGAGGAGCGTCGGCAGCGCGACTAGAAAGGTCAGGGCGGACTGCAGGAACTTGAAGCCCGATCCGTGCTCCGGGTCCATGAAGAGATGATGCATGCCGACGGGCAGCGAGAATACGAGGAACATGATGAAGGTGAGCCGCCCCATGGTATCGCTGTAGAGCCGCCCGCCCGCCGCCTGGGGCACCAGCGTGTAGAAGGCGATGTAGGCCGGCATCAGCCAGAAGTAGACGATTGCATGCAGCGTCACCGAGAACAGCGTGCGCGCGAGCGCGGCATCGATCAGGTCGCTCCAGCCGAAGGCCCGCGGCAGCAGGATGCCGGCGAGCTCGAGGAGCACCCCGCTCGCCGCCCACGCCCACAGCATGGCGGTCGCGGTGATCGCGAACATCGGCAGCGGTACGGGCAGCCCGGGGTTGTCCCGCTTCCAGTCCCTCAGGTTGAGGATCATCAGCACGACCCAGATCATCGAGCCCGCGATCAGCAGAAACGCGCCGCCGTAGTACCAGCCGCTCGCGAGCAACGGCGGGTAGAAGGTGTAGAGGACCGATGCCTGTCCGGAGAGAATCGCCCCTACTGCCATCAGGGTGCCCACGAGACAGATTGCGAACCCGATCCACGCGGCCGCAGCGCCGCGAATCGGACGGCCGAGGCTCGTTGCGGCCACCGCATAGCCGAATCCCATCGTGAAGAACGTCGTGACTACATAGGCCATCGCGGTGCCGTGCAGCGTGACCGAGCCATAGTAAAGCGAGGCATCGTCGAGCGGTGCCGGCAGCGGACTGCGCATGAGCATCTGCCACGCGCCGAGCAGCACGGCAACGAGGAACGTGGCAAACGCCACCCAGTAGTGAAATATCGCCAGCCGGCTAGTACGATTCACAGCTCATCCTTTGGAACGGAGTCAGGTTGGCAAACCGCTCTTTCGGCACGACCTGCACATGCGCCCACATCGCGTGGTGACCGAGGCCGCAGAACTCGTGACACGGCATGGCCTTCTCGCCGACGTCGTCGAAGCGGGTGCGCACTTCGGCCACGAAGCCCGGCACCACCATCGTGTTCACATTGGTATTGGGCAGCAGGAAGCCGTGCACCACATCGGCGCTGGTGAGTCGGAACTTCACCGGCGTACCTACCGGTACCTGAACGCAGCGCGGCACGAAATTGTACTGCTCGGCAATGAGACGCACGGTGACCGAGCGGTCGGGCTCGACGGCCGCGCCGAGATTGCTTTCGACGAATTCACCTTGCAGATGAAGTGTGGTGGGATCGATGACCTCGACATTGCTGGGCGGGTGCATGGCACCGACGATGCCGGTGACAACGATGATTGCCAGCATGACGAGGAGCATCGTCGCCATGAGAATGATCCAGCGCTTCTCGGTTCGGGCCACAACCTCCGCCGGGACGATGCCATCCGGCAGTGGCCGATTCAACGGATTCATCGAGTACTCAGCCACTGGCGCCTCGCGGTATGAATAAGAAGAAATAAAAGGCGAGCCAGCCGACGAGCAGAAGCCCGGCAGCGATGCTCGCGACGGCGAAGGCACCGATCGGCCCGTTGCGCAAGGCCTGCGCCGCCGCATCCGCGGCAGCCGAAGCCGCGGCCCCATCGGCCGGACGCGCAGCGGACATAAGTGGCTCGTCAGTCGGCATGTCGATCACTCCTTCGCTTGCGCCGGCGGCGCCGGGACGGACGAGCCGAGCTGCTGGTAGTAGGCGGCGAGCGCTGCAATATCTTGATCGTCGAGCAGCTTGGAAAAGAGCGTCATCGTCGTCGGACTGTTCCTGCGAAAGCCGCGCTGCCACATCTGCAATTCGAACGCCGTGTAGTGCGCATACTGGCCGGCGAGGTAGGGGACGGTAGGCGACTCGCCGACGCCGCCTGCGCCGTGGCAGACACCGCAAGCGGGGACGCCTTTCGCTGTATTGCCGGATTCGGCAAGCTCCTTGCCGCGCTTGACGAGCTGCGGGTCGGGATTCGCCAGCGGTGGGAAGCGTGCTTCGACGTTTGCGTAGTAGGCTGCGAGGTCCTCGATGTTGTCGGACGAGAGCGCACGCGCGATCGGCGACATGATGGAATTGGAGCGCACCCCGGAGACGAAATCCCGGAGCTGCCTCGAGAGATAAGATGCCGACTGGCCGGCTATGCGCGGAAAAGCGCCGCTCCCATCCGAGCCGCCGGTGAACGCATGACATTGGGCGCAAGCCGGGGCGCCCGCAGCGGTGCCCTGTGCAGCGATGACTGCTCCCTGGGCGGGATCGGCCTTGTGGCCGCTCACGGAGCGCGCCGGGTCTGGCTCGTTGGCGCGATGGACGATGTAATCGCGGATCGCCGTGGCCTTCGGGCGGTCGAGCACCGTCTTGAACGGAGCCATACCGCCTTGCTCGAGCGCTCCATCGAGCACCACGCTGTACCAGGCCTCCACGGCGATGAAGGGCGACCCTCGAAGATCCGGGGTCACGCCGCCGGCCACGGCGGCTTCGCCATGGCACACGCTGCAGAACTGATTGTACAACCCCTCGCCCTGAGCCACCGTCGCCGGGCTCGCGGTGTCGGCCGGGGGATCGATGACCAGTTTCGGGTCGGGCGGCAGGGCCGGCAGATCCCCCTTTGCGCCGAGCTTGAACACCAGCACTCGGCTCACATTGCGCTCATTGCCGGACTTGGCGGATTGCTGTCCTTGCAACAAGGGATAGGCGCCGCCCCATCCGGACAGCACGGCGATGTACTGCTCGCGATCGACTTGATAAGCGACCGGCGCCGCCATCACCGGCGACTGCGCGAACATCGACCATAGCTTCTGGCCGGTATCCGCGCGATAGGCGCTGATATCGCCGGCTGCGTTGCCTTGCACCACGAGATTACCCGCAGTGGTCAGGATGCCCCCGTTCCAGGGCCCGAGATAGTTGGCGCGCCACACCTCTTTCTGGGCCGCGGGATCCCAGGCGATGAGATATCCCTTCACGTTGGGCAAATTGGTCGTGGCGGTACCCACGTTCCAGCCCATCGGCAAGGGCTGAAAGTTCTTCACCGATTCGTACGACATCGGAATCTCTTGCGCCGGGATGTAAACGAGACCGGTACTCGGGTTGAACGCCATCGCTTGCCAGCTGTGGGCACCGAGCGCACCCGGCAGGAGATCCGCGCGTTTGCCGGTCTTGTCGTACCGGATACCGGGCTTTTCGATGGGCCGGCCGGTCTTCGAATCGATGCCGCTCGACCAGGTCACCGGCGTGAAGTTATTGGCAGAGATCAGCTCACCGGTCTTGCGGTCGAGGACGTAAAAGAATCCGTTCTTGTTGGCCTGCATGATCACTTGACGGCGCGACCCGCCGATGGTGAGGTCCGCGAGGATCAACTGCTGGACGGCATCGAAGTCCCATTCGTCTCCCGGCGTCGCCTGGTAGTGCCAGACATAATTGCCGGTGTCGGCATTGATCGCGACGATCGAGGACAGAAACAGGTTGTCGCCTTGACTCGCACTGCGGTACTTCTGGTTCCACTCGAGTCCGTTGCCGGTACCGAGATAAATCAAGTTGAGATTGGGATCGTAGGACATGGCCTCCCACGGCGCACCGCCGCCGCCCCATTTCCACCACTCGCCCTGCCAGGTCTTGGCCGCCATCGCCATGGCGTCGTTCTCGAATGGTTTCGAAGGATCGCCGGGCACGGTGTAAAAGCGCCATACGAGCTTGCCCGTGTTGGCATCGTAGGCCGAGACATAGCCGCGCACGCCGTATTCGTTGCCGCTGTTGCCGATGACCACCCGCCCCTTGATGACGCGCGGCGCCATGGTGATGGTGTAAGGCTTGCTCGGATCGACGGTCATGACGCTCCAGACCGGCGTACCTGTCCGCGCATCGAGCGCGATCAAGCGGCCGTCGAATGCGCCGACGAATATCTTCCCTTGCCAGGCCGCGACGCCTCGATTGACCACATCGCAGCAGCCTCTGACACCGAGGACGCGCGGTACGGCGGGATCGTAGGACCACAAGCGCCTACCCGTCTTGGCGTCGTACGCCTTGACCATGCTCCAGGCCGTGGAGACGTAGAGCACGCCGTCGATGACGAGCGGGGTCGCCTCCTGGCCACGGTTGGTGTCGAGGTCCGCGTACCAGGCGAGGCCGAGCTGCTTCACATTGTCGGCTGAAATCTGCGACAGGGGGCTGAAGCGCTGTTCGCTATAGGTGCGGCCGTAGGTCATCCAGTTGCCGGCGTCGTGATCCGCCTCGACGATGCGCGCTGCGTCCACATTTGCCGGCGATCCGGCGACCGGCGACCCGGCAGCTCCGGCGGATTCGAGCGGGCCGGCGGCAACAACAAAGACCAGTAGAGCCAAGAGGGCCCGAACGCCGCGAGGACTAAGGAATAGCGCTACAGATACCATCGTCCACCCCTTTATGATGGGCAGCTACACGCTGCCATTGCGGAAACTTAGCGCGGCGCGACTCACCGCAGGCTCACCGTGCGCTTATCGGCGCTTTGACAGGCGGCCGTGAGTCATCGGTGAGCGGCGTGGGCGCAGTATTTGGGCCCATGCTTTTCCTACGTCAAGCCTGTGCGGCGATCGTTCTCGTCATCATCACGCTCGGCATGCAGAGCGCAGGGATGGCAGGTCTCATCGAGTGGGCGAAGTCTCATTTTGCCCGAGGCGCGCAAGCGCTCGGCGCATGGGGCTCCGCCGTGCTCGTCGTGCGTTTTACCAGCTTGATTATCTGCTTGCACATTTCGGAGATTCTGCTGTGGACAGTGTTTTATCGCTGGCGCTGTTTGAGCACCTGGGAGTCGGCTTTTTACTTTTCGGCGACCAGCTATTCCACGGTCGGATATGGGGATGTCGTGATCCAACCGGTGTGGCGGCTCCTCGGGCCCGTAGAAA
>Ga0137403_10004756_pt1 | contig 15921 bp, 9 predicted proteins | sample CZOMad2_1_16fung_FD_122057 | JGI IMG/M metagenome (GOLD analysis project Ga0137403, IMG submission 122057) | Vadose zone soil fungal communities from Angelo Coast Range Reserve, California, USA - CZOMad2_1_16fungal (Hybrid Assembly) | ecosystem: Environmental > Terrestrial > Soil > Vadose zone... | reverse complement strand
GCGAGGGACCTCACCCACCTCGGTTGATCGCACAAGCAAGCTTGGCTAATCAATGGCGCGATTGCGAGGTCCCTCCGTCGTCTGTGCGACTCGGGATGACGCAACGACCGATCGTCTGGCACGTAATTTCGCCCGCGGTATTCAATGCTCATCGTGGCTCTTGTCTCGCGCGCTTAAATGACGCACCATGCCCGCCGTGGCTGATGAGACACTGTCGATTCAACGAGCGGAGCAGGTCGATCATCAACTTGTCCGCGGCATCGGAATTCCCGCGCTCACCGCGAACATTGTCAGCTCCACCATCGGCGCAGGAATTTTCGTGATTCCGGCGACGGTCGCGGCAGGACTCGGGCCGGCTGCGCCGCTGGCATTTATTTGCTGCGCAATCGCGATGGTTTTGTTCGTCACCTGTTTCGCCATCGCCGGTAGCCGCGTCTCGCTCACGGGCGGACTCTACGCGTATGTTGAGGTCGCGTTCGGCAAATACGTCGGGTTTCTCGCGGGCATGCTTTACTTTCTGACTGCACTTGGCGCGGTTGCGGGCGTAGTGAATGTACTCGCGAATTCAATCGCGCTGGTCATTCCATTTCTCGGCGGACCAGTGATACGCATCATTGTGATGCTCGCGGTTTATGGCGTACTCGTGTTCATCAACATTCGCGGCGTGCGTGAGGGCGCAGGCGCAGTCACGACGATCACGATTGCGAAACTTCTCCCGTTACTGTTATTCGTTTGCGCGGGAATCTTTTTCATTCATCCGGCAAATCTCAGCTGGACCGCGTGGCCGGGCAGCAAGGCATTAGGCGACAGCGTCATTCTGTTAATCTTCGCCTTCGTTGGAATCGAAGTGGCGTTGATCCCGAGCGGGGAAGTGAAAAATCCATCGCGCACCGTTCCCCGCTCCGCTTATCTCGCGCTCGTCATCACTACCATCATCTACATCATGATCCAGCTCGTGGCGCAGGGCACACTCGGCAGCGATCTCGCGACTCACAAAGATGCGCCACTGGCCGAAGCCGCCGCGAAATTTCTCGGCAACATCGGTCGCACCATCCTGCTTGCGGGCGCCACCATCTCCGCCTTCGGTTTCGTCACCAGCGACATCCTCAGTTCGCCGCGCCTGATCTTTGCCTTCGGCCGCGACGGCGCGTTGCCGGCGTGGTTTGCGCACGTGCATCCGCGCTATCACTCACCTGACGTCGCCATCATCACCTACGCCGTGCTTGCCTTTGGCCTGTCCGTCACTGGCACCTTCGAGAAGCTGGCCGTGCTTTCCAACGTAGCCGTCCTTCTGATGTACTTACTCTGCTGCGCCGCTTGCTGGTTTCTGGTGCAACGCGACGTCCGCACCGACGGTCAGCCGTTCAATTTTCCCGGCATGAAAATCGTCCCCGCACTCGCCATCCTCGCCATCATTTGGATTCTCGCTCATGCGACGCTGTTTGAATTTGCAGTCAATGGAATCGTGCTCGCAATTGCATCTGTTCTCTATTTCGTGCGAGCAAAACTCCGATCCACCCCAGTCGCGTCGTAGAGTTGGTTCGCGAAAAACTCGGGATTCTGGGGGGAGCGCTTAGGCGTCGCGCGAACGGCCTCGCAATGTTTTACAAGTGAGCTGTCAGTTTTTCGCTTTCGGATTTCCACGCTGGCGCAGCTCCGAAAAGCGGCAGAGAGCTGCCGCACTCCACAAGGTAGCGCAGGTTCGAAGCGGACGGTAATTCGCAAAGCGTCTTGGAGTGCGCCTGCCCTTTGCCTTTGACAGCTGCGGCGCGGAAGGCCTCAAAGCCCTTTAGTACCCAGCTTCAACACTTGCCGCGAACGAGTTGCAAATCGTCTTGCACCCCAAAATATGGTAGTTGGGGAGGAGCCGGCCACGCCGAATTGTATAGATTTGCCTTGCGAGCGCCTTCTTGCGATTATATTCACCACAACAAGGCGCCTCGGGCGCCACCGGCCATTTCAATGCATCTTCAATCGCTCGAGCTCTTCGGCTTTAAGTCCTTCGCCGACAAAACAATCTTTAATTTCCACGAAGGCGTGACCGCGATCGTCGGCCCCAACGGTTGCGGGAAATCCAATGTCTGCGACGCCGTCCGCTGGGTTTTGGGTGAACAATCTGCCAAATCGCTCCGCGGCGGCGAGATGGCTGATGTCATTTTCAACGGTGCCGAGTCCCGCAAGCCGCTCGGTTTCGCCGAAGTTTCGCTGAATTTCACCGAGTGCTCGGAGGAGCTCGGGGTCGACTGGCATGAGGTGCGGGTAACGCGACGCATTTACCGCGATGGCAATTCCGAATATTTCCTGAACAAAACCGGGTGCCGCTTGAAGGACATCCACAGTTTGTTCGCCGACACCGGAGTGGGTCGCGCCGCTTACTCCATCATGGAGCAAGGCAAGATCGACCTGATCTTGAGTTCGCGTCCGGAAGATCGGCGCAGCGTTTTTGAAGAAGCGGCCGGAATCACTAAATACAAAACGCAAAAAAAAGAAGCGCTCCGCAAACTGGAAGCGACAGAAGCGAATCTGTTGCGTATCGGCGACATCATTAAGGAAGTGAAGCGGCAGATTGGGTCGCTGCAACGACAGGCGGGCAAGGCGCGGCGATATCAGGCGCTGCATGCGGACCTGCAAGTGCTCGACACTCATTTTTCACATCGCAAATTGCAGAGTCTCGAGCAGGAACTCAACGAATGCACTGCCGAGATCGCGCGCGTATCGGACACGGAACAGGCAACACGCAACGAGATTAACGAAGGCGAAGCGAAACTGGTGGCTGCGCGGCGCGACCTCGATGCCGCAGACGAAAAGATCACTGACGCGCGGGCCAAGGTGCAGCAACTCGAAAATGAGATCGCATCGCATCGTCACCGGATCGAGTTCAACGAAAAGCATGGCGCGGAGTTGCGGCAATGGATCGAACGCAGCCAGCGCGAGATCGAATCGGCGGGAACGAAATTGCGCGAACAGAACGCGGAAATCGAATCTGCCAATGTGCTGGTGGAAGAGACCACACGATTGCTCGCGCAAAAGAACCAGGAGCTCGAGCACCTGACTGAGGACGCCAGCAGGCGCCGCGAAGTTTTTCGGGCCTGCGATCAGAAACTTCGCGATGTGCAAATGAGTTTGTCGAGAGACGAACTGCGGCTATCCGCGATCGCGGAAGATTTGCGCGAACTGCGCGAACGGCGTGATGCGACCAATCGGGATGCGGAGACGCGGCGCGCCAGAATCGCGGCGGCCGGCGCCGGCCACCAAACGTTACACGGTAAAGTAACGGAAGCGCGCGCCGCGACTGAAGCGGAGCGGCAAACGGTTGAGCAAATTTTTTCGCGTGTTCGCTCGCAGGAGGAAACCCTGGGTCAGAACCAAAGCGCACTGGCCGAAGTCGAGAAAAAATTGTCCGCAATCGATCGGACCATCGCCGAGAAAGAATCGCGTCACGAAGTTTTGTGTCAGCTCAACGAAGAAGGCGAAGGACTGGCGCAAGGCTCGCAAGCATTATTGAAGAGTAAAGAGTTCGAATTTGCCGGCGCACTGGCGGCACAACTCAATGTTTCGCATGAATTTGTCCGAGCGATCGAAGCGGCGTTGGGCCGCAATCTTCATGCGCTTATTTTACGCGATGGTGCCCGTGCGGCAGAAATCATTTCCTATTTGAATCAACAACAGTTGGGTCAGGCCGCACTTGTTCTCGAGCGAATCGCACATCGCGATCGGCCGGCTTCCAATGATTTGCCGCAAACTGCGATCGGCTGGGCAGTTGATAAGTTGCGGACCCCCGCACCGCTGGAGGCATTGGTGAAGGGTTTGCTCCATAACGTCGCGTTGTTTGAAAATTTGGAGGAGGCACTGAACGCAGTCGCGAAAAATCCCGAGCTCGCGGCCGCCACTTTGCGCGGCGAATACATCTCGCACGACGGAATTCTCTTCGGCGGCAATGGAAAAGTGCGGACGGACTCGTTACTTGAGCGCAAGGCGCGGATCGATACGATCGCGATCGAGCTCGGGCAGTTGAAACGCGAACAGGCGATGGTCGAGCAGCAGCGTGTTGCGCTGGAATCGCAGATCGCCACGGCCATGAGGGCACTGGAAAGGGCCGTTGCCTTACATCAGGAGGCACAGCTCGCACAAACCGCATCGGCGTCGAAAATTTCCGAACTCGAACGCGAACAGCACTCGGCAGAGCGCGAACTGGAGTCGCTCGAATTTGAGCGCGCGACTCTCGAGCGCCAGATCGCAGCGGCAGACGCACAGATTCAGCAGCTCGAGGCGCAAAGCGCGGAACTTGAAGAAAAGATCACTCGCGATCAAAAGGAGGCCGCCCTCCTTCAAACGCAACGGGACGAGGCGTTGCGCGAGGAAGAAGAAGCGAATGTGCGGTTGGCAGAGCTGCGCATCGCGGCCGCAACCCACGAGCAGAAACACCAGAATTTGCTAGCGCAGCGGGCACCAATGCTGGCGCGCCAGATTGAACTTTCGGATCTGATGGCAACACGGCGGGCCGACATTGAAAATTACGAAGCCCGATTGGTTACGCAGGCAGCGGAAGACGACGCCGCGAGGAATGCGATCGAACAGCAAAGACAGGAATGCACGCGCGGCGAAGCGGAGATTTGGAAATTGGTGGCTGAGCGCACTAGCCAGTTGGAAACGATCAACTCCAATGAAAGCGGACTACGAGCAGTGCGTGACCGCTTGAGCGAATTACAGGAGAAACGCGGGACCCATTCCGTGCGGCAAACGCAACTGCAACTTCAGATCGAACATCTGGCCGAACATGTGATGGAACGTTATCGGGTTGATTTGCGTCAGTTCGAGCCCGACACGCCTGCACACGAAAAAGTTCTGCACGCACAATTGAAGCGAGCCGAGCGCCTCGAATCTGTCGTCGCGGAAAAGGAGACGCGGCCGCCGAGCGCGGCTACAGACGAAGATCAGCAAAAACTCATCGCCGAGCTCGCGCGCCAGCTCGAAAACATGGGCCCGGTCAATCTTGAGGCCGTCCAGGAATATGATGAGCTGGAAGAGCGTTATCGTTTTCTGGAAACGCAGAACACCGATCTGACGAATTCGCGTCGCGAACTGCTTGATGTCATTGCTCGGATTAATTCCACCACGCAGGAACTTTTCGCCGAAACATTTGCGCAGGTGCGGGGGAATTTCCGGGAGATGTTCGCCGAGCTTTTCGGCGGCGGCCGCGCCGACCTGCAGTTAATGGATGAGAACGACGCGCTGAATTGCGGAATCGAAATCATCGCCAAGCCGCCGGGCAAACAGCTGCAAAGCATCTCGCTTTTGAGCGGAGGCGAACGGACGATGACGGCAGTGGCACTTTTGTTTGCCATCTACATGGTGCGCCCGAGCCCGTTTTGTGTGCTCGATGAAATGGATGCGCCGCTCGATGAATCCAACATCAATCGCTTTATCAAAGTGCTGGAGCGATTCGTCTCGCAAAGCCAGTTCATCATCATCACCCATAACAAGCGCACCATTGCTAAGGCCGATATTCTTTATGGCGTGACCATGGAAGAACGCGGCGTGAGCAAACTGGTAGGAATGAAGATGACCCCGCCACGAAAGGCGGAGGCAAACAGCGTGAGCGCGCCGATTGGGGAACCGACTCAGCGACATTTTTCGATGGCAGAGGAAGAATCGCGCGTCAGTTCCGTTGCTGCGCGTTGATTCCGGCCCCCGTCCTATGGGCCGGCCACGAAAATTTTTTGCGCAGCCCCCCTGATGTTGGCTACAATCGTCCGATGCTGCAAACGGCGCGCCCAAAGAAGAAATCCCAACCGAAAGCGCCGGTCCACGAAAAATATCTCGAGGCGTTTCGCTGGATGCTGTTGACGCGGACATTCGAAGAGAAACTCGCCAGCATGTATCGCGGTGGCCGGATCACCGGTGGTGTTTACATCGGCAAAGGCCAGGAAGCAATCAGCGTCGCTTGCGGAATTTTTTTGCAGAAAGGGGACATCTTCGCGCCCCTCATTCGCGACCAGGCCGGCCGCTCTGCCTTTGGCGAACCGCTGGTCGATGTCGCGCGCACATATCTTGGTTCGCGAACCGGACCGATGCGAGGACGCGACGGCAATATTCACCGGGGTAGCCCGCGCGACGGCCAGCTAGCCATGATCAGTCATCTCGGCGCGATGATTTCCGTGGTGGTCGGCTCGCTCATGGCAAAGCGTGGCCGGGGCGAGAAAAATTTTATCGGGCTAACGACAATTGGGGAAGGCGGAATGCAAACCGGCGCCTCCCATGAAGGAATGAACATCGCCGCGGTCGAGCACGTGCCGCTGGTCGTGGTCGCAACCAATAATCATTACGCCTATTCCACTCCGAACGATCGCGAGTTCGCCTGCGCCAGCCTGGTCGATCGCGCCCGCGGTTATGGCTTCGAAGGTTATGAATTGGATGGAACCGATCTGGCGCAATGCCTCGACGTGATCGGCACGGCGGTGAAACGCGCGCGCGCCGGTCGCCCACCGCAGCTGGTCGTCGCATCCATCCTGCGCCTGGCCGGTCATGGCGAACACGACGACTTCAGCTACGTCACCGACGATATTCGCAAAGAACCATTCGCGATTGATTGTCTGCAACGCACGGAAGCATTTATCAAGGAGCGCGAATTAGCCAACACTGCAACGTTGCAACGCTGGCGCGAGGGAGCAGCCGAGGAAGTCGAAAATGCTTTCAGTGCCGCGCAAAAAGAACCCGTCCCTAGCGGGGACGAAGAAGATTGGTGCGCAATTTCAACGCGTGACCTGGTAGACGAGATTGAATGACGAAATCCGAAGGAATTCCTAATGCTCAAATGACGAACGCCAGAATGTATGGTGCTGAAGGTTTGGCTCTCGTCATTCCTTCGTCATTCGTGCTTCGTCATTCGTCATTCTTCGCATGAGCATCACGTATCTCGAAGCCATTCGCGAAGCGCAGGCGAAACTTTTGCGCGATGACAAACGCGTTTTCATTTACGGGCAGGACGTCGGCGGAAGCTTTGGTGGGGCGTTCAAGGCCACCAAAGGACTGGCGAAAGAATTTCCTGGTCGCGTCTTAAACACACCGATTAGCGAAGACGCCATGGTCGGCACGGCCATTGGCGCCGCGCTCGAAGGTATGCGCCCAATTGTGGAAATGCAGTTCGCCGATTTTTCCAGCGTCGCCCTGAATCAAATTCTCAACAACGCCGGCACCCATTATTGGCGGACCAATGTTCCCGTTCCAATCACGGTGCGGTTGCCCTCGGGCGGCACCAAGGGTAGCGGACCGTTTCATTCGCAATCAATGGAATCCCTTTATGCGCATTATCCGGGACTGATCGTGATGACGCCGGCGACGGTGGAAGACGCCTATACCATGCTGATCGACGCGGTCGCGATTGATGATCCGGTGGTTTACTGCGAGCACAAATACCTTTACTACCATCTCAAGGCCGACAGTTTGCCGAACGACGGAATGCCAGTTGGCAAAGCTCGGATCGCGCGGACCGGTCGCGATCTAACAATCGTTAGCTACAGCGCAATGTTACACGAATCTTTAAGCGCGGCCGAGGAGATTGCGAAAGAGGGATTTGAAATCGAAGTGATCGATCTGCGCACAGTGAAACCACTCGATACCGCCACGGTGCTGGCATCCGTCGCCAGAACAGGCCGGCTTTTAGCGGTGGGCGAATCTTTCCCCTGGGGCGGCGTGACCGCGGAAGTCATTGCGCGCGTCGCTGCGGAGGGTTTCCATTTGCTCGATGCCGCGCCCGCACGAGTTAACGCCAAGGATACTCCCATTCCCTACCATCCGAACCTTTGGTCGACGCACCGACCGAGCAGCAAATTGATTGCCGCGAAAGCGCGAAAAATACTTCGCGAATAAATTTATGCCACAAGTTCCAATCATCATGCCACAGCTCGGCGAATCGATCGCCGAGGCGACGATTGTCTCGATCAACGTGAAGCCGGGCGAAAAAGTCGCCGCTGATCAGGAAATCATCGAAGTCGAAACCAACAAGGCAGTGATGGGTGTAACGACCCCGTGTGCGGGTGAGATCGCGAAGATCGACGCCCAGGTCAAGGAAACCTACCCGATCGGCGCCGTGCTCGGTTACATCGAAGCGAGCGAAAAAGACGCGGCGCGATTCGCTAAACAAGCGCCGCCCCCCGAGGCGCAGCGCGAAATGACCGAGGAAATCCCCGGACGGAGCGAAGAAACCGCGAGGGCCGAAAAAACGAAAAGCAACGGCGCCCGAGCAAAAGTTCCGACCGACGGATTGCCCGTTCCCGCTGCCGCAAAAGGGGCAGGATTTTTGTCCCCGCGCGTGCGTGCGCGAATGGCGGAGTTACAATTAACGAACGCGGATCTCGCCGGAATTGCGGGGACAGGCAGCGGCAATCGCGTCACGATCAAAGATCTGGAGAATTATTTGCGCCAGATGGAATCGCAGACAACGAGCGATGCCTCGGCCATCCGAGCGGGAGTGGCGGATGCGATGCGTCGCAGCTGGTCCCGCCCGTTGGCGACGATTGGGTCGTCGGTGAATCTCGATCCTGTTCTAACGGATCGTAAACAGCGCGATCCGAAGCCCGGTCCGGCACTTTATGCGTTGCGCGCGCTCGCCCTTGCCCTTGCAGAAAATCCGGCCGCGGCCGCGAAACTGATCGGCGCCCGCGTCCTGCAATCGAACACGATCGACATCGGACTCGCAATCGAAGCGCAGGATGGAATCATTGTTCCGATCATCCGCGGCGTGGACAAAACGTCGCTCGCTGATCTGACCACCAAATATGACGAACTAGTCGCGCTCGGCCGGGCGCGCCGGATTTCTCCTGAAATGCAGAGCGGCGGAATCGCAGCGGTATCAAACTTCGGCACCTTCGGGGTGGAATGGGGCACGCCGATTCCCCTCCCCGATCAGACGATGATTTTGGGCCTTGGCGCCGGAAAAAAGACGCCGCGCTGGGATGAATCGAAATCAGAGTTCGTTCCGATAACGGAAGCGCAAATCACCTTGAGCTTCGATCATCGCAGTCTTGATGGCGGCGGCGCGGGAAGATTGATGAAGCGTGTGGTCGAGCTGCTGGAAGATCCCAAGTCGCTTTAATCGCAACCGGGTCATCCTGAGCAGAGCGCAGCGGAGTCGAAGGATCCCGCTGCGTAACCTTTAAGATATTGCAACGGGATCCCTCGGTCCGAGCCGGACTGGCGGTTTCGCTCGGGATGACCGTGATGGTAAAGCGGCATCGTCAATTGAACAATTTGCACCGAAACCTAAGCCGACGACATTTAAGGTAACAGCGAAGAATACCATGTACGAGAATACCGAATTCAGCACCAGTCGCGACATTGAAGCGATTCAAATCCCGGCGGGGACGAAGATAACGATTCCGGTGGGAACCCCCGGCGTGATCACGCAATCCTTGGGCGGTAGTTATACTATCGCGACGAACTACGGATTGTCCCGCATCGCGGAAAAAGATGGCGATGCTCTTGGATTAGAAAAGAGCGAATCGCAGCCAACAGCATCCGCGAACGGAGCGAAAGATGGCGAGGTTTCCGAGGAAGATGTTTGGAATCAGTTGCGCCAATGTTATGACCCGGAAATTCCGGTCAACATTGTCGATCTGGGATTGGTCTACGATTGCAAGCTGACGAAGAAAGAAGACGGCAGCACGCGCGTGGATGTGAAGATGACGTTGACCGCACCGGGTTGCGGGATGGGACCAGCCATCGCGCACGACGCTCAGGGCAAAATTTTGACGATCGATGGTGTGGATGAGGCCGACGTGCAGCTCGTGTGGGACCCGCCGTGGAACCAGAACATGATCAGCGAGGCGGGCCGGATGAAACTGGGGATGATCTGAAGCAGAACGAGCTTCGTGGCTCGAAGCCGTGCGCAGGTTGGGCGACCTTTGTCCGCTTTGTCATCCCGAGCGCAAGCGAGGGACCCCGCCCAAGGTGATGGATCGCACAAGGCAGCTTGCGTGATCATTGTCCTCTTGCGAGGTCCCTCACCGTCTGCGCGATTCGGATGACCCGCGCAGGAGTTTTGATCGCACGCGCTCGCCGCTCTCTCTCAAGAAATTTGCTGAATCAATTGACACTGACTCTGCCGATTCTATAATCCTGCTCCCGCGCCCGGAAAAATTTTCACCAAATCATCCGATGCCTACTACTGAAATCATTTTGACTGACAATGTGCCAGGTCTTGGCGCGGAGGCGGACATCGTGAAAGTGCGCCGCGGTTATGCTCGAAATTATCTTTTACCGCGCGGCAAAGCGCATGAGGTGACGCCGGCGAGCCTGCGTCAGCTAGAGAATTTAAAAAAGAAACGAGCCGAACGCGAAGCCCGCGAATTGAATGAAGCGGAGGAACTAGCCCGTCGAATCAATAAATTGCGCGTGACCTTCAAGCTCGAAACCGGCGAGACCGGCAAGGCCTTCGGTTCGATTACGGCACAGGATATTGTGACGCGATTAAAGAATGAGATCGGCGATGAAATTGATCGTCACAAGATTCATCTCGAACATCCGATCAAGACAACCGGTGAACATGAAGTAGCGATCAAGTTGCACCACGACGTGACAGTGAGTTTCAAATTTGAAGTAAAATCAGCGCATGAGGAGCCGACTAAAGCGGTGGAACCGGCCGAATCGGCCGAGCCTGCTCCGAAACGAGGATTATTCCGAAGACGTAAATAAATGCCGAGCTCTCAGGGAAGCGGTCCTGAGAAGCCTCGTAAGACAGCGGGAAATGGCGCTGACCGAGGCTTGGCGCAGCAGAGTGGCGGGAGAGTTTTTCAGAACTCGCCCACAGGTTCGGCACAGGATATTCACCGCGCCCCGCCTCATAGCGTCGAAGCCGAGCAGGGCGTGCTCGGTTCGATGTTGATCGCGCCGCAGGACGTCATCCCGGAATGCGTCGAAAAAATCAAAGAGGAATACTTTTACGTTCCGGCGCATCAAACGGTCTTTCGCGTTCTGGTCGAACAATGGAGCGCGGGACAGGCAATCGATCTCATTACCTTCACCCAAACATTGCGTGACCAGAATGTGCTCGAAACAATCGGCGGCGCTTCGTTCGTGACCAGTCTGTTCACTTTTGTCCCGACGGCAGCGAACATCGAGTACTATCTCGAGATCGTTCGCGACAAATATGTTCTCCGCCAGATCATCGTCACTTGCACCGAAGGGGTACGCCGCGCTTACGAGGAACAAGGCGAAGTGGGGCCGCTTCTTGACGAAGTAGAACACAATATTTTTAAGGTCGGCGACGATCGGTTCAAGGGTCAGCTCCTGAGCATGAAGGAACAAGTGATGGGTGCGCTCGAATCGATCGAGAAACTTTGGGAGCGGCGCGGTGGCATTACCGGGCTATCCACTGGCTTCATCGAATTGGATCGACTCACCAGCGGATTGCACGCGGCTGAAATGATCGTCATTGCCGGCCGGCCAAGCATGGGCAAGACCGCTCTCGCCATGAACGTGGCCGAACATGTCGCGGTAAATCAAAAAAAACCGGTCGCAGTCTTCAGTCTGGAGATGAGTAGCCAGCAGCTTGTCCAACGCATGCTCTGTTCCCGCGCACGCGTCAATTTGCAGCGGGTGCGCGATGGCTTTCTCGGGGAACGCGATTTTCCTAGTCTGACCGCGGCCGCATCGAAGCTGGCAGAAGCCAAAATTTTTATCGATGACAGTCCATCGCTTGAAATTCTGGAGTTGCGAGCTAAAGCGCGCCGGCTGAAAGCGCAGCAGGACATCGAGTTGGTGCTGATTGATTATTTGCAACTTCTGCGATCGGCCACGCGCCGAGCCAAGGAAAACCGGCAGCTTGAGATTTCCGAAATTTCCGCTGGTTTAAAAGCGTTGGCAAAAGAACTGAACATTCCCGTCATCGTCGTCGCGCAATTAAATCGGCAGCCCGAAGCGCGTTCCGGAGGGAAACCGCGGCTGAGCGATCTGCGCGAGTCCGGATCGATTGAGCAGGACGCCGATTTGGTGGGTTTACTCGTGCGGCCCGAGATTTATGAGGAAGACGAGGAGGCGCGCGCGGAGAAGGAGGGCGAAGCGGAACTGATCATTGCCAAACAGCGCAACGGACCAGTGGGCGAAATTCCCCTGACCTTTTTGAAGGAGTTCACCCGATTCGAAGATCGCGCGCGCAACGTGCGGGAACCGGGGGAAGCGTTTTAGATGCGCGAAGCTCGCTTCGTCATTCCGAGCGTCAGTCTCCTGCCGCGCCGGAGCTTCATGCGAAGGCTGGGAGGAATCCCGTTGCGGAAGCTTTAAGGTAACATATTGGGATCCCTCGGTCCGAGCCGGACTGGCGTTTTCGCTTAGGATGACGTTAAAACGATCACGCAACCTAGCCAGACTCCTACTAATTGCCGCGCCTCCGCTGTTAATCGGCTTGCTTATATTCAGGGATGGCGTCGACACCCCATTTTGGGATCAATGGGATGGGACTGCTCCTCTCTTTGAGAAAATGGCAGCCGGCACCCTGGGGTTCGCCGACTTTTTCGCGCAGCACAACGAACATCGAATTCTTTTCCCTCGACTGATTTTTTTCGGACTTGGGCGCTTGACCCATTGGAACGTCCGAGCTGAGCTGTTTGTGATTTGGTTCCTCGCCCTGGTTTGCCTCTTCAATATCTGGCAAATGACACGGCGCAGTGCTCGGAAAGACTCCAGCTTCTTGCTCTTATTTTCGTCCGGCATCCTTCTTTTTAACCCACTTAGTCACGATAACTTTCTTTGGGGCTTCCAAATCGGATTCCTTCTTCCTCTTGCCTGTGTCACGGCGTGCATCTGGGTTGCAACTTACGTACGGCATCCTCTCAATTTCGTGTTCGCAATCATCCTGTGCACTATCTGCACCTTTTCGATCGCGAGCGGCTTAACCAGTTGGTTGCTGACGACCCCCCTCTTGATGCTTGCGCAGGCGCGATCAACTTCGTCCTGGAAATGGTGGGCCATCTGGATTTGCACGTTTTTGTTCGAAGTGTGCGCATATTTCTACGGTTACGAAAAGCCGGCACAGCATCCGTCCCTGTGGGGGCCGCTTAATCATCCAATTCCGGCCGGCGAATACGTCCTGGTCTTTCTCGGAAACCCTTTCACCTTCGGGACAAACTTGCCCCCGCTGCCTCTCGGAGTGGGAATGGGCGGATTGCTCGTCCTGATGCTGCTGGCTTGCGCAGTTTATATTTGGAGCAAACGCCATGATCGCGGCTTGCTTGGCGAGGGTTTGCCCTGGCTGATGCTGGCGATGGTAGCAGTGAGCAGCGCGGCCTTAACCATGATCGGACGACTGGGACTTGGCCCTACGCAGGTACGAGCTTCTCGTTATGTAATGTTTGCAGTGATGTTGCCAATTGCTCTGCTCGGCCTCATCCCGGTGGTTCGTTCGCACTGGACTCGGACATTCTCCGCGCGAGGCCAACTAATAACGAAGGCCGCATCCTTTTTCCTGCTTAGCCCGTTTATTATCATGGCTTGCCCAAGCTTCCTGTCGGATCTGCCGGCCTGGCCGGTGATTCGGCAAATGCGCCTTTATGCAAAGGCACTTGTCTCCTTTATCAATGTCGTGCCTGAACCAGAAGGACTGGCCAGACGTGTTTTTCCCTACGATGGCAGAGTAGAAACTGCCGCCAATGTCCTCAATCGTATCGGCTATCTGCGCCCCCCGTTGCTCCAATCAAATCTTATCCGCGATGTCGCCGACCCGGCATCCACTGGTTCCTCCCGTTTTGGCGAATTCCAAATTCATGAGGAGAAATCAGGACAGATCGAACTCGGGGGACAAGCTTTTCTGCCGGACAAAAGAGCTCCTGCTGATGCGGTCCTCATTACCTATGAGAATGCCGAAGGAGAACCGGTTATTTGCGCTATCGTTCCGCTTGAAGTCCCGCCCCAAGGCAGATTAAGGGCCACGTGGGACCCTTCCGCGCTGCCGTCCAAGTGGAGGCGGGTTCTTCCAATGGATCGTTTTCCCGAAGGACGACAGTGTCTCCTGAAGGCGTGGGCGTATGACGCCGAGGCATGTCGGGCCTATCGCCTTGAGGGAAGCACAATCGTAACTCAGTAGCTTCAAGTCTCGATTTCAAGAACTAACGAGACGTGCGGCGGTCCGTGCTCTGGGGAGCGCAGGCTGCCCGCCTGCAATTGCGGGCAGCTTGCCGGCAATATTCTTGCGGGTGTTATCGTCGTGATCTCTGATTCTGGTCTCGGCAAGCTGCCGAGACCTACAGGCTGGCAGCCTGTGCTCCCCAGAATCAGAATCAGAGACTGCGCGCGAAAGTGTTAAATCACGAAAGTGATCGCGCGGCGTCGATGACATGCTCCGCGTCGATGTCAAATTCCTTCATCACTTCCGCGCCAGGCGCGCTCAGACCGAATCGGTGCAGCCCGATTACTTTTCCATCGAGACCGACGTATTGATACCAAATCTCCGGCACACCCGCTTCAATTGCGACACGCTTGCGACATTTCGTCGGCAAAACTTCTTCGCGATATTCTTCCGATTCGCGATTGAACCGTTCCATACATGGCATCGAGACGACGCGCGTGCCCGCACCCAGTTCTTTTGCGGCAGCGAGTGCGTGCTGCAATTCGCTTCCGCAAGACAAAATGATCAGGTCGAGCGACGCGCTTTCCTGTTTCGCGATGTAACCACCTAGCCGCACCCCTTCACGTCGCAACTTCACATCGACTTCGTTCAGCATTGGCACGTTTTGCCGGGTCAACGACAGCAAGGTCGGGCCATCAATTCGCTCACAGGCGGCGACAAATGCGCCCGCTGTTTCCTCGGGATCAGCCGGGCGGATGACATCGAGGTGTCTGATTAAACGAAGCGCACTCACCGTTTCGACCGGTTGGTGAGTTGGACCGTCTTCCCCGACGCCGATCGAGTCGTGCGTGAAAATGTAAATGTTCGGCAGTCGCGCCAGCGCCGCGAGCCTAATCGAGGGCCGTGCGTAATCGGAAAAAACAAGAAAGGTCGCGCCCGAGGCCCGGAAAATTCCATGATAGGAAACGCCGTTCAGGATTGCGCACATCCCATGCTCACGAATACCAAAGCGGATGTTGCGGCCGCCCGGATTGTCGCGCGTGAAATCGCCGCTCTCCTTGATGTAATTCATGGTCGAACCGTAAAGATCGGCGCTGCCGCTGATTAAATTCGGCATTGCTTTCGCGATTGGCTGAAGCACTTCGCCGCCCGCTTTGCGCGTCGCCAGCTTTACGTCCGAGGGAAATGCCGGAATTTTCTCGAGCAAATCCTGCGGAACTTTCTTATCGATGGCGTCGTCTAAGGCACGCGCTTTCTCTGGATTTTTTTCGCGCCACCCTTTCCAGGTCTTTTCCCACTGGGCAAAATCGGCAAGCAACTTCTTTTTGTGCTCGGCGAAATATTCGCGCGTTTCTTTTGAAACAAAGTAATGCTCCTCTGGAAGGCCCAGTTTTTTTCGCGCGGCATCGACAAATTTTGCGCCGGCTTCGCCATGGGCTTTTGCCGTTCCCTCAATCTCCGGAATCCCTTTCCCCGCGACGGTATGAATGATGATGAACTGCGGTTTTCCGTTGTCACGCTCCTTCGCGATATTACAGGCATCGAGAAATTCCTGCATGTCGTCGCCTTGGATTTCCTGTGTATCGAATCCGTAGGCCTCAAAACGTTTTCGCGTATCTTCACTCTGCGTTTGGTTGGCCATGGCATCGAGCGTGATGGCGTTGGAATCGTAAATCAGAATCAGATTATCGAGACCGAAATGCCCGGCGAACGCGCTCGCTTCCGCCGACACGCCTTCCTGGAGACAACCGTCGCCCGCCAGACAAAAAATATGCTGGTTGAAAATACGATGCGCGCTGGTGGTGAAATGCGCCGCCGCCATTTTCGCCGCCATTCCCACACCAACCGCGTTACCAACGCCC
>Ga0137403_10004755_pt1 | contig 15922 bp, 13 predicted proteins | sample CZOMad2_1_16fung_FD_122057 | JGI IMG/M metagenome (GOLD analysis project Ga0137403, IMG submission 122057) | Vadose zone soil fungal communities from Angelo Coast Range Reserve, California, USA - CZOMad2_1_16fungal (Hybrid Assembly) | ecosystem: Environmental > Terrestrial > Soil > Vadose zone... | reverse complement strand
CCACGCCGATTACATCGGTTCCTGGCTGGAGTAATGGCGAGCTCGCCATTACTCGAGTAATCACCAGCAATCCATAATGTGAAGGAGCGCTGCTATTACCGCTGCCGCTTTACGATAGAGCTCATCTCCTTCACATTATTTCGGCCACACTCCTAAAGCGGATCGAGCCAGGCAAGTACGCTCGTATCGCGTCTCCATGGCGGTGGCTTGCTTGCTCTCGATCGAATGCCGACCGCCGCGTCAGCGGCGACCGCTGACAGCCGGCGAAAACTCGCCTATCATGATTGGCATGGAAAAAAAGGTGCGGCGGAGACGCACCGCAAGTCTATGACCGGAGGGGCATGCTCGTCGCATCTGCAATCGATCTAATCGCCAAGACACCGCTGGTTGCCTTGGATAGAGTCTACCGCGGTCCAGGACGTATCGTCGCCAAGGCGGAGTTCCTCCAACCGGGTGGCAGTGTAAAGGATCGAGCGGCAAAAGCGATATTGCTTGCCGCACGCGAAGACGGGCGCCTGAAACCGGGCATGCCGGTGATTGAGATGACGAGTGGCAACATGGGTGCCGGCCTCGCGGTCGCCTGCGCAGTGCTCGGTCACCCGCTCGTCGTCACAATGTCCGCAGGAAATAGCCCCGCTCGCGCGGGGCTGTCACTTCTTCTCGCCCTCCAGCAGGAGGCGGATGAGGTAGACGAGCTCTTTTTCCTTCTTGGAGAAATAATGGTCGGTCCCGAACATCATCGTCTGGCTCGAGCCGCGCAAGACTTTGAGCGTCGCTGCTCGCTTGGGCGCCCCCTTGATCACGGCCTCGAGGTCGTTCTCGGCGTAGACGTCGAACACGGGAAACTTGATGCGCTTGAACGGGCCCAGGTCGCCGCTCGAGATCGAGAGCGAGATCCAGCCCGCGAGCGGAACCTGCGGATGCGCGCTGATGTAATGGTTCGCCATGCGCGAGCCCATGCTGTGCGAGAGGACCCAGATCCTGTCGTAGCGCTTGCGGCGCAGATAGCTCATCGCACCCGCAAAGCGCGCGTCGGCCTCCCAGAAGAGCACCGGGTAGCGCGTCGCGGGCGCTTCCGCGGCGAGGATCGGCATCTGGACCGACAGGGTGGTGTAGCCGGCTTCGGCCAGCCGCGCGCGCAGCTCGCCGATCACGCCGTAGTCCGGATGCACGCCCAGGCCGTGCGCGAGAATGATCGCGCCCTTCGCGTCCTTCGCCTCGGTGTAGATGCCGAGAAATTTTTCGGTGCGCGGCGCCTCGAGCCACACCGCTTCGCCTGAGAATAGCGTGGGAACGACTTGCTCCGCCCAGCGCTTTTCGCGCGCGTAGTCGGAGGGTTGCTGCTGCGCGAACGCGAGGAGCGGAGCGCACAGCGCCAGCGCGCAGAACGCTTTCCAACGTAGAGATCGCATCGCCGCTATTGTAGCGTCCCGTCGGCTAGAATAGCCCGTCGCCGCGCGGCGACGCTTCCATTTCGAGAGGTTGAATCATGCCCGGCCCGTTGTCGCACGTCCGCGTCCTCGATCTCTCGCGGGTGCTCGCCGGCCCCTGGGCGGGCCAGAACCTCGCCGACCTCGGCGCCGAGGTGATCAAGGTCGAGCGCCCGGGCGCGGGCGACGACTCGCGCGCCTTCGGCCCGCCCTGGGTGAAAGACAAGGACGGGCGCGACACCGGGGACTCGGCGTACTACACCTCGGCCAACCGCGGCAAGAAGTCGGTCACCCTCAACATCTCGAAGCCCGAGGGGCAAAGGCTCGTGCGCGAGCTGGCGAAGATCTCCGACGTGCTCATCGAGAACTACAAGTTCGGCGACCTCGCGCGCTACGGCCTTGCTTACGAAGACCTGAAGAAGACCAACCCGCGCCTCATCTACTGCTCGGTCACGGGCTTCGGCCAGACCGGACCGTACCGCGAGCGCCCTGGCTACGACTTCATGATCCAGGGCATGGGCGGCATGATGAGCGTCACCGGGGAGCCCGACGATGCGCCGGGCGGCGGCCCGCAGCGCGCCGGCGTGCCCGTCGCCGACATCATCACCGGCATGTACGCTTCGATCGCGATCTGCGCCGCGCTCGCGCACCGCGCCGAGTCGGGCGCCGGCCAGCACCTCGACCTCGCGCTGCTCGACTCGCAGATCGCGCTGCTCGCCTACCAGAACACCAACTACTTCTCCACCGGCAAGCCGCCCAAGCGCATCGGCAACCTGCACCCGAACATCGTGCCCTACCAGCCGTTCAAGACCAGCGACGGCAGCGTCATTCTCGCCTGCGGCAACGACAACCTGTACCGGAAGTTCTGCGAAGCGGCGGGTTGCGACGAGCTGGCGCAGGACCCGCGTTTCGCGACGAACGGCAAGCGCGTGGAGAACCGCGCCGAGCTCACGCGGCTGCTGCAGGCGATCTTCGTGAAGAAGACCACGCACGAGTGGGTCGAGCTCCTGGAGGCGGCGGGCGTCGCCAACGGCCCGATCAACGACGTCGCGCAGGTGTTCGAGGAGCCGCAGGTCAAGGCGCGCGGCGTGAAGATCGAGCTCGAGCACCCCGTGGCGGGAAAGCTCCCGCTGGTGGCGAGCCCGATGCGCTTTTCGGGGACGCCGCTCGAGCATCGACTGGCACCGCCGGTGCTCGGCCAGCACACCGACGAGATCCTGCGCGAGGTGCTGCGCTTGAGCGCGAGCGAGATCGCCCGGCTGCGCTCCGATGGCGTAATCTAGGCGCGCGCGAGGGAGGCCATGGAATCACCCGTCAACAAGCGCTCGGCGATCGTCACCGCAGTGGTCATGGTGGGCGGCTCGCTCGCCTGGATCGCCGGGATAGGGCTCGCGGGCCTCGAGGGCGCGCGCGGCTTTTTCGGCGCGGGGCCGCTGATCGCCGACGCCAACCTGGTCCTGGAGGTCTTCCTCGTCGCGGGCGTCAGCTACGGATTTTTTCTCGCGCGGCGCGGCAATATCGACGCACACCAGGTCAACCAGACGACCTGGGTCATCCTCAATCTAGGCCTGATCGCGCTGGTGATGGCGGGCTCGATGCAGGATGTGAAGATCGCGAAGAGCGCGGACCTCGCCGGCTGGCGCATCGGGGTCACCTGGCTCCATGCCGCCGCCGGATCGCTCACCGCGCTCGCCGGCCTGTGGATCGTGCTGCAGATGAACGAGGTGCTGCCGAAGGGCCTGCACATCGGCGCCTGGAAGAACCTGATGCGGGCAACGCTCGCGGGCTACTGGCTGACCGGGCTGCTCGGCTTACTCACCTACTATTTCTGGTACATCGCATGAGACTGCTCTTCGCCGCCGCTCTTCTCGCCGCGCTATGTCCGGCAATATCCCTGGCGCAGCACGGAGCCAAGCCGGACATCAACGCGCCCTTTCTCGTCAACCCCGACCTCGAACGCTGGAAGAAGACTTTCGAGAGCGACGACCGCGAGGTCTACCGCAAACGAAACGAGATACTCGCGGCGGCCGGGGTGAAACCGGGCATGGCGGTCGCCGATGTCGGCGCCGGAACCGGCCTCTTCACCCTGCTTTTCGCGAAGGCGGTGATGCCGGGCGGGCGCGTCTACGCCGTCGACATCTCGCAGGCCTTCATCGAGCACATCCGCGGGCGGGCCAGGACGGAAGGGCTGGACAACGTCACCGCGATTCTCACGAAGGGCACGGAGACCGAGCTGCCCGAGGCCTCGGTCGACCTCGTGTACACCTGCGACACCTACCACCACTTCGAGCACCCGGAGCAGACGCTGCAATCGATACGCAGGGCGCTGCGTCCCGGCGGCCGCATGGTGGTGATCGACTTCGAGAAGATACCGGGCGAGACCCGCAAGCAGCGCATGGATCACACCCGCGCCGACAAGCAGACCGCGATCAGGGAGATCGAGGCCGCCGGCTTCCGCTTCGTCGAGGAGAAGAAGCTGATGAGCGAGAACTACTTCGTGGTGTTCCAGCGTCCGTAGGTCCGCAGTCATCCCGAGCATGTCATCCCGAGGCCGAAGGCCGAGGGACCTCGCTACGCGCGGTGCCAGTAGAGATCCCTCGCTGCGCTCGGGGTGACGTTGAAGCTTATTGCTTCAACGTCACCTGATCTACCGACCATCCTCCGCCCAGGGACTTCATCAAATCGACCGTCGCCGACAGCAGCGCCTGCCGGTTGCGCAGCGCGGCGAGCTCGCTGACGTTCGCGGTGCGCTGCGCGTCGAGCACTTCCAGGTACGGGGAGTAGCCCGCTTCGTAGCGCATGCGCGACAGTCGCAGGGCCCGGCGCGCCGCATTGACGCTCGCCTGGTAATCCGTTTCCGCGGACGACGTCTGCTGCACCGAGACCAGCGCGTCGGCGACTTCGCGGAAAGCGGTTTCGACCGCTTTTTGGTAGCCGGCCAGGGCCTGGTGGTCGCGCGCTATCGCGGCGTCGGTGAGCGCCCGGTAGCGACCGCCGTCGAACACGGGGAGGCTCAGGCCGAACCCGATCGACCAGATGGAGGCGCCGTTGTTGAGCAGCGTCCAGAGCGCGGTGCTTTCCCCGCCGTAGAAGCCGGTGAGCGAGATGGTCGGGAACATCGCCGATTTGGCGACCCCGATCAGCGCGTTGGCCGAGACAAGCTGCTGCTCGGCCTGCTGCACGTCGGGTCGGCGCTCGAGAAGCGTCGAGGGCAGGTCGGCGGGCGGCAGGACGGGCAGGGGCAGCGTGCGCAGGTCCCCTTCGATGAGCTTCTGGTCGAGCCGGCCGGTCAAGGTGGCGAGCTGGTGCTCGATGAGGGCGCGCTGCCGCTCGAGATCCTTCAGCTGGGTTGCGATGTCCGCGCGGGCGCCCTCGGCCTGCGCGACCTCCAGCTCCGAGGCGATCCCGCCCCTGGCGCGCGCCTTCACGTAGGCGAGCGAATCCTCGCGGTTGGCCAGCGTCTCGCGGGTGACGATGATCTGCGCATCGAGCGAGCGCAGGCCGAAATAAGCCTGGGTGGTCAGCCCGACCAGCGTCAGCGCCACCACATCCTTGGCGTAGCGTGTGGAGAGCATTTGCGCGCGCACGGATTCGACACCGCGGCGCAGGTGGCCCCAGAAATCCAGCTCGAACGAGGTCGAGAGCGCGAGGCGAACGTTGTTGCGCGTCGACGCAATCCCGGGCGGGACGGCGACCGCCGTCCTGGTGCTGACGCCCTGGCGGTTTGCGGCCCCGCTGAGGTCGATCTCCGGCAGGAAGGACGCTCTGGCCGCGCGCAGGTTGGCGTCGGCCTCCTCGATGCGCGCGACCGCGAGACGGATATCGGCGTTGCGCTCGAGCGTCGCGGCGACGAGCTCGTCGAGCTTTGGATCGTTGTAGAGCTTCCACCAGTCGGAGCGCAGCGCGGCCGCGCCGACGTCCTGCTCGGTGTAAGCCGCCGGCAGCTCCATCGCCGGCCGCTCGTAGTCCGGGCCGACCGCGCAGCCCGCGAGCAGCAGCGCGCAGGCGAGGGCACAGGCCGGCTCGAAAGCGCGCGCACTCATGCGCCGGTCTGCCGCGCCGGCTGCTCCGCCTTGCGCGCCTTGCGACGGGTGAGAAGGATGAAGAACAGGGGCACGAACAGCGTGGCGACGAAGGTCGCTGCGAGCATGCCGCCTTCGACTCCCGTGCCCATCGAGCGTCGCGCCGCGGCGCCCGCGCCCGTGGCGAGCGCGAGGGGCAGCACGCCCAGCACAAAGGCGAGCGAGGTCATCACGATGGGCCGGAAGCGCTGGCGCGCAGCGGCGACCGCGGCGTCGAACGGCGACATGCCGCTCGCGGCGTTCTGCGCGGCGAACTCCACGATGAGAATCGCGTTTTTCGCCGCAAGCCCGATCAGGGTCACCAAGCCGATCTGGAAGTAGACGTCGTTGCTCATGCCTCGTGCAAGCACGGCGAGCAGGGCGCCAAGCAGCGCAAACGGCACCGAGAGCAGCACCGCTGCGGGCAGGGTCCAGCGCTCGTAATTGGCCGCCAGGATCAGGAACACCATCACCAGCGCGAACGAGAAGGCGATGATCGCGGCCTTGCCGGCACGTTTTTCCTGGAACGCCTGGCCCACCCACTCGAGGAAGTAGCCGTCGGGCAGGGCGTCGCGCGCTACCTGCTCGACCGCTGCGATGCCTTGTCCGGAGCTGACGCCGGGAATGGTGGCTGCCAGCACCTTCGCCGCGACGAAACCGTTGAAGCGGTCGATCTGGTCGGGTCCGACGATGGGCTGGATCCGCAGCAGGCTCTTCAGCGGCAGCATCTCTCCGGTGGTACCCGAGCGCACGTAGACATTGCCGAGGTCTTCCGGGCGCACGCGGAATTGCGGCTCGGCCTGGATCTGCACGCGGAAGGTGCGGCCGAACTTGTTGAAGTCGTTGACGTAGAGCGCGCCCATCGTGCTCTGCAGCGCGTCGAAGATATCGCCCACCGGCACACCGAGCGAGAGCGCCTTCTCGCGATCCACTTCGACGAAAAGCTGCGGCACGCTGGCCCGGAAAAAGCTGTTGGTGGCCGTAAGATCGGGCCGTTTCCTCAGATCGCCGAGGAACTGTTGCACCGCGACGGCGAGCTTCTTGGGATCGGCATCGGCGCGATTCTGCAGGAACATCTCCATGCCGCCCGCGGTGCCCAGGCCGCGGATCGGTACCGGGCTGAACGCGAAGACCAGTCCTTCGTTTATCGCCGCTCCGCGGGCTCCGACGAACTTGACGATATCGTCGGCGGTGGTCTTGCGCTCGTCCCAGGGCTTCAGTGTGATGAACAGCGTCGCCGAGCTGGTCTTGTTGCCCCCGCCGATGAGGTCGAGGCCGTTGATCATGAAGACGTGCTCGACCGCGGGATTCTCAGTGAGCGACTTCTGCATCGCCGCGCCGATCTTGCCGGTGCGCGCGAGCGTCGCCCCGTCAGGCAGAACGACCGCGCCGAACAGGTAGCCCTGGTCTTCCGGGGGGACGAGGCTTCCGGGCACGTAGCGCAACAGCGCGGCGGTGGAGGCGATGACGAGCGCAAAGATCGCGAGGGCGATCACGGCGTGGTGTGCAACCCACCGCACGCCATTCGTATACAAAGACACGATCCACGCGAAACCCTCATTGAACGGCTTGAAAATCCGCGATTCTGCATGGGAGGGCTTCAGCAGCAGCGCGCACAAAGCGGGCGTGAGCGTCAGCGCCGTCACGCCGGAGATGACTACCGCCGTGGCGACGGTGACGGCGAACTGCTGGTAGAGCCGGCCGGCGAGGCCGCCAAGGAAGGCCACCGGGACGAAGACCGAGCACAGCACCAGTTCGATCGCGATGATGGCGCCGGTCACCTCGCGCATGGATTCGATCGCCGCTTCCTTGGGCGAGAGGCCCTTCTCGGCCATGAGTCGCTCGACGTTTTCCAGCACGACGATGGCGTCGTCCACGACGATGCCGGTGGCGAGCACGATCGCGAACAAGGTCAGCGTGTTGATCGAAAAGCCGAATGCATACAGGCCGGCGAAAGACCCGATGAGCGAAATCGGCACGGCGATGAAGGGAATGAGCGTGGCGCGCCAGCTCTGCAGGAACACGAACACCACCGCGAGCACCAGCAGGGCCGCGATGAAGAGCGTGTGGATCACTTCCTTGATCGACGCCTCGACGAAGCGGGTCGTGTCGAAAGGGATGATGTAGCTGACGCCCGCCGGAAAACCCTTGGCGATCTCGTCCATGGTCTTGCGCACCGAGTTCGCCACGTTGAGCGCGTTGGCGCCCGACTGAAGATAGACCGCAGTGCCGATGGTCGGCTTGCCGTCCACCGTGGTATAGACGTCGTAGTTGACCGCGCCGAGTTCGATGCGCGCGATGTCCCTCAAGCGCAGTACGCCTCCCGGGCCGCTCGAGCGCAGAACGATGTTGCCGTATTCCTCGGGCTGGACCAGCCGTCCTTGCGCGGTCACGGTGTAGATGAGCGACTGGTCGTCCGGCGCGGGGTCCTGCCCGATCTTGCCGGCAGCATACTGGTTGTTCTGCGCGCGGATGGCGGTGGCGACGTCGGTGGCGGTGACGCCGAGCTGCGCCATCTTGTCCGGGCGCATCCAGATGCGCATCGAATAGTCACGAGCGCCCAGGATGGTGGCGTCGGCGACGCCCGGGATGCGCTTCAACACGTCGAGCGCGTTGATCGTCATGAAATTCGAGAGATAAAGCGTGTCGAAGCGCGGATCGCTCGAGGTCACGGCGACGAACATCAGGATGTCGAGCGAGCGTTTTTGCACCACGACGCCGGTGCGTTTGACGTCGTCGGGCAGCCGCGGCAGGGCGATCTGCACGCGGTTGTTCACCTGGATGGTGGCGTTGTTGACGTCGGTCCCCACCTCGAAGGTGCAGGTGATGGTCAGCGTGCCGTTCGACGAAGAGGTGGACTGGAAGTAGAGCAGACCCTCGACGCCGGAGAGCTGTTCCTCTATCGGCGCCGCGACGGTGCGCGAAAGCGTCTCGGCGCTCGCTCCGGGAAGCGCCGCGGTGATCGTGACCGTGGGCGGCGCGATCTCGGGATACTGCGCAATGGGCAATACTTTCCAGGCGACCAGACCGGCAAGGGTGATGATGATAGCGATGACCGATGCGAAGATCGGTCGCTCGATGAAAAAGCGCGACATGGTCGCTACTTCGCGCCCGGAGCCGTCGGCGCCTTGGCTTCCCCCGGGGGCTGCGGTTTCACCGACGCGCCCGGCCGCAGCTTGAGCAGGTTGTCGAGAATGACGCGGTCGCCCGGATTGAGCCCGGACAGGATCATCCAGTCGCTGCCGACCCAGTCGCCGACCTGGACCGGACGGGACGCGGCCTTGTTGTCCTTGTCGAGCGTGAACACGAGAAACGATTTCTCGGTCTGGATGACCGCGGTCTGCGGCACGAGGAACACGTTGTCGCGCTCGCCCGCCGTCACGCGGACGCGCACGAACTGGCCGGGCAGCAGCTGCACTCCTCGGTTGCCGAATTCCGCGCGCAACTCCTTGGTGGCGAGCCTCGGGTCGATCTGGGTCGCGGCGAAATTGAGCCGGCCCTTCAGCGGATAGAGCGAGCCATCGGGGAGAATCAGGCGCACCTCCGCGGACTTGATTCGCTCGGCGCTTCTGTCAGGAACCTTCGCGATGTCCGACTCCGAAAGGCTGAACCGGATCCAGATCGGATCCACCTGATTCATCGTCGTCAGCAGGCTGCTGTCCTGTCCCGCGGTAACCAGGCTGCCTTCCGACCGGGCGATGCGTCCGGCGATGCCGGAGACGGGAGCGGTCACCAGCGTGTAGGACAGGTTGAGCTCGGCCTGGCGCAGGTTCGCCTCGGCCGCCTGGAGCGTCGCGTTCGACATCTTTTGCGCCGAGATCGCGTCGTCGAATTCCTTCTGGCTGATCGCTTTTTCCTCGGCGAGAGCCTTGAGCCGGACCGCCTCGCGCCCGGTCTGCTCCTGGCGCGCGCGCTCCTGCGCGATCTGGGCGTTGGCCTGGGCGAGTGCGATCTGGTAGGGGATAGGATCGATCTGGAACAGAGGGCTCCCTTCGCGCACGAAGTCCCCTTCGTTGTAGAGGCGCTTGAGCAGGATGCCGGAAACGCGCGCCCGGACCTCGACTTCCTTGGAGCCTTGCACCTGACCGACGGCTTCGAGAACGATCGGCACGCGCTGCGGCGCCACCTCGAGCACCTTGGCCGGGATGCCGGGCGCAGCCGGACCCGCGGCCGGGGTATTGGCTCCTCCCTGCTCGCATCCAGAGAGCAAGAACGCGCAAAGCAAACCGACAAGCACCGACGGTGATCGGTACGGCAACCCAAAGACCATGGTGGATCTCTTTGCTGAGGAGTTTTATTGAATCACATTCTAATATACAATCACGAATGTATGTCAACGATGCCGTGCCCCCGATTTGCGTAGAACAAAACAGGAATCCGAGCGCACCCGGCGGGACATTCTCGCCGCGGCACGCGGGGTTTTCGCCCGCCAGGGAGTGACCCGCACGACGCTCGAGGAGATCGCCACGGCGGCCGGCGTCACTCGCGGGGCGATCTACTGGCATTTCGCCGACAAGACCGAGCTGTTCTTCGCCATGCGCGAGCAGGTGGCCGTGCCCATGATCGACCAGATCGATCTTGCCCTGCTCCCGGCCGACGGGGCCGATCCCCTGGCCGGGGTCGAGCGCTTCCTGGTCGGCATCCTGGAATCGCTCGAAAGCGACGCCGCGGCGCGCCAGACGTTCCAGATCATGGGCTTCAAATGCGAATACGTCGGCGAGCTCGAGCGCGAGCTCGATCTGCAGCGCTTGCGTTGCTCCGAGCTGATCTCCAAGCTCACCCAAGCGTACGGGCGGGCGAGTCGCGCGGGAAAGTTGCGCGCCGGACTGAGTGCGCCGACGGCTGCGCTCGAGACCTGCTGCTTCCTGATCGGCCTGACACGCCTTTGGCTGCTCGACGCGCGGAGGGCTCTCGCGCGCCCGGCCGCTCGCAGGGTGATTGCGGCTCACGTCGCCAACCACCGCCGAGACGGAAAGAGCAGGAACGCGCGAAGCTTTTGATTTATTTTCGCGGGGACGCTACTCTCAGCACGCAGGGCCGCGGCCGCGGCCGGGAGAGGCCAAACCGCCGATGCGAACAGTCGTCCTGGATACCGAGACCACCGGCCTGAACGCCGGACTCGGCGACCGCATCATCGAGCTCGGTTGCATCGAAATCCTCAACCGCCGCGCCAGCGACAACCACTTCCACCGGTACGTGAACCCCGAGCGCAGGAGCGAAGAGGGCGCGCTCAAGGTACACGGCATCACCCAGGAATTCCTCGAGGACAAGCCCAAGTTTCGCGAGATCGCGGCCGAATTTCTCGACTACATCCGCGGCGCCGAGCTGGTGATCCACAACGCGGCCTTCGACGTGGAGTTTCTGAATCTGGAGCTCGCGCGGATAGGCCAGCCGCCGATCGAGGAGCACTGCTCGGGCGTCGTCGACTCGCTGAAGCTCGCGCGCGAGCTTCATCCGGGAAAGAGGAACTCCCTTGACGCCCTGTGCGAGCGCTACCAGATCGACAACGCGCACCGCACCCTTCACGGCGCGCTGCTCGACGCCGCGCTGCTCGCCGAGGTCTACCTTGCCATGACCCGCGGCCAGGACAGCCTGGCGATCGAGCTCGAGCCCGCGCGCGCGGCTTCGGAAGCCTGGACGGGGCAGGGCGAGCGGCCATCTCTCATCGTCGTTCCGGCGAGCGCGGAGGAGCTCGCCGAGCACGCGCGCCTGCTCGAAGCGATCGAGGCCGAGAACAAGGCGCCGAGCGTGTGGCGCCGTTTCGAGGCGGCCGTGGAACTTAGCTGAGGGTGTGCGAGAATGCGCGGATAGCGATCGCGGCGGAACGGCGATGTCAGGAGCAGGCAAGTCCAATCCCTTCGAGATCGATCTCGACAAGAACCCGGCCAACTACGCGCCCCTGACCCCGCTCGGCTTCATCGAGCGTGCGGCCTATGTGTACCCGGAACGCACCGCCGTCATCCACGGAAAGCGCCGCTTCACCTGGAGCGAGACTTACACCCGTTGCCGCAGGCTCGGCTCGGCGCTCGCGAGGCGCGGTATCGGCGCCGGCGAGACGGTCGCCGTCATGCTCGCCAACACGCCGGAGATGTACGAATGCAATTTCGGCGTGCCGATGTCCGGCGCCGTCCTGAACGCGCTCAACACGCGGCTGGATGCCGACGCGATCGCCTTCATGCTCGACCACGGCGGCGCCAGGGTCCTCATCACCGACCGCGAGTTCTCCTCCACCGTCGAACGCGCGCTCGCCCTCGCGAAGGTTAAGCCCTTCCTCGTCGACGTCGATGACGGCGAGTATTCCGGTCCGGGCAAGCGCATCGGGTCGATCGACTACGAGGCGTTCATCGCCGATGCCGATCCGCGATTCGCATGGCAGCCTCCCGGGGACGAATGGAACGCCATTTCGCTCAACTACACCTCGGGCACCACCGGCAACCCGAAGGGCGTCGTCTACTCGCACCGCTCGACGGTGCTGCACTCGATGATCTCGCTGATCGCCGACGGCGCCGCGCTGTCCGAGCGGGACGTCGTGCTGCCGATCGTGCCGATGTTCCACGCGAACGCCTGGGGCCTGCCTTACGGCTGCCTGCTGGCCGGCTCGACGATCGTCTTCCCCGGCCCGAACATGGCACCGCAGGCGATCCTGGAGCTGCTGGCGAAGCACAAGGTCACGGTGACCGGCGGCGTGCCGACGATCTGGATGGGCGCGCTGCCGATGCTCGACGACTACGACCTGTCGCACCTGCGGGTGCTGCTGTGCGGCGGGTCGGCGGTGCCGAAGTCGCTGTCCGAGGCGTACCGGGAGAAGCTCGGCATCCCGCTGCTGCACGCCTGGGGCATGACGGAGACCAGCCCGATCGCGACGATGTCCACCCGGCGCAGCCAGCACGACGAGCTGACCGAGGACGAGCGGGCGAATGTGCGGGCCAAGCAGGGCCAGCCGGTCCCGCTGGTCGAGCTGCGGCTGGTCGACCCGGATTCGGGCGCGGAGCTGCCCTGGGACGACGTGCAGAGCGGCGAGATCCAGGCGGCCGGCCCGTGGATCGCCAAGGAGTACTACCGGGGCGAGGGCGGCGGCTCACAGTACACCGACGACGGCTGGCTGCGCACCGGCGACGTGGCCGCCGGCGACCGGTACGGCTTCGTCCGGCTGGTCGACCGCACCAAGGACCTCGTCAAGTCCGGCGGCGAGTGGATCAGCTCCGTGGAGCTGGAGAACGAGATCATGGCCCACCCGAAGATCGCCGAGGCGGCCGTCATCGCGATCCCGCACGAGCGGTGGGTGGAGCGCCCGATGGCCTGCGTCGTGCTCAAGCCCGGCGAGTCGCTGACCGCCGAGGAAGTGCTCGAACACCTGAAGCCGAGGGTCGCCAAGTGGTGGCTGCCGGACGCCGTCGAGTTCATCGACGAGGTGCCGAAGACATCGGTCGGCAAGTTCTCGAAGAAAACACTCCGGGACAAATTCGCCGGCTACAAGCTGCCGGGCTCGGACGGCTGAGCCAGCTGGGCCGGCCCAAGCAAGCTGGCTAACGGGCGCTGAGGTGGTTTCCGAGGAATGCCACGGTCAGATCCATGACCGTCTGGGTGGACCAGGGAAGCCCCGCGGCCGGATCGCCAAGGAACGCCAGGTCGCCATGGTTGGCCCCGTCCAGCACATACCGGGTGCTCTGGACCCCGGCGGCCCGCAGGGCGTTGTGCAGCGCGAGCGACTCACTCGGCGAGATGATCTTGTCGGCGTTGCCATGCATGATCAGGAAGGGCGGGTCGGTCGGCCTGATGTAGGTGATCGGGTTTGCCCTGGCCACCGCGGCCGGGTTGTCCACAAGAGACTTTCCGGCACCGACCGCGGCGTAGCGCGCAACGGCGGTGTCCGGCGCGTTCCAGCCGCGCTGGGTTGCCACATCGAAGTCGGCGGCGAGCTTCGACAGGTCGGCCGGGCCGAACTTATCCACCACCGCCTGCACGCTGCTGCTCTGGTCGAGGTTGTCACCGACGTCGAACTGGGACATGCCGTTGGTGGTCGCCACCATCGCCACCAGGTATCCGCCGGCGGATTCGCCCCATACAGCGACCCGGGTCGCGTCATAGTGGTACTGGTCGGAATGCGCCCGGAGGTACCGGACAGCTGATTTCACGTCCGCAACGCCGTCGGTCCACGTCGCGCCGTCCGGCTCAGTCCGGTACTGGACGCTGGCGACCACAAACCCGGCTTCCGCAACGTAAGTTCGCAGGTTGAGTGCGTTCTTCTGGTCGGAGGAGACGAACCCACCACCGGTGACGTACACGACCAGCGGCCGGGCAGGCCCGTTCCTCGGGGCAAGGATGTCCATCTTCAGCGGATGTGGCTGACCGTTCGCGGTTGGTGTCGAGAAGACCACGTCGGGGTAGCTGTCGAGTGGGATCCGGCCGCACTGGATCTGCGGGCTCGTCGAGAGGTTGGTCAATCCGACGCTGCTGCTCATGTCGCTGGGCACCACGGTCGACGCCAACTGAATCACCGCCGCGGCGGGAGCACCGCCCTGCGCCGCGGCCGGTACCGCCGGAGCGGGGGCGACCGGGCAGGCCCGCGGAGCGGCAGGGACAACCGGGGGTGAAGCCGATGGCGAGGCCGAAGCACCTGCCTCCCGCTGGTCGCTCGAAGGCCGGGGTGATGTGGCGCAGGCACTCAGTAGCAGCACCGCGATTGCACCGGTGGCACCACAGATCAACTTCAGTCCCTTGGTCATCCTGGAGATCGCTCCCGTCAACCGCTGTGCCATCTGAATACAGATACAAATATACATATAAATATTGCCAGGGAAGAGCGCATGAGCGAGTGGCTTCGCCCGACGTGCCGGAGCTGTGGGCGCCTCTGTGAAGGCGCTACCGTGACAAGGTGACCTCGGCTGCTGCCCACCCTTCGGAGCCGGACCGGCTGCCTTTCGCGGACGCGTCCCCGGCGCTGATCCGTGAGGCGCTCACGCCGGAAGACGCAGCTGAGTTCGACCGGCACTGGCGGCAGGTCATGCAGCGCGCCACTGAGCGACTGGACCTAGCCGAAGTGCACGAGGCGCTGGACGCCTGGAGACGGGTCGCTTGGGTGACCTCAGCGCATGGCGCGGCCACGTATCGCCGCACGTTGGCCTCAGCTGAGGAACGCCTGCGGACCGGCGAGCGGGCAAACGGAGCGGTTGCCTGGCCCCAGCTCAGGGCGGAGCTCGGGCTGTCCGAGTGACCTTCTCGCTCGACATCGATCCTGAGGCTCAAGGCGGCCATCGCCGCACTACCCTCGGACGCCCTGCTGATGCTTGCTGAGGCGCTGAGTGTCCTTGAGCTGACTCCATGGGCGGGGCGTCCAATTATTCCCGCCAAGCCTGAGGGCCCCATTCGGAACCTGGCCTTCGGCGCCGGGATCGTGACCTACCTCGTGTTGGAATCCGACCTCCGGGTCGATGTCTTGATCATCACTTGGGCCGGTTAGCAGGCGTCCTGCCGTAGCTAGGGCGCGACAGCCGGGACCGCCTCCGTGGCGACCACGTGCGTGACGGATACGTCGGTCACGGCATGCGCCACCCGGAAGGGCAGATCGATCCGCAGCCACTTCGAGAGGTGCGAGGGCAGGGTGCAGACGACGATCTCGTCGTGGTGCTCGCGCGCCCACTCCTGCTCGAACGCCGTCATCGGATCCGCGGCGCCGGTCACACAGCTGACGTCGATCCCGCTGGCCTGCAGCTGCCTCCGCGCCACCCGCAGCCTCCGGCACGCGGACTCGGTGCCGCCGTGCGGGTCCTGAACCTCCCAGGCCGCGGGCGCGAGCAGCGTCACCACGATCGGCGTCCGGCGGTGTCGGGCGACGAGCCACTCCAGCAGCTCGGCGGAATCCGCCGTCCGATTGGCAAGGACAAGCACACGCGTCGCCGCGGCCATGGCGTAGACCATACGCCGAGTTCAGGCGGGCCGGGACAGCAAAATCGACCCGCCGCCGCGCGGGGCGCCGGCGTATCCGGACAGCCGGGCGGGCAGAGAACTCGTTCGCCTCGTGCGGGGCTTGCCTGCCACGGTCGCCTGATGATCCAACGAGTGAAGTCCGACCTCCTGCACCCGACACCGGGGTACCACCACGTGACGGTGGTCGAGTCCGGCTGACTCGGAAGGCCCGCCACGGCAACGTAGCGAAAGCCGTGGAATGTGAAGTGCGGCTCGTACACCTCACGCGACTTCCCGCTGAGCGTGTATCGATCGGTCTGCGCGGCGGCGCGCAGGTTCGCGGTGTAAAGGTTGCCGCCCTTGTCGAGTACTTCGCCGAACCGCATGGTGACCGTCGTCCCTGCTGGGCCAGTGACGGTGAGACGCGCCCAGCCAGTGAAATTCTGGCCGAGGTCGAAGAGCATCTCGCCCGACGGTGCGCGCCAGATCGAGATGGGACGCAGCTCGCGCACGCGCCGGACCGGA
>Ga0137403_10004754_pt1 | contig 15926 bp, 12 predicted proteins | sample CZOMad2_1_16fung_FD_122057 | JGI IMG/M metagenome (GOLD analysis project Ga0137403, IMG submission 122057) | Vadose zone soil fungal communities from Angelo Coast Range Reserve, California, USA - CZOMad2_1_16fungal (Hybrid Assembly) | ecosystem: Environmental > Terrestrial > Soil > Vadose zone... | reverse complement strand
CCAGTTGGCCACTTGCAAGCAGCGGCCGCCAGTTGTCCGACAGGTAACTTGCGCGGTCTCGCTCGCTGGGGGCCTCGGCATGTTCCACCTCAGTCCTTGACACAAAGTAACGGGCATTGGGAGACGCCGGCCCAGCATCGCCCCTTCCATCCAGCGCCGTATGTCCGCCTGCGTGGTCAAAGTGGAGATGAGTATTGATAACGATGGTTATGCTATCCGGTTCGACACCGGCAACCGCGCGCAACGATTGGGCCAGCGCTCGCCGGCGCGTGATACCGAACATCTCAGTGTGTTTCGCTGACCATTTCTCGCCGATTCCAGTTTCGATCAGTATTCGTTCCTCACCAGTCTCCATGAACACGCAATTCATGTTCATCCTGATCCGGTTCTGATCGTCAGGCGGGCAAACCCTTGACCACAGGGTGCGCGGGACCACTCCAAACATCGCGCCGCCATCGAGGCGAAACTCTGTATCGGGAATAATCTCCACGCGGTAGTCGCCAAACTGCATTTTGGTTTCGTTGCCCGCCGTCGTGTTACTTCGGATGCTTCTTGGGTTCGCTACTCTTGGATTCCGTCTTTGGCTTGGGAGCATTCTTCACTGGCTCGACCGGAGCCGGCTGACCTGATGAGTCGGGGCCGGGAGCAAATTCAGGCGGCAGGCCCTGTGGCTGCTGCTGCGGCTCAGGCATTTTCACCTTGAAGTTTTCGGCGACGGTAACGTGCGAACGCTTTACAATGTCATCGAGCACTTTCTTCTGCTTTTCCTGTTCGACCGCTGCTCGCGCCTTATCGCGTCCAGTCTTTGGTGGGGCAAACGGATTATTACTATCGCCTCCGGTCTCGCCGATCAGAATGTGTCGCGCATGGACTTTCTCTTCAGGTTTACCATCCTTGGTTTCGGTCTTGCGTTCGTCGAGTTTGATAATATGATAGCCAAACTTTGACTCTACCAGGTCGCTAATCTCTCCGGGCTTCAAGGCGAACGCGGCTTGCTCAAACTCAGGCACCATCTGACCGTGGCCAAACCAACCCAGGTCGCCGCCCTTTTCCTTGCTTCCCGGGTCAGTGGAAAACTCCTTTGCAAGCTTTGAAAAATCCTCGCCGGCACGTGCGCGCTTCAACACTTCCTCGGCTTTGGCGCGGTTCTGTTTTGCGTCCAATTCCGGATGTTGCTTGAGATAGTCGTCAACTTCCTGCTCGGTGGCTTTCATCTTGTCGGCCAACTGCTCCTGGGCGTAGGTCTGTGCCAGAATTCGGGACTGCTCGAGCTTTATCTGCAAGTCGACCGCGCGCTGCTTGTCGGTTCCCGCGGCAATCGCGCGTTGTTCTCCGATCAGCACTTGTCCGAGTTGCCGCTTGACCTGCTTGATCTGTTCTTCCGGAATCTGACCGCCGGCTAGTTGGGGGTTCTTCGCTTTTGCGTCATTTATGAATTGGTCAAACTTTGCCTGGTTGGCAGGCTGTTTGAAAAAGTCTTCGACCTCCTGGTCGGAGATATTCGGGCCTGCGGGCCCGGCTCCCTGCGACTTAAAATAGTTCTCGGCTAATACGACCGAGCGAACGAGGTCGAGCTGACGTTTCACTTCGGGCTTATTGCCGACGCCCTTGGCGCGCGCTTCTTCGGCGACCGCCAACAGCTTGTGCAGGTCATCCGCAAAACTCTTCCGCGTCGCCTCGTCCGAGGCGAGACGCGCACGAAACTGTGGCGGCTGGTCCTCCGCAATCAGCGCCATGTCTTCTGCTGAGAGGCTGGAGATTTCAGTGCGTCTCGCCTTGACCTGCCAGACAATTAATCCTATTGCAAACACTACGGCCACGGCAGCCGCTATCCAGGCTTTAGTAGTTGAACTCAAAATAAATCTTCCTTTCTAAAAAACAAATCTAATCGTGCTGTACTAACTCGAGCAATACACCGTTAGCCGCTGAAGGGTGAACAAATGCAACCAGACACCCGCCCGCACCTGTCCGCGGACTTTCATCAATTAAGCGAGTCCCCTTTTCCTTCAACCGGGCAAGCGACGCACGAATATCTTTAACCCTAACGGCGAGGTGATGGATCCCAGGGCCTCGCTTGTCCAGGAATTTCCCCACCGGCGAATCCTGGCTCAAAGGTTCGAGGAGTTCGATGTGACTTTCACCAATGGACAGCATAACCACGCGCACGCCTTGTTCAATTACCTCTTCCGTGGAATTGACCTGCAACCCCAGCGCGTCGCGCCACAGCCCGAGGGCCTCGTCGATTTGGCGCGTGGCAATTCCAATGTGATCAACCTTCATGAATAGTTATCAGCAGTCAATTAACTAGCGTGTTTTCCTTAGCTAGCAAAACAATTTCCCATTTTTCATTTTTCATTTACCAGTGGTAGATTCAAGAGCAATCGAAACAAATCGAATGACAAATGAAAAATTTCAAATGATAAATGGAAAATCTTCTCTTTCCCTTAACCTTACATGAGGAATCGTCCTACTGACCTCCCCGAAGGATCTCCTCCACCGCAGAATAAGGGTCTCGCTCCCTGCTGGCAACTTCGCCAGCCAGCCGATCAAGCTTCTCGGATGCGGAATCCGACTCCAGGGTTTGCGCCACAAGACGCTCCCGCAGCAGCTCAAGGATGCGCCAACGTGCTACCGCCCGGCGACGACCGTCTACCCATTTCGTCTCTAAATGGAAATTACGATATTTCTCAATCGCTGCCGCAAGATCCTGAATTCCCTTACTTTCAGTCGCTACCGTCTTGATGATGGGAGGCTCCCAGGAGTCGTCTCGCATGGCCAGGGATAGGAGAGTCTCCAACTCCTTTTCGGTCGCGTTGACACCTTCACGATCCGCTTTGTTAATGACGAAGATGTCCCCAATCTCCATGATGCCGGCCTTGATTGCCTGAATATCATCACCCATTCCGGGGACCAGTACGACCACGGAAATGTCCGCTGCCTTTACTACCTCAACCTCGTCCTGCCCTACACCGACTGTCTCGATAATGATTCGGCCATAGCCGGCAGCATCGAGTATTGAAACGGCATCGACCGTGGTACGCGCCAGTCCGCCCAGATTTCCGCGAGTGGCCATCGAACGAATAAAGACTCCGCTATCCAGACCCAGCGTCTGCATGCGAATCCGATCGCCAAGAATCGCACCACCGGAAAACGGACTCGAAGGGTCGACCGCAACAATGCCGACCCGCTCACCCTGTTGCCGGTAGTGCAAAGCGAGCTTGTCTACCAGGGATGACTTTCCCGCTCCGGGCGCACCAGTAATTCCGATTACCAGCCCGCGTCCTGTCAATGGAAAGATCTTCTTCATCAACTGCGACGCATCTTTAGAAACGTCTTCAACTTTCGAGATCGCACGCGCTACTGCGCGCGTGTCACCTGCCGCGATTCGCTCGACCAGTGACGTGTTGTTACTTGCGGAGTCCACTTGCTAAATAGCCTGCTCCAGGATTTCTCGCGCGATAATGATTCGCTGGATCTCAGAAGTTCCTTCGCCAATCGTGCAAAGCTTCGAATCGCGCCAGTATTTTTCCGGCGGATAATCCTTCGTGTAACCATAGCCCCCGTGCACCTGAATAGCTTCCTCGCAAACGTTGACGCTCACCTCCGAAGCGAACAGCTTCGCCATCGATGATTCCTTCGTGGTCTTCCTGCCGTTGTCTTTCATCCACGCCGCCCGATACATTAGCAAGCGCGCTGCGTCGATCTGCGTCGCCATGTTTGCCAGCTTAAATTGAATCGCCTGAAACTCGGATATCGGCTTGCCAAACTGTTGCCGTTCTTTCGAGTATCGCAGAGCCGACTCATAAGCCCCCTGGGCAATGCCAACCGCAAGCGCCGCTATCGAGATCCGTCCGCCATCGAGAATCTCCATGGCATTCACAAAGCCTTGCCCTTCTTCACCCAGACGGTTCTCGTCCGGCACATAGCAGTCTTCAAATACCACACTGGCTGTTTCAGACGCTCGCAAGCCGAGCTTGTTTTCCTTCTTCGAGGGAGAGAAGCCAGTCATTCCCTTTTCAAAGATGAACGCCGTGATTCCCTTGCTGCGCTTTGAGCGATCCGTCACCGCAACTGCCACACAAGTATTCGCATGAATTGCGTGGGTAATGAAGTTCTTGGAGCCATTCACAACCCAGCCTCCATTTTTACGCACTGCGGTCGAGCGCGTTCCGGAGGCGTCGGAACCTGCGCTTGGTTCCGTCAAGCCCCAGGCACCCAAATGCCTGCCGCTCGCTAACGGCACCAGAAACTTTCGTTTCTGTGCTTCCGAGCCAAATTGATAGATATGATTCGCGCATAGTGAATTGTGTGCTGCCACCGAAATCCCGACCGAGCCGTCCACGCGCGAGAGCTCTTCGATGATCGTTGCATACTCAACGTAGCCCATTCCGGCGCCGCCATACTCTTCAGGGAAAAGAACTCCAGTCAATCCCAGCTCGGCGAGTTTTGGCTGGAGTTCAATCGGGAAATGTTGCGCTTCATCCCACTCCATTACGTGAGGAGCGATCTCCGCTTCGGCAAACTCGCGCACGCTAACCTTGACCTGTTTTTGTTCTTCAGTTAATTCGAATTCCATCGTGTTTCCTGCAAACTTAACCCCGGGCGACAAAACAAGGGCATCCCCGCCTGTCAGATCTGACAGGCAGGAATGCCTGTCCAAAACAAAAACTCGTCAGAATGCGCTAAGGATTATTCTACCTCATTGGCGCGAAGAACCGTGACCGGCCATGTGAGGCTTGTGCGCGGGCTTCGCTTTGGCTACCGGTCGTTTCTGCATAAGGAGCCTGACCTCGTCAGGCGAGAGCCGGCGCCATTTCTTTGGTTTCAAGTCATCATCCCGCAAGGATCCAATGCGCGAACGCCGCAACTTGATCACCGAATGTCCGATGAGATCAAACATTCGGCGGATCTGTTGGTTCTTTCCTTCGTGAAGCAGAATCTCAAACCAGGCGTTGGTTTCCGTTTCGCCAAGTCTCCTAATCTTTGCCGGGGCCGTGCGCGTGCCATCTTCGAGCGCGACTCCGCGCCGCAGACGTTCAATTGCCTGGTCGTCGGGAACGCCCTTCACTTTTCCTTCATAGACTTTTTCAACTTTGTTGCGCGCCGCCGTAATGAAATTCGTGAAGTCGCCATCATTGGTCAGCAACAACAGACCCTCGGTGTTGAAGTCGAGACGGCCGACAGGATAGAGCCTACCCAGCGAAGCGGGCAGCAGTTCCAGAACCGTCGGACGGCCTTCGGGATCGCTGACACTGGAGAGATAGCCGCGTGGCTTATTTAGCAAAATGTAAATCTTTTCTCGTCTCTCCAGCGATGGATTGATGAGTTTGCCGCGAACTTTGATGTGATCGGTTTCCGGGTCGGCCTTCGTTCCGAGTTCGGTAACCACTTTGCCATTGACCGTCACTTCACCGGCAGTAATTAATTGCTCGGCGTGACGACGCGACGCAATACCCGCCGCCGCGATCAGTTTTTGTAATCGTTCTTGCATAAAAACAGTAGGCAGTAGGCACTAAGCAGTAGGCAGAAAGACAGCACCGATTGAGTGCCTTCTGCCTTCTGCCTACTGCCTTCTACGACCCGCCCGACAGATCCTGAAAATCTTCCATGCTGGGCAGCTCGCTGAGGTCCTTCAAGCCAAACTGGATCAGGAAATCTTTCGACGTGCCGTACATCATCGGCCGACCGACTGTCTCCTTGCGTCCCTTTGCCACAATCAATTTCTTGTCCAGCAGCGTTTTGATTGAGGAGGGCGACTGTACGCCGCGTATCTCGAGAATCTCCGGCACCGTGACTGGTTGCTTGTAAGCAATTACAGCCAGGGTTTCCAGCGAAGCGATCGACAGCTTCGCGCTCGGCCTCGACTTCAAATAGGCGCGCACGTGTTCGTGGTATTCCGGCCGGGTTGCAAATTGCCAGCCTCCCGCTAACTCGCGGAGCTGCAAGCCTCCATTGCGCTCGTTGAATTCTTTTGCCAGTTCTGCCAGCGCCGCTTCGACGAGTTCGCGATCTTCACGAAGGACTTCCGCCATCGTTTTCACACTCAGCGGTTCCTCCGAAACGAAGATCAGGGCTTCGATGATCGCCATGCGCTCCGCCGCATTTTGAACCACATAGGTCCCCGCTTCATCAGGCCCTTCGGTTTCGGCAGCTTCCGATTCTGCTGCAACCATAGCCTCGAGTTCGCGGCTTGCCTCTTCGTTAAGCGCCGCCTCATCGGTGGCTATTTCGGATTTGTTGCCTACGCTCTCTTCATTCATATTTGCTTATCGACTAACTTGCAATTCTCGCGACGATGTCGCCGAACGTCTGTTCCTGAAATAACCTAATCTCAGTCGTCCGCACCAGCTCCAGTACTGAAAGGAATGCCACCACCAACTCGCGGCGGGAGCGGGCGCGTTCAAAGAACACCCGCAGATTAAGCTCGCCTGCCGACATCACCATGTTTCTCAAGCGCTCGAGCATCTCGGCCATCGAAATCTCTTCGCGCTCGATCTCCAACAGCACTTCTTCTTTGTGTCGTGCGAGAATTGCCTGAAAAACTTTCAACAAGTCAAACAACCCAACCGCAACCTCAGGATTGTTCTTGTCAGTTTCGATTTCAGCTCGTTTGAAAACGGCGCGTTCAACTGTCGCGCGTGACCAGAGCATCTGTGCTGCCGCTTTGTACTTCTGGTATTCGAGCAACTGATCGACGAGGTCCTTGCGCGGGTCTTCCTCCTCTTCCGCCGCCGCGAAGGGATCGCGCGGCAGGAGCATCCGGGTCTTGAGTTCGATCAGGGTGGCGGCCATTACCAGAAAATCGCCCGCGACGGCGATGTCGAGCTCTTGCATTAACTGAAGATAACGGAGGTATTCGTCGGCGATGCGAGCGACCGGAATATCGTAGATGTTTATCTGTTCCTGACGAATCAAATGGAGCAAGAGGTCGAGTGGGCCATCAAACTCGCCCATCACAATCTTTAGATCGTCGGTAGTATGGTCAGTGACTATTTCCGGCGACGAACCGGTGACGTCTATCGAGCCGCTCGATTCTTCCCTCGCCGCTACAGCCTCTTCCGTCACCGCCCGGGCCGCTGTGGATTCTCTGGGTTCGTCCATCTAAGTCCTCGCTACCTAAGTCCTCGCTACCGCTTCCGGTAACCTCTCGGGCAATTTTTTGGTCCCCGCAATACCCATTTTCTCCTGAACATCTGCCCAGGTCGCGCCGGCGATCGCGCGGGCTTTGGCCGCGCCCCTTTCCAGTATGGCGGTCAACTCCTCGTCGTTGAATGCGCGCACACGCTCCTGGAGTGGCCGTAGAAACTCGATCGTAACGTCCGCGAGTTGTTGCTTCAATTGGGCGTAGCCCTTGTCGGCAAAGTGATCCTCGATCTGCTCCGGCGCTTGACCCGTCAATAGTTGGAAGATCGTCAACAGATTCGTTATTGCCGGTCGCGAAGGATCAAAGCGAATATCTGTACCTGAGTCCGTAACCGCACGCTTAAACTTGCGCTGGATGGTGTCGGCGTCGTCAAGCAAGCGGAGGCAGCCGCCCGCATCGTCGTCTGATTTCGACATCTTGCTGGAGGGATCTGATAGCGACATGATGCGCGCGCCGACTTTCGGGATAAAGGGCTCAGGAACGCGAAACGTCTCGCCATAGTCGCGGTTAAATCGTATGGCTAAGTCGCGCGTCAGTTCAAGGTGTTGTTTTTGATCCTCACCCACCGGGACAAGGTCTGTCTGGTAAAGCAAAATGTCGGCAGCCATCAGTACCGGATAATCAAACATTCCCACGCCCACATTCTCACGCTGCTTGCGCGCCTTCTCCTTGAACTGCGTCATTCGTTCCAGCTCAGACATGCGCGCAATGCAATTGAGAATCCAGGTTAGCTCGGCGTGCTCGGGGACGTCTGACTGTATGAAGATAGTCGAAACGTTTGGATCAATTCCCACTGCGAGATAAATTCGGGCGAGTTCTCTGGTCTTCTCGGCAAGCAGTTTTGGGTCCTGCCGCGTAGTAATCGCGTGAAGATTAACGATGCAGAAGAAGCTCTCGTATTCGTGTTGCAGCGCCACCCAGTTGCGCAAGGCGCCCAGGTAATTCCCGAGATGTACGTTGCCGGTCGGCTGCACGCCGCTAAAGATTCTTTTCATTTAGTCTTTTCATTTAGTACGCGCCCAAGAAAACCAAGGCCCAGGCTAGCGGAATAAAGAAGCCTAACAGCTTACCTATTACACCGGTGAACACAGCAACAAACAATAGCAAATAACCAAACTGCTGCAACTGCTCCATCCCCGCCTCAAAGCTGCTTGGCAGTAGGCTGCTAAGAATTCCACTACCGTCAAGCGGTGGCACAGGCAGCAAATTGAAAACGCCCAGGACGATGTTCAAGGTAAAAAACGTTTGCAGCAAGCTAACAGCCCCGGTCGCGATCATGGAATTGCTCATTACCGGCATCAGCCCTTCCGGGCCGATGCCAATGATCTGGAAACTGAAGAGCAACCGAATCACAACGCCGGCAATTATTGCCATGATGAAATTACAGATGACGCCTGCAGCCGACACCCAGAAGTTCGCAACTCGCTTGTTACGCCAAGCGAGAGGATTCACGGGCGTGGACTTTGCCCAACCGATTAGCGGCACATGTGTGAAAAATGCTATCGCCGGAAACAATAGTGTGCCGATTGGGTCGATGTGTACTAAGGGGTTCAGACTTATCCGGCCCTGCGAGCGGGCCAGATCGTCACCATAGTAACCGGATGTCCAGGCATGCGCCGATTCATGCACTGACGCGGAAAAAAGAAATGCGACCATGTTCAAAACAAACTCACCCACCAAATTGGCATTCAATTCCAATTACATTCCCTCCAGATGCGAACTAGATGGTCCTGAACCATACTTCAAGACCGTCAATGAGCCAAGCTGGAACATGGCCTCTTATAGGGCATCACCAGGCATTTGATCATAACTCCAGTCGATAGATTGAGTCGGTCGACGCCACAGCCAGATCACCCGTTGAACTAAACGCAAGCCCAACAAGATTCATTCCTGCTACAAACATTTCTGCGTCTTGTCCATCAGGAGAAATCCGCACAATTCCTCGTCGCCCGCGCAGCGAAGCGGCAACCAGAAGATTCCCGGTGTCGTCGAATGCGAGGCCCTGCGGCCTTCCCAGGCCCTTGTAGAAGACACCGACTTCGCCATCGGGATCAATGCGCGTCACCGAATCAAAACTGGCAACCGTGGGCCCAGTGACATACAAGGCTTCGTCCGGGCCAACGGCTAAATGATAGGCAGAAACGGAAGGTTCGAGTTGTGCCCAGGCGGTTTCTTCGCCAATGCCGTTCACTTTGTAGATGGTTCCCGTGCGGTCCCCGACATACATCGTGTCCGAAGCGTCAAACGCGATGCCGGTCGCGATTCCAAGATTTCTCGCAAAGGGCACGGCCTCCTTGAATGGTGTGATGCGATAGACCGTCCCATCCATACGGCTGCTAACGAACATCTGTCCGGTGCTATCGAACGCAATTCCCGTAGGATTTGTGATGTCGCCTGAGAACTCCGTGACCTCGCCGCTGACATCGATACGGAAAAGCGTAACGGGCAGTTGTTCACCACGCGAGCCCGAGCGAGTTACAAAAAGTGAGCCGTCATCGGGATCGAAAGCCGGATTAGCAACTGGATGAAGATCTTCAGCCAGCCGTTTCCCGACCAGTGCACTTGCCGCGTCGCTTCGACTTCCGCGGCACTCAAGCGTAACTTCAATCGGGCCGCTCTGCTTCAGTTCAGGGACGATTGCCAGCACACGCCGTGGAGATAAGGCGACTATGGGTGCACGCTCGTCGCCGAACCAAACCGCGCAGGGTGCCGGATCACTGGTATCGAGACCCTCGCAATCGATCGTCACCTCTCCCCCGGGAATGGCCAGAGGAGGATTAATGCGGAGAAGTTTTGCTTCTTTGCTCATTTATCTGTCTTGATGGCGGGCCATTCGCTCGCCGGCGACACACCCAATTCTCCTGCTTGCGAAAGGTTGTCATCATACGACGCGCCCAAGTTGGTGTCTAACTGCGGAAGATTCGGGCATAAAGAACCGTGAGCGGACCAGGGAAGGCCACAGCCCGCTGGTATGGTGGATGCGACCGGTGCTGGACTCAACGAGTAAACGGACCAGCTTCCCAGTCAAGAAAACGAAACGAGGACGAAAGCTGAAGCGCAGCCATTTTGGACAGGGCGCTCTTTCCCCTTTACGTTCTCTTTACTATGGTATAATGCGACCTGCAACCGCGGCTTCTTACGAAATTCTTGAGTTTGTTTTGAGGCGCGGGAAGCCGGTTAATGAAACTATTGTAATGCTCAAGCGACTAAGCGAAGCGATATCGCAGAGCAACATCGAAAGTGATCTCCTGGCGTCGGAAACCCACTGCTCGCATCACTCCTCCTGTAACTTCAGCCCGAAACAAAATGTAATCGATGCAAGCTCACGGAGTCATCGAGTGTCACTGCGAGCTTTAGGAAACCGTGAGAACGGAGGGCAGAAACTATCAAGGACGTAATAGGGAACACGGCGGGCCTGAAGCCCAATCAACTTCACCGCATAGAAAAGCTCTATACAAGGCGGATTGCCTCTCATCAAATCGTGACGCCTGAATTCGCACGTCAGCTCGCTGAATTGTCACACGAAACGCGGAGACAGATCGGCGCGCTCATCGATCGCAGCGGCCACGTGGAATACGTAATGGTCGGTGACAACCGGGCCATTGAACTTCCCGACTTCAAACGCATTCGTGTTGCGGTGGATCGCTTTCGCGGTCTTCGTTGTGTGCATACTCATCTCCGCGGCGAAGGTTTGACTCAGGATGACCTCACTGACCTGGCGCTCCTGCGGCTCGATTTGATGGTGGCTATCGACGTGAATCCCGCCGATGGTCTTCCTGGCCTTGTTAGCGCGGCGCACCTGCTCCCAATGGCGGCGGTAGACGTTCAAACTGCAAACGACCAGCAGCCTTACGCTTTCCTGACACCTGGAATGACTTCGCAGCTCGATGTTGACTTTCTTTCGCTAATTGAGTCACTGGAAGATGAGATGGCGCGAAACCGGCGTGTCTCGCGGCAAGACGTATTAAGGGACCGCACCATCCTGGTGGGCGTTAGCACGGGACCGGTCGCGGACGCCGAAGAATCGATGGCTGAGTTGTACGAACTAGCGACATCCGCCGGAATCGTGGTGCAGGACAAGGTCATTCAAAGAAGACAGGTCATCGATCCGCGAACGGTGCTGGGGCGGGGCAAGCTTGACGAGTTGCTCATTCGCTCGCTTCAGTTGGGCGCAGACATGCTCGTCTTCGATCGTGAGTTGACTCCGGCTCAAGTCCGGTCGCTTTCGGAGGCCACGGACTTGAAGATCATCGATCGTTCCCAACTTATCCTCGATATATTTGCGCAGCGAGCACAGTCGAGCGAGGGCAAGATACAGGTAGAACTGGCTCAACTGAAGTACCTCCTGCCGCGGCTTATTGCCGGACAGGACTCGGCATTTTCACGGCTGGCGGGGGGCATTGGGGGTCGCGGGCCGGGTGAAACGAAACTCGAGATGGACCGTCGCCGCGTTCGCGATCGCATCAACCGCCTGGAAAAAGAGATCGAGACACAGCGCCGGCGGCGATATGAACGCAGGAAAGTGCGCACCCGGAATCAGCTGCCGATTGTTTCAATTGTCGGCTATACGAATGCGGGCAAATCGACGCTTCTGAACGCGCTGACCAACAGCGACGTACGAGTGGAACAACGAATGTTTGCCACGCTCGATCCTACCTCACGCCGGCTGCGACTGCCGCGGGAGCAGGAAATAATCATTAACGATACCGTCGGTTTTATCCGCGACCTGCCCCCAGGTCTCCTTTCCGCTTTTCGCGCAACTCTGGAGGAAATCGGAGATAGCAGGCTGCTCATCCATCTGGTTGATATTTCGAATTCGCGTTGGTCACAACAGATACATTCGGTAGAAAGAATTCTGCAAGAACTTCATATTGCTCGGATTCCTTCGATTCTGGCCTTGAACAAGGCGGACCTGGTGGACGTTGAAACGCTGCGAGCGATCTCTCGGCAGTTGGCTCAGGGCGGCGATCGCGAGGTCGTCTCGATAGCTGCAACCGATCGGAGAACGCTGCCGCCGCTGCTCGAAAAAGTCGGACAAATGCTTTCGCAGGACCTGGGCTTGCCTGGCGGTGAAAAAGCTCTCGACAGTCGCGTTTCCAGAATCGCGTAAACCAAATGACGCTTCGTCCTCGATTCACAACTCCGTTTAGCCGTGCGCGCGACAGAGCGTTGCAATATGTGTTACGCCCCTTCAAGGTATTCAAACCAGGTACTCAATTCCTCATTGGCTTCGGCTTTCTCGTAGTTGTAACCGGGCTCCTGCTGCTCAGCAACTACTCATCCGGCTTCGCGCAGGACTACCGCGAAGGTGACGTCATAAGAGGCAATGTAGTCGCGCGCGCGGACGTCAGCGCCGTCGACATCGTGGAAACAGAAAAGCGCCGGAACGCAGCACGGGAGGCTACGCGCCCGATTTTCAATTTCGATTCCACCCGTGGCGAAAGCGCCGCCCGGAGTTTTCGGTCAGCCTGGGAGGATTTAAAGAACCAGGCCGAATCGAAGACGCCGGGAAAGGCTTTGACCTGGAGCGCTGACGGGGGAGCGGGTGTCGCCCGCGCGATTGCTTCTCATAACTTCAACGAAGAGGATTTGAGTCGGCTGACAGCGCTGATTCGCGAGGTTGGCGATAAGTATATTTATTACGACGCTGAAGCTGATCGTTTGAATCAGGAAGTCGTGTTGGTTGATGTTCGCAATCCGTCAGCACAAATGATTATGCCGGCGCCGCGCACGCGCATGCTACCGCTAAGCGCCGCGCGCCAGGAGCTCGAACTCAGAATCCTCAACCTGCCGGGTTGGTCCCAGGAACAAAGATCGGCCCTGGTTGCCGCAGTCTTGCCTCTCCTCAGGCCGAATGTGGTGCTTGATCAGACAGCAACGGCCACGGCGCGAGAAGCGGAAGCCAAAAAGATTCCGACGGTCACAATCTCAGTTAAACGAAATCAATCGATTGCGCGTGAGGGAGACACCGTCACGCCGGCAATGCTCGCACAGCTTGACGCCATGAAGACCACCGGTCATGCGGGTCGTCCCTGGCACAATTTGCTGGGTCTGTTAATCATTGTCTTTGCGGTTTACTGGGCCGTCTGGAAATTCACTGAGCACCGAAGCACAGCGTCTGCGCTGTCTCTCTCAAAAACAAGAGCGTTTGCTCTCGTCGGTTCCGCCATCGTTGTTGAAACCGGGTTGATGCGAGTCGGCTTCACGCTCAGCGATAGCGTGGCCAACGGCATGAAGACCGCCCCATTCAATGATCCGACCTTTTGGAACTTTGCCATTCCCTTCGCGGCGGCTTCGCTGCTGGTCGTTATGCTGGTCGATACGCAGCTTGCGTTTCTTACCGGGATTGTCACAGCGTTATTTGCCGGCATGCTGGCGCCCACCGGAATCCAGCAGTCCCTGTATGCAATGATTTCCTGTGCGGCTGCGGTATACGGGATTGGTAGATATCGCGAGCGACAATCCGTCACGCTCGCGGGCTTGTTTGTGGGTATTGTTAATTCCGTCATAGCAATTGCGCTCATAGCTTATGCGGAACAGCCATTCACGTTAAATACGATCCTGCTCGCAGGTGGTTGTGGTTTTGCCGGAGGATTACTAACGGCGATTTTTGCTGCCGGTGGCTTGCCGATAAACGAATCGCTTTTCGGGGTCTTGACGGACGTTAAACTCCTTGAACTTTCAAATGCGGACCTGCCAGTGTTGGGCCAGTTGGCTTTGCGAGCGCCAGGGACAAACCAGCATTCGCATGCGGTGGGCCAACTGGCGGAAGATGCTTGCCGGGCGGTGGGAGCAAATCCGCTGCTGGCGCGCATTGGAGCGCTCTATCACGATATCGGCAAGGTCGCGGCCCCGGAGTATTTTGTTGAGAACCAGCAGGGCGAGAACCCTCACGATCACATGCGTCCGTCGCAGAGCGCAAGAATTATCACCAGCCACGTGACCTATGGTATTAAGCTGGCAAGAGAAATCAATCTGCCCAAAAAAATAGCCGACTTCATCCCCCAGCATCATGGCACCCGCACGCTGCACTTTTTTCTGCGCAAGGCGCAGAGCCTGGCCAAGCCTGGTGAAGTGATCGATGAGAAGGATTTCCGCTATCCGGGGCCAAAGCCGCAATTCAAAGAGGCGGCGATAATGATGTTGGCAGATTCCTGCGAAGCTGCCGCACGTTCGCTCGCCCGACCCGATCCCGAAAACATTCGCGCTATCGTACTTAAGATCGTAGATGCAGTCATAAGCGATGGGCAGCTCGACGAATGTGATCTAACACTCCAGGAGATCACAACTATTCGCGAGGCTATGATCAGCGCCTTGACCGCCATCTATCACGCCCGCATCGACTATCCCGGTTTTAATCCTCCCCACGTCACCGGACCTCTCTCCAGATTGCCCGCTGCCGACATAGACAGCGAAGAACGCGGCGTCAGTTATAACAAAGCCTCTGATGTCCCCATAAACGAAGCCGGCGAAGTCGAAGACGAAGCTATCACTCGCGAAGTCGGGAAACGCTGAGCAGACAGTTAGGAGTGAGCAGTGGTCAGTGGCCACTTACCACCGCGCACTGCTCACTCCTTCTTGGCGTCGCCGCTATACACGCGATAGACGACAGTAAATCTCTAGCATCCGTCCATCGTTAGGATTGTAACCCCTCCGTGGTCCTGGAAAGGTTTCATCCAGGATTCAAAGATCGGCTGGACCTGGGCGTTTTCCTGCATGTAGACGCCGCGGATTTTGCCGGAGCCGTTGTCCACGTTGAAATAGACGGAGATTTTGGACTGCTCCGCTTCTTTGGGAACCATGGTGCCGGCATCACGACGAATGACCGTAGGATCACCTTTGCGCTCCGGATCTTTAGACTCCGGTCGTGAGCCGAAGTGATGGGCCACATACCACTGTGAGCCAAGCAGCCCTTGCTCCTCACCGCTCCACAAGCCGATGCGAATTGTGCGCCGCGGCTTTATGCCCAGGGCTTTCAGGATGCGCACCGCTTCCATCATTACGATGGAACCGGCTCCGTTATCTGTGGCTCCGGTGCCGGAGTGCCACGAATCGAGATGCGCGCCCAGCATGACGACTTCGTCTTTTTTGTCAGTGCCGGGGATTTCGGCAATCGTGTCATTCTGGGTCATAGCGTCGTCATAGAAGTTGCTCTTGACGTTCAGTTCAAGCTCCACTTCTTTCTGCTGCGCCAGAAGGCGCGCAATCCGGCTCCACTGCTCGGTGGCCATGGTGATCTGCGGCGTTTTGACGGTCAGCCCTTCCTTGTAGGAGCCTCCTCCCTGCACAAAGACCGTGCCGCCGTTAATGTTGCCCCGGCTGTGGTCAATGACAGCCAGCACTTTTTCGTCTTCAAAAAACTTGTTAAGGTCCCTGGCCATCCGGGCACGTCCGGCGAACTCGCGCAACCGGGCTGCATTCAGCTCTCCGGGTACCGGGTAGTTCGCAATGTCAGCCAGCGCCTTATCTGTGTATCGCTCCGCCAGCGGGTCGGTTGACATCTTTACTTCCGCATCGTCGCCAAAGAAGACAATCTTGCCGGTAAGCTTGCCCTTATACTTGGCCATGTCGCTCGCCATGTCCGCTGCCGTAAGGCGGATATTCACGCGGACGGCCTGTCCGCGGACCGGGCCATCCGTTCCCGGCGTCCAGGCCTTGGCATAGGCAATCAATGAGTTCATGTCCGGCGAAGTCATGCGCACGTTCGTATATTCATTGGCCCAGCCGCGGCCAAATGGGCCCCAGGGCTCCAGATGTGAGTTCGCCAAGCCAAACTCAGTGA